>Ga0209377_1000077_pt1 | contig 51965 bp, 47 predicted proteins | sample GraSoiAngelo_141_FD_185898 | JGI IMG/M metagenome (GOLD analysis project Ga0209377, IMG submission 185898) | Grasslands soil microbial communities from the Angelo Coastal Reserve, California, USA - 14_0929_12_40cm (SPAdes) (version 2) | ecosystem: Environmental > Terrestrial > Soil > Grasslands ...
ATCCCGCGGCGCGGTTCGACTCGTTCCAGGCGATTTCGAACGACCCGTTGCAACGGCGACAGCGCATGCTAGCGGGGTGGCCCTCGAGCTGCGCGCGGTCGCGACAGTTGGGGCAGACGGCGTAGCTCGACCCCCAGGTCGCGGGGAAGCGGGCCGTGTGCTTGGGGCTCGGGACCACGGACCAGCGCAGCGCCGGCTCGGGCGAGAGCTGCAGCTGTCCGCGCGGCACGGAGACCGGCGTTCCTTTGACGTCGAGCATCACGTCCGTGGGCGTCAGCTTCAGGATGCGGTACCAGGCGCCTTTGCGAAGGGCGCACTTCACGTCCGCCTTGAGACGAGCCCACTGGAATGCTGCCGGCATGGGGCACGACCTTGCGCGCGAGGACGCCCCTACGGTGGTGCGCGGCGCGCGAGCCGTCAATCCACGCGCTCGACCGCTTCGGGCTTGAGACCGGGCCAGGCCTGGCACGCCCGGACCCAGGCCCGCTTGCTGGGCGCATCCAGCCGGCCGGCGTTCTCCTGCTTCAACCACTCGATCAGCTGGGCCGCCGAGTCGTGCGCAGCGAGGCGGTGCTCTTCCCGCAGCCCCTCGCCTTCCCGCAACGACCAGCGACACAGGTGCGCCACGAGCCGCAGCCGGATCGTCAGGTAGATGTCGATGTCCACGCCGCGCGTGAGCGCGGGGGAGCCGCCTCGTTCTTCGGCGTGGCTCAAGAGCCATCCGCGGAACGCCAGGTCCCGATCACCGGTGCGGGGAATCCGGAAATCGCGGGGCTCGCCGCGGAGGTTCTCCCCGCCGTGCGGGATCATGACGTCGCGTTCCTAGCGCCGGCCCGCCGGCGTATAGATCTCGATGCGCACCAATCGGCGCAGCTCCGAGAAGGCGGCCGTCACCTCACTCCAGGGTTTGTGGAGCACCGTCTGCGCGGCTTCCTCGAGCTTGGCCTCGTAGGTGTCGAGCGCCGCCCAATTCGGGAATTCCAGGATCACGAGATTCGTGTTCTCACCGGCGCCGGTGTACTGAGCGAGCTGCACGTGGGAGACCATCAGCTTGCGCCGCACCAGCTCGTCCAAAACCGGATCAGCAATGTCGGTGAGGGCCTTGTTGTACGCGGGCGCCTTGCCAGGCAGCGCCTGATAGAAGCCGACCCAATACACGTGCCCCGGAGCAGCCTGCGCGGTCAACAGGGGGGCGGGGGCGATGAGCGCAAAGGCAGCAAGGAGCGGAGCGAGGTGGGCGCGCATGGACCGGTCCTATCGTGGTGAGGCTCTCGAACATGGCGCTCGTTCCCCGCGAGGGCAAATCCGCCCGATGGGGCCTCAGGGCTCGAAGAACTCGGCGATATCCGGTGCACCGGCGGCGTGATTGGGGAAGGTCGTCAACCCGAGTACCTCTGCAGACAGCCGCAACGTGCTCTCGTGCCGGCGGCCACGAGCCGCCGCAATGTTGTCTTTGGTTACGATCGACGAGTAACCGTCGTTGTCGGTGATCGTGTCTCCGACGATCATCATGAAGTAGTTGCCGATGGACGGGTGGGCGTCGGCGTAATACTGCGTCGCCGAACCATACTCGTGTGCCAGGCTGTCCAGATACACCATGGCCGTGCCACCGATCACGTCGGCGTAGTCGGTATTCTCTTCCACCACGATGAACACATGGTTGACAGGTTCCCGTTGCGTTCACGCCACTGCTTCGGCATCTAGGGAGTGAGACTGAGGCGACCGCCGTCGGCAAAGACCACGTCGGTGCTCTCCCAGACGAGCTTCATCTTGTCCAGCGGGGTGTCCCGGAGGCGCTGGTGCGCGACCCGGAATGGGTTGACCCGAACGATCCGTGCCGGCTCGCGCCGCGTCTGCCCGGGGACCAGCGGCAAGTCCACCTTGAGGTGCGCGCTGTAAATGGAGTCGCCGAAGGTGTCGAGGAACGTGGCGTCACCCTGGAACGCGCGGATCGCCTTCGTCCCCTTGTTCTGGTACGCGAAGGCGAGCGAGATGTAGTCCTCGTACTGTTCCGAATCGGGGTTCCTCGGCAGGTAGCTCTTCTTGACCACCGTGACGGCGAGCAGGGGTTCGAGCAGCTGCTTCACGCTGTCCCGGCGTGCCCGTTCCGCCGCGACGGCTGCCGCATCCACCTGGGCCTTCCGGGCCTGCTCCGCATGCGCCCACGCCAGAATGTCCGTCATCGTCATGGTGTCGTGCGGAGCTTTCAAGGCAAACCCGCTGTCGGCGGCCACTCTCAGCAGAAGGCGCGCGTCGGCGAGCGGAAGCCGGACGCTGTCGGCGGACTTGAGAACGGAGTCGAAACGGGTCACCGGGACGCGGGTGGCGCGGAAGGCCTTCTCCCGGGAGCGACACCCTACCACGGTCGCGCCCAGCAGGCAGGCGTACACGACGGTCGTCGTCCATCTGGATGTGTGCATCACGGCTCCGATGGGAAAGGCCAGAGGAGAGAGTCGACGCTCACAGGGTTACCCCCGGGGGGTTGCCGGAGTGCCACCGCCCGCCATCAGAGCCGATAGCCGACGAGCGTGCCCGACGCGGTCCGCAGAAAGAGCATGTTGGCGACGTCGTCCACCGCGTACACCGGCTCCCGCTCCTTGCCGAGATCCACTCGCGCCCGCGGCTGCGCGCTGTCTTTGTCGATCTGCAGCAGCACGTTGCCGTTCCCCTCGGGCGCGCGGGTCAACATGAAGACCGACCCCTGGACGGCGAGCGAGGCCTTGAAGCGCTTCGTGGCGAGCGCGGCTGCCTGGTGCGAATAGCCCGCGAGCTGTGCCCCACCCTGCGTGTACGCCGTCGCCAGCTCCCCGGTGATGCGTCGCGCGGTGGAATCCGTCGCGGTTCGCGATGCCTGGGCGAACGCATCGCCGTACGCCGACGCCGCGGCGCCGTACAGGCCCGCGCGCACCGCGTTGATCCGGTAGAGTGCGCGCAACAGGCCCGGAAGCTGAGGCGCGGGGTAATAGACCTGCTGCTTCACCTGCCCGTCTCGCGCCACCACCACGAGGTTCTGCGGCGCGATGAGCACCAGCCCCGCGGGCCGGAGCTCCATGTCCACGGGATCTTCGCCGCCCTGCAGCTTGATCTCGCCGCTGAGTGCCTGGAAGGTGCCGGCGTTGCGATCCACCGCGTACAGCCGGTGGTCGTGGCTCGCAAAAACGTAGAGCGTCGTGCCCTCGACGGCATGGTGCAGGGAGTACCGCGCGGTATTGTAGTCACCCGAACTGAGCGGCTTGCCGCTCTCGATCGCGTCCTTGAACTTGGGCTCCCCTGACGCGAGATCGATGATGTTCACTTCGGCGTTCGTCGACGCGTCGGGCCGCGAGATGTAGAGCAGGCCGGCGGGCGTGAGCTCGGCGTAGGCGAGCTGGCCCTTGATCTTCACATCCTTTTTGAGGCGCAGGGTGGCGGTGGCCACGTCCAGGACGTTCACGAAGGTCCGCGACTCGGCGTCCACCGCGAGCACCGCGGAGCCACCGACGATCATCGCGTCGGTTACCGTGCCGCGCATGCGCAGAGGCTTGGCGGCGATGGTCGTTCCATCGTCATACCGCGCCACGTTGAGCCCCGTCTGTACCACGCCGTTCACGATGCGGACGTTGCCCGTCGCCTCATTCGCCGGCGGCGATTCCGGAAGAATGATGATCCCGCTGGGGTGCTGCACGATGCCGTGCACCCAGCCGTCCACCGTCGCGGGCTTGGCCCAGAGCGCCTGACCGTCGGCGAGACGGTAGGCCATGAGGCGGTCGTCGAAGCCCACGTAGATGCGATCGGGTTTGCTGACCGACGGGAAGAGCCGCACGTGTCGCGCGGGGTTCCCCGCCCGGGCGGTCGGCAGTGCGGTGGACCAGCGCACCGCGCCCGACCGCGCATCCAGCGCTCGCAGACCCATCAACGTGTGGACGACGATCATGTCCGGCCCTGCCTGCAGCACCTCCAGCGCGGTGGCCTCGGAGGCGGCGCGCACGAGCCCCTGCATCAGGCCGCCCAGCCCCTTCTTTCTGGGCTCTGTCTGCTCGAACAGGGCCTCGTTGGCCCAACGCTGCTCCCCCGTCACGAGATCGTAGAGCGCCACAACCGAAGGTCCGGCCGCGCGCCGCCCGTGGACCAACAGGGTGCCGCTCTGTGGGAGCACGCGACGGGTGACGATTTGTGAGAGGCCCAGGCGCCGGGAATCGAAGACGATCGCGCCAGTCACCGGGTCAAAAATCAGTAGAAGGCCTGGGCGAGCCGCCTCCATGAGGAGGGATCCTTCGATGATGCGGACGCTGTCGGCCGGCAGCCCGCCGAGCTCGGGCTTTTCCCACGTGACCTGACCGCGGTCGATATCTACGCCTGCGAGCGCGGCATCGGTCGAGACGAGGAGCGCGCCCGCCGGCGTGACCTGCTGCCAGCGGACGTCCCCATTCAGCTTGAGCGTCCAGGCCGCGGTGGCGCCGGAGGCGCCAGCCGGAGCGCGCGGGGGGGGCGCGACGGTCTGCGCGAGGGCGGCCGTGTGGACCGCGACGACGAGTGCGGGCACGAGCAGCGTACGACGAGCGGACACGGCGGCCATGGCGATCCCCCTGTGGACGGCGGCGGTGGAAGGGCGGCCCCATATCCCCCCACCTCCCGCTGGAGCGCAAGAGCGAGCAACCGAGCGGGTGCCCGGGTTTGGCACATGTATCGCTGGGGTCGTCAGTTACGGGTGGAGCCGGCGCCTGGTGGGATCTTCGAGTCTTTATGCCCGAGGAGAGAATCGAACTCTCACGGGGTTTGGGTCATACTGTTGGGTCATACTGTCGAATCCGGTTAAGGCCTTCCCTGCACCGATGGCTGATTGAAAGTAGCACTTCCTTTGATCGCCGCGTCGCACCCACGCAGTCCCTGTGCTGTCGCAGGGATTCCCGAATCACTCTCTAATGCAGGTCGGAGAAGCAAGGGGCGCATCTACGCGATGCGCCCCTCGTCATGCCGCTGCCCGAAGGTCGTCCCTTAGTACTCGTTAGTACTCGACGTACACTGGTTGGCCCGTGCGCAGGGAGAGTCCGGCCGCACGGCTAATCGCGTCGCGAATCTGGTCGGCTGTCGCGTTCGTCCCGACGTCAATCGTAGGTGTCGTTGGAGAGATGGATGCGCGGCCCGCCTCGGCGCACGTCACTTTGATGCTCATCGGCGTGAAGATGTCGAGGGTCAAGAACGCCACCAACTGGTTGACGAAGCTGAGTTGCGTCTCGATCTTCGCCGCGCCGTGTGGGCATTTCGAGGCCGTCGAGACCGTGCTCGGTGGCACGAGCCCGAAAATCCAACCTGCGGCAAATGACTTTTCGACTACCTGAGCAGAGGGTTTGAGGCCTGTATCGACAGTGGCGTGGTAGCACGCTAGCGCGGCGATGAGGAGCCCCGCGACGGAAAGCTTGAGGATGCGGTGCACTGACACCTCCTGGCAAGTGGAAGGCAGGGGGCAGCGGCCCAGGTTTCGCCTGCCGCGGTCAATTTGGCTCCCGAATTGGAAACGCGATAGTCCATATGGAATGACCGGCTCGCGATCGCGGGGCGTAGGTTACGCGGTCGGGAGCCACCGAACCACGCAGAGCTACATGCGAAAGGAGCCCGCCGCGGCGAGGGTCAACACAACGTTCCACGAGAGGCGACGTCACGAGGCCCCCAGCCACAAGAACAAAAGACCCCGGTCCGAGAACTGTCTCGTACCGAGGTCGACTCCTTGCGGATCGAACCGCGTTTTACTCCACGGGGCCTATTGTCTCCCTGCAAGATACAAGATTCATGATCTGCAACACCCGTTCAAGGGGCCATGCCCGGGCCGAGAATCGAACTCGGATGGGGTCGCCCCCACCGGATTTTGAGTCCGGCGCGTCTGCCAGTTCCGCCACCCGGGCGCTCGGCTAGCTCTTCGGAGGCGCGATCCGCTCGGCGTCCCGCTGCTTGGCGAGCATGCGTTCTGCAAAGTCCAGCCGCTCCTCGACATCGGCGAGCCGTCGCTGCACGTCCTCGAGCGCGTCGAGTCGTGTCCGCACGTCTTCACTCCCGCCCACCCTCTTCTGCAGGTCTTCGACCGCCTGCGCGAGGTCGCGCCGGGATGCCCTCCGGCCGCCGAGCCGATCAGGAGGTCCCAACCGCCCCGCGAGCGCTTTGGCGATCGAGACGGCCATGATGATGAACCCCACGCCGACGGCCCAATCGGGGATACCGAACATACGCCTCCTCGCGCGAGCCCCTAACTTAGCCGCCCGGCTGCGCGGGCGGGACCCTCGTCCAACGCCGGTCGGGCGGCATGTGAACTGCCCGCCGTGTGTCGGATGTCACAGTCCCAACCCGCCGGCAGCCGACATGATATGGCACGCGCGACCGCCGGGTGCGCGGACGCCCCTGAATTCGCAAATCGACCGTCGCTCGGAGAGCGCGCATGCCGCACGTGCAATACTGGGCCCGAGTGCGGGCCGGGATGGACTGCCCACTGCGCCGCGGCGCGTGGTATCGCGTAGTGGAGCTCACCCCCGGCGAGACGGTGCTCGAGGTGAACAGCCGCCTGCTCCGCGTCCCGCGGGCCTTCCTGCAGATCCTGCCGCTCCGCCCCCCCATGTGGTCACTCGTCCGGCGCAGGCCCGACGACGCGGCCCCCGCCGCCGAGGATGGGAAGTACGCCGTCTGCCCGAGCTGCTGCGAGCGCAGCCCCGTGGTCGACTCCGCGTCCACCCTGCGCTGCCGACGATGCGGCGCAGTGTCCGCGATCGCGTGGTCGGACTCACCCTGGCGTGCCTTCGAAGTGCTGCCGGGCCGGCCGGCGGCAGGCGCCCTGGCGCGCGCGCGGGCGGCCGCCCTGCGCGCGCTGGCGGCGGCGTTCAACCTCCGACCGTGAAGTGGACCCCGTCGTTTTGACGTCGACGCGACACTCATAACAATTGACCAGCGTCGCCGTGGTCGCCGCCGGGCTGCATTTGTCGCCCGGCGCGCACCGTGGCGCCCGCGCCCGCTCCCGCGCGTCTAGGACGGGGCGTTTCCTGTTGCAACTTCATCACCGGGCACGACGCCAACTCCTAGGCGACTCGGGTGTCGCGGTGACCGAGGGCAGCCGGGTGACGACCCCGACTGCCCTCGACACGCGCGCTAGCGCCGCGGCCGCTTCCGCACTCCGCCGCGCGGTCCCCCCTCCGGCACCTGCCGCCGCTCCTCGCGACGGTGTCGCACGACCTCTGCCACCCGCTCCTGGAACCGGCGGCGCTCCTCCTGATACCGCGCGCGCTGCACCGGGGAGAGATACGCTTGCATCTCGCGATCCTCGCTGCGATTGATCTCCTGCAGCTTGCGTTGGTTCTCCTGCCGCTCGTTCATCAGTTGCTTCACGCGCTCCTGGTTCGGCGTTCCAGCGGCCAACTCGGCGTTCAGGGTTTCCGTGATCTCGCGCTGGCGCCCGCGGAGCGGCTGCCGCTGTTCCTCGAAGCGCTGCTCGGTCCCTTGCAGCTTTGCCGTCTGTTCGTCGCTCAACGCCAGGGTCGATCGGACGTGCTCGTTCCACCTTTGTCTGATACGCTTCCGGAGGTCTCGCGCCTGCGCCCCGTCCGGCGCCGCGGACCCCGAGTCGCCCGGCAGCTGGGCCACGAGCGTCTGCGCCATCGTGAGCATGAGGATCCACAGGAACCGCTTCATTCATCCCTCCAGGGACCGGAGCAGCGCTCGCAGCTCCAGCGCGCTCAAGTCTTCGAGACTCACGTCCTGCGCGGAAACCGTCTCCTGTTCCCCGCCAGGCTGACCCACTGCCTCGAGCAGCTGCCGCAGCTGGTCGGCGGAGAGATCGTTCAGCTCCGCGCCGGCGGCCGTGGCCGACGCCGTCGTCGTGGGTCGATCGTGCCCGAGGCTCCGCACGACGACTCCCGCGCCGACGCCGAGCACCAGCACCGCCGCGATCCGGAGCCACGCCGGCCGAATCCATCCCAACACGCGAATCTCGGCGCGCGGCTCCGTCCGCAAGCGTGCCACGACGGCCTGCGCCGTGCGTTCGACGTCGAGCCGCTCCGCGGCGCGCGCGCCGAGCCGCTGCGCGACCTCTTGCAGCTTGGCGTCTGGCAAGTTGTGACTGTTCACGACACGGACTCCTTCAATCGCCTCACGGCATGGTGGTAATGCACGCGGGCCGCGCCGGGCGTCGTCCCGAGCGCGGCCGCAATCTCCTCGTACTCGAGCCCCTGCTGGGCCCGCAGCAGGAACACCTCGCGCTGCATGCGGGGCAGCTGCTTCAGCCCCGCCACGAGCCGCCGCTCCGCCTCGTCGGCGACCGCCCGCTCGTGCGGGTCGCCATCGGTGGCCCGCAGGTCGTCCGCGAGCGGCACCACGCGCGCCCGCCGGGACCGCCGGTGCGCGTCCTTCAAGACGTTGCCGCCGATCGTCATCAACCAGGTGCGAAATTGACACTGGCCACGGAACCGCCCGAGCCCGCGGAACGCACGGATGAAGGTCTCCTGCACCAAGTCGTCCACGTCGGCCGCCAGGGCTCCCGCGCCGGCCAAGAACCGGGCGAGAGCGCGCGCGTGACGGCGGACCAGTTCGGCCGCCGCCGGTTCGTCGCCACCGTGCCAGGCAGCGATCAGCACCGCATCGGTCGGAACCGCGGCGACGGGCTCGGCGGGAGTCATGCGTCGGTACCGTGGACGTTGGAATGACGGAAATATTAAGGTTGGAGGAGGTTGGAGGAGGTTAGGGGAGCGACCTCCCCCCACCCTTGAATTCACTCCAGCCAGCCTCTAGCTTACGATTTCGAACAAGCGTTCGAACCCCATGCGTCCCTACGACGAGCGGCTCGATCATTTCCTCTCCCGGGCGGCGAAGGTCTTCGCCGACCAGGGCTATCACTCGACCACGATGCGCGATCTCGCCGCGGCGACCGACATGTCGCTCGCCGGCATGTACTACTACGTCCGCGGCAAGGAGGAGCTGCTCTTCCGAATCCAGGAGCGCTGCTTCATGCGAGTGCTCGCGGGCGCGGAGAGCGCGCTCGCGCGCCTCGGCGACGCCGACCCGAGCGGGCGGCTGCAGGCCTTCATCCGCCACCACGTGACCTTCTTCGCCGCCCACATGGCCGAAATGAAAGTCCTGTCGCACGAAGCGAATTCCCTCACCGGCGAGCGCCAGCGGAAGGTCGACGCGATCAAGCGGCGCTACGTGGACCTGCTCGAGGGGCTGCTCAAGGATGTCGCGCCGGACGAGTCGGCGGTGGACCGCAGCGCCGCCACCTACACGCTCTTCGGCATGATGAACTGGATCTACAACTGGTACGACCCCGCAGGCGAGATCGATCCCGAGCGCCTGGCGGACCTCATCGCGCGCACGTTCATTGGTGGGTTCGCCGAGGCGCGTTCCACGGTTCACGGAGGCTGACGGCTCATGGCTACGATGACGGAACCCAAGGCCGAGACGAAGCGGCTGGTCCACTATATGGTCGAAAGCGGTGTTGCGATCGTCGAGCTGGACGACGCGCCCGCCAATACGTACACCTACGAGATGATGCGTCAGCTCGACGAGGCGATCCTCCAGGCGCGCTTCGACGAGGGCGTCCACGTGGTGGTGCTGCGCGGTCACGGCGACAAGTTCTTCTCGGCCGGCGCGAACATCGGCATGCTCAACAGCGTGACCCCGCGCTTCAAGTTCTTCTTTTGCCTGCACGCCAACGAGACCCTCAACCGCTTGGAGCAGACGCCGAAGCTCACGATCGCCGCGCTGAACGGGCACACCGTCGGCGGTGGGCTCGAGATCGCGATGGCGTGCGACATCCGGCTCGCCAAGGAGAACGCCGGCAAGATCGGCCTCCCCGAGGTGAACCTTGGCGTGCTTCCGGGCACCGGTGGGACCCAGCGGTTGGCGCGGCTGGTCGGCAAAGCGCGGGCGATCGAGCTGATGGCGAAGGGCGAGCTGTTCTCATTCGATCGCGCCAAGGAGCTCGGCATCGTGAATGAGATCTTCCCCGCCAAGGAATTCTGGGAGCAGGTGATGCTCTACGCCAAGCAGTTCTGCCCCCCGCACAAGGCCTCCAAAGCGGTGGGCCTGATCAAGCGGTCCGTGCAGACGGGGGCCGAGATCCCCTTCGAGTCGGCCCTCGCCCTCGAGCGCGAATTGCAGCAGCAACTGTTCCAGAGCGAGGACGCGAAGGAGGGCATCGCCGCCAACGTCGAGAAACGGGTCGCGGAGTTTAAGGGCCGGTGAAGACCGACCTGTTGATCGGGAACGAATGGCGTGGCACCGCCAAGCGCTACTGTCTCATCAATCCTGCCACCGAGGAACGGCTCGCCGAGGTGGCCGAGGCGGGCGAGGCGGAGGTCGACGCCGCCGTGCAGGCGGCGCGCGCCTGCCTCGACTCGAAGGCGTGGCGCGAGCTGCCGGCACGCAAGCGCGGCCAGCTGCTGTATCGCATCGCCGAGCTCTTGGAGCAGCGCTCCCCGGAGATCGCCGAAGTCGAGACCAAGAACAACGGCAAGCCCCTGTTCGAGTCGAAGATCGACGTCGCGATGGCCGTCGAAACCTTCCGCTACTACGCCGGCTGGGCCGACAAGCTCACGGGGGACACCCTACCCGTGAACGGTAACTTCTTCACCTACACGTTGCGCGAGCCGGTGGGCGTCGTCGGCGCGATCGTGCCGTGGAACTTCCCGCTGAACCTCGCCTCGTGGAAGGTGGCCCCCGCGCTCGCGGCCGGATGCACGGTCGTGCTCAAGCCGGCGCACGAGACACCGCTGACCGCCCTGCTGCTCGGGGATATCGCGGTCGCGGCAGGCCTGCCCCCGGGCGCGCTCAACGTGGTGCCGGGGCCCGGCGCGACCGCCGGCGCCGCGCTGGTGCGCCATCCGCGCGTGGACAAAATCGCCTTCACGGGCTCGACCGAAGTCGGTCAGTGGATCATGCGCGAGGCGGCGGCGACTGTGAAGCGCGTCACGCTCGAGCTGGGTGGCAAGAGTCCGAACATGATATTCGCCGACGCCGACCTCCCGGCGGCCGTGCGCGGCGCGCAGAACGGGATCTTCTATGGAAAGGGCGAAGTCTGCGCGGCGGGATCGCGGCTCCTCGTGGAGCAGGCGGTGCACGATCAGGTCGTCGAGCAGCTCGCGGACCGGGCCAAGAAGCTCACGCCCGGCGATCCGTTCGATAAGAACACCCGCCTGGGTGCGATCGTGTCGAAGCGGCAGCAGGAGACGGTCCTTTCCTACATCGCGGCGGGAGAGAAAGAGGGCGCCCGCCTGGTGGCGGGCGGCAAACCGGCGAAGGTGAATGGGAAGGGCTACTACGTCGAGGCCACCGTCTTCGACGGCGCGAAGCCCGGCATGAAGATCGTGGATGAGGAGATCTTCGGCCCGGTGCTCTCGGTGCTGACATTCGCGGACGAGGCCGAGGGCATCCAGCTCGCCAACCGCTCGATGTACGGCCTCGCCGCCGGGATCTGGACGAAGGACATCCAGAAGGCGCACCGCGTGGCCCGCGCCATCAAGGCGGGGACGGTTTGGGTGAATACGTACAACTTCTATGATCCGGCAGCCCCGTTTGGCGGCTACAAGTTCTCCGGCTTCGGGCGCGATCTGGGCAGAGAAGCGCTCGATAACTATACGGAGCTCAAGACGGTATGGGTTGGACTATGAATGCGGAATGCGGAATGCGGAATGCGGAGTGCGGAATGTCAGGGCAAGCGTCGATGACGGACGCGTACATCTGCGCTGCACTGCGCACCCCCGTCGGCAAACACGGCGGCTCGCTCGCGTCGGTGCGTGCCGATGACCTGGCGGCGATTCCCATCAAAGCGGTCGTCGAGCGCTCCGGTGTCGACCCCCTGTCCATCGACGACGTGATCCTCGGCTGCACCAATCAAGCGGGAGAGGACAACCGCAACGTGGCCCGGATGGCGCTGCTCCTCGCGGGTCTTCCGGTAGAGGTCCCCGGCCAGACGGTGAACCGGTTGTGCGGCTCGGGCCTCCAGGCGGCGGCGAGTGCGGCGCAGGCGATCAAGGCCGGGGAAGGCGACGTATTCATCGCGGGCGGCGTCGAGAGCATGACGCGCGCGCCCTACGTGACCCTCAAGTCGGGCGAGCCGTGGAGCCGCAGGGCTCCGGAGACCGCGGACACGACGGTGGGCTGGCGGTTCACGAATCCCCGGCTCAAGAAGGAATGGACGATTCCGCTGGGTGAGACGGCGGAGCTAGTCGCCCAGCGCTACAAGATCACGCGCGCCGAGCAGGACGCCTTCGCCGTCGAGAGCCAGCGCCGCGCCGAGGCGGCGCTCCAGGCGTGCGTGTTCACTGACGAGGTCGTTCCGGTCCCCCTCCCCGACGGCACCACCTTCGCGAGGGATGAGTACCCGCGGGCGGGCACGACGCTCGAGAGCGTGGCGAAGTTGAAGCCCGCGTTCACGAAGGATGGAACCGCGACCGCGGCGAGCTCGAGTGGGATCAACGACGGAGCGGCGGCCTTACTACTGACGGGGGAGGACGGGGGAGGACGGAGGAGGTTGAAACCGCTGGCGCGGGTGGTCGCGACGGCGGTGGCCGGCGTGGATCCGAGCTGCATGGGGCTCGGGCCGATCCCCGCGACCCAAAAAGTCCTCAAGCGCGCAGGGTTGACGATCGACCAGATCGACCTGATCGAGCTGAACGAGGCCTTCGCGGCGCAGGCCATCGCCTGCATCCGCGAGCTCGAGCTCGACCCCGCGAAGGTGAACATCTACGGCGGCGCCATCGCGCTGGGCCACCCCCTTGGCGCGACGGGCGCGCGCATCCTCACCACGCTGGTCCACGCCCTGCGTCGGACGAATTCGCGTTACGGTCTGGCGACCATGTGCATCGGCGTCGGCCAAGGGATCGCGATGATCGTGGAGCGGGCGTAATGGCAGCGTACGAGCGCGTGCTGGTGGACATCGCGGGGGGCATCGGCACGGTGACCCTCAACCGGCCGGAACAGCTCAACGCCCTGGACCGCACCCTGTGCGACGAGCTGCGCGACGCCCTCGCCCTGCTCACGAACAGCGATGGCGTGCGCGTGCTCGTGATCACGGGCGCCGGCCGCGCCTTCTGCGCCGGCGCCGACCTGGGTGTGCTGGACGCGGACGGCTCGGCGCTCGTTGCGGCGGGCAAAGACGTGGCGCTCGCCCTCCGTGCGGCGCCGCAACCGGTGCTCGCGGCCGTGAACGGTCCCGCGGCTGGAGGCGGGGCGAATCTGGCGCTCGCCTGCGACTACCGGATCGCGTCGGACCAGGCCTCGATCGGCCAGGTGTTCAACACGCTCGGCCTGGTGCCGGACTGGGGCGGCAGCTTCTTTCTGCCGCGGCTGGTCGGCATCTCCCGGGCGCTCGAGCTGGTGTGGAGCGCGCGCATGGTCCCGGCGCCCGAGGCGCTGGCGCTCGGGCTGGTCGACCGCGTCGTGCCGCACGCCGACCTCCCGGCCGCCGCCCGTTCCCTCGCCGCGCAGTGGGCCGCCCAGCCGCCCGGGGCGGTCCGGCGCGCCAAGCAAGCGTTGTATCGCAGCGAGGCCAGCTCGCTCGCCTCCATGCTCGACCTCGAGATCACTCAGCAGAACGAACTGTTCGCCACTCCCGAGGCGCGCGAGCGCATCGCGGGGGCTTTACCTGCCAAGAGGAGCCGCTGATGGTCCGCAAGCTCAACAACTTCGACGAGTGGATCGACTATTTCCGCTACTGGCAGGATTCGATCGGCCTGCCGCAGGGTGAGATCCGCAAATTCACGTTCGAGGCGAAGTTCGGCGAGCAGGACGTACCGCACATCGAGTTCGGCCATTACAAAGGTCAGCGCAAGTGGCCGACGGTGATGCACATCCCCGACCAGCGGATCCGGGACGCGCTCCTGAACCTGATCGTGTACCAGGGCGACACCGAGTTCGCCTCGGTGGAGCAGCAGCGCAGCCTCCTCACGCACGCCCCGTCCGACTACGATCTGCTCGCGCTGATGCGGGTGATGACCGAGGAGATGCGCCACGGCTGGCAGATGTCGTACCTCCTGTGCAGTCATTTCGGCGACGAGGGAAAGCGTGAGGCGGCCAAGCTGCTCGAGCGGCGGGCGGACGAGGGGGAGCGGCTGCTCGGGTCGTTCAACGAGCTGGTGGACAACTGGCTCGACTTTTTCACCTACACACAGTTCATCGATCGCGACGGCAAGTTCCAGCTCACCATGCTCTCGGTGTCGGCGTTCGATCCGCTGTCACGCTCCATGAACCCGATGCTCAAAGAGGAGTCGTTCCACCTGGGCACCGGCAACAACGGGCTCCTGCGAATCGTGAAGGCGGGCAAGATGCCGCCCGAGGTGATCCAGCGCTTCTTCTACAAGTGGATTCCGACGGCGTTCGATCTCTTCGGCACGGACAACTCGTCGTCGGCGCACTGGGCCTACGTGTGGGGCCTGAAAGGCCGCTACGACGAGCGGGAGAACCAGACCGAGCCGGACAAGGCGAAGCTCAACGAGCTCAGCCGGGACCTGTACCGCCAAGAGATCACCAAGCTCGTGGAGCGGCTGAACATGTTCATCCCGGACCGAGACCGCTGGCTACGGATGCCGGACACGAGGTTCAACCGCAAGATTGGCGTGCACGCGCATCACCACTATACCGTGGATGGTCAGGCGATCGACGATCCCGCGAAGTACGCGGCGTATCTGAAGACGGTCCTCCCCCAGCCGGAGCACTACCAGACGGTGCACGACATCGAGAACGAGCCGGGCTGGATCGAGGCGAAGAAGGCGGACAGCCTGCTCAAGTGAGCCCCCCCCTCCCCCGGCCGCTCGTGGTCGCGCACCGGGGCGCGTCGGCCCGCGAGGTCGAGAACTCGCTCGCCGCGTTCCGCGCCGCGGCGGCGCTGGGCGCCGACGCGGTGGAGCTGGATCTGCACGCCACGGCGGACGGCACCCTCGTCGTGCACCACGACGAGGCCATCGCGGGCCGCCGTATCCCGCAGCTCACCGCGAAACAGGTCGCCGAGCTGCGCCTCTCGAATGGCGAGCCGGTCCCCACCCTCGCCCAGACCCTCGAGGCGATCGGGCCGCGCCTGCGGGTGTTCGTCGAAGTGAAGTCCCTCCCACCTCCGTTCGACGATCGCTTGCTCGACGCGCTGCGCCGGGGTCCGAACCCCGAGGCCTACGCCGTGCATGCCTTCGACCACCGGATCGTCCAGCGCCTCGGGGCCCGGTCCCCCGCCCTGCGCCGCGGCGTGCTGAGCGCCTCCTACCCCGTCAGACCGCTCGTCGCGCTCCAGGACGCCGGCGCGACGGTCCTGTGGCAGGAGCGCACGCTGGTGGACCGGCCGTTGGTCGACGCGCTGCGCGACGCCGCGATGCAGCTCATCGTGTGGACGGTGGACGACCCGGCCGACATGGAGCGGCTGCTCGCGCTCGGTGTGGACGGGATCTGCACGAACCGGCCCGAGATCGGCCGCCGGGCCGTGGATGCGCGGGCCGCATGACCACAGGTCGGGTGACCGTGGTCGGCGCGGGCACGATGGGTCACGGCATCGCGTACGCGGTGGCGCTGGCGGGGTTCGAGGTCTGTCTCACCGATAGCCGGGCCGAGGTGCTCCCGCTCGCGCTCGGCCGACTAAACGATCTGCTCGCCGTCGCGGTGAAGCGCGGGAAGCTCACGGAGCCGGACCGCTCCGCTGCCGCAGGCCGGCTGCGGGCGGAGCACCAGTTTGCGCCCGCGGTGAGCGGGGCCGAGGTCGTCATCGAGGCGGTGCACGAGCACCTGGGCGTGAAGCAGCAGCTGTTCGCCGAGATGGAGCGGGCCGCGCCGCCGGACGCCCTGCTCGCGACCAACACGTCGTCGCTCTCGGTCGCCGACATCGCCGCCGCCGTGCAGGAGCCCGGCCGCGTGGTGGGGATGCACTTCTTCAATCCCGTGCACGCGATGAAGCTCGTCGAAGTGGTGACGCACCCACGGGCCGCGCCGGCCGCGGTGGAGCGTGCCGTCGCCTTCGCGCGAGCCCTCGGCAAGGAGCCGATCGTGGTGCAGGACTCGCCGGGGTTCGCGTCCAGCCGGCTGGGTCTGGTGCTCGGCCTCGAAGCGATGCGGATGCTCGAGCGAGGGGTCGCCTCCGCGGAAGACATCGACAAGGCGATGGAGCTAGGATACAACCATCCGATGGGCCCGCTCAAGCTCACGGATCTCGTCGGCCTCGACGTCCGGCTCGCGATCGCGGAGTACTTGCACCATGCGCTCGGAGAGCCGCAGTTCGAGCCCCCGCAGATCCTGCGCGACAAGGTGGCGAAGGGAGAGCTGGGGAAGAAGTCGGGAAAAGGGTTCTATAGCTGGGGCGGGTGAGGCCGGCGCCTCAGTGTGTGGCGCGGAAGAACCGGTACACCGGATCGGACGGCGTCAAGGCCGCTCCTCGCCCGAAGTTCGCCCGGCCGACCGTCACTTCCACGGCGCTGGGCGACACGGTCACCGGGCCGACCATGGCGGCATTCAACAGTGCCACCAACTGCGGCTGGCCCCCTGCGCCGTCGCTCCACGCATACGTGCCGGACGAGGTGGCCGACACCGTCTTCGAGCTGTCGCCCGGGTAGTCGTATCGCCGCGTGACGATCATCGTGTAGGGCGCGTGGTGCAGGTCCGTGCACTTCGGGATCCGATACTGCCTCCCATCGGGGAGCGTGACCACACCGCTCGTGTCGACCCGCGCGCCGTTCGGAATCTCGTGCACGCAGGAGCTGGGCATCTCGCCGGCGGGCGTGGCCGCGAATGGCTCCGGCGGCGCCTCCCCGAGCGTCAGATTCCCGTCGATGAACGTGACTCGCGTACCGCTCGAATCGGTTTGGGCGCAACAGGGCAGCACCGTGCCATTGACGGCCACCAGGTCGTAGCGGCCGGCGATGCTCGGCGGATCCCCCCCGCATGCGCCGATGATCAGCACAGCCATCCCCAGCGTGGTCACGCGAAGTCCCATGGCATCGTCCCCAGGTAGTTTCCCGGCCGTCGCGCCTTCGCTCCTCTAAGGATACCCATACGCGCTGGGCAAGCGTCACATGACGCGATGGCGGCGCCGCGCGCACTGTCGCGGCCGCGCAGCTTCCGCGGCCGCTCGGCGCGGCAAGTCCGTCCTACACGTGCGGTTGAACGCGCACTCGTCATGCGGTAGCTTCTGCGCCCCATGAGTCGCCCTCCGTCGGCAAGGGATCTCTCGCTGAGCCAGATCACCGACGTGCACATCCATGTCCAGCCGTGGCGCGAGCTCAAGCCCGCGGCGCTCGCGGTCATGTGGCGCGGCAAGGAGGTGGATCGCGACCGCATGATCCAGGTCATGGAGGATCCCCGGGCGCTGCTCGAGGTGATGGACCGCGCCGGCGTGTGGCGCGCGGGGCTCGTCAACTACCCCTCGCCCGACGTGATGGGCTTCACCGATGCGGCGAACGTCTTTTCCGCCAAGTACGCCGCAGCCAATCCCGAGCGGCTGCTCCCGTATGGCGGCGTGCATCCGCGCTTCACGCGGGATGCCGCGGGTGACGTGGACCGCCTGGTGGACCTGGGGATCCGGCTCGTGAAGATCCATCCGCCGCATCAGCGGTTCCCCGCGAACGCCTACACCGACGGGCTCACCGCGCTGGGCGAGATCTATCGGCGCTGCGAAGAGCGCGGCCTGCCCGTGATGATCCACACCGGCACCAGCATTTTCCCTGGGGCCCGCTCCAAGTACGGCAACCCGATGGAGCTGGACGACGTCGCGATCGATTTTCCCGATCTCCGCATCGTGATGGCGCACGGCGGCCGGCCGCTGTACATGGAGGAGGCGTTTTTCGTTTTGCGACGCCACCGGGGGGTGTGGCTCGACGTCTCCGGGATACCGCCCACCCGGTTGTTGGAGTACTTTCCGCGTCTCTCGGAGCTCGCGGATCGGGTCCTATGGGGCACGGACTGGCCGAGCCCGGGTGTCAAGGACATGCGGATCAACATCGACCAGTTTCTGGCGCTGCCGCTCAGCGACCCGCACAAGAAGGCGATTCTCGAGACCAATGCGCTGGCTCTGTTTCCTGCTGCTCGCTAGTCCCCCACTCACGTCGGCCGCGACCGCCCAGACGTCGGGTCCCCCCCCCGCCCCGCCCGCCCCCACCGCCCCCCCCGCCCCCCGTCCCAAGTCGCTCCAATTCGACGTCGCCCAAGTCCCCGCGACGCGTGACTCGTTCGTGTTTCGGCTGCGGGGAGAGGCGCGGGGGTGGGCGGTGTGGCAGTACGAGATCCGCCCGCTCGAGCTGACCCAGGAGCTCGTGTATACGGCGACGTCGGAATTCCGGCCGGTCGAGGAAGAGCGGTTGCGCGTCGTGGTGAACCGCCTGACGGGCCAGCCGATCTCCACCTTTCACCACATCGATCTGTACTCGCCGCGGAGCGACACCGTGATGGTGGAGCACGATCTGGAGGTGAAGCAGGGAGAGGTCTCCGGTCGCCGCCGGGTGGGGACCAAGAGCGGTGGCGTGAAGATCGTTCCGGTAAACCGCCCCTTCGCCCCGGGCACCGTGTTCTCGGACTACGTGTTCATCGCGGGCGCCGTATCGAACGCCGTGCCGGGTGATTCGCTCGCCGTTCCGGCGTACAAGGAATTCGACGACTCGCTTGTGACGCTGAGCTTCGTCGCCGAATCGCCCACCTCGATCGAGGTCCCCGCCGGCCGGTTCGACGTCCTGCCGTTGCGGAGCGGCGGCTTCCGGATCTACGCCACCCGCACGGGCCCGCGCCGCGTGGTGAAGGGCCAGACGCTGGACGGGGCGTTTTCGTTCGAGCTGGTCCGGTCGGGGCCGGTGGTCCCCACCCCCCCGTGAGAGGTCGTCTGCGCGTCCCGTCCGTCGTCGGAGGACTGCTGCTCCTCGGCGCCTCGCTCGCTCCCGCGCTGCTCGGCCAGGCCGGCCAGATCGCGTACGAAGCGTTCACGCTTCCCAACGGCCTGCGCGTCCTCTACTCGGAAGATCACTCGACGCCCATCGTGTCGGTGGACGTGTGGTACAACACCGGGTCGCGCAACGAGCGGCCGGGCCGCTCGGGCTTCGCGCACCTGTTCGAGCACATGATGTTCGAGGGCTCGGCCCACGTGAAGAAGGGCGAGCACTTCCAGCTGGTCTCGCGGGCCGGCGGGTCGGAGAACGGCAGCACCGCGGAAGACCGCACGAACTACTACGAGACGCTGCCCTCGAATCGCCTGAACTTGGCCCTCTGGCTCGAGGCCGACCGCATGCGGTCGCTCGCCATCACCGATGAGAACTTCCAGAACCAGCGGGAAACGGTGAAGGAGGAGCGCCGGCTGCGGATCGACAACCAGCCGTACTCGCCCGCGTTCATCGAAGGCATGACCTGGCCGTTCGACAGCGCCGGGTGCTTCGCCTACGCGCACACGGTCATCGGGTCGATGGACGACCTCAACGGCGCACAGCTCTCCGACGTCCGGGCCTTCTTCGACACCTACTACGCCCCCAACAACGCCACGCTCGTCGTGGTAGGCGACTTCAAGCCCCTCGAGCTGCGGCGGTACGTGAATCAATACTTCAGCGAGATTCCGCGCCACGCCGTGCCGCCGCCGGTGAGCTGCGCTGCCCGCGTCTCACCGGGCATGCAGCGGCGCGAGGTGACCGACGTGCACGCGAATCTGCCGGCGGTGATCCGGATCTATCGCGCGCCGCCCCATGCGGACCCGGACACGCGCGCGCTCGAGCTCCTGAACGTCATCCTCGGCCAGGGAGAGAGCTCGCGCCTGAACGTGGCGGTGGTGCGGCGGGAGAAGGCCGCCCTCGGCACCCAGGTGATCGTGAACCCATTCGATTCGCGGCGCGGGCCCGGCGTGCTGCTCGTCCTCGCCATCGCCAACCAGGGCGTGGACCCGCTCAAGCTCGACACCATCGTCACCGCCCAGCTGGACAGCATTCGAGTGGCCGGCGTCACGGACGAGGAGCTGACGAAGGCGAAGAACGCCTTCCGCGCGAGCTTCGTGCACACCCGCGAGACCACGCTCGGGAAGGCCGAAGAGCTGCATCACTACGACATGTTCCATCCGTCGCTGGCCGAGATCAACAGCGATTTGGAGCGCTTCCTGGCCGTGACGGGGGAGGATGTCCGCCGGGTCGCGGCGAAGTATCTCGATCCGGCGAACGCTGTCGTGATCATCGTGAAGCCTGCAGCGGGCGGGGGGGCGCAGTGACCGGGCGGACGGCCGGGCTGGCGGACGGGCGGACGATGGTCGCGGTGGCCGGCCTCCTCCTGTCCGTCCGTCCGCCCGTCCCCCTGTCCGCCCAAGCCTTCCCCACCGCGCCCCCCAAGCCCACCCCCCTCACGCCCGTCCGCTTCCCGCCGTTCAAGGAGGCGACGCTCGCCAACGGACTGCAGCTCGTCGTCATCGAGCATCATGAGCAGCCGGTCGTCTCCGTGACCCTCTCCTTCCGCGCCGGTGGGATTTACGACGCGGCGGGCAAGGAGGGGCTGTCCGCCCTCGCGGCGGAGCTGCTCTCCAAGGGCACGGACAGTCGCAGCGCGGAGCAGATCGCCGCCACGATTGAAGGCGTGGGGGGCACCCTGGCGGCGTCCTCGGGAGACGATTTCCTCACGATCTCCGCCGATGCGCTGAGCGACCAGGCGGGGCTGGTGTTCGATCTGCTCGGGGACGTGACGCTGCATCCGACGTTCCCGGAGAGCGAGCTGGAGTTGGCCCGCACGCGGGCGCTGTCCGCGCTGGCGCTGCAGCTGTCGCAGCCGGACGCCGTGGCGCAGCGGTTCTTCGAGAGCGAGATCTACGGCCGCAACCCCTACGGCCGGAGCGCGACCCGGGAGAGCTATCGCGCCGTCACCCGCGACGACGTGACGCAGTTCGCCCGGCAGCGGCTGCGGCCGGTCGGTGCGCTGCTCGTGGTCGCGGGGGACGTGACGGACGCCCAGGTGCGGGAACTCGTGGCGAAGGCGTTCGCGGACTGGCGCGGCGCGCCGCCTCCGAGCCCCGCCCTGCCCGTTCCCGCCACGCGGGTCGCGACGGACATCCTGCTCGTGCACCGGCCGGGCTCGGCGCAGGCGAACATCGCGCTCGGCAACACGACCATCCCGCCGACCGACCCGGTCTACTATCCCGGCCGCGTCGCGACTCAGGTGCTTGGCGGCGGGCCGGACTCACGGCTCTTCCTCATCCTGCGGGAGCAGAAGAGCTGGACGTACGGCGCGTACGCTTCCCTCCATCGCTACCGCGGACTCGGCTACTGGCAGGCCACCACGGAGGTCCGCACGGACGCCGCGGACAGTGCCTTGCGCGAGCTGCTGCATCAAATCGATCGGATCAGGACCGAGACGATTTCGGACTCGGAGCTCGCCGCCACGAAGGGATTCCTCATCGGCTCCTTCCCGCTCACGATCGAGACGCCGAGCCAGATCGCCAGCCAGGTCGCGAACGTGAAGCTGCTCGGCCTCGGCGACGAGTATCTGCGGCTGTACCGCGACCGGCTCGGCGCCGTGACCGCGCCGCAGGCGCGGGCGGCCGCCGCACGGCTGTACCGGCGCGGCGCGCTCACGATCGTCGTGGTGGGCGATGGCGCGAAGCTGTACGACCGGCTCCAGGCGATCGCCCCCGTTCGGATGGTGGATGTGGACGGCAAGCCGCTCACGCCCGCCGATCTCACCCCGCCGACGGGGCCGGTGGCGCTCGACGCCGCGCAATTCGCCGCCCACACCGACAGCTCGCGCGTCGTGATCCAGGGGAATCCAGTGGGGTTCACGGTTTCCGAGATTCGGCGGCCCTCCCCGGATTCGCTCGTGTACGCGGAGCGGTCGAATCTGGCGACCGGCACGTTCCAGCAGCAGACCACGCTCGTGCTCGAGCCCGCCAGCGGGATGGTGCGCCAGGTCGATCAGGTGACGACCCAGCAGGGCCAGAAGGCCGAGACCCACCTGACCTACGCCGGAGGCCGCGTGAAAGGCGCGAGTGCGGCTCCGCAGCCGGACGGCTCGGTGAAGCGCTTCGAGATCGATACGGTGTTGCCGCCGGGAACGGTGGACGAGAACGCCGTCCCGTTCGTCGTGCCCGCGCTGCCGCTCGCTCCCGGCAAGACCTTCGCGATGACCTTCTTCACGCCGAGCGAGAATGCCATCAAGGTGCTCACGTTCAAGGTGGGTGCGCCGGAGGCCGTTACCGTCCCCGCCGGCACGTTCCAGGGATTCCGCATCGACGTGACCGGCTCACGGGTGCCCTTCACGATGTACGTGGGCACCGATGCTCCCCGACGCCTTCTCAAAACGGAATTCGTGGGACAACCGTTCTTGGTCGAACTCGTCAGGTAACTCGGGACGGAGGACACCAGCATGCGGCCATTGTTGTCTCTGCTGCTCGCCCTCACGGGTGCGTGCGCGTCGGCCGGGGGAGGCACCCGTCCGGCGCCGGCACCCGCGGCCGCGACGGCCCCGGCGCCGGTCGCGGCCGCCGAAAGCACGAGCGTCGCGCGACCGCAGTATCCGTCCACCTACGTGCGGCATCCTAACCCGCCGGTGCTGATCCGCAACGCCACGATCATGACCGCGACGGGCCAGGAGATTTCCAACGGGTCGATCCTGCTCAAGGATGGGCGGATCGTCGCGGTGGGCGCGAAGGTCGACGCCCCCCCCCCGGGCGCGGTGGTCGTGGATGGGACGGGTAAGTATGTGACGCCCGGGCTGATCGACGACCACTCGCACCTCGGCGTGTACGCCGCTCCGGGGACCGACGCCGAGTCGGACGGCAACGAGGCGACGAACCCGGTGACGGCCGAGGTATGGGCGGAGCACTCGTTCTGGCCGCAGGACCCGCAGATCCCGCTGGCGATCGCCGGCGGGATCACCACCATCCAGGCGCTGCCGGGCTCGGCGAACCTGATCGGCGGGCGGAGCGCGATTCTGAAGCTGATCCCGGCGCGCACCGTGCAGGAGATGAAGTTTCCCGGTGCGCGCTACGGCCTGAAGATGGCATGCGGCGAGAATCCCAAGCGCGTGTATCGCATGCGGGGCGGACCGTCCACCCGCATGGGCAACATGGCGGGCTACCGCGCCGCGTTCATCCAGGCGGAGTCGTATCGGCGCAAGTGGGATGCCTGGAACAAGGATCACAAGGGCGATCCGCCGGAGCGGAACCTCCGGACCGAATCGCTGGCCGAGGTGCTGCGAGGCAACATCTACGTGCAGAACCACTGCTACCGCGCCGACGAGATGGCGCAGATGCTCGATCTGGCACACGAGTTCGGGTTCAAGATCCGTTCGTTCCACCACGCGGTGGAGTCGTACAAGATTGCCGACCTGCTCGCGAAGGAAGGGACATCGGTCTCGGTGTGGGCGGACTGGTGGGGATTCAAGGAAGAGGCGATGGACGGGATCCAGCAAAACGCCGCCCTGAACCAACAGGCGGGCGGCCGGCCGATCATCCATTCGGACGATCCGGGTGGCATCCAGCGGCTCAACCAGGAAGCCGCCAAGGCGATGTATGCCGGCCAGCGGGCCGGCATTCCGGTCACGCGCGACCAGGCCCTCCGGTGGATCACGGTCAACCCTGCCTGGGCCATTGGGCTCGACTCGATCGTCGGAACGCTCGAGCCCGGCAAGATGGCTGACGTGGTGGTGTGGTCCGGCGATCCGTTCTCGGTCTATTCGAAGGCCGTCCAGGTCTACAACGACGGCTGGCTCGCTTACGACCGCACCGATCCCGCGCACCAGCCGCGCACCGACTTCGAGCTCGGCCAAGTCCCCGCGCCCGGGAGTGACCGATGATCGCGCTCCTGCTGGCCCAGACCATCGCCATCACGGGTGGAACGGTGTATCCCGTGTCCGGCCCGAAGCTCGCCAACGCGAGCGTGCTGATCCGCGACGGCCGGATCGTCGCGGTGGGAACGAGTGTCTCGATTCCTCCGGGCGTGACTCGCATCGACGCCAGCGGGAAGTGGGTCACCCCGGGGCTCATCGATGGCGCCGGTCAGCTCGGCCTGGTGGAGATCGGCGCCGTGTCGGCGACGCGCGAGGGCACGGTTCAGGGCGATACCATCGCCGCGGCCTTCAACGTGGCGGAAGGGATCAACCCCGCCTCCACGCTCATTCCCGTCACGCGGATCGAAGGGATCACCACCGCGCTCGCGGTGCCCTCCGGCAACCTGGTGAGCGGTCAGGCGGTACTGATCGACCTCGACGGCGCAACCATGGAGCAGATGGTGGTGAGATCTCCGGTTGGGATCGTCGCCGACCTGTCCGAAAGCGGCAAGGATGACGCCGGCGGCTCGCGTGCGGGAATCGCGGCGCGCCTGCGCCAGGTATTCCGCGATGCACTCGAGTATGAGCGACGCAAGACGGATTTCAGCCGGGCGCAGATGCGACCGCTTTCGGCGTCGGCCGGGGATCTCGAGGCACTGCTCCCGGTGCTGCACGGCCGGGTGTCCCTCATCGCGCTCGCCAACCGGCGCAGCGACATCGAGACTGCGTTGCGGCTCGCGAAGGAGTTCAGGCTCAAACTGATTCTTGCCGGCGCCGCCGAGGGTTGGGAGATCGCGGCGGCAATCGCGGCGGCGGGCGTCCCGGTGCTGGTCGAGCCGATGGACAACATCCCGGGGTACGATTCGCTCGGCATCCGCTACGAGAACGCCGCCCTTCTCGTCAAGGCGGGGGTGGCGGTCGCGCTCCTCGAGACCGACACGCACAAGTCGCGCAACCTGCGCCAGCAGGCCGGAAACGCCGTCGCCTACGGTATGACGTGGGACCAGGCGCTGCGCGCCGTGACGCTGTCTCCGGCGGAGATCTTCGGGGTGGCCGATCGTTACGGCTCGCTCGAGCCGGGAAAGGTGGCCAATCTCGTCGTCTGGTCGGGAGACCCGTTCGAATTCACGACGGGCGTGGAGCACGTGCTGATTCGCGGCAAGGAGATCCCGCTCAAGAGCCGGCAGACGGAGCTGCTCGAGCGGTACAAGAAGCTGCCGCCTAGCTACGCACCCGTTCCGCCGCGATGATCGTGTTCCACCCCCACCGATTGAAGGGGAACCAGCGGCCGAACCGGAGGTCGAAGCGATGCAGCCCGTCCAGCACGATGCGCTTGCGAAGTAACAGTGGCCAGGAAAGGATGTCGTACGGGATGATATAGACTCCCCACCACCGTTTCAGCCGGTAGCCTGCGCCCTCGAGCAACCGCCGCAACGAGGCCGGCGTATAGAATCGCACGTGGGTCGGGTCCCAGCCGCACCAGTCTCGCTCACCGCACCACCAGCGCCGGTACGTCCCTTCGAGCAGGTAGTTGAGTGAGCGACGGTTTTGACTGCTGAGGAGAAGCAGGGCTCCCGGATCCTGACAGGCGGCCAGGCCGGCGAGGAACCGGTGGTCGTCCGGGATGTGCTCCACGATGTCCTTCGCGATCACGACGTCGAACCGCCGCCGCTGCAGGTCCGGCGTCACCCTGTCCATGCGGGCCGTCTCGAGCCGGTCCGTCACACCGCGCGTCTGCGCAAGCATCAGGGCCAGGCGCAGCGCGTTCGTGGCCGCGTCTACCAACGTCACCTGCGCTCCCAGCTCCGCACAGCGCACGGCCATCCACCCGGCGCCGCCGCCATAGTCCAGCACGCGGCGCCCACGCAGGTCGGCGGGGAGGAGCCGCTCGAACACGCCGAACGTCGTCCGATTGTAGGCTGCTTCGCTACCCCGGATGTACTGCTCCAGGACTTGAGGCGTTGGCTCCGCTCGAGTCCATTGATCTTCTGGGTAGGTCGCTCCTGACATGAGTGCCGGTCCGCGGGAAGTGTGAGTGCCGAGACGGGGTCACGGGTTGCTACCCCGATATGGGCAGGACGGACAGCACGTGTGTTGCGCCGGCGCGACAAACCCGCCGCCTCGATGCCTCGATGGGTCCGGCCGTCAGCTCGCGGCCGCAGGTGCCGGGTAGACGCTTACCCTGAACCGCTTCTTGTTCTTGTGCTCGAACTTGACCTGGCCGTCCACCACGGTGAACAGCGAGTCGTCGGACGCCCGGCGGACGTTCGTCCCGGGATGGAATTTCGTGCCCCGCTGCCTGACGATGATCGTCCCCGCGGTGACGAACTCCCCGGCGAAGCGCTTCACGCCGAGGTACTTGGGCCCGGAGTCGCGGCCGTTGCGAGAGGAACCGACACCCTTCTTGTGAGCCATGCGAGTGTCACTCAGTCCTTGAGCTTGACGTCCGCGATCTTCACTTCGGTGAACGGCTGCCGGTGGCCGGCGTGGCGCCGGTATCCGGTGCGGCGCGCGAACCGGTAGATCTTGATCTTCTCGCCCTTCCCATGGCGCACGACCTCGGCCGTGACTTTGGCCCCCTTCACCACGGGCTTCCCGGCGTGTACGTGCTTGCCGTCGCTCGCGAGCAGCACGCGATCGAACGTCACTTTGCTCCCCGGCTCGGCCTCGAGCAGCGGGATCTTGATGGTCACTCCCGGTTCGGCCCGAAACTGGGATCCGCCGATCGCGAAAATGGCGTAAGTCATGGGCGGCGGAACCTAAACAGGCGGTTGGAGTTGGTCAAGGCGGGATGCGGCCTCACGCTACCGCGTACTGCTCTGTGACGTCCCGGCCCGCCGGCTTTGCCATCATCCGGAATTCATCGAGCCGCATCATCGGGTCGTCGCGCACCTCGAGCTCGAGTCCCGTCTGCCTCTCAAGCTGTCGCAAGAAGTTAGGCTCCTGCTCCACGAGGTACAGGGCCACATCGGGGTGCAGCCGCACGGCGAGCTGGCGCTCCTTGTGCTCCGCGCCGGCCCGCTTGAGGGAGCGCTCCATGCGCCGCACCACCACCGATTGCCACAGCGACGGGCGCACGCGCTGCCGCGTCATCTCGATCAGGCCCAGTTCGGATACGGCGAACGCCTTGGTGCGAGCCCGGTCGTGTCCCAGGTGGGTGCGCAACTCCTGGAGCACCTTGTCCCGGTTGCCGCGGGATTCCATGTCGATGAAGTCCACGACGATGATGCCGCCGATGTCGCGCAGCCGCAGCTGCCGCGCGACCTCGCGCGCCGCCTCGACGTTGGTCTTCAGGATCGTGCTCTCGGGATCCTTCTTGCCCGTGTAGCGGCCCGTGTTCACGTCGATCGAGGTCAGGGCCTCGGTCGGCTGAATGATCAGGTAGCCACCCGTCGGGAGCTCCACCCGCGGTTTGAAGAGACTCCGGATCTCCGCCTCGATGTCGTACTCGTCGAACAGCGCGGTCTCGGACTGGTGCAGCTTCACCCGTTCGAGCAAATCGGGGTCGATCTGTTTCAGGTACTGCACCACCTCGGTGTGTAGCACCGTCGAATCGACGAGCAGCGAATCGACTTTGTCCGAGAACAGGTCGCGGATGATGCCGCGCGTGAGTGACGTCTCCCGTTGCAGCAGTGCAGGCGCCCGCACCGAGCCCCCCTTGCGCTTGATCTTTTTCCAGAGGCCGTACAGGTGCTCGATTTCGCGCTTGCAGCTCTGCTCCGTGAGGTCTTCGGCGACGGTGCGGATGATCCACCCGCCCGCCCCCGGGTCCTTGGGGACGAGCTTCGAGACCATATCCCGCAGCTTGGCCCGCTGTTCACGGTTTTCGATTTTGCGGGAGACGCCGACTTTGGAGGCGAACGGCATGTAGACGAGGAACCGCCCCGCCAGAGAGATCTGCGCGGTGACGCGCGGTCCCTTGGTGCCGATCGGCTCCTTGATGACCTGGACGATTCGCGCTTCGCCGCGCTTCAGCTCGTCCGCGATGTTGGGCAGCCGGCGCCGGGAGCGGGTGCCGCCGTTCGCCCCCCCGGCCCCCCCGCTCCCGCCACCGTTGCCGTTGTCGTCGTCGTGATCGGACGGCTCGTCTTCGTCTTCCGCCTCGATCAGGTCGGAGGCGTGGAGAAAGGCGCTCTTTTCCGCCCCGATGTTGACGAACGCGGCCTGTATCCCCGGAAGCACGGCCTCGACCGTGCCGAGGTAGATATCGCCCACCATGCGGCGGGCGTCCGGACGATCCACCAAGAGCTCAACAAGGCGGTCGTCCTCCAGGATCGCGACGCGAGTTTCGCGTGCGGTCCCGCTGATGAGAATTTCCCGTTTCAAAGCAAGTGCCCTCGACCCCGGTCGGCCAGCAGCCGGTCGGGATCCTACGATTGTTCCAGCAAGAACTCATGCCAAGCAGATCGGCTGAGGATGAGCTGAACCGATTGGACCGGTCGCCCGCGGGCGGCGTGGGGATGACGCCACGAAGCGCGGAGAGACCTGGGATCCAATGCATGTCTAAACATAAGTGGGCTTGCGACTTACGTCAACTACCCCGAGATTTATCAGGCAAATGACCACTTCTCTGCTCTGTTCCCTCGCGGGGGGTTTCCTCCTGACCGGCATGTTCGCGAGCGCGGCGCCCGCCGGGGCCCAGTCGCTCCAGTATCCAGCCGCTCGCAAGAGCGATGTCGTCGACGACTATCACGGGACCCGCGTCCCCGATCCGTACCGCTGGCTCGAGGACCCGGACTCGCCCGAGAGCCGCGCCTGGATCGAGGCGCAGAACCGGCTCACCGCCGCGTACCTCGCGGAGATCCCCGCGCGGAGCACGATCCGCGAGCGGCTGACCAAGCTGTGGAACTATCCGAAGTACGGCACGCCGTTCCGGAAGGGACGCCGCTACTTCTTTTTCAAGAACGATGGTCTCCAGAACCAGTCAGTCCTGTACAAGCAGGCGTCGCTGACGGCGGACCCGGAGACGCTGCTCGATCCGAACCTGCTGTCCGAAGACGGCACGGTGGCGCTCTCGACCATGGCGGTATCGGATGACGGGCGGCTGCTCGCCTACGGCACGTCGGCGAGCGGCTCCGATTGGGAGGAGTTCCGGGTGCGCGACGTCGCACAGGGCCGCGACCTGTCCGATTACCTCAAGTGGATCAAGTTCTCGGGCGCGTCCTGGACCAACGACGGCGCCGGCTTCTTCTACAGCCGGTACCCAGAGCCCGCCGACAAAGCGCTCACCGACGTGAACCGGTTTCAGCGCCTCTATTACCATCGCTTGGGCACGGACCAGGCGCAGGACCTGCTCGTCTACGAGCGATCCGACCAGCCCGACTGGGGGATGAACGCCGAGGTGACCGACGATGGCCGCTACGCGGTGCTGCACGTGTGGCTCGGGACCGACCGGCGGAACCGGGTCTACTACCTCGACCTGAAGGACGCGAAGCGCCCGAACGTCACGGGCGCGGTCGTGCGGCTGCTCGACGACTTCGATGCGAGCTACGCGTTCGTGGGGAATGACGGGCCCGTGTTCTACGTCCTCACCGATCTCGATGCCCCCCGCAAGCGCGTCATCGCGATCGACACCCGGCACCCCGAACGGGCCCGGTGGCGCGAGATCATCCCGCAGGGCCCGGACGTGCTCGACGGAGTCCAGATCATCCACGACACGTTCGTGGCCAACTCCATGCACGATGCGTCCTCCCGGCTGCGCTTGTTCGCGCGCGACGGGCGATTCGTGAAGGACTTGCCGCTTCCGACGCTCGGCTCGATCGGCGGGATCAGCGGGGAGCGGAAGGACGACGAGATGTTCTACGCCTTCACCTCGTTCCTGTACCCGACGACCATCTTCCGCTACGACTTCAAGAGCGGCGTGACGAGCGTGTTCAAGGCGCCGGCGATCGACTTCGATCCGTCCGGCTACGAGACGAAGCAGGTGTTCTACACTAGCAAGGACGGCACTCGGGTGCCGATGTTCATCACGCACAAGAAGGGACTACACCTCGACGGCTCGAACCCGACGTACTTGTACGGCTACGGCGGCTTCAACATCAGCCTCACGCCGAGCTTCTCCGTTTCGATGCTCGTGTGGCTCCGGATGGGCGGGGTGTACGCTGTCCCCAACCTGCGGGGCGGCGGAGAGTATGGTGAGGAGTGGCATCAGGCCGGGATGCACGAGAAGAAGCAGAACGTGTTCGACGACTTCATCGCCGCGGCGGAGTACCTGATTGCCCAGGGCTACACGTCCCCGTCCAAGCTCGCCATCGCGGGCGGATCCAACGGTGGGCTGCTCGTCGGAGCCGCGATCACGCAACGGCCCGAGCTGTTCGGGGCGGCGCTTCCTGCGGTGGGCGTGATGGACATGCTGCGGTTTCACAAGTTCACCATCGGCTGGGCGTGGGTGACGGATTACGGGTCTGCGGACAGCGCGGCGCAGTTCCCCTATCTCTACAAGTACTCGCCGCTGCACAACATCAGGGAGGGAACCCGCTACCCGGCCACCCTCGTCACGACCGCCGATCACGACGATCGCGTCGTGCCGGGGCATTCCTTCAAGTTCACGGCGGCGCTCCAGGCGGCGCAGGCGGGGCCGCGGCCGGTGTTGATCGAGATCGAAACGAAGGCCGGGCACGGGGCCGGCAAGCCGACCAGCAAGCTGATCGAGGAGCAGGCGGACCGGTTTGCGTTTCTGGTGAGAAACCTGGGGATGGAGGTTGGTGGAGGACGGTGAAGGTTCGGTGGAGGTTTAGTCGACTACATCGCCGAGCAGTTGTCGCGCAATCACGATCCGCTGAATTTCACTCGTGCCTTCGCCGATCTCACAGATCTTCGCGTCCCGCATCATCCGCTCGACCGGGTAGTCCGTGGTATAGCCGTAGCCGCCGTGCAGCTGGACGGCCTTGGTGGTGGCGCGCATGGCGAGCTCGGATGCGTACAGCTTCGCCATCGCCGCCTCCCGCTTGAACGGCCGGCCGTGCTGCTTGAGCCACGCCGCGTGGTAGACGAGGTGCTTGGCCGCCTCGATTTCGGTCGCCATGTCGGCGAGGGCGAAGTGGACGCCCTGGAAACTGGCGATCGGCTTGCCGAATTGCCGCCGGGTCGTGGTATAGCGGAGACACTCCTCCAGCGCGCCTTCGGCGATGCCGAGGGCGAGCGCTCCCAGGCCGACGCGACCACCGTCGAGGGTATGGAGGAACTGTCGGAAGCCGTTGTTCAGGGGTCCGAGGACATTCTCCTTCGGGACGATCGCGTCCTGGAACACCAGCTCGCGCGTATCGGACGCGCGCCAGCCGAGCTTGTCCTCCTTCTTCGCCGCCAGCACGCCGCGACACTTAGGGAGCGACGCATCGTGGCCCACGCCGACCCGTTTCGCCTCCTCGAGATCGGTCGTGTCCTTGGTCACGATGAATGCGGAGATGCCGCGAGTCCTTTTGGCGGCGGGATCGGTGCGGGCGGCCACGACGAAGATCTCGCCGACGCCGGCGTGCGTGATGAAGATCTTCGACCCGTTCAGGACGTAGTGGTCGCTCTTCTCCTCCGCCACGGTGCTCGTGCCGCCGGCGTCTGACCCGGCACCGGGCTCGGTGAGCCCGAACCCGCCCAGCACTGTCCCCGTGGCGAGCAGGGGCACATAGCGTTGTTTTTGCTCCGGTGTGCCGAAGTCCACGATGGGCGAGGTGCCGAGCGTGGTGTGGGCGCTCACGGTGATGGCGTGGCTCGCATCGACCTTCGCGAGCTCGTGGATCACCAGGATGTAGGAGAGGTAATCCATGCCGGACCCACCCAGCTCCTCCGGCCAGGGGATGCCGAACAGGCCCAGGTCCGCCATCCGCCGCACGTTGTCCCAGGGGAACGCGCTCTCGACGTCGTAGCGGCGCGCGCTCGGCTTCACGACCTGCTGCGCGAAGTCGCGCACCATGTCGCGCACCTGGAAGTGGTGATCGGTGAAGTAGAGGGTGTCGTGCATTGGCGAAATATAGCCGCAAACCGCAAGGCTTAAGGCTTACGGCTTGGGGCTGTCAACCAGTAGTTCCAAACCCCGCCGCGATGCAATTGATGGACAAGAGCAGCGCCGCGAGCTCGTCTTCCGACGGCTGCTCGGTCGCCGTCGCGCGATAGCGCCGCAACAGCTCGATCTGCTGGCGGTTCACCTGGTTCAGCGTGGGCAAGCGGCTCGCCAACCGCTGGCGGAACTGGGGAAAGCGCTCCGCGAGCTCGGTGCAGTCGGTGAGGCGGCGCACGACGGCCACCGTTCGATGGTACTCGTCGGTGACCAGCGAAAAGATCTCCTGACGCAGCCACGGATCGGCGACCAGCTCGGCGTACGCCCGTGCGAGGTCGAGATCGACGTAGGCAAGCGTTTTCTCGACTTCGTCCATGACCAGCCGAAACAGCCGGAAGTCGTGGAACATCCGCTTGAGGAGCGCTTCACCGCGGGTCCCCCGAACGTCGAGAAACGTCGCGAGGCCGGTGCCCAGCCCGTACCACCCGGGGAGGAAGTGGCGGTTCTGGGTCCACGCGAACACCCAGGGAATAGCCCGCAGGTCCGCGAGCGTCCGGACGCCGGTCCGGCGCGCGGGCCGGGAGCCGATGTTCAGCAGCGCGATCTCTTCGACGGGGCTCGCCGCCTGGAAATAGTCGACGAGTCGCGGGTGCTGCACCAGCCGTCGGTAGGCCGCGTGGGCCGCTCCCGAGAGCGCTTCCATCGCTTCGTCGAACTCGGTGGTGGGGACGAGCGCCTGCTCGCGCTCGGATTTGAGGGAGTGCTCGAGCACGCTGGCCGCGAGCAGCTCCGTCTGATAGGCAGCGGTGCCGCGGTTCGCATACTTGAACGACACCACCTCGCCCTGCTCCGTGAGACGGAGCCGGCCCTGGATCGAGCCGGCGGGCTGAGCGGCGATGGCGCGGCCGGTGGGCGCGCCCCCCCGGCTGACCGAGCCGCCCCGGCCGTGGAAGAAGGCGATCGGTACGCCGCACTCCCGGCCGAGGCGGGTGAGCCGCAGCTGGGTCTTGGCGAGCTCCCAATTGGACGAGAGGAAGCCGCCGTCTTTGTTCGAGTCGGAGTACCCGATCATTACCTCGAACACGCCGCCCTGGGCACGCACGGTGCGGCGCACCAGCGGGACTTGCAGCAGGTCGCGCACGATCTCGGGCGCCCGTCGCAGGTCGTCGATGGACTCGAACAGCGGCACGATCGGGAGCGTACAGCTCTCGACGCCGGCGGCGTCCGCGAACAGACCCGCCTCCTTGGCGAGCAGATACACGCTCAGGATGTCCGCCACGTCGTGAGTCATGCTCAGGACAAAGGTGCCGACCGCTTCGCGGTCGAGGCATTCCCGCACCTCTTGAATCAGCCGGAACAGGCCGAGGGTCTCGACCGCCTCGGGCGGCGGCGGCGGGGCGGGCCGGTCGGCGGGGGGTGCGAGCGGGCGAGCCAGCTCGCCCTGCAGCCAGGTGCGCCATTCGAGCGACGTCGGCGAAGGGGGCTCGCCCGAGTTCCGGGCCCGCCACAGCGCGGCTACGCATGCGTTCACGCGTGGCGAATTGTCGCGGACGTCGAGCCGGAACGTGCTGAACCGGAACGCCTCCACTTCCCGGCGCACCGGGCGGACGAGGAGCTCGGCGGCACGCCCGACGCCCGCCGCCACGAGCCCGGCCTCGAGCGTGCGCAGGTCGCCGATCAGCTCGTCCGCCGTCCGATAGGCCGGTGTCTCGGGTGCGGTCTCGCGCCGTTCCGCGCTGGTCAGCGCGGCGTCGAGCTTCCGCAGCATGCAGGTCACGAATTGCCGATACACCTCGCCTCGGTTGCGCTGCTGGATCCGCTCGGCGTCGCCGGACGCCGCCAGCTCGCGGGCGAGCGCCTGGCGGAACTCGGGAGCGATCGGCGTGGTGCGCTCGGTGACGCTCAGGGCGCGCAGCAGATCGGCGACCCGCCGGCGGTAGCGTCGTAGGCTCGCGATGCGGTTGTCGAACAGCGTGCGGCGCGTCACGTCGTTCGTGACGAAGGGATTGCCGTCTCGGTCGCCGCCGATCCACGAGCCGAACTGGAAGAACGGCGGCACGTCCCAGCGGTCCGTCGGGTACGCCTGCCGCAGGGCACGCTCGAGCTTGTCGACGAGCTCGGGCACGACCTCGAAGAGGTTTTCGTTGACGAAGTACAACCCCCACGCCAGCTCCTGCTCGACGGTGGGTTTCTCGAGCCGCAGCTCGCCGGTGAGCCACAGCAGCTCGATCTCGGTCCGCAGGTTCTCGACCAGCGCGCTGCGCTCCCGGGGCGTCCAGCGGGGGGCCTCGAGATCCACCAGTCGACGGTAGAGGCGGCGATGCTTTTCGAGCACGGTGACGCGCTTGGCTTCCGTCGGGTGCGCGGTGATGACGGGGCGCACGCGCAGGTTCGCGACCACGGTGTGCATCTCGTCCGCCGCGATCCCGGCCCGGGCCGCGGCCGAGACGACCTGGGCGAACGTGCCGCGGAGCTGGTCGTACCCGCGCGCGACTTCGCTCTGGCGCCGCTGCCGCATCGCCGCGTTCTGCTCCGCGAGCGACAACAGCTGGAACCACATGCCCTGCGCCTGAATGGCGCGAGCGACGAGCTCGGGCGGCGCCTGCGGGTCGAGGCGCTCGCCCGCGAGCACGCGCTCGATCTCCGGCTGATGCGTCCGGATGACGTCGCGAAAACAGTCGTGCAGCAGGCCCGCCGTGCGGGCGAGGTCCTCGTCGCTCACGCCACGCGGTCGCGCGGGGGCGCGCCGGCGAAGAACGCCTTGAGGTTGTCGAGCGCGCGGAGGCCCATGGCGATCCGCGTCTCGTGCGTGGCGCTGCCCAGATGGGGGAGCAGCACGACGTTCTCCATCGCCAGGAGGTCGGGGGTCACCGCGGGCTCGCGCTCGAACACGTCGAGGCCCGCCCCCGCGATCGTCCCCCGCTTGAGCGCGGCGACCAGCGCAGCTTCATCCACGATGTCGCCCCGGGCGTTGTTGATGAGGAACGCGCCCCGCTTCATGAGGGCCAGCCGCCGGGCGTCGATCAGATGGCGGGTTTCGGGAGTCGCTGGCGAGTGCAGCGACACGACGTCCGCCTCGCGCAGCACGTCGTCCACGCTGCCCCTCGGCTCCGCGCCCAGCTCCGACACCACCGCGGCCGGCGGGGGATACGGATCGTGGAAGATCACCCGCATGCCGAAGCCGTGGCGGGCGCGGTGCGCCACGGCCCGGCCGATCCGTCCGAGCCCGATGAGGCCCAGCGTCTTGCCGCTGACGCGGGTGCCGAGCATGTGGGTGGGCCGCCACCCCGTCCAGGCCCCGGAGCGCACGTGGCGCTCCCCTTCCCCGCCCCGGCGTGCCACCATGAGGATGAGCATCATGGCGTCGTCCGCGGTGTCGTCGGTGAGCACGTCGGGTGTGTTCGTGACGACGAGCCCGCGCGCCTTGGCGCTGGCCGTGTCGATGTGGTTGAAGCCGACACCGTAGTTGGCGAGGATCCGGGCCCGCAACGGGTCGACCGCGAGCACCTGTGCCGTGACCCGATCGGTGACCGTCGGGAGGAGGGCGTCCGCGGTGCGCAAGGCGTCCGCGAGCTCGGCAGCGCTGAGGGGGCGGTCGTCTGCATTGAGGCGCGCGTCGAACTCCCGTGCCAGCTGCTCCTCCACCGGGCCGGGGAGCCGCCGCGTGACCACGACCACGGGGCGGCTGGACCGCCCCGCGCTCACTGCTGCACCATCACCGGCCGCGACGATTGCTGGCGGAGCGCCTGGACGACCGTGGCCCCGAGCTCGGCGGGGCTCGGCGCCACGATCAGCCCGGCCGACCGCATGACCTCCGCCTTCTCCGCCGCGGTGTCCCCGAACGCCGAGATGATCGCCCCGGCGTGCCCCATGCGGCGGCCCTTCGGTGCAGTGAGGCCCGCCACGTAGCCGATCACGGGCTTCGTCATCTGCTCCTTCACGAACAGCGCCGCGTCCGCTTCCTGGGGACCGCCGATCTCCCCGATCATCATCACCGCCTCGGTCTCCGGGTCCTGCTCGAACAGCGCCAGGATGTCGACGAACGAGCTGCCGTTGATGGGGTCGCCGCCGATGCCCACGCTCGTGGTCATCCCGGCGCCGAGCGCCTTCATCTGCGACGCCGCCTCGTAGCCGAGCGTGCCCGAGCGCGTGACCACGCCGACGGTCCCGCGGGCGTAGATGTGGCCCGGCATGATGCCCATCATGGCCCGGCCCGCGCTGATAATGCCAGCGCAGTTCGGCCCGATGAGGGTGGTGCGGTGCTCCTTCGCGTACCGCCACAGGTAGCGTTTCACCCGCATCATGTCCTGCGCGGGAACTCCGTCCGTGATGGTCACGACCAGCCGGATACATGCGTCCGCCGCCTCCATGACCGCGTCGGCGCAGAACGGAGCGGGGACGAGAATCAGGCTCGCCGCGGCGCCTGTATTCGCTACCGCTTCCTTCACCGTATTGAAGACCGGCCGCCCCAGATGCTTGGTGCCGCCCTTTCCCGGGGTGACGCCGCCCACGACGTTCGTGCCGTAGGCGATCATCTCCCTGGCGTGGAAGGTGCCCTTGTCGCCGGTGAAGCCCTGGACGATGACCCGCGTCTTCTCGTCGAGCAGGATGCTCATGCGGCCACACCGGCGTCGCGCGCCGCGACCACCCGCTCCGCGGCTTCCGAGAGGGTGTCGGCTGTGAGAATCGGTAGGCCGCTCTCCGAGAGGATGCGGCGGCCCTCCGCTACGTTGGTGCCCGCCAGCCGGACGACCAGCGGAACCGGCACCGGCACCGCCCGCACGGCCTGGACGACGCCCTGCGCCACCCAGTCGCAGCGGTTGATCCCCGCGAACACGTTCACGAGGATGGCGCGCACCTTCTTGTCGGAGAGTACCAGGCGGAACGCGGCCGCGACGCGATCGGGGCTCGCCCCGCCCCCGATGTCCAGGAAGTTTGCGGGCTCGCCGCCGGCATGCTTGATCATGTCCATGGTGGCCATGGCGAGCCCCGCGCCGTTGATGATGCAGCCGATGTCCCCGTCCAGCGCCACGTAGTTGAGCCCGTGCTCGGCGGCCTCCGCTTCGCGGGGGTCTTCCTGGGCATAGTCGCGCAGCTCGGCGACGTTGGGCCGCCGGAACATCGCGTTGTCGTCGAAGCTCATTTTCACGTCCAGCGCGAGCACCTGGCCGTCCTGGGTGACGACGAGCGGGTTGATCTCGACCATCGTGGCGTCGAGCTCGCGGAAGGCGCGGTAGGCGCCGAGGATCGCCGTCACGGCCTGGTTCACCTGGGGGGGAGCGAGCCCCAGCCCGAACGCCAGCTCCCGCGCCTGGAACCCCTGCATCCCGACCGCCGGCTCCACTTCCTCGCGCAAGATCGCCGCCGGCTCGCGCTGCGCGATTTCTTCGATCTCCATGCCGCCGTGCGGGTGCGCCACCACCACGATCCGCTCGCGCTTGCGGTCGAGCACCAGGCCGACGTACAGCTCCCGCTCGATCGGCGGTGCCTGCTCGACCAGCAGGCGATGTACCGGGAGACCCTCGGCGCCGGTCTGTATCGTCACGAGCGTCTTGCCCAGCAGGTCTTTGGCGGCCTGGCGGACGTCGGCGTCGGTGGTGCAGAGCTTCACCCCGCCCGCCTTGCCGCGGGCCCCGGAGTGGATCTGCGCCTTCACGACCCAGCGGGTGCCGCCGACTTCGCTCGCCCGATAGACGGCCTGTTCGGCACTGTACGCGACGCCGCCCTTGGGAACGGGGACGCCGAAGCCCGAGAGCAGCTCCTTGGCCTGGTATTCGTGGATGTCCACGGTTACGCCCGCGTCGTGGCCAGCGCCGGCGCGCCCGCGGTACGGGCGGCGATGGCGGCGGCGATCGCAACGATGTTCTGGGCCATCCGGGCCGACGCCGCATCGATCATGCGACCGTCCAGCTGGGCGGCGCCGCGGCCGGTGCGCGCCGCCTCGTCGAGCGCGAGCAGGATGCGGCGCGCGCGTTCCACTTCCGCAGGCGGGGGCGTGAACACTTCGTTGGCCAGCGCGATCTGGGACGGGTGAATGGCCCATTTGCCTTCGTAGCCGAGCGCCGCCGCGCGGCGCGCCGCCGCGCGAAACCCGTCCGGGTCCTTGAAGTCGCCGTACGGGCCGTCGATGGCGCGCAGGCCGTAGGCCCGGCAGGCCGTCAACATCCGGGTGAGCGCGGCGTGCCACTGGTCGCCGGGATAGTCGGGATTCAGGCCCCCGATGCTCACGGTGCGGGCGTGCAAGCTCGCGGCGAAGTCGGCGACGCCGAAGTGCATCGCCTCGAGGCGGCGGCTGGCCTGGGCGATCGCCTCGACGTTCGCCATCCCCAGGGCCGTCTCGATCAGCACCTCGATCCCGATGCGATGCGGGATGCGGCGGGTGGTCTCGATCTGGGTGAGCAGCGCGTCCACGAGGTAGACGTCCGCCGGCACACCGACTTTCGGGACCAGCACGACGTCCAGCCTGTGCCCGGCCTGCTCCACCACGTCCACGACGTCGCGATACATGTAGTGCGTGTCGATTCCGTTGATGCGCACCGCCACCGTCTTGCCGCGAGCCTTCCAGTCGTGGTCGAGCAGTCCGGCGACGACGTTCTTCCGGGCCTGCTCTTTGTCGGCGGGGGCGACGGCGTCTTCGAGGTCGAGGAAGACGTAGTCCGCCTCGCCGTCGAGCGCTTTCAGGAACAGCGCCGGCTGCGAGCCGGGGACCGCGAGCTCGCTGCGCTGGAGCCGTGGGTGCGCCGGCTCGTAGCGGGTGAGGCTCATGCCCTCACGGCGGCGCGGAACGATGGCTTCGCGCCGGGCGGCTGCTGTGCGTCGGGCGACTGCCCCGCCGCGGCGCGCGGCGCGAGCGGGGCGGCGGTGCCGCGGTAGTGCTCGGCGGCTGCGGCCACTCCGGCGCCGGGCGCTACCTGGATGCCCACGTCGCGCAGCGCCATCTCCGCGCCGGCGATGGCGCCGAGCAGCATGAGCTCGTTCAGGTCACCGAGGTGACCGATCCGGAACAGCTTCCCCGCCATCCGGGCGAGGCCGGCCCCGAGGGCCAGGTTGTAGCGCCGGAACGCCACGTCGATCACGTCGGCGCCGTTCGTGCCTTCCGGGACCATGATCGCGCTCACGGTGTCCGAGTACCACTTCGGAGCTTGTGCGCACAGCTTGAGGCCCCACGCCCGGACGGCGGCGCGCACGCCCTCCGCGAGCCGATGATGGCGCGCGAAAATGTTGTCGAGTCCCTGCTCGGCCATGATGTCGAGCGACTCGCGCAGGCCGTACAGCATCGGAATGGAAGGTGTGTACGGGAAGTATCCCGTGGCGTTCGCCTTGATCATGTCCCCGAAGTCGAAGAAGACGCGCGGGCACTTGGCGTGCTCGCGGGCGGCGAGCGCCTTGGGGCTCGCGCACACCAGCCCTAGCCCTGCGGGCAGCATCAGTCCCTTTTGCGACCCGGTGATCGCCAGGTCTACCTTCCAATCGTCCATGCGAAAGTCGATCGAGCCGATGGAGCTGACCCCGTCCACGTACAGCAGGGCTGGATGCTGCGCCGCGTCGATCGCGCGGCGGACGGCTCCGACGTCGCTCGTCACGCCCGTCGCCGTCTCGTTGTGGACGATGAGGATCCCCTTGATCTCGTGCTGCTTGTCCTGCGACAGGATCTCCCCGATGCGGTCGGGCGGCGCGCCCTCGCCCCACTCGACGTCGATGATGTCCACACGCAGGCCGTGACGCTGGGCGAGATCGATCCACAGGTGGCTGAATTGCCCGTACCGCGGCGCAAGGACCCGGTCGCCCGGCGAGAGCGTGTTGACGAGCGCCGCTTCCCACCCACCGGTGCCGGTCGCCGGAAAAATAAATGCCTGCCCCGTCGTCGTCTTGAAGACCTGGCAGAGATCGCGGAACAGTCCGGTGGTGAGCTCAGGGAACGCAGAGGAGCGGTGGTCCTCCATCGCGCGGTCCATGGCGCGCAGGATTCGCTCGGGCACGTTGGTGGGGCCGGGGACGAACAGGAAATTGCGGCCGGGCATAAAAACGTCCTCAACGAGAGGGGAAAAACAAAGCGAGAACCGCTAAGGTATTCGGCGACCCCCACCCCGCAACCCCTCGGATGGGTAGGGCCGAGCCCGCCTAAGTTGAGGGGCGCCAACTTTCTAGCCCGCAGACGTCGCAACCACTGCACGCCGCCCCCCGCTCCCCGAAATACGCGAGCAACGTGCTACGCCGGCACGCCCGCCCCTCCACGTAGCGTCGCATGCCCGCTGCGACGTCGCCCCACTCGAAGTCGGAGGGACGCCACACCATCACGCACTCCGAGCGGCCGCCATCCCGGCCGGCACGCCCCGCCTCCTGGTAATAGGCTTCGACGGTGCGCGGGGGCCCCCAATGCAGCACGCGGCGGACGTCCGGCTTGTCGATCCCCATGCCGAAGGCGCTGGTCGCGACGACCACCGGGGCGTGGTCGGCGAGAAAGGCGCGCAACACGCGGCGTCGAGTACGCGCGCTGAGGCCCGCATGGTAGGGCGCTGCCCGTACGCCCATCCGCAACAGCGCGCGTGTGACCAGCTCGGTGAGCCGGCGCGTCGGCGTGTACACGATCACCGGCCCGTCCACGCCGCGGATCAGCTCCCGCATGCGGGTGAACCGCTCGCGGTCGTCCCGCACACGCTCGACGCGAAACACGAGATTCGGCCGATCGAACGACGTGACGACGATCTCCGCCTGCGGGATCCGGAGGACGCGGAGGATCTCGGCGCGAGTTTCCGGCGTGGCGCTTCCGGTGAGCGCGATGGTGACGGGATCGCCGAGCAGGTAGCGGTATCGGTCGAGCCGCCGGTATACGGGGCGGAACTCGTTGCCCCACTCGACGATGCAGTGGGCTTCGTCGACGGCGAGGAGCGACACCTCCCGACCTGCGCGCGACAGCCGTCGCACCAGCGAGCCGAGCCGCTCGGGGGCGCAATAGAGGAGAGCGAGGCTCCCGGATAGGGCGGCATCGAGGATCGCCCGGCGCTCACCCGCGGAGAGCAGGCCGTTCAGATACGCGGCCGGGATTGCCCGCCGCCGGAGCGCCGTCACCTGGTCCTGCATCAGCGAGATCAGCGGGGAGACGACCAGCGTGAGGCCCCGGGCCATCAGGGCCGGGAGCTGGTAGCACAACGACTTCCCCGCCCCCGTTGGCAGCACTGCCAAGACGCTCCGGCCGGCGAGCAGGGGCCCGAGCACCTTGAGCTGGTGGACGCGAAATGCCGCGTGGCCGAACCGCTCGCCCAGGAGCTCCCGTGCGCGCGACAGCCCGCCCGTGAAGGTCGCCATCGCCCAAAGAAAACGGGCCCCGGTGCCTTCACCGGAGCCCAAACTATGCGACGCGTTGCGGAATTAGCCGGGATACCGGACCACGGCTACGCCCGATCCTGCCAGTCCACGCCGAAGCTGTTGCCGCACTCGACGCATTTCACGTCTTTGGGCTGTCCCGATACGTGTTGTCGCTTGTGACAGCCGGGGCACACGAGATGGGGCTCATGCACCACGCTCCAGACCTTCGGCCGATCCTTCCGGGTGTCCACATTCTCCCTGGGAACGCGCACTTCGACCAGGTGCACGTCCAGCACGATCCAGGTGTTGCCGGATTCCTCGACGATTCGGTACCACGCGCCGCGCCGAAGGCCTTCCTTTTCGGCGCGGTCACCGCGGCTCCGGGCCCATCCCATGTCGGCCATGGCCTTACTCCAGTTCCTCGGGGCTGCCCTCCCGCACCAGCACGAGGATTGCTGCCTGCGGGACGACCAGATACTTCGTTCCCTCGAAGGTGATCTCCACGGCGGCCTTGCGGAAGAACAGGGCGTAGTCCCCAACCCGCGCCTGCATCGGCAGATACTTGACGTCGGGGCCGCGGATCTTCCAGGGCTCATCGTCCATGCTCGCCGGCTCGGTCATCGGCGTGCCCGGCCCGGTCGCCACGACCCGGCCGCCCTGCACCTGCCGGCTCTCGACCGCGGTCGGCGGGAGGTACAGGCCGACGTTGGTGCGCTCCTCCCCCTCTTCGGGAGCGATGAGCACGCGGTCACCGACCACGATCAGACGTTTGGGGGCCTCGTCCGGCATGGGGTCCAGTATAGCACGTCCCGCCGTTAGGGGCGGTGGGGACAGGCTGGGTGGGCCCCGTGGGGCGGGAATGGTGATGTGGATCACGTGCACCGCTTGACAGGGCTGGGCGCCGCACTATTAATGCGCGCCTGCCGTGGCGTCGCCGCGGCGACCTGATTCTCCCCAGGAGGTGAGCAGCATGCTCCTGTCCCTGCAGACGGCGTTCCCCGAGACGTGGCGCGAGACGTTCCAGTTGGTCGCCTCCGGCTTCATCTGGGTCCTCGACTTGAGCAGAACGGTGCTGGGCTTCGCGCTGTTCGGGTCGAGCCCCGGGGAGATTGCGCTCAAGGTTCTGCTGATCGTGTTGCCCTGCTTCGTGCTCGTAGCCGGGTTGCTGGGTACCATGGGCGCGCTCTATACGCTGCCATTCCGCTCTGGGCGCGGCGCCTTCCTGGTCGCGGTCGTGATGTCGTGGTGGGACTGGGTGCGGATGACGTGGTTCTACTGGGCGGGGCTGCTCCGCTTCGTCGTGGTGATGCTGGGGTGGGTCTGGGGGCTCCTGAAGCTCGCTGGGGCGATGTTCGTCAAGCTGATCAAGTTCATCTTCACGCGGCCGCTGGCCCTCATGGACTGGGCGACGCGCCAGTACTTCCAGCCCGGCGTGCCGTGGCTGGCGTTCCTGTTCATCGTGATTTGGGCCGTCCTCGAGGCCACGATCTTCACGTTCACCCTGCGGCCGCTCATTACCGAGGTCATGGCGGATCTGACGGGTGGCGAGGTCTCGCCGTTCTGGGTGACGGTCATTCTGTGGCCGTTCCTGGTCATCCTGATCGCCGGCAGCTTTGCGGCCATCCAGGCCCTCACCGACGCGATCGCCACGAAGAACACGATGCAAATCGTCACGACCGCGGTGTTCGAGGGATTCGTGATGTTCTTCGAGGTGTTGTTCCTGTACCGCGAGTTGATCAATGCGATTACGCCATGGATCGCGCAGCAGACCGGGTTCCAGCTCGGCTTCGCGTCCACCTTGGCGTTCGCATCGTTCGGCTGGGTGGGTGTGCGCGCGATGACGTGGTTCCTGTTCGGACGGTTCGGGACTCCCGCGCTGCTCGGCATTCTCGGTCGCCAGAAGCTCGCCGGCACCGGCATGACCGGCACCGGCGTGGCGCCGATCGAGCCCGATTTCTGGAAGGGCCCGATCGATGCGCTGAAGCGCGAGTCGGAATGGTTCAAGAAGGAGGCCAAGGAAGTGTTCGAGCTGATCTCGCTGCCGGTGCTGCAGCTGCTCGCCGCCGGCGTGAACTTCTTCGTCGTCGTGATCGTCGGCCGGCCGACCTTCACGCTGCCGTTCCGCAATCTGGAGCAAGTGCTCGCGAGCACGCCGCTGATCACGGCGAGCGGCAAGCATGTGGTGCCGGGAGGCGCCGCATGAACCGTCGAGGCATTGAGGTGGTGCTGCTCGCGGCGGCCGTCGCGGCCTGCACTCCCGCGGCAGAGCAGGAGGGCAGCAAGAAGCCCGCCAACAACACGATAGTCCTCGGGATCGACGTGAGCGGCTCGTTTCGCGACTCGCGGCTGTACGACGACGCGGTAGAGTTCGCCGGGCTGTACATCTACGCGCACTTGAACGGGCTGGGCGGCCTGCGCGTCCCGACCGCGGTGTTCGTGAGCTCGGTGGGCGGGGTGCGGACCGGCGAGCCGAAGTCGTTCCATCCGATCAACGACTTCGAGGGTCGCTCGATGGAGCAGATCGCGGCGGACATCCGGAACTGGTTTCCGCAGACCGACCCGTACACGGATTACAACGCCTTCTTCCAACGGGTGTCCGGGCTCGTCAAGGAGCGCGGGTTGATCCTCGCGCCCTTGAACGTGGTGGTGCTGTCCGACGGCGTGCCCGACGTGCCGCCGGGCACGCACCTCACCGCGAATGAGAACCCTTACAATCGCATCGACCTCTCCCCCCTCGAGTTCCTGTCCCGCAGCGTGACGGTGCGGCTGCTCTATGCCAGCCCGACCGTGGGCGAGAACTGGAAGCGGATGATCCGGCACAAGCGGGTGCGCATGTGGACCCAGGAGGCACAGGTCATGGCGGGCTGGCACAAACAGTACAAGCCGGGCGTGCCGCTCGCCCGCCAGGCCGATCTGTGGAAGTGGATGCAGGACAACGTGGACTTCCGGGCGCGCGGCGGGATGTTCTAACGACCGCCGGGATCTCCCTCCGCGACAAAAAGACGCCGTCGCTGCGGGAGACCCCGGCGGTCCCGTTTTTACGCGCAATACCGATCGAACGCCGCCGTCAGGTCCGCCGCGATGTCTTGGGCGGCCCGTCCCTCAATATTTTTCCGCTCGAGCATGAAAACGAGCCGTCCGTCCTTGAACAGCCCCATCTGGGGCGACGAGGGCGGGTAGCCCGTGAAGTAGCTCCGGGCGCGCTCGGTCGCGTCGGCGTCCTGTCCCGCGAAGACCGTGAGCAGGCGTGCGGGCCGACGCGCATGCTGGAGCGCGAGCGTCGCGGCGGGCCGCGCGTTCCGGGCGGCACAGCCGCATACCGAGTTCACGACGACGAGCGTCGCGTCCTTCGTGGTCCCCAGCACCTCGTCGACCTCTGCGGGCGTGCGGAGCTCCTGAAATCCGATGCGGGTGAGCTCGTCGCGCATCGGCTGGACGAGCCGGGGGTCGTAGAGGGGTACGTTCAGGTTGGCCATGGATCAATAATACCGCGGCCCCGCGTTCAGGCCAACCTTGACGCCTCGTGTACGGACTTGCTCTTCGCCGCTGGGATGTTCGTGAGAAGCCCATCAAGGCCTCCAGTCTCCGTCTTCGTCCGTCGCTGGGCTGGCGGTGATCGCCATGACGCCCGTGCCGTCCGGCTGCATAATGAACAGATCTGCATTCCCATTTCGCAAGGACGTGAAGAGGATCTTGGTCCCGTCCCGCGACCATGCGGGGTATTCGTCGATGGCCGGGTCGTTCGTGAGCCGCACGAGATTAGTCCCGTCGGCGTTGATCACGCAGATCTCGAGGTTTCCCGTGCCGTCCGGGTCGCAGTGGAACACGATCCGGGCTCCGTCCGGAGACCACGACGGCCACAAGGCGAGGGCGCTGTTTTGGGTGACCCTGGTCTGATTGGTCCCATCGGCGTTCATGACGTAGATCGCGTGGTTGCCGTCACGATCGCTCGAGAAGGCGATCTTGGTGCGGTCGGGTGACCACGCGGGCTTGTAGTCGAACCCTGGGTCGTTGGTGAGCCGGGTCTGGCTCGTGCCATCCTCGTTCATGACGTAGATCTCGGAATTGCCGTCGCGGTCGCTGCGGAACGCGATCTTGGTGCCGTCGGGCGACCAGGCCGGAACGTCGTCCGTCGCCGAGTTGTTGGTGAGCCGCGTCTGGCCGCTTCCATCCGCGTTCATCACGTAGATCTCACGGTTGCCATCGCGGTCACTCATGACTGCCAGCTTCGCGCCGTCCGGTGACCAGGATGGTTGACCGTTGACCGCCGTCGTGTTCGTGAGCCGCACGAGTGGCGCACCCCCTCGGGTCATCACGTAGATCTCGTAGTTCCCGGAGCGGCTGCTCTGGAAGGCGATCGGCGACGGCAGGTCCACGAAGGCTACGGTGACCGACGCCGAACTGCCCTTCCCCTCGACTGTGGCCGTGATCGTGGTGGTTCCGGCGACGAAGCCCGTGACGATCCCGGTCGCCGACACGGTGGCGATGCTCTGGTCGCCGCTCGACCAGGTGACCGGCCGTCCAAAGAGCCGGGCGCCCGCGGCGTTCTTCAAGGCCACGCTGAGCTGCGCGGTCTCACTGCCCAGCACGGTCGCGGTCGCGGGGCTGACTTTCACTGATGCCACGGGGGCCCCCGACGCCGCGTGCCAGGTCCCGGAGTAGTTGGCGGTGCCGAAGACGTCCGCGACCTGGCACGAGAGCGTCCCCGACATCGAGGCCGGCGGGTCGCCGGAGAGCGTAGCTGCGTAGTGACAGTACGGAATCGAGAAGGCTATGGTCTCCGTCGACACGGTCACGCGGCCGCCGGTGACGGGTTCGCTGTCGTTGTTGTTCGCGCGGGAGCTCGCCCCCTGGACGCACGTGCCCACCTGTTCGCTCGTGCCCTCGAAGGCGCTGCCCGTTTGCGAGAAAACGTACGACCCCGTGTCACTGCACGTGATCCCGTCCGCCTGGTCCACAAGGGTCTCCGTGAAATCCCACACGCCACCGATGTTGATGAGCTTCACGGTGATTGCCGACTGGCCCGTCCTCCCTTCGGCCGTCGCGCTGATCGTGATCGCGCCCTCGGCGACTCCGGTGACGAGGCCGCTCGTGGACACGGTGGCGCGGCTCGGGTCGCTGGTGGACCAGGTGATCGTCCGGCCGGTCAGCGTATTACCGGCCGCGTCCTTCGCGACGGCGACCAGGCGCAGCGTGTCAGTCGGGCCGATCGTCGCTACCGCAGGTGTCACCGCGACCGAGGCGACTGCGCTCGACCCGGGACCGGTGGATTCGTTGCTACACGACTGCCACGAGGATGCTGCGATTGCCACCAGCCCCATCGTGAGGAGGCGTGCCCGGCCGGTCATGGGCGGCGCTGCGCGACTCATACGGCTCTCCCTTGTCGTTCACCACATGGGCGGCCGGGCGGCCACCGCGTGTCCGCACCGGCAATTGATCAGCTCTTCGGCACGGTCGAGCATCGCGCCGCAGGTCCCGCATCGGGTCCAGACATGGTCGGCTCGATGGGGGACGTAAACGCTCGTCCGTCCCGCCTGCGCGAACCCCTTCTGGAAGAAGCGCTCCATAGCTGCGCGGTGCGTCGGCGCATGTAGCAGTTGACGCGCGTGATCGGGACCCTCCCACGCCGTGATGGTGCACAGCCGCCGGCCGATCCTGGTGGCGAGCAGCGCGACGAAGCCCTCCATGCGGGCGAGCTCCGGCATGATGGCGCGCGTGTCCCCTTCCACCTGGTCAGCCTCGGCCTCCGACCGCACGTCGATCCAGGTAATGCTGAACGCCCCGGGCCGAGCGGGATTCCCGGACGCCATGTGCACGCTCGATCCGAACGTCACCGGGCCGAGCTGGTAGGGACGCACGATGACCTGGAGGCCGAGCTGCTCGACGAACGCACGCTGGTCGAAGTAGCCCTCGACGGACGCGACGTGACCGTCCCGCACCCGAATGAAGTCGGCACCGGGAAACGCGATGGTGCGTCCGGTGGGCGGGCCGCCGCCGAACGGACCCGTGTTGGTGCCTCGCATGACCCATTGGGCGGTGACGCAGTCGGCATCGGCGACCGGCGCCGCCGCCAGGTCGAAGGAGAGATCAGGAAAGGCCGCGAACAGCGAGTTCGCGTAGGCGCCGATCGCCGGTCCAAGCAGCGGCCCTCGCGTCGCCGGGTCGCGATACGTGCCGCCGGGATCGAATGTTGCAACCAGCAACCCGGCTTCGTGCTGATTCCAGGCATCGAAATACCGCTGTGCGACAGCGAGGGCGCTCATGGTCTTGCTCCTCTCTGGACCGGCACCTACTATCGCACGGCCCCGTCACAAGGCTGTCATATGGGCATCAGCGGCCGGCCTCCGTTCCGGCTGACGACGCTCGGTGCGCTCGCCCTTTCGGGCGAAGAGGGGCCCCTCGCGGGCGCGGCGGCGCAACGACGATCCCTGGCGCTGTTGGCGCTCCTGGCATTGGGGCGGACCAAGGGTGTGAGTCGGGACAAGCTGGTGGCGTATTTGTGGCCCGAGAGCGCGGAGGAGCGCGCCCACCACGCCCTCGCGCAGCTCCTCTATGGGCTGCGGCGTGACCTCGGCAAGGCCGACGTCGCCGCCGGCACGAACGAGCTGCGGCTCAATCGTGAAGTGATCTCCGTCGATCTCGACGATTTCGAGGCGGCGCTCGCACGGCACGAGCTCGAGCGGGCCGTCGCGGCGTACGGTGGGCCGCTGCTCGACGGGTTCCATCTCGGTCGAGCGCCCGAGTTCGAGCGGCTCGTAGACTCGGAGCGGGCTGACTTGGCCAAGCGGATGGGGGCGGCGCTCGAGACGTTGGCCGAGGCCGCGAGCGGGCGAGGCGACCACGTGGCGGCGGCCCGCTGGTGGCGGCGGCTCGCGGCGGTCGATGCCCTCAGCTCGCGCGTCGCGCTGGGGCTGATGCGCGCCCTCGAGGCCGCCGGAGACCGCGCCGGCGCGTTGCAGCACGCCCGGGAGCACTCGCGCATCGTGCGGGCGGAGCTGGACGCGGCGCCCGACGCGCTGGTCACGGCGTTCGTCGCCGAGCTGCGACGCACCCCCCTGCCTCCGCCCCGTGTGCGGAGCCCTGCCGTCGCTTCCATTGCCGTCCTGCCCTTCGTCAACTTGGGACTGGATCCCGACACCGAATACGTGAGCGATGGCATTACGGAGGAGCTGATCAACGCGCTCACCCGGGTCGCGGGGTTGCGGGTCGCTGCGCGGATGTCGGCCTTCGCGTTCAAGGGGACGGCAGCGGATGCCCGGGACGTGGGCGCGCGGCTCAACGTGGGGACCGTTCTGGAGGGCAGCGTGCGCAAGGTGGGCACCCGGCTGCGGATCGCCGCACAACTCGTCAATGCGGCAGACGGCTATCACCTCTGGTCGGAGACCTACGACCGGGAGCTGAACGACATGTTCGCTGTGCAGGACGAGCTGGCCCGGGCGATCGCCGGGACGCTGGCGCGCACGCTGGTACCCGGACCGCCGCCGCCGCTCGTCAAGCCGGCGACCTCGAGCATGCCGGCCTACCTCCTGTACCTGCGGGGCCAGCACTATCTCGCCCAGCGCACGCAGGAGGGGTTCCGCAAGGCGATCGAGTTGTTCGACCTCGCGATCGAGTCCGACCCCGCGTATGCCCTCGCGTACGCCGGACTGGCGAACGCGTACATCCTGTTCGGGTTCGACGAGTATCGCGGGCTCCCGCCCGAGCTCGCGATGCCGCGGGGCAAGGCAGCCGCGCAGCGCGCCCTCGAGCTCGACAAGACCCTAGCCGAGCCGCACGCCGCCCTCGGCTGGGTGAGCCTGTTTTACGAGTGGGACTGGGGGGCGGCGGAGCGGGAGTTGCTGCGGGCGGTCGCGGCTCAGCCCAACATGGCGGTAGGCCACCACTGGTACGCTCTCTACCTGATGGCGGCGGGTAGGGCAGACGAGAGCATCGCCGAGATGCAACGGGCGCTCGCGCTCGATCCCCTATTCCCGATCGTGTCGACGAACTTGGGGCGGGCCTACGCGTTCGCGCGTCGCCTCGACGAAGCGGTCGCCCACTACCGGTTGACGCTGGAGATGGAGCCGGGCTTTCTCCCCGCGCAATTCGAGCTGGCCCGCGTGCTGGCGTTGCAAGGCGAGTTCGAGGAAGCGCGCGCCGTCTGCCGGGCGGCGCGGGCGGGGGCGCCGGACAATGTCCGACCGGTGGTGGCGGCGGCATGGGTCGAAGCGCGGGCTGGCGCGGCCGGCGCGGCGCGCGCCATACTGGCCGAGTTGGAGGAGCGGGCTACCCGAGAGTATGTGCCTCATTTCTACGTCGCTGGAGCGTACACCGCGCTCGGTGACCGGGAACGCGCGATCCAGCACCTCGTCAGGGCCTGCGACGAGCGATCGGGCTACGCCGTGTTCATCAGGGTCGAGATGTTCCATGACCTGCAGGACGACCCGCGCTTCGCAGAGCTGCTCAAGCGGATCGGGCTCGTGTGACCGGCGCCCCATTCGATCGTCTCCGCGCGGCGCTGGCGGATCGGTACGCGCTGGAGCGCGAGCTGGGGCGCGGCGGGATGGCCACCGTCTATCTCGCGCGGGACCTGAAGCACGGCCGCCCCGTCGCCATCAAGGTCCTCCGCCCCGAGATTGCCGCGGCGCTCGGGCCCGAGCGGTTCCTGCGCGAGATCGAAGTCGCCGCCCGGCTCACCCACCCACACATCCTGCCGCTGCACGACTCTGGGCAAGCGGCGGGGTTCCTCTATTACGTCATGCCGTACATCGAAAGGGAATCGCTGCGGGACCGGCTCGAGCGGGAAGGCCAGCTGCCGCTCGAGGAGGCACTGCGGATCACGCGCGAGGTGGCGAGCGCGTTGAGCTACGCCCACAGTCACGACGTGGTGCACCGGGACATCAAACCGGAGAACATCCTGCTGTCGGGGGGTGAGGCGGTGGTGGCGGACTTCGGGATCGCGCGGGCGATCACGCAGGCCGGGGGCCGGGGGCTCACGGAGACGGGGATCCCGGTGGGGACGCCGGCGTACATGAGTCCCGAGCAAGCGAGCGGGCAATCGCGGATCGACGGACGGGCGGACATCTACGCGCTCGGCTGCACGCTGTACGAGATGCTCGCCGGCGATCCGCCCTTCCTAGCCTCGACGCCGCAAGCTGTACTGGCGCGCCAGTCGCTCGACCCGGTGCCCAGGCTCCACACCGTACGCCAGACCGTTCCCAGCTTTGTCGAACAGGCGATTACGAAAGCGTTAGCGAAGGTGCCGGCCGATCGCTTTGCGACGGCCGCCCAGTTCGCTGAGGCCTTGACCGGACCTCTCGCCGTGGCCCAGGTTGGCCACGAGAACTCGATCGTGGTACTGGATTTCGCAAACATCTCCGGCGACCCCGCACTCGCCTGGCTCTCGACCGGGATCGCGGAGACGGTGAGCGTCGACCTGAAAAAGATCCCGGGCCTAAAGGTCGTCAACCACGATCGGGCAGCGCGGGCCCTGGCGGGAAGGGAAAAGGGACCGATGAGCGGAAGCGACGTCCTGAGTGTGGGACGGGCGCTGGGTGCCCGGTGGGTCGTGTGGGGCGGGTTCCAGAACTTCGGCCCGGCCCTCCGCATCACGCCGCAGTTCGCCGAGACCGAGACGGAGGAGCTGATCAGCGCCGCCAAGATCGACGGACCGATTCAAGAGATTTTCGCGCTCCAGGACCGGATCGTCACCGGGCTGATGGACATCCTCAACATCAAGCTCTCGAGTCACGACTTGGAGCGCATCGGCAGACCCCAGACCGCCGAGCTCCAAGCGTACGAGTACTACGCGAAAGGCCGACAGCTGTTCACGCTCTTTGGGAAAACGAGCCTCGAGCAGGCGGCACAGTACTTCCAGCACGCAATCGAGGTCGATCCGGCCTATGCTCTTGCCTACTCCGGCCTCGGGAGCACCTTCGGGTTCCGCTACATCGCGCGCACGCGAAAAGAGGATCTAACCCTCGCGATCACGCACCTGGAACGGGCTCTCGCCCTGGACCCCGAGATCGCGGAGCCCTATCAATGGCTGGCGTACGCTTACACGCGCGCGTACCGGTTTGACGAGGGCCGGCAGGCCGCGGACCGCGCGGTCGTGCTTGATCCGGACAGCACGTTCTCGTACTACTTCGCGGGGCTCAATCGGGTCGTCCGCGGGGCAGTCGAGCACCGGTGGGAGCTGTATCCAGAGGCGGTGCCGCTGCTCGTCCGGGCGATTGCGGTCGAACCCCTGTTTCAGCCCGCCTATATCGGTCTCGGCTGGATCTACATGCTGAACGGGCAGTACGACGTCGCCTGCACGGCCTTCGATCGTGCGGTGGAGATCGAGGAAACGGGGCGGTTCAAGGAGATCCGGTTCGTTGGCGGGTTGACCCTGCGCGCGGGTCTCGATCTCCGGGAAGGCCGCTGGGAGGAAGCACGCACCCGGTTGCGACGCGCGCTCGAGCGCTACGAGGGGACGGACCACGTCTACGCCGAAGCGTTCGCGGCGCTCAGCTACTGCGGCCTCGCTGAAATCGAAGAGCACGCGGCGAACTTCGATCGAGCGGTCGAGCACTACAGCCGGGCTGGAGAAATCATCGCACAGCATCCCGAGCGGCTCGGGGTCGGCTACCTCCGCGTGAAGGCGGGGTTCGGGCTCGCCAGTGCATTCCATCGGCTCCACATGCGACGCGACGAGGCACGACAGGTCGAAGATGCCTGCCGGTTGCTCGAGCGCAAACAGGAATACGATTTCAACTGGATGTGGGAGGGCAGCGACGCCCAGGCGCAGTACGACCTGGCGCGCTATCACGCCGCGGCTGGGCACCAGGAGGAAGCGCTGCGGGCGCTGCGTCGCGCCGCGACGTACGGCTGGGGTGATCTGCCGGCACTCGAGACGGACGATAGGTTCGCCCGCTACCGCGACGACGCGGAGTTCAGGGCGGTGCGAGACCTCGCGCTGACACGCCGGCTCCCCGAACTCGCCTCTTTGGGGGACATA
>Ga0209377_1000078_pt1 | contig 51781 bp, 46 predicted proteins | sample GraSoiAngelo_141_FD_185898 | JGI IMG/M metagenome (GOLD analysis project Ga0209377, IMG submission 185898) | Grasslands soil microbial communities from the Angelo Coastal Reserve, California, USA - 14_0929_12_40cm (SPAdes) (version 2) | ecosystem: Environmental > Terrestrial > Soil > Grasslands ...
AACCGTGCAGACGGTGACCATGGCCCGAACGGTAACCGCGCCCTTTCAACCCACGGTCACCGCGAGGTCGCACTGCGTCACGTCAGCCGGTGTCTTTTCGCTGTATGGGCCACTCAAAAAGCTGCGGTTGCGTCCCGCGTTTTCGGAGTTCATTCTCGTGCGTGGAGGGTCCGCCATGACGGCACCAGATAATTCGCGCGCGGCACGATCACGTCGCCTGCTGATCGCATTCTCGGTCCTCGTGGTCGGTCTGATGGCCCTTGGCGCGGTCAGCTTCGTCCGCTACGCGCGTCACCACAAACCCAATCCTCTGGTTGTCGCCGTGGCGCCCTTCGACATCTTCATCCCCGGCCTGGAAGGCTGGCGGGTGCGGCTGGCCGAAGGCGTCACTGCTCAACTCGACAGCCTGCCGCCGCTGTCGGCCATCTCTCAGGCGGTCGTGCGGGAGCGGTGGCAGGGACAGTCGCGGCCTGAGATCGCCGCCGTGGAGCTGGCCCGCCGCACCAGCGCCGGCCTCGCGCTCTATGGCCGCCTCGATTCTGTCGCGAACCGCAACGATTCGGTCCGGGTGCAGATGATCGTGATCGAAGCCGGGACGGGACGCGTGCTGATCGGCGTCGACCGGCGCTGGGCGGCGGCGCGGCTGACCGACTTACCGCGGGTGCTCGCCCTTCAAGTCCGTCAGAACTATCGTTATCCCAGTGACTGACCCCACTCCGCCCCAGGATGCTTTTGCAGTACTGAACGCCGCGCTGCCGTCACACTACATCATCGATCGCGAGCTGGGCCGTGGCGGGATGGCGCTGGTGTATCTCGCGCGCGACACGCGCCACGAGCGCTTCGTCGCCCTCAAGACACTGCGTCCCGAGATCGCGATCGCACTCGGCCGCGAGCGATTCCTGCGCGAAATCAAGCTCGCTGCGCGGTTACAACATCCCAACATCCTGCCCGTGTACGACTCAGGCGACGCGGGTGGGACGCTGTACTACGTGATGCCGTTCGTCGAAGGGGAATCCTTACGCGAGCGGCTGCAACGCGAGCCGCAGCTGCCGGTGGACGACGCGCTCCAGATCACTAAGGAAGTCGCCGAGGCGCTCGCGTACGCGCACAGCCACGACGTCGTGCATCGCGACATCAAACCAGAGAACATCATGCTCTCGGGCGGCCACGCGATCGTGACGGACTTCGGGATCGCGCGCGCCGTGAGCGCGGCGGGTGGCGACAAGCTGACGCAAACAGGGCTCGCGATCGGGACGCCGGCGTACATGCCGCCCGAGCAGGCGTCCGGCTCGGGCCAGGTCGACCGGCGCAGCGACATCTACAGTCTCGCGTGCGTGCTGTACGAGACGCTCGCTGGTCAACCGCCATTCACCGGTCCCACCGCGCAGGCGATCATGGCGCGGCACTCCCTCGACGCCGTGCCCCGGCTCAAGATCGTGCGCGACGCGATTCCCGACGAGCTCGAAGTGGTAATCGAGCGCGCGCTCGAGAAAGTCCCGGCCGATCGCTATCAAACATCCGGAGAATTCGCCCAGGCGCTCACGGCGGCAAGCACCGGACACGTCTCGCGCGTGACCGCGGCACGGCGGCGCTCCCGCGCAACCTGGTGGCGTAGGCCTGCCACCATCGGGACCGGCCTTGGAGTGCTCGCGGTGCTCGCCGTAGCCTGGCTCGTGTTCGGACCACGCGGGACCGCGGGGGGCCGACCCACGGAGGGGGCTGGCGCGATGGATATGCGTCGCGTGGCGGTATTGTATTTCCAGGATCTCAGTCCGGACACGTCTCTCGGCGTGCTGGCGGACGGGCTCACCGAAGGTCTCATCGATCAGCTCGCGGAAGTCCGCACGCTCGACGTCGTCTCACGCAACGGCGTCACTCCGTTCCGGCACTCCGACCTGCCTCGAGACAGCATCGCCCGCGCGCTCAGCGCGGGAACGCTCGTCGAGGGCAGCGTCGAGCCCGTGCGCGACCGTGTGCGTGTCACCATCCGGCTGGTCGAGGGAGCGAGCGGGGCGGATCTGCTGCGTCGTGCCATCGAACAGCCGTCCGCGAATCTGCTGGGCATTCGCGATTCCCTCGCCGCCGAGGTCGCACGCGTGCTCCGCGAACGGCTCGGCGAGGAAGTGCGGCTCCGCGAGGAACGCGCTGGAACGAAAAACATCGCGGCGTGGACCGCCTTGCAGCAGGCCGAGCGCTACCGGAAAAACGCGGAGAGCGCGGTGCTCGCCAGCAAGATGGATAGCGCGACCGCCCTGTTCACTCGCGCCGACTCCGCCTTGGCGGCTGCCGAGCGCGCTGACCCTCGCTGGGACGATCCGATCATCATGCGGGGGCAGCTCAGCGAGCGACGCGTCCGACTGACCCGAGCGGCCGGGCTGATCGACGAGGGGCTGGGACACGCCGCCCGAGCCCTCAGGCTGGCGCCGGAAGATCCCCGTGCTCTTGAGTTGCGGGGTACTCTGCGCTACCGGCGCTGGCAACTTGCCCGGCCGTCAGATCCGGAGCAGGCTGCTGCCTTGCTCGACGACGCCCGCAAAGATCTCGAGCGCGCCACCACGCTCGACCCGACGTTGGCAAGCGCGTACGCCACCTTGAGCAGCCTGTACTATCAGACCAAAGACTTGCAGGGCGCGGCACTCGCGGCCCGGCGAGCATACGAAGAAGACGCTTATTTGAGCAACGCACCGGACATTCTCTACCGCCTGTTCTTCGCTTCCTATGACCTCGATCAGCAGCGCCAGGCCCAGCGCTGGTGTCAGGAAGGAGCGAGGCGCTTTCCACAGGACTTCCGGTTCCTCGAGTGCCAGCTCTACATGATGACCCGGTTGGAGCCGCCGGATGTGCCACGGGCGTGGCGCCTACTCGCAGGGATCGACTCTCTCGCGCCGCCGCCGCGGCGACCGACGATCCATCTGCGAGAACAGATGATGGTGGCGGCAACAATCGCGCGAGCCGGCTTGCCGGACAGCACCCACCATGTCATCGACCGTTCCAAGGGGACGCCGGAGCTCGACCCCGAGCATGACCTCGTAGCCATGGAGGCGTTTGTGCGCACGCTGCTGGGCGAGCAGGATGAGGCTATCCGCTTGCTGCAGCGCTACGTAGCCGCGAATCCGGAGCACTCCTTCCGCGTCGGTGGTGACGTCTTTTGGTGGTGGTGGGACCTGCAGAAGCACCCAGGCTTCCAGGCGCTTGCCCGGCCGCATTCGTAGTGGCTCACTTCTTGACGAGTCGCCCGTAAAGCGTCTATTACCTGTTCAGGAAGCGTTTTTCAGCCGTCAACGCAGGCCGCCGCAACCATCCAGACCACCGTCCAGCTGGGGGTTGGACCGGGCCCCAACTGGGAGGTGCCTATGCAACGCATTGGCTTCCTGTCTCTCGTCGTCGTCGTCGCTGTCGTCGGGTGTCGCGCAGATCGGGCATTGCCGCCCGGACCCTCGGCAGAGATCCAGGATGCGAATCATCTCGGTGGGAACGACTTCTTCTTCTGGCTCCCGCCGACGGTCAGTCAGCAGGCTCCATCGAGTCAAACGTTTTCGCGGAACCTTCGTCCGATCGTGACCATCACCGACCAGGGACCGTCTGGCGACCCATCGACCAACTGTCACGCCGGTAACACCGTGCGGACGTTCGCGGGGTCGGACATCACGGTGAGCAACGCGCACTACGGCGTGGATTGGCACACCGACCAGGATGATCTGTTTGCGGAATGCACCTATCGCATCACGGTGAACGTGGGGCCAAAGCTCCCTTCGCTTACGCTGGGGTACGCGGACGTGGATGTCGTGAGCAGCGGCAAGCAATTGAAGAACGTCGATACTGACGAATTCATTCCGTTGCTCGATAACCGCACCCTCCCGATCCAGTTCTTCATCGGGGTGGGGGCCACATGCGACCCGGATGGCGGTGCTGACTGCGGCGAGGGAGTCGCACGGCCCGATAAGAACACGCTCATCGTCACCCTCAGTGGGAATGCCGGCGTGTTCATTCCGGCCGGTGCCGTGGATGACGAGGTCACGATTACGATCCAATCTGTTGACCAGCGATTCGAGGGCCTCTGTCTTCCAGGCTTGACGGTGCCGGAATATCCTGGCGAACCCGGGACGAGCGACAACGGCTGCTATGATTTTCGCGCCGACCCGCCGCTGGGCAGCGTCAACGACAATGACGGTACCTTCAATCCGGATCACAATGCGACGGTTGGCATCTGCCCACCGGCGGCCGCCTTCGCTTTGGATCACGCAATCTTGGATCGGATCGAGATCTTCCGGGCCGATGACTTAGGCGAGGGTTCGAACCCCTTAGCGCTGGTGAACGTCCCGGCGCCGTTTCTCCGCTGTGATCCGCATTTCTCACCGTCGTTCGGGTCACGCCGCTCGCTGTTCGGGGATCTGGCACACGCCTTCGCGACCCTCGTCACTCCGCAGCCGCTGTTCGCGAGCAGCACCAGAACGATGTTTGACCTGGGCGCCGGCGGCAGCACGGATGGCTTCAGCCGTTTTGCTTGGGCGTTGCCGAGCATCGAGTAGACGCGCCAGCGTCAGTCGGTACCACACGAACAGGGCGGCCCCAGATCTCGGGGCCGCCCTCCGTTCTTGTGGCCCGGGCGCGATGTGGCGGAGGCGCGACGGTTTTTGTTACCGCAGCAAACATTTATTGCCAATTGGCGGTACGACAATCGCGGTGTGGGTCGAGTACTCCTAACTCGACCCCGACACGCGCATGAAATACCTGGCCGTCGTAGTGCTGCTGGCGATCGCTCTAGGAAGTTGTCACAGCGATCGCGGCTATCCACCCGGACCGTCGTTCCTTATCGAAGACGGCAATCACAACGGTAACGCCTTCTTTTACTGGCTTCCGCCGATGCTGAAGCAGCAGCGGCCGGCGGATCAGATCTTGTCGCAGCAGCTGAGCCCGACCATCACCGTGACCAATCTCTGTTCGGGGAACGTCGTCCGAACGTTTGCGGGCGCCGCGGTCGCGGTGGATGACACCGCTTATCACGCTAACTGGCACACCACGGATGACACTCTCGATCCCGCCTGTACCTATCGCCTCACGGTCAGTGTCGGGTCGCGGGTGCTTGGTGTCGCGGACCTTGATGTCGTGGACAGCGGGGAGGAGCTGAGAAACGTCAACACGGACGAGTTCGTCCCGTTGCTCGCCGATCGGACGCTGCCCATCAAGTTCTTCGTCGGCGTGGGGGCGCTGTGTGACGCCGGCGTGTCCGACTGCGGCGAGGCAGTAGCGCACCCGGGCGTCAACACGACAATCGTCACGAGGAGCGGCCGGGCTGGCGTGTTCATTCCGGGCGACGCGATCTCAGAGGACGTGGCGGTCACCGTTCAGTCCGTCGACAACACCGACGCAGGCTGTATCCCCGGGCTGCCGCAACAGTATTCTGGTACGCCGACCGTCGACAACTCCTGCTACGACTATCACGCCAAGCCGTTGACTGGCGAGCAGCCTGGCTCGTATAGCTTCACCAGTCAGGTGACCGTCGGCATCTGTCCGCCGACCAACGCACTCCAAGGCCCCCACGCCGTGCTGGATCTGCTCCAGATTTTCCAGTTCGATGATTTGGGAGGCGGCAACACGCTCACCCAGCCCCTCCGCAACGTGCCCGCTCCGTTCTTGCGGTGCGACCCCCTGTACTCACCCTCGTTCGGCTCGCGCCGGTCGCTGCTGGGAGACGTCACGCGAGCGCTGGCTTCGCTCCTCGGTCCGCGGCCGCTCTATGCGAGCACCAACCGTGCAATGTTCGATCTCGGCGCCGGCGGCAGCACGGACGCCTTCAGTCGCTTTACCTGGGCCTTGCCGTCGACGGGGCTCCTCAATTTCGACCTGACTCCAGACCTCACTGCGATCACTCCGGGAGCAATCGTCACGACCGCCTTTTCGCGCATCGGCGTGACACTCAGCCGCACGAGCGGAGTGGGGCTGTGCCAGGGGACGGCGGTCTACGCGAATGCCATCAATGGCACGAACACCGTCAGCCTCTGTCCCCAGGGAACACCGCCGGCCTTCAGCGCCCTATCCGGCGTGATTGTCGCGACCTTCACCGTGCCCGTCGCATCGGTATGTATCGATGTAACGCCGGTTCTCCCGCCGTTCCTACCCCTTGGTGGAGTGCTCGCCCGCCCGTTCCTCGAGGCACTCGGGAGTGACGGCAGCATCGTTGCCAGGGCGACGGCAAGCGCCACGCAGCAGACACAGTCCATCTGCGTCAGGAGCGCGGCTATCGCTGCCGTGCGATTTGCGGGAGCCGGCACCTCGCTCGCGCGCTTCGATAACCTGTCGTTCTCGAGAATCGCGAGCCCGTAGGGTCTAGCGACACCTGCTTCGGAACCAGGGCGGCTCGCCAGCGAGCCGCCCTTCCTTTATTCTCTAGCCTCATGCCGACCCGCCGAGATTTCCTCCGCACATCGCGCCCATGTGCGACGCCCGAAACGGAAGTGAACGAGACGCCGCTGACCAGGGAGTCGAGCTGGCTCGCGATTTGATCGGGCGAGTGCGTGAGGCGTTGGGTGCTCGCTACAACGTCATCACGTCGGTAGGCCGCGGTGGTAACGCGACCCTGTTCGGCGCCTACGACGAGCAGGGGCAGAAGGTGGCGATCAAGGTGCTGCATCCGGAGCTCGCGGTCTCGGTCGCCGCCGACCGTTTCCTGCGCGAAATCCGCTACGCATCGCAGCTCAATCATCCCCATATCGCGCGACTGCTCGATTCCGGCGAAAACGATTACTTGCTCTGGTTCGTCATGCCTTTCGTTCCCGGCGAAACGCTGCGCCAGGTGGTCCGGCGCGAGCGGATGCTGCCCGTCGACCGCGCCGTCCGCATCGCGACCGAGGTGCTCGACGCGCTGGCCCATGCGCACGAGCACGGCCTCGCGCATCGCGACATCAAGCCCGACAACATCGTCTGCTCGGGCGACTCGGGCGCCATCCTCGTCGATTTCGGTATCGCGCGCGCGATCGCCACCTCCGGAGAGGACCGCGTCACGCGCAGCGGGTTCGTGGTGGGAACGGAAGAATACATGAGCCCCGAGCAGGCGGGTGGCTCGCCCGACATCGACGGGCGGACCGACATCTATTCACTGGGCGTCGTGTTGTTCGAGGCGCTCGCCGGCCGGCCGCCGTTCTCCGCCGCCAGCGCCGCCGCGGTGCTCGACATGCAGCAGCACGCGCCGCCCCCTGATCTCCGCAAGTTGCGGCGCGACGTGCCGCGCGCGTTGAGCGATACCGTGATGAAGTCGCTCGCGAAAGCGCGCGAGGCACGCTGGCAAACAGCGTCCGACATGCGCCGGGCGCTGCTGCCATTTGCGCCGATCAGCTAGCCGGTTCGAGCGCTGCCAACTCTTTCGAGGTCTTCAACCAGCTGCTGAGATGATCGCGGATGGCGACAGGCATGTATGGTGAGCGCAGTAAGATCTCGAGGCGCGCCACACGTGCCGCGGTTTCGCTCTTGCGACCTCCTTTCCCGTTCAACCAGGCCGAGTTGAAGATCGCGAGAGCTTCGACCGCGAGATCGCCGACGCGTGCGGCATCAGTCGTGAGCTGGTCCAACGCCGCGGCTGCGCCAAACAGGTTGCCGTCGTTGAAATAGGCGTTCGCCAGCATCCAGGTGGTGCCGCTCGACAGGTGTCCCTCGCGCCGAGCAACGTCGGCGGCCCGGCGATACTCCACCGCTGCATCGGCGAAGCGAAGCTCGCTGCGCAGCAGATCGCCGCGCTGGACGTGTACGTTCACGCCGGACGTGAGCTCGCTGTCGGACTCTGGAATGCCCGCGCGCACGACCGGATTTCCCGGCTCGGCGCTCAATTGTTTTGCGGAGAGATCTGGTGGGACGACGAGTGTGACGACTGCAAGAAGAGTCAGAGCCGTCTTCATAAACACCTCCCGATACCATGGCGTGTGACGGCGTCGTCGACGGCGTTAGTTGCTCCGGTTCAACCTCCCGTTCATGTTAGAAACGTCGAGCCTACCTTATGGTCTGTTGGACGTGCGAAGCCCTCACTTGGTTGCTCGAGAAAAGGAGTGCGGACAGAATCGTGACAATGAGCTCCATCCTGCGTCTCGGCCCTTTGATCCTCCTTGCTGCAACTCAGACTCTTTGCGCGCAGAATCGTCCCCGCGCCCGCGCTCTTGGAATTCCCTTCGACGGCACGCCCGGCCCGCTGAACGCCATTACCGACGTCGCGGGGGTGACCGTTGGGCATAGCACGATCATCGCCGGACAGGGGAAGCTCGTCGTCGGACAAGGACCTGTGCGCACCGGTGTCACCGCGATCTTCCCGCGCGGCGCCGCGAACGGCGATCCCGTGTTCGGGGGCTGGTTCACCCTCAACGGCAACGGCGAAATGACGGGTACCACCTGGCTCGAGGAATCCGGCTTCCTCGCCGGTCCGGTGATGATCACCAACACGCACAGCGTGGGCATCGTGCGCGATGCGGTAATCGAATGGCTGGTGAAGAAAGGCTTTGAGTTCGATTGGTCGCTGCCGATCGTCGCCGAGACGTGGGACGGATCGCTCAACGACATCAATGGCTTTCATGTCACCAAGCAGCACGTCTTCGCGGCGCTCGACAGCGCCCACGGTGAACGAGTGGTCGAGGGGAACGTCGGTGGCGGCACTGGCATGATCTGCAATCAGTTCAAGGGGGGCATCGGGACATCCTCGCGGCGGCTCCCCGCCGAGCGTGGCGGGTATACCGTCGGCGTGCTGGTGCAGTGCAACTATGGCTCGCGCGGACGCTTATCCATCGCCGGGGCGCCGGTCGGGCAGGAGATCCCCGACCTGCTCCCCTGCTACGACGCCGTTCCAGGCCTAACGACCCAGGGACGCCGCTGCGCCGAAGGTGAGAAAGGCTCAATCATCATCGTGATCGCAACCGACGCACCGCTGCTGCCGCACCAGCTCAAGCGCATCGCCAAGCGCGCCGCGCTGGGCGTCGGCCGCCTCGGCGGGACGGGTGGGAATACATCAGGCGATATCTTCATCGCCTTCTCGACCGCGAACCCCGGCGCCGCAAAACCCGACGCCAACGTCAGCGTCACGATGCTCCCGAATGAGCGAATCAGCTCGCTCTTCGAAGCGACGATCCAGGCCACCGAGGAAGCCATCGTCAATGCCATGGTCGCTGCCGAAACGATGAGCGGCGCCGACGGTCTCAAGGTGTACGCTCTCCCTCACGACCGCCTGCGCGCGGCGCTCCGCAAGTACAATCGTCTCGTCGAGCCCCGGCAATGAGGTGGCCAGCTTCCGCGCTGCTGGCGCTTGTCGCGGCGTGCCAGCCGTCGGCTCATCGGCTGCTGGTGCTCGATATGAACCAGGGCGACCCGCTGGCGCTGGAAACCACCGTGGCACCGTGGCATGACGCCGGTTACCGCGTCGAGTATCGCCGTTTCTATCCTCACCTCACGCGCGCCGACCTCGCCCGCTATCGCGCGGTCCTCATTCTCGGCGGGCGCGAGCCGCAGGGGCTCTCCGACGCTTTGACGGTCGGCGACCTCGCGATTCTCAACGAATGGATCGGCGCGGGGCGGGGCCGCGACGGCGTCGTCGTGCTGGCCTTTACGAGCGATGGACCGCGCACTCCCACTGGTACACTCGACCGGTGGATCATGAATCAGTGGCTCGCATCGCAGGGCGCCGGGATCACCATCGATGCGCAGCCGCTCGACGCGCCGGCAGTCCCGCTGCCGCGCTCCTCGCTCGACAATGCCGGCTTCGCGCCCTTCACCGCGGGACGGAATCAGGTACTGGAGGTGCGGGATCCGACACAGGTTCTCGCGCGTGCGCCAAGCAGTGCGTTCGTCGCCGCGAGCCGGGTGAATGATGGATTGATTGTCGTGACCGGCCGCAATCTGCTCGCCTCGGGTGACGCAGACCCGCTGACCCGCGACTACCTGGTCGCGCTGGCGCGCTGGACTCGCCGGCCGGCCGAATGGGCCAGCGTTCGAGCCGGCGGGGGGGGTGGGGGAGGGGAGCTGGCGCCGCTGCGACTCGCGCGAGCGCCGCGGCCGGTCGCGCAGCATCCGCCGCCACTCGAGGCCCCAGACGGCGCTGCCGCGATAGAGTTGCCGCAACCCGTTGCGACGAGCGATGAGGAAAGGCCGATCGTGCCCGCCTGGATCCAGCGGCAAGGCATGCGGGTGATGTGGACGCGCTTCACGCCGCAATCATTCGATTCGGTGCTGGGGTTCGTCGATGTCGCGTCGTTGAACGCGCTGGCCACCGTGATCCCGGTGCCGGCGATCGTCGATACGATGGGCACACGCTACATCTGGCGGCACACACTCGAGCGACTGCAGACGACCAGCGTCCACTGGTTTCCAGCCGTCTCGCTGGTCGACATTCCGGCGCCCGGTGCCGAGGAGGTCGACCGCCACGGAGATCTACGCCCCGTCCCCTGCGGCCTGGACTCGCTGTTTTGGCGTGGTCCGTTGCGCTCCGTGTACCGCACCCTCGCGCGGCTCGGGGGCGCTTCGCCGCGCGCCGAAGTCATCGCGGGCGTCGCGCTCGACCTGGACAGCGCGCAGACCTACTACGGCGGGACGGGATTCTGCGACGTCGATTATCGCACCGGGCTGGCCGGGCTCGGACTCGACGGCGCGGACGCCGAACGGTTGGCGACGTTGCCACCCTCCCAGCGCTACGACACGCTGCTCGAGCGCGGACTGCTGGGACGCTACTTCGAGACGCTGCAAGCGGCGGTCGCCGAGCGCGGGAGAGCGCTGCGCACCGAGCTGCGGCGGGTGCGCCCTGATCTGCGCTTTGCCTACCGGTCCGACGAGCTACCGGCGGACTGGTTCTCGCTCGGGGTGCTGCAGGGCTTCTCAAGCGCCGATGCGCCGGCGCTCTTGTGGCTGCGCGAACGACGCGCGGGCCAGCTCCTGGCACGATATCGCGAGCGCGGCATCTACGCGCTCTCCGCATTGCGTCTTGAAGCAGATCGCAACACGTTCGCGCCGGGCGAGTGGAACCGGCTGCGACCCGTCGTGTTCGGCGGGCACAGCGGCTTTTGGCTGGATCGCGGGGCGCCGGACAGCATCGGCCGCATGATCAGGCGGGTCGTGCGCTAAAGGCTTGCCGGAAGCCCCGACGGTCCGGTAATTTCATGCCCGGGAAGTGGTGGGGCCGATGGTCGCGGTGGGTCGTTTAGGGCCCATCGAGGAAAGTCCGAGCTCCACAGGGCAGACCGCCAGGTAACGCCTGGGCGCCGAAAGGCGACGGAAAGGGCCACAGAGAACAGACCGCCCTTGTATCCAAAGGGTAAGGGTGAAAAGGTGGGGTAAGAGCCCACCGCGCGTCTGGCAACAGGCGCGGCACGGCAACCCCCGGTCGGAGCAAGGCCAAGTAAGCAGCGAGACCCGGCCCGGGTCGTTCGAGCTGCGGGTAGGCCGCACGAGACGGCTGGCGACAGCTGTCCCAGAGAGATGACCATCTGCTCGTACCAACGAGTAAACAGAACTCGGCTTATGGTCCCACCACGTCCTCCCCCGTGACCACAAAGCCACACGCCGCTCCTTACCCGCCCCACTGGGAGAACGTCGCCGATCTGCGCGTCTTCCGTACGAGCCCCGAGGAGTGGGAAAAACTCATCACCTGGCGGACGGACATGCGCAAGCGGGGATGGAAGCTGCTGAAGGTCTCGAGTGAAAGCAGCGAAGTCGTGGCGATCTTTGGACGCACGAAAACAAAGGAATAAGATGCCGCGGCCGCTCCACATCGCTGTGGTGCTGCTTGCTGCGGCGTGTGCTTCACACACTCCACCAAACACGTCCCTGGCGCCGGCAAATCCGCCGGGTGCTCCCCCCCCGCCTCCTCCACCGCCCGCGCCGCCACCGGCCGGCAAGACCGAGGTCGTCCGGCTGGGGCCGAGTACACAGCGGTATGTGATGCACCAGGTCGTGCACATCGACCAGGAGTTTCAGGGGATCAAGCAACCGCTGGACTTTGGATTGAGCGCATTCTTCCGTGCCACGATTACGGGCCCGGCGGATACGATCGGCTATCCAACGAGGGTGACCATCGACTCCATCGTGCCTGACTCCGGCACCACGGTCCCAATGGGCATCAACCTAACCGCTGCAAAGGGACTGTCGTTCTCAGGGCGACTGACGCCGCAGGGGGATTTCCGCAACCAGGTGCCCTCCGATAGCGTCGCAGCCCAGTCGCTGTCACCCATCGTGGGATCGTTCCGCAACTTCTTCCCGCGGCTGCCGGCATCCGGATTGACCCTGGGGGTCACCTGGACCGACACCCTGTCGATGAGCGATCGCGCGGCCGGCAACGTGACAGTCAAAAGCATTACACGCTCGCACGCCGTCAACTGGGAGACGCGCAACAACGCGCGCAGCCTGCGCGTCGAGGTGAGTTCGACGTTCACGATTCAGGGGAGCGGTGAGCAGAATGGCCAGCCGTTCGAGGTGGCCGGCAACGGCGTGCGTAGCGGCATCGATTATCTCGCGGTGGACGGACGCTATCTCGGTGGCGAATCGAGCGACTCCACCAGCATGACGATCTCATTGCCCGTCCAGGCGATGACGATTCCGCGGACGCAGGTGTCGAAGACTACGGTTACGGTACTGCCCTGACGGTCGGACGGCCTGACGGCCGGACGGCCGCTGTGGGCGTGCTTCTGCTTCTGGCCGTCTGGCCTTCCAGCCGTTCGGCCGCCCAGCAAGTCGCCCCCAATCGCGCCAGCGCCTACCTCTTTACTACGGATGTCAAAGACGTCCGCGCCATCTGGGTCAATCCCGCAGGGCTCGGCGTGGCGCGTGAAGCTTCGGTGTACGCCGAGGCCTCTGTTGGCGATCCGGGATCGACCGGCAAGCTGCGCCAGGTGAATGCCGGCTTTAACGCGCGCGGTCTCGCGTTCGGGTGGCAGCACGACGTGCTCGACGACGGCGTGCACGGCAATACCTACCGCCTGGGGTTTGCAGGAGGATCGGGGGGACTGGGAGCCGGGTTGGCCATCGCGCGCTACACTGGTGGGGGCGGAAAGGGGACGGGCTGGGACATCGGCGTGACGTACCTCGCCCTGCCGTCGCTGACGGTGGGCCTCGTCGGGGCGAATATCGGCGAGCCCATGGTCCGCGGGATCGAGCAGCATTTCACGATGGTTCCGGGGCTCACGTGGCGGCCCGTGTCAGCGTTGCGCTTCTCGACGGACGCGCGCGCGGTGCCCGATTCGAGCTCGACGTATACCCTGGGCTTGAGCGCGTATGCATTCGGCCTGAGCTGGACGTCCGGCACGGGCAAATGGCCGCTCGGGATTCTTGCGCGACTCGATACCGATGGGAACTTGCGTCGCGGTGCCTTTACGTTCGGCCTGTCGATCGGTGATCAAGACCGGATCGGCTTGATGACGACGACACCTGGGGATATCTCGAACGTTGACGCAGTGAGTCTCTACGGCGTGTCCAGCCGCCAACCGGGACCGGGACGCCGCTAGGTTCGCCCGGCGCGGTTCCGGACGAGGATGCGACGTCCCGCTGCATCCCGATTGAGATCGTTGAGTCGCGGGGCGAGCGTCACCATGTCGCGGAAGGAGAGATTGCGGAACACGGTATCCGCCAGCTGACTGGGTCGCTTATCGTAAATGGCCAGCCGGAACGCCAACCCGCCACGGAAGTCGAGATCGAAATCGGTCCGGATACTGTCGCGCAAGTACGAGCGCACCTGTCGCGGCGTGACGACGGCGAGGCGGCGCCGCGTGAGCAGCAACAGCGTCGTGTCCTCCGGGCCGGCGGGCTGATAGACGTACTCTACGACATCACCGCTGACGAGGGCCCGACGGCTCCGCAACCGTTGCGCCAAGCTGTCCGGAATGGGACGCTGCGCGGCGATTCGCGGGGGCTTGCTGAAGACGTAGTAGGCTACCGCCGCAGCGCCGCCTGCGAAGGCGATGAACAGCAGGCATCCGGCAACGCCGATGCCTACGAGGGACTTGTAGAACATCAACCGGAGCCGGCGGCGCAGCGGCACGCGCACACGGTCGCTCGCCGCTGTGGGCAGCGCGCCCACGAGTGCACGGCTGACCTCGCTGGCCATCTGGAACCGCTTGTTGCGACTCTTCTCCATCATTCGGTCCAGGACCACCGCCATCTCCTCGGGGACATCGGGGCGGTGGCTGCGAATCGGCTCGGGCGCCTCGGTGATCTGCTGGGCGAGAATCGAGGCGGAGGAGGGACCCTGGAACGGCGGCGATCCGGCGAGCATGTGATAAAGCACAACACCCAGGGAGTAGATGTCGGAGCGGCCGTCCAGAGGATCGCCCGATGCCTGTTCGGGACTCATGTACTCCGGCGTTCCGACGATCATCCCCTCGCTGGTCAGCGACTTCGAGCTGGGCTTCGCCGCTTCATGCGCGTCCTGCGCGGCCTTCGCGATGCCGAAGTCGGTCACCAGAACGTGCCCGCTCTTGTCGAGCAGGATGTTGTCGGGCTTGATGTCGCGGTGGACGATTTCGTGAGTGTGCGCGTAGGCGAGCGCGTCGGCGACTTGCCGGGCGATGCGGGCCGCGTCCCCGACCGAAAGCCTCCGCTGGGTTTCGAGGAGTTGGCGCAAGGACGGGCCGTCGATGCACCGCATGATGATGTAAAAGATCTCTTGCTGCCGTCCGACCTTGTAAATCGGCACGATGTGCGGATGCTCGAGCCGCGCGACGGTCTGCGCCTCGCGCAGGAAGCGCGTGGCGACCGTGGGCGACGGCGCGAGCTCCACGTCCAGGACCTTCACCGCGACATCACGTTTCAAGATGTTGTCATGCGCCCGGAACACGGCAGCAAAGCCCCCCTCACCCAGCAGGGGACCAACGGTAAATTCCTGACCAAGCGCTTGTTGCAGGCGTGGCTGGAGGGCTTCAAGGTCCATGGCGGTGGCAAAAGCTAGAAGTGCGGGCCGCGTTCTGCTAGTCGCGGGCGCGCTATTTGTCGCGTGGTTGTTCGCGGTCTGGCCACCGCCCATCTGGTGGCGCGATCATGAGCCGCGCTGCACCGCCATGATGCGGTTACACGACGCGTGTCGCACGACGCGCCAGCCCGCCCGTGCCGTCTCGCCCGTCCCGTCCGTCCCGCCCGTCGTCGAACGCATGGTCATCATCGCCGAGGACTCGCGATTCAAAACACATCACGGCATCGATTTCATCGAGTTGCACGACGCGTGGGCCGCGGGCGGCCATCGGGGCGCGAGCACGATCACGCAGCAGCTCGCGAAGAATCTGTACCTCTCTCCCTCGCGCTCCATCTTTCGGAAGCTGAAGGAAGGCGTGACCGCGGTCCGCCTTGAGCTCGCGCTCAGCAAGAATCGCATCATGGGGTTGTACCTGAGCGTCGCGGAGCTGGGGCCGGGTGTGTGGGGCATGAAGGCGGCGAGTGAAGCGTACTACGGTGTGCCGCCCGATCGACTCACTGCGGCCCAGGCCGCGGCGCTGGCTGCCACGCTGCCGCAGCCCCGGACGTCCAATCCGGCGTATCGGCCCGCGCGGATGCTTGCGCGGCGGGACCTGGTTCTGGCGCGGTACTACGGCGGCAAAATTCCTGTCCCGCCCATAGCAGAAGACTCGATCCCCGATGTGCCGGTGATCGAGCCTCCGCCGATACTACCCGTGATTCCGCTGGATTCCATAGCTCATGCGCTAACTGATTCGCTGACCGACTCGCTAACAGACTCCCTGACGGACTCGCTAATCCACAAGCCGTAGCGGCATCACCAGCGCCATGTAGGACGCCGGATCGTTCCAGCCCACCGGCTCTATGGTTGCCGCGCGCTCCGGTGCTTTGAAGGTGAAGCGCACTTCGTCGGTCGGCATGTACTTCAGGATCTCGAGCAGATACGTCGCGTTGAACCCGATCTCGAGCGGCTCGCCCTCGTAGGTGACAGAGAGCTCGTCCTGGGCTTCGCCCAGGTCGGGCGTCTGCACGGAGAACTTCACGTTGCCGCCCGAGAACGCGAGACGAATGCGGTGCGTCTGGTCGCTCGCGACGACGCTCATGCGCCGCAGTGCCGCCGCCATGCCCGCTTTGTCGACCGTCGCCTGCTTGTCGTTCTCGCGCGGGATCACCTGTTCATAATTGGGATACGGGCCTTCGATCAGCCGCGAGAACACGAGCGTGCCGCCCGCTCGGAAGCCGATATGGTTGTCGCTCTTGGCGAGCTCAATCTCGGCGTCCCCCGCGTAGAGCCGGCGGATCTGTTCGAGCGCCTTCGGCGGCACGATGAGATCGGCCGTCGATCCGCCCGTGGCCGGCACATCCATCTTGGCGAGCCGGTGGCCGTTGGTCGCCACCATGCGCATCCGGTCCGGCCGCAGCTCCCACAGCACGCCATTCAAGATGGGGCGGCTCTCTTCCGTCGAGGCCGCGAACGACACGTGACCCACGAGTTTGTGCACGACACCGGCTGCCGCTTTCCATGCCTTATCGAACTTGACCGCGGGGAACGACGGAAACTCTTCCCGCGGCAGGCCGAGCAGCTTGAACTTCGATCGCCCGGACTCGATCGAGACGCGCGCTTCACCCGCGGCCGTGATCCGTACCGGACCCGAGGGGAGCTCGCGCGCGATGTCGACGAGCTTCTTGGCCGGCAGCGTCACTGCGCCGTCCGCGTCGACCTCGGCCGGGACCGTCGTGCTCACCGCGATGTCGAGATCCGTGCCGGACAGCCGGAGGCCACCGCCTTGCTTGGACGCTTCGACCAGGACGTTGGCCAATACGGGGAGCGTCGTTTTCGCGGGAATGGCGGCTGCGACGGCCGCCAGCCCTTCCTGCAGTTGTTCGCGCGTAATCGTGAACTTCATGACCGCCTGCGTCGTCTCCGTTTGGGGAAAGTCTTACTACTACTTCTCTATATAGAACTACTTAGTAGTAGTAGTAGACATCGGGGATATGTGGGCGATGTCGCTAAAGCGCAACCAGTGAATCACCTGCCGTCCGTCACATCATGTTGGTGCACTGTTGGCACTGTTGGCGCTTTGCGGATACTCGGGCGCGTTTCCCCACTGCCCACATCGCGCGCCGTTTTCCCCACGCCGCCTGTTGGTTACAGTGCGGACAACTCCTGCCGCGCCATTTCGACGCGCTCCTTGAACGTCCGGTCGCGCATCATCTGCCGTTCGACCTTGTCGACGCTGTGAATGACGGTCGAATGATCGCGCCCGCCAAACGCCTGGCCAATCTCCACGAGCTGCATGCCCAGCATGTTGCGAGCGAGGTACATGGCCACTTGCCGCGGAATCGTGAGCGTCTTCGTCCGCGCCTTGGAGCGCAGGCCTTCCGGCGTCACGCCCCAGCGCCGCGCCACGACCTCCTGGACGCGGTCGACGCTTGGCGCCGACTGGCTGCTGCCGTAGCCCGATCCCTCTTCGCCCTGACGGATCTTGTCCGAGAGCGCTTCGCGGGCCAGCTCGATCGTGACCTCGCGGTTCTTGAGCGACGCGAAGAGCAGCAGCTTGATGATGCAGCCCTCCAGCTCGCGCACGCTGGAGCGGATGTGCTCCGCGATGAAGCGAAGCACGTCGTCCGGAATCGTCAGCTCGAGATGATCCTGCTCGGCTTTCTTCCGGAGGATCGCGATGCGGTGCTCGAGATCGGGATGGCCGATGTCGGCCACCATACCCCACTCGAACCGCGAGATCAGCCGGTCTTCGAGGCCCGGAATCTCTTTCGGTGGCCGGTCCGAGGTCAGCACGATCTGCTTGTGCGCCTCGAACAGCGCGTTGAACGTGTGGAAGAACTCCTCCTGCGTCATTTCCTTGCCCTCGAGGAAATGCACGTCGTCCACCAGCAGAAGGTCCACGTCGTTGCGATAGCGACGGCGGAACTCGGACATCGTCCGCGCGTGAATCGATTCGATCACGTCGTTGATGAATTGCTCGGCGCCGAAGTACTGCAGCCGCGTCTCCGGATGCTTTTCGAGGACCGCGTGCGCGATCGCCTGCATCAAATGCGTCTTGCCGAGTCCCGTCGCGCCGTAAATGAAGAGCGGGTTGTACGTCTTCCCGGGCGCTTCGGCGACGCCGTGGGCGGCCGCGGCGGCCAGCTCGTTCGATTTTCCGATGACGAACGTCTGAAACGTGTAGCGTTCGTTGAGTGGCGTGGTGGCGACGGCGGATACCGTGGCGGTGTTGCCCGCATGCTCTCGCGGCGCGACGAAGAAATCCATCTGCGGCCGGCGCTGGCGATCTTCCTGCACGCGGAACACAACGGTCGTCGGCCGGCCGAGCACGCGCTCGGCCGCGCGCGCCAACAGGCTCGCGTGCTTCGACTCGTTCCATTCCGCCGCGAATTGATCGGGCGCGCCGATGATCAGACGTCCCTCGTCGAGCGCGATCGGTTCCGATGGCTCGAGCCACGTCCGGACCGTCGCCTCGGGGAGTTCGCGTCGCGCCTCATCGAGGAGACGCTTCCAAGCTTCGTTGACTGACTGCTCCATTACGATTGTCGGAATTTAGGTAGGACGTCCAACAAGGGCGGGGCGAAACTACGGGCCCTCTGTGCAAAAGTCAACCTTGACCGTCGCGCGTTGCGCCGGGTAACTTTCCCCGCCTTACTCGAGGAAATCATGGGTCCGACATATCGGCCGCGAAATCGGCGGCGCATTAATAAGCATGGATTTCGCGCGCGGATGAAAAACGTCTGGGGCCGCGCCACGCTGTCCCGCCGGCGCAAGAAGGGTCGCAAGCGTCTCACCGTCACGACTCCATCCAAACACCGGAGCCGGTAAACGAGCGAGCGGTACCCGCGCCGCGTACGCATCACGCGCGGTTCGGAGCTCACGTCCGGCTGGGAAGCCGGCCGCCGCCGGCGCACGCAGCACCTCGATTTGGCGTGGCGTCACAATGCCGCTGGTCATGCGCGTCTCGGTCTCATCGTCCCACGCCATCAGTCATCGGCGGTGGCACGCAATCGCCTGCGCCGGCGGCTGCGTGAGATCCTGCGGCGCGAAGTGCTGCGCAACCTTCCAGCGATCGATCTCGTGATTCGCGCCAAGCGTTCGGCATACACGGCCTCGTTTGCGGACCTCCGCGCTGAATTGACTGCAGCGGTGGAGACGCTGACGTGACGCTGCTCCGACTGCCACGTCTTGTCGTGATGGCGTTGATTCGCGGCTATCAGCTGACGCTCTCGCACCTCGTGTTTACGCAATGCCGCTTTGAACCGTCTTGCTCGCGCTACACGTATGAGGCAGTCGAGCGGTACGGCGCCCTGCGTGGCGGCTGGATGGGCGTGCGACGCATCCTCAAGTGTCATCCGTTCCACGAAGGTGGCTACGACCCGGTGCCATGAACGATCGCCAGCGTCTCGTCCTCGCCGTTCTGTTGATCCTCCTGATCTGGTTCGTGCCGATGCTCATTTGGCCGTCCAAGAGGCCGGCGGTTGGCCGGTTGGGCGGTTCGGCGGATAGCAGTGTCGTACGCGACTCCTCGGCTCGCGCTCCGACCCCGGGTCAACCAGTCGCCGCCGCCCCCCCCCGCGCGCAACCGCCGAACCGCCCAACCGCTGATACGGGCCGTGTGGTGTGGGTCAGCACCCCCCTCTTACGGCTCGGTTTCAACACGCATGGCGGCTCTGTCGTTTCTGCAGAACTGACACAATACCAATCGTTTGCACCGGGCGACTCGGCAAAGCCGGTCCAGCTGGTCTCGGCCGGGAGCGCGTTCCTGCGGCATCGCCTCGTGCTGCCGGCCGGCGATACGGTCTCGCTCGACGATTGGAGTTTCCAGCCTACGCCTGATGCGCCGGGCCTCGTCGTGCCTGCGGGGCAGGGCCAGAAAACGCTGCGGCTGGACGCGGACCGTGGCGGATCGCACGTCACGCTCGAGTATCGCTTCGTGCCCGACGAGTATCGCTTCGACGTCAGCGGCACCGTGACGGGCCTGGGCAGCGGCGGGGCGGTGCTTCTGATCGACCTGGCGGACGGACTGCGCTCTGCCGAGAAGGATTCACTGGACGACTATCGCCATTACGGCGTCGTGACGAAAGCGTCGAAAGCGGAGCGCACCGATTTCGCCAAGCTCAAACCCGGGGAGCGCGAGCTGTTCGATGGCCCGTTCGAATGGGTCGGCGTGAAATCGAAGTACTTCTTCACCGCCGCGCTCGCGCTGGAGGAAGGGCGCCCCACCTTCGGTGGGGCAATCGCGGTGGGCCGCGTTCGCACCGGCAAAATGGTATCGCGCGCCGACGTGACGCTGACGCTGCCGGTTCAAGGAGGCGGCTTTCGCTATCAGGTGTATGCCGGCCCGCTCGACTACCGGCAGTTGTCTCGTATGGGACACGATTTGGACGACGCCAATCCCTACGGGTGGAGCCTCTTCCGTCCGATCATTCGGCCGGTCTCCCTGTTCGTCACGAACATTCTGTTATGGATGCATGAACGGCTCCACATCGCCTACGGGTGGGGCCTGATTCTATTCGGCATCATGATCCGGCTTCTGCTGTGGCCGTTGAACCAGAAGGCGATGGAGTCGGGCATCCGCATGCAGGCGGTCGCGCCGCTGCTCAAGGAGACACAAGACAAGTACAAGAACGATCCGGAACGGTTGCAGCGTGAGATGCTGCGGATCTACAAGGAACACAACGTCAATCCGTTCGGCGGTTGCTTGCCGATGCTGATTCCCTGGCCGGTGCTCATCGCGCTGTTCTTTGTGTTCGCGAACACGATCATCTTCCGTGGCGTGCCGTTCCTCTGGCTGCCGGACCTGTCGCGGCCCGATCCGTACTACATCATTCCCATCCTGATGGGACTCTCGATGTTCGGGCTGTCCAGGGTCGGCCAGATCGGTGTGCCGCCGAATCCGCAGACGAAGACCATGCTGTACTTCATGCCGGTCTTCATGACGGTACTGTTCCTGAACTTTGCCTCGGGTCTGAACCTCTATTACGCGGCACAGAATATTTTCAGTATCCCGCAGCAATACCGGATTGCGAAGAAGCGTCTGCGCCAGGCCCCCGTGGCCCGACCTCTCCCCCTGACCCCCTCTCCTCGCAGAGGAGAGGGGGAACGGGGGTGAGGGACTGCTCTCCGACCCCATCGTCGCGCTCGCGACGCCACCGGGTCGCGGCGCACTCGCGCTGATTCGTCTCTCAGGCGGCTCCAGCTTCTCGGTCGCCGCCCGCTGTCTCCAACCCTTTCACCCCGCGCCGGCGCGCACGGTGTTTCGCGCGCGGCTCCTGAGCCCCGACTCACGCGAGCCGGTTGATGACGTGCTCGCGGCGTGTTTTCCCACGCCGCATTCCTATACGGGCGAGGATGTGGTCGAGATCTCGACGCATGGCGGCCTGGCGGTTCCGGCGGCGGCCGTCGCCGCGCTGGTCGCCGCCGGCGCGCGCCCCGCGCAGCCCGGGGAGTTCACGCGGCGCGCGGTGCTCAACGGCAAGATGGACTTGCTGCAGGCCGAAGCGACGGCGGACCTGATCGACGCGGGCTCGCCGGCGCAGCGCCGCCGCGCGCTGCACCAGCTCGAGCGCGGCCTGTCGGATCGCCTGGCCGCCTTGCGGGGCGAGATCCTCGAGCTCGAGGCGCTGATCGCGTACGAGATCGACTTTCCTGAGGAAGATGAGGGTCCCGTGAGTCCGGAGCGGGTGCGCGGGGCGTGGGGCGTGGTGCGGGATCGTGTGAGCGACCTCCTGAAAACCGCTCCCGAAGGCGAGCGGCTCCGCGAGGGGGCGCTGCTCGTCATCGCGGGCCGTCCCAACGCCGGCAAGTCCTCGCTCTTCAACGCGCTGCTTGGCACCGAGCGCGCGATCGTCACCGAGATTCCGGGCACCACGCGAGACGCGATCGAAGCGCACGCGGTGATCGAAGGATTTCCGTTCCGGCTCGTCGATACGGCGGGGCTGCGCGATAGCGACGAGCGCATCGAACGCATGGGCATCGAGTTCTCCAAACGGTATCTCGATGCCGCCGATCTCATTCTGTTCTGTCGGGATACGGAGGAGGATCGATTGCCGGATGTCGGTCAGAAACCGGTCGTCGAGGTCGTCACGAAGAGCGATCTCCCTGACCGGCCGTCCGGCCGTCCGGATCTCCGAGCGTCCGTCTCAGTCGTGACCGGGCAGGGGCTCGGCGAGCTGCGGCGCCGACTCGCCGCAGTCGCGTTCGGCCGCTTACTCGCGCTCGGCGATGTCGAGCCGGTGGTGACGCGGGCGCGCCATCGCGCTGCGCTGGAGCGCGCGGCTGTCGAACTGGACGGGTTCTGGGCGGCTCGTCAGGCGGGCGTCGACGCCGCGGCCGCGGCGACCCACCTGCGGGCGGCGGTCGCCGCGCTCGACGATCTGATCGGCGCGGTTACACCACAGGATGTGCTCGACCGTGTGTTCGCCGCATTCTGCGTGGGGAAGTGAGCGCCTCGATCATCGTCTGCGCCTTGACCAGCGTCTCCTGATACTCGGCAGCCGGCTCGGAATCCCACACGATGCCGGCGCCCGCGTGGAACGTCGCATTCTCATCATGCAGCACGATCGTCCGAATCGGGATGTTGAAGTCCATCGCCCCGGTCGTCGACACGTACCCGATGGCGCCACAGTACACGCCACGCGGGGCGCGCTCCAGCTCGGCGATAATCTCCATCGCTCGCAGCTTCGGCGCGCCCGTGATCGAGCCGCCGGGGAACGCGGCTCGCAACAGGTCGAACCCATCGGCGCCGTCGCGCAACACCCCCGTCACTGTCGAGACGAGATGGTGCACCGTCGGGTGCGACTCCAGCGCGAACAACGTCGGCACCTCGACTGATCCTGTCCGACAGACTTTGCCGAGGTCGTTGCGCAGCAGATCCACGATCATCACGTTCTCGGCCCGGTCCTTCTCGCTCAGGGCGAGCTCGCGCGCCAGCGCGACATCCGTGTCGGGGGTGATGCCTCGCGGCCGCGTCCCCTTGATCGGGCGCGCTTCGGCTTGCCGCGTCCCCGCGTCGAGTCGGAGGAATCGTTCCGGCGAGATGCTCGCGATCGTTGCGCCCGCGAACTCGAGGAATGCCCCGAATGGCGCCGGATTGCGCGCCCGCAGGCGGCGATACAGCGCCAGCGGTGAGCCCGCGAAGCGAGCGTGAAACCGCTGCGCCAGATTGACCTGATAGACATCGCCCGCGGCGATGTAGTCGCGAACGCGCGCTACCGCCGCCTCGAACTCCGTGCGCTCGAAATTGGATCGCGGCGTCGCGGGAGCCGGCGCGGGGTGATCGCGGATCGCGGGCGGCGGCGCCGTGAGCCGCTCACGCACCCAGCGGGCGCGCGACGCGGCGCGCTCGTCGCTCCGTGCCTGGCCGCCCTCGCCGATCCCTGTCGAGATAATCCACGACTTCTTTGCGAGGTGGTCCCACGCGATCACCCAGTCGTACAACGCGAACACCGCGTCCGGCAGCTGCGGGGTGAAGCGATCGGCCGGCGGGCGTACGACATGCTCCACGTCGGCGCCCCAGTCATAGCTCAGATAGCCCGCGACCCCGCCCTGGAACGGCGGCACGCCATGGGCCGCTGGCAATTGATGAGGACGCAGCAGATTGCGCGCTGCATCCGGCGTGCGCGCAACGGCAACGGGGTCGGCGGCGAGGAACGAGTACCGGCTGAGCGAGCCCTGCGCGGAGCTGTCGAGAAACAGAAGGTAGGGAGTGCCGCTGAAGCGGACGCAGGTCCCAAGCGGATCCGGCGTGGGGTGGAGTGGGACGACGAGCGTCACGAGCTCACGAACTTCTTGGTCGTCCCTCGCAGGTCGCTGTTACCCGCCGCCGGCCGCCACAAGGCGGTCTGCTCGATCACTTTGGCGAGCTCGACGTCGCTCGCCGTGACGCCGCCGGCGCTGTGCGTCCAGAGCTTCACCTGGACCTTGCCCCAGCTCACGGCGAGGTCGGGGTGGTGGTCCGCCGCCTCGGCAACAAATCCGATCGCGTTGACAAGCATCAGCGTGGTCGGCCAGCCGTCGGTCGTGTAATCGCGCACGATCGCTCCACCGTCGACGCGCCACCCGGGGAGCGCTTTCAGGCGCTCGGCAAGTTCGGAAGCAGTTAGGGGTTTGGGATTGGCCATGAGTCAGTCCAGTGTCTCGCGGTAGCTCGCCGACTGCCCGAAGTTTTCCTCTACCTCGACTTCGAGCGTCTTGAGATGCGTGGCGCGCAGCTCGTTGCGCACGCGGCCGGCGAGATACTGCGCCAGCATCTCGACGGTCGTGTTGGGGATGGGAAGAATCACGCAATCGCCGGCCGGAAAGACATAACGCGGCTGGCCGTCGAACGCCACGTGCACGCTGCCGTTTTTCTCCGCGATTGCGAGCTTGGGATTGTCGCGCGGCAGGAGCACGCGATGATCGAGCTCCGCCGTCAGCGCGCGCATGACCTTTTTCACGGCGGAGAAGTCCACGACGAACCAGCTGTCCTGCTCGAGGCCACCTTCCACGAGCAGGCTGGCCCGATAGTTGTGCCCGTGGAGTTTTTCGCAGCGGTGTCCCGCGAACGTGATGAAGTGCGCGGCCGCGAAGACCAGATCTTCTTTCGTGATGGATACGGTGAATTCGCCGCGGGTTCCCATACCCCGCGTAATCTACTCGGGGGGAGTAGCCTCGCCGGTCGCCAACCGCCACACCTCGTCCGCCAGCCACTCGAGCCGCTGCTGGGCGTAATCCACCTCGGCGTGTGTCATGGTCTTGGCGCGGCGGGCAATGTCGCGGGTGTGCGCCAGCAGCTCGTCCAACGTCTCCCGGAGCGGCCGGTTGCGCCGGCGCTCAGGTCCCCCCCCGGCGCGTCCCTGCGCGCTCACGCCGTCTGGATGCCTGAGGCGCGCTCGTCCGCTTGCCGCAGTTCCTCCACTGCCGCTCGTACCGTCGAGGCGGCACCGTGCTCGGCGAAGTAGTTCTCGACCAGCCGCTGGCCGAGGTAATAGCCGGATCGCTCAGGGAGCACCTTTCCGGCCAGCAACCGCGCGGCCGGGGCCATCCCGCCGGACAGATAGCGCAGGCGCAAGCCGAGGCCGGCGGCGTCCAGGTCGTTGGCGGACGCGCGCCGCAGGAAGGCGTCCAGCTCGCGCAGCCGGCGATACTGGCGACGGGTGTAGCCGAAGTACTCCCAGGGCTCGAATCCGGGCGCGATCGCCTGCGAGGCAGCGATGGCCGACCCTTCGTTCACGACGAGCTCGCGCAGCGTGGCCCTCGACCCCAGCTCCCAGGCGTCGTAATAACCGTCCAGGTCCACCACAAGGCGTCGCAGCGCCGCGCGACTGGACGGCGAGGTGTACCGCAGCGCATGCGCGACCTCGTGCGCGATCCACAGGGGCAACAGGTGCGGCGCGAGGCCCATGCCGTATGTCTGCGCGTTGGCCCTTCCGGTGAAATGCTCCAGGCAGACGAACGCGATGCCGCGCCCTCCGACGACCAGCTCCCCGGCGTTCGCTGCGCCCACGCCGACCATGAGGTACAGGTCAACCGGGCAGTCGGCCTCGAGCAGCTCGGTCGAGCGGCGCAGTGCCTCTTCGGCGATGGCGACGACATCCACATCCTCGAGCAGGCGCTTGAGATCGGAGCGGTCGGCGCGCAGCGCGGTGGCAATGATCGACTCGGCGTGGGCTGATTCGGGATCGATGACGTAGTTCTGCCAGTACGCGGCGAGAACGGGACGATGACGATCGAGGTACTCGTGGTATGCCGCGGATGGATCAGCCGCGGAGAGTGTCGCGAGAAATTCCGGAACGAGATTAACGAGCATCCGGTAGCCGGCCCCAATTTGGGAACGGCGACCGTTCATGACAAGCGGCTGTCAGCGGATGACGATGTCGAGCGTCGCCGACTCCGACTTGACATTTCGCACGAGGTCGGTCACCACCACGGTCACGCGATAGCGTCCGGCGGGAACCCGGGCGGGCTCGATGACGAGCTTCTCGTGTGACATGCTGCTCTCGGTCTCGCGATCGAACTCAAATACGACGGAGCGCGCGTTCGACAACAGTTTTCCGACGAGCGACTGCACTGGCGCGAACGCGTATCGGACGTGGTAATGCGACCGGCCGTCGCGGTCGGCCGTGAGGCCGTAGATCTCCACATACGAGGCCAGAGGTGCAGCGGCCGGATATTCGAGATCGACCGGCATCCCGCGTAAGGCCGCCTCGCGATCGAGCAACACCGCGCTCGGCGCCAGCACGAGGCTCGAAAGTCCGAGCTCCACCTGCGAGAAGTGGGGGATGCGCACCTCGCTCCGCCACCGACCGAGTTTCCCAGCCGAGTCAACGTCCACTCCAAGACGGTAGAGGCCCGGGGGTACGGAGAGGAGCAACAGCCCCGGCCCGCTCGCGCGGATCGGCTGAATCTGGCCTGCCGTGTCCCACAGCACCGCCGCAGCCGAATCGCCGTTGGTGCGGTAGTAGACGTCGGTGAGTCCGAGCTCGGCGCTGCGAAACAACGCCGACCATGCGTGCGCGACCAGCGGCGCGGGAAGCGACGTGCGGTCGGTATGAAGGGCGATGCGTGTGCTCTGGAGTTGCTCCTCCGAAGTCGGCATGAAGTACTCGTTCCACCAGAAGCCGACGCTCATGGGTCCCTGAGGCGTGAAGTACAGCCAGGTCTCTTGCGTGAGAAAACTGTTGCAGTCAAGCGCGTAAGGGCGGAGCAGGTCGGTGATGCACGAAGCCTGCCGATCGGGGCGGCCGTGTCGCAGAAAGACAAGACCCTCCGCGGTCAGGCCGGCACGAAACGCAACCGCGCTGGCGGTATCGTCGAAGATCGTCGCATGCCAAGCCAGCGCAGCTGCCCGGGCCTTAGCGGCAAAGGGATCGGACGATGCCCCAGTGGCACCGGGTGCTTCAGCTGCGATCTTCTTGAGCACCAGACGCTTCTCGTACGCATCCAATGCGCGCGCCCCTGGGGAGTGGTAGATCGATCGTTGCGGTTGCAGCAACCGGTACATCCGGCGTGCTTCCGAGCGCCGCGCGTAGTGCTCGGCGAGTCGCTCGTTTTCGGGCGTCAGCAGATTCGGATCGCGCCCGTTCCAGAACCGCTCGAAAAATCCATGGAGCTCGCCCGGACCCGCTGCGGCATAACGAGCGGCTTCAGCAGGCGACGCGATGCTCCACGCTTCATCCCATAGCGCTTCGCTGGCGTCCTCGTCCGCGTGTGCGACTGCCGAGTCGTGCCACGCATAGCCCGCGCGTGCATTCGCGGCCAGAAAGCTCGCCTCCGAGCGCAGCAGGTACGTCTTCACGGTTGGTGCGCGGCGAGCGACCGCGATCGCGAGCAGCGAATCCGCGCGCCTCCCGTCGGCCAGCGCGATCCATAGCTCCGCCCGGTGCTCGAGGGCCGTGGGATCATCACCGTGGCGAGCGAGAGCGCGCTCGGCCTGCCGCCAGATCGAGGCATCCTGATAGACATCGTGAAAGCGCGACCAGGCATCGGGATAGTCCGGTGCCACCGCGAATAGCTGGAGCAGTGCGTCGCGAGCGATACGGTCGCCGTCGTCACTGCGCAGGTAGAATCCGACTTTGGTCTGCCAGTACAACGGCGCTGGATCGTTCGGAGCGAGACGAGCGGCCTTCTTGAATTCTTCCAGCGCGGGCCAGCGCCCGATGATCCGGCGGTTGTAATGCACGCGTCCGAGGAGGAAATGAGCCTGGGGATCGCTCGGGCGGCGTTCGACGAGTTTCTTGGCGAGCTTCAACGCGGTTTCTACATCGCCGGCGGCGAGCGACGACTCGGCGCGTACACTGAGGCTGTCCTGGTTGAGGCCTTGTGCGAGCAAGACGGCCAGGAGCAGCGCGGTCATTTGATCAGGACTTCGGCGGCGTACGCATCCTGCGGCTGATTTCGGTGAGGAACTTCCGCTCCGCCGGCGTCAGGCTGTCGACGCCGCTGGCGTTGATTTTGTCCAGCACGCGGTCGATCTCGGCGGTCGCGCGCGCATCGGGCTCGCTGTGAGACTTGCCGCGCTTTCCAGAAGACATGGCGCCGCTCCGGCTGACCCGCGGCGGCTGGCTGACGAGCACGCTCGACTCGGCCATGCGGCCCTGGCGGCCGTCCCGGCGGGCGGCCCGCCAATCCTGCGCTTTCAGAAAGAGGAGTGCCATCGCCACACCGCCCAGATGAGCGAGGTGCGCCAGTTTGTCGTCGACCCCGCCGTGCGACAGCGCCCCTGCCCAGGCAAGCGCCAAGTCGAACGCGACGAGGAAGGTGACCAGCCACTTGGCCGGGATCGGGTCCGGGAGCGGAAAGACGAAGACCTGATGATTCGGCCAATACCAGGCGAAGGCAACCACGACGCCCAGGATCGCCCCGGATGCGCCGATGACGACACCGACCGGCTGCCACTGCATGAGCAGGAACGACAGGACGGCCCCGCCGAGGCCACACAGCAGGTAATAGAGGAAGAAAACCCGGCCCCCCATCCGGTCCTCGACTGAAGGACCGAACATGAACAACATCAGCATGTTGAACGCCAGGTGCAGCACGTTCTCGTGCAGGAACATGTACGTGAGGAACGACCACGGCTGCTCCCAGGCGCGCATGGGGTTGAACCCCAGCGCCACCCGGAAGCTCGGGGAGGTCAATAACGTGCTTTGAACCAGGAAGACGAGCAGGTTGGCGACGAGCAACCGTCGCACCCATAACGTCAATCCGTACATCCGCTGCGGGCCCATCCGTGCCTCGATTGGTACTAGTTTTTTATCCCCCTCTTGCCGCCTGGTTGTTCCGGGCCAAGCGTGCAATACGCTCACACAAATCCGCGAAGGGGATACCCGCCGCCTGCGCAGCCTGGGGAAGGAGGCTCGTGCGGGTCATGCCCGGCAGCGAATTCGCCTCCAAACAGAAGACATCCCCTTCGGGAGTGACTCGAAAGTCGACCCGCGAGTAACCGCTGAGCTTCAAGGCGCGGTGCGCCATCAACGCATATTCCTGCAATTGTCGGGCTAGCAGGGTGTCGATCTTCGCCGGGAAGGTCTCGTCCGACATCCCCGGCGTGTATTTCGTCTCGTAATCGAACAACTCGTGCTTCGGAACGATCTCCCCTACCGGCAGCGGGACGTCGCCCAACACCCCTACGGTCAACTCTCGCCCCGGGATGAATTGTTCCGCCATTACCTCATCGTCGTAGTGTCCTGCAAGCTTTACCGCATTGTCCAAGTCTTGAGCTTTCTTCACCAGCGTCAATCCGACTGACGAGCCCTGCTTGGACGGCTTCACGATGACCGGCCAGCCGAGGGCGGTCGTCACATCATCCGGGGCCACCGGAGCCATGAACCACGCCGGCACAGGCACGCCGGCCGCACGGAACAGCCGCTTGGCGAGGTCCTTGTCCATCGCCAGCGCGCTGGCAAGAGGTCCACTGCCGGTATACGGTACCCCGATCACATCCAATACGGCCTGGAGCGTGCCCCCTTCGAGTGCCCCACCGTGCACCGCGAGAAAGAGCACATCGGCTTCACGGACCGAGGGCAGCGCCGCCAGCCCCTCCGACAGCATCTCCCTCTCACGCTCGGCGAGGGCGTCCACCGCAGGCGGCGTCAGGCCGACGGCGCCGCCGAGCACCTCGCGCTCGCCTCGCTCGTCCAGCTGCCCCCCGGCCGTGTCCACGACTTTCACGTCGTGCTTGCGGCTGCGGAGCGCCGCTACAATCTGCGATGCACTCGCGAAAGCCACTGCGCGCTCGGCGGTTGCTCCGCCGGTGAGCACCGTCACACGCATCAACGAATTCCCGCCAGCTGGTGCAGCAGATCGTAGCGCGTCACGATCCCGACGACCTTGCCGTCCCGCCGCACCAATGCCGCGGGCGTGGTGCGCGACAGCAGGGTCGTGAGTGACGCGACCGGAGAGTGACTATCGACCACCGGGAAGGGGGAATCCATCACGTCACGCACGGGACTGTCCAGGATCTTGGGCTGGCCGATCGCGCGCGCCATCAGCGCCTGCTCGGAGACGGCGCCGATCCCGTCGTCGCCCTCGATCACGGGGAGCTGCGACACATTGTAGGTGGTCATCAGGTTGAGCGCCTGGCGCACCGAGGCTTCAGGCGCGACGTGAATCAGCGGCGGTGACTCGTTGCGCTTCGCTGCAACGAGTCGCCCGACGGTCGGGCGCTCGTCCTCGATGAGCTGATTCTCGCGTAGCCACTCTTCGTTGTAGACCTTCGACAGGTAGCGCTCGCCGGTATCGGCGAGCACCGTCACGACGAGCGCCTTAGGATCGTCTAGCCGGCGCGCGACATCCAGCGCCGCGACGACATTCACTCCGGTCGATCCGCCGGCGAACAGCCCTTCTTCTTTCGCAAGCCGGCGTGCCATCTGCATCGCGTCCTTGTCGCTCACCACCACCCACTCATCGATCACGTCCCAGTGCAGCGACGTCGGGATCTTATCGCCACCGATTCCTTCGACCTTGTACGGCTCGCCTTCACTCTTCACTTGGGTCTTGGCGTACTCGGCATAAATCGATCCCGCCGGATCGCCGGCCACGACCCTTATTTTGGGATTCTTTTCTTTGAGATAGCGGCCGGCGCCGCTGACGGTCCCGCCGGTTCCCGGCGCGCACACGAAGTGCGTCACCTTCCCGCTCGTCTGCTCCCAGATCTCCGGTCCCGTGGTGTGATAGTGCACATCAGGGTTCACCGGGTTGTAATGTTGATCAGCGAAGATCGCGTTCTCATGGGCCGCGGCAATCGCGCGGCCTTTCATGATGTAATTGTCGGGATGATCCGGTGGAACCGCCGTCGGCGTGATGATGACCTCGGCGCCGAGCGCGCGCAGCAGCCGCGCTTTTTCCTGCGACATCTTGTCGGGCATCGTGAAGATGCAGCGATACCCCTTCACCGCTGCGGCGATCGCGAGGCCCACACCGGTATTGCCCGACGTTGCCTCGACAATCAAGCCTCCCGGCTTGAGCCGCCCTTCTCGCTCTGCGGCCTCGATCATCGCGAGGCCGATGCGATCTTTCACCGACCCACCGGGATTGAAGAACTCCGCTTTCGCGTACACCGGCGTCCTGACTCCGTGTGTGACCTTGTTGATCCGGATCAGGGGAGTCCAGCCGATCGTCTCGAGGACGGTGCCGTAGGGCTTAGTGTGCTGTGGCACTCGTATCCGGACGCGGCTTGGTCGTGTCGGGCGCCGGCGGTGGGGGCGGGGGCGGCTGGGGCGGCGGCGGCGAGGGGTGCCGCGACGTGTCAGCAGGTGCCCGCGTTGTATCAGGTCTTGCCTGCGGCGGCGGGGGCGGCGGCGCTGGCGGACGCGGTCTCGGCCGCTCGACTGCCGGCGCCGGTGGCTGTCCGATGATCGTCGGCGCGGCTGGGGGCGGCAGCGTCACGGTGCTGGTGCGGGTGGTTCCCACCTGGCGAAACTCGACCGGTTGCAGAAAAGCGGTCGCCACCGGGATGCCGTGCCGCTTGCCCGGAGCGAACCGCAGCCCCGCCGAGCCGGCGATCGCGGCGGAATCGAGTGCGGGGTAGCCGCTGGCCTCGACGACACGCGTGGACTCGGGGACCAGCTTTCCCGTCGAGTCCACGAACAACCGCAGCGTGACGTCGCCTTCCACTTTCTGTTCGTACAGCGCGGGCGGATAGGCGATCGGCACATCCGGGTTCAAGGCGACCGGCGGTTCAGATTCGGGCGGAGGAGCGGACTGATTCTCGGACTGCGAGGCCCCCCCGCGACAGCCCGCGACAGCGGCAAGGACCGCCGCGATGACGATCAATCGCATCAGCTACTCCCATCCTTGCGTCGTTGTTTCCAGGCTGCGAGCCGGTTCAGTGCGTCGAGCGGCGACAGTGTGTTCACATCGAGCCCGTCGAGCTCGAGCAGCAGCGGGTCGGGCGCAGGTGCCGCGAACAGGCCGAGCTGCGTTGCGTCGAGCGGCGATGGCAGCTGCTGCTTCGCTACGTGATGGCCGGCCTCGAGCAGCTTCAGCACCTGCCAGGCCCGCGTCACGACGGGATCCGGGAGCCCCGCCAGCCGGCCCACATGGATGCCGTAGGACCGATCGGCGCCGCCCGCCTCGAGCCGGTGCACGAAGACGATTTCATCGCCCACTTCACGGACCGCGACGTTGAAGTTCCTGGCGTGCTCCAGCTCTTCCGTGAGCTGTGTCAGCTCATGGTAGTGAGTGGCGAAAATAGTTTTGCAGCCGATCGTATTGTGGAGGCACTCCGTCACGGCCCAGGCGATCGCCACGCCGTCGTACGTCGATGTCCCGCGGCCGATTTCGTCGAGCAACACGAGGCTGCGTACCGTCGCGCCGTGCAGAATGGCGCTGGTCTCGCTCATCTCGACCATGAACGTCGATTGGCCGCGGACGAGGTTGTCGGATGCGCCCACGCGCGTGAACAGCCGGTCGACGACGCCGATGCTCGCGCGCCGGCAGGGGACGAACGAACCCATTTGCGCCAGCACGACGCACAATCCTGCCTGACGCAGCAGCGTCGATTTTCCCGCCATGTTGGGGCCCGTCAGCAGGATCACGCGTCCGGCTTCGTCGAGGGCGATGTCATTCGGAATGAACGCTTCCCGCGCCATCATTCTCTCGACCACGGGATGGCGGCTGCCCTCGAGCTGGAGTGTGAAGCCCGCATTCACCTCCGGACGCACATAGCGTTCCCGCTCGGCCACGTCGGCGAGGGCGGCCCAGGCGTCGAGTTGCGCCAGCAGTCCCGCACTGGACTGCACCCGACCGATCGCCTGCGCCACATGCTGGCGCAGCGCGTCGAGCAGCTCCGCTTCACGTTTGGCGATGCGCTCCTCGGCGCCGAGCACCTTCGCTTCGTATTCCTTGAGGTCCGGCGTCACGTACCGCTCGGCGCCGGTGAGGGTCTGCCGCCGCTCGTAATCGGTCGGGACGCGCTCGCGGTGTGCGTGCGTGATCTCGATGTAGTAACCGAACACCTTGTTGAAGCCGACCCTGAGCGATCCGATACCGGTGCGTTCCCGCTCGCGGGCCTGCAAGGTGGCGATGTACTGCTTCCCGCCGTCGCGGGTCTCCTGCAACTCGTCGAGCTCGCGATCGAACCCGGTCCGAATGGTGTCGCCATCGTCGAGCTGGGCCGGCGGACGGTCCACGAGCGCGCGGACGAGCTCTTCGCCCACATCGGTGAGCAGGTCGAGCGTGTGCGCGGTGGTCTCGAGTAGCGTGGATTGCTCGCGTCCCTCGAGCCCTCCGACCGCACCAGCGACATCGGGCAGGCGCAGAATCGAATCGCGCAGCGCGCCCATCTCGCGAGGAGTGGCGCGCCCCAGCGCAGCCCGGCCGGCGAGCCGCTCGAGATCGCGGACGCCGTCGAGTGCTTCGCGCAGCCGCTCGCGACCGCGACCGTCCTGCGCCAGGACCTGTACGGCGTCGAGGCGTGAGTTGATCGCGGCGGGATCGACCAGAGGTGCAAGCAACCACCGGCGCAGCAGGCGCCCGCCCATCGGCGTCAGCGTCCGGTCGACGACTTCGAGCAGGGTCGCCCCTTCGGCGCCGGCGCGCAATGGCTCGACCAGCTCCAGATTGCGCCGGGTCATCTCGTCGAGCGGCAGTACATCGCCGCGCCGCACGATCCTCGGATGCGCGAGATGCGGCAGCCCGCCCGGCTTGAGTTCGCGCGCGTAGCGGAGCAGCGCGCCGGCGGCGCCGAGCGCCGGCCGATCCTCGCCGGCGACGCCAAGTCCGTCGAGCGAAGCGACTCCGTAGGTGCGCGCCAGGTCTTCGCGCGCCAGCTCGGGATCGTACTCCCATGCCTCGCGGGCAGTCATCGTCCCCGCCGACGCGGTGATTGTCGTCTCAGCCGGCAGGACCAGCTCGCGGGCTTCGTACCGAGCGAGCGCCAACTCGAGCTCGGAGGTCGGCACAACCTCGAGGATCAACTCACCGGTTGTGAGATCGAGACCGGCGATCCCCGCATTCGCGCCGCGCGGGTCCACGGCGACCAGATAGTTGTTGCGATTGCGGTCCAGCCAATCCTCGGACAGCACGGTGCCGGGCGTAACGGTTTCGACGACCGCCCGCCGCACGACGCCCTTCGCCAACTTTGGATCTTCGACCTGCTCGCAGATCGCGACGCTGTGGCCCTTCGCAATCAGACGGCGCAGGTAGTCCGTAGCTGCCTTGACCGGTACGCCGGCAAGCGGGACTTCCGCCGCGCCGCCGTTGTTGCGCGACGTGAGCGTCAGGCCGAGCTCGCGCGCCGCGAGCTTGGCGTCGTCTTCGAACATTTCATAGAAGTCGCCCATCCGGAAAAAGAGGATGGTGTGCGGGTGCCGGGCCTTGATGTCGCGGTACTGCTGCATGACGGGTGTGTCGGTGCTGGCGACTTTTCCCGTCACGGCTCATCCACCACGAAAGGATTCCCGCCGACTTTGGTCTTGAGCCGCTGCTGGGCGCGTTGGGCTTCTTCGCGTGTCGCGTAGCGGCCCACTCGTACCTTGAAGAAGCCGGTCGTATCGCGGACCACCCGCGCCTCAAAGCCCATCACCTTGAGTCGCGTAAGCATGTCGTCCACCTGGGCGGCGCTCTTCACCGCGAGCACTTGCACGGCATAGGCGCGCGCTCCCGACGCGGTGTTCGCCGGCGTCCCACCGCTCGGCGGAGGCGCGGGAGGAGCCGTCGCCGTGGTGGTGGACGCGCTGCAGCGCGACGCGTAGAAGCTCACCTGATTCCTGAATTCGACGTCGTCCCCCGCGCCGTCGAGCGCCTGCCGGATCAGCTCGCAGCCGCGAGCCTCATTCTTGAGCTCGAAGTAGGCGCGCGCGGCGGAGAAGCTCGCGCGGGGCCGCAGCGGCGAGTCGGGGTAATCGCGATTCAACCGCTCCGCGGCTTGAATCGTTTGCGCCGCGTCGTGCTGCGCATAGTAGAGCTGGGTCAGCAACAGCAGCGCTTCGTCGGCCCACTGGCTCGAACCGTAATCAACCACGATACGGTTCAGGTTCGACGCGACGGTCTGCGCATCGGGTGCGATCTTCGCGGCCGTGAGCAACGCCTCAGGATAGACCGAGTCCGAAGGCGGCAACCTGGCCAGCAAACGCCGCACGATTGCACGCCCGGAATCGGCTTGACCTGATTGTGCCAGGCGTAGAGCCTCCACAAGCCGCGCGTCGGTCTGGGCCGCGAGACGGCCAGACGGCCAGACAGCCAGCAATAGAAGCGCGAACATTAACGGCCGTCCGACCGTCGGGCCGTCCGGCCGCCTCATGCGGCCTCCCGCTTCAGGGGCGCAAATCCAAGCACGAGTTGGGTGACAATCCCTCGGTCATCACTGACGGTTGGCGTCTTCAAGGCGATGTCGGCAGCGAGCGCGGCCTTCAAGGCGCGGCTCAACTCCGGCGGTGTCCACGTGGCGCTCCACTCGCTCCAGCGCGCTGCTTCGTCTTTCCAGCCGCGCAGTCCGTACGGGCGGGTGGCCAGCAGGTGCCGAAGCAGGGTATCCGGCAGTCTCCGAGCCCCGCGGTCCCGCTCCGCTCGCGCCAGCGCGGTTCCTACGAGATGGGTGCCGAGAAGTGAGACGATCTTGACACCGCTCATGCCGGCCTGCTCCAAGACTCGCTCGACTAGCGACGCCGCGCGCGCCGCGTTACGCGCGAGCGCCGCGTCTACGAGATCATATACCGTTTCGCCGCGGCGCACGCCTACGAGCCCCGTCACATCCGCGGCGGTCGCGGGTCGCTGCGTATCGGCCGTCAGCGACGCGAGCTTTTCGAGCTCGCGCGCCAGCGTGGTCAGGTCGTTGCCGACCGCCTCGAGCAGCAGCGTCGCCGCGTCCGGCTCGAACATCAGCCCCAGAGTACCGGCACGATGCTGCAGCCAGCGCGGCACCCGTTCGGGAGACAGTGGTCCCAACTCGACCGCGGTGGACGCGCGGACCAGCTCGGCGTCCGGCTCCTCACCAGCGGCAAAGACGAGCACCAGCAGCGTACTCGGATTGGGAGCGGCGAGGTAGCGGGACACCTCGTCGCGCAGCTTCGTCTTGCGTTTACCCAGCTGCTCCACGCCCCGCACGACGACGGCGCGCCGCTCCGCCAGCATGGGCGGCGTGTTTACCAGCGCGTGAAATTGCTCCGGCGTGAGGTCGGCGGTGAAGCGGGAATCGAAGTTGAAGTCGCGGTGGGCGTCTCCCCCGATGGCGGCGTCGACGAGCAGGCGAAGAGCCTCGTCCTTGAGGACGTCTTCGTCACCATAGAGGAGATAGATGGGATCGAGGGCGCTCCGAGCGCCCTTTTTGAGGCTGCGCAGGAGCGCGTCGAGCGTGAGCGCCGCCATACAGGTCGCAAGTTACCCCCGCCCTGTGCTGGGAGAAAGGTCGAAAGATTGCTAACGGCCTGGAGTTGCGGGCTGGAAGTTGATTGCGGCCGGCTGCACGAGCGCGGTGCCGTACGGGTATGGATTCCCACTCACCACGCTCGCGCGCGGATCCTGAAATGAGACGAACGGCAATGCGGCGCCAGCCACAGGTTTCGGAAATGCGGCCGGTGGGAGCAGCTGGACGGCTTCGACGCGCGGCCGCCGTCCCACCTCGAAAACGAAGAGGGCCACCCCGGCGAGAACCAACAGCGCGGCGGTGATTCCGGCGCGCGCCGGGGGTACGAGGATTGGGTGCCGCTCCAACGCCAGTCGTGCGTCGAGGCGCTGCCGGAAGGCGGGTGATGGGGAGATGGGGGAAGCAGAGTGGAGAACCTGGACAGCCTGGCGGACGGTCGCGTCATAGCACCGACACGACGAACAATGCGCCATGTGTCGGGCGAATCGCCGCAACTCGCGCGAGGCGGTAATCAGTCCGTCGCGGAAGTCGGAATGCCGCTCGAGGAACTCGCTGCACAGCATAACGATGAAATGTATAACCCCTGGCCACGGCGTGTTCCGTGGCCAGGGGTTGGGAGGGTCGTTTTGTGCTTAAACGAGGACGGGGCCGATCAGCTGGGCGAAGCTGTTGCGCGCCCGATTCAGACGACTCTTCACAGTCCCCAAATTGCACCCCGTGATCTCTGCGATCTCCTGATAGCTCTTCCCTTCGAGCTCCCGGAGCACGAACACCTCCCGGTGGTGCTCAGGGAGCCGCTGGACGCACTGGTCGACGGCGTCCTTCAGGAAGCGCTTGCGGTACAGATCGTCCGGACGTGCGGTTGTGTCCTCGAACTGCAGCGGCCGATGATCGGCTTCCCAATTCTTCTTGATCGTCTGGAACAGGACCAGGGGATTGCGGCTGCGATTGCGCAACTCGTTCTTGGCCAGGTTCGATGCAATCGTATAAATCCAGGTTGAAAACTTCTTGGTCTGATCGAAGCGGTGCAGGTGCCGGAAAACCCGGATGAATACTTCCTGGACGAGATCCTCGGCCCGTTCCCGGTCTCCGATCGTGCGGTTCACGAAATTGAGGAGCCGGGTTTGATACCGATCCACCAAGGTGCCAAAGGCCTGCGGTTCGCCCGCCAGGTGCCGCATCACAACCTGGCCGTCATCCAACTCGTGCAGCGCCTCCCGCTGGAGCGCGCGCGCCGACTCGACCGAGGTGGTGGAGGCAGGGGCGGGACTGGCGGTGGCGATTGTCGGTTTTAGCGTGGTCTGCATACGTCCCCTCACGTTGCGCACGGGAACACGGAACATTCTGTGGTGCCTTGCCTTAGGTGCGTTGGGCACGAATCGTGCCTCCCCGGCTCAAGGACTAACCGCTTACAAACCAATAACTTGCGACTCGCAGGAGGATGCGAACGCGGAATATTGTCCGAGCCAGCGGACAGCGCAATTCTACATATGATCTAGATCCGAAGGGGGAAAGAACTAATGCCCGAGAGTGAAACCAGCCACGAATAGGATGCTGAGGGCGGTCTTGGCGTCGCTTATACCCCCATCCCGGACAAGTGTGAGTGCTTCCGAGAGGGGCTTGGGCATAACCTCGATAAACTCGTCCGGCTCGCGAGCGTGCTTGCCGGTCGTGAGGTCCGACGCCCAAAAAAGGTGAATCTTCTCGTCCGTAAACCCTGGTGTTGTCCATATCGTAGTAAGACGCTCGATCCGCCCCGCTTTCACACCGACTTCCTCAAGCAGCTCCCGCCGGGCACAATCTTTCGGGTCCTCTCCCGGATTCAACCGCCCCGCCGGTATCTCGATCAGCGGCCCGTTCACCGCATAGCGGTACTGCTTGATGAACAGGATCGTGGGATCTGCGCCGTGCGGATCCGACGCGAACGGGAGCACAGCGGCAGCGCCAGGATGACGAATCATTTCCAGCTGCCCTGTCGATCCGTCCGGAAAACGGACCGTATCCACGTCCAGGTCTATGACCCGGCCTTTGTGGATTCGTTTACTGGCGAGCTGCATCAGCTCTCCCTTTTAGCGTTGAAACAGCCAGGTGATGGGAACCTTGAAGCCTTCGGCGAAGAGATACCCCGTGTTGCGGCGGACGTTGGCGTGGATCGGCGAGCCGGGGGCGGGTGATGTGTACGGTGTCAGATCCAGCCGTTCGGCAATAATCCGCAGCCTGAGCATGTGAAAACCGTCGCTCACGAGCAGTACGCGACGGCTGTCTTTGCCCTGAAACCAGCGCCTGACCTGCTCGAGTGATGTGTAGGTGTCGTGACCGCCGGCGAGCGGTAACACGGCTTCACTCGGCAGACCCAGCCGGACGAGGTAGTCGCGCCCTACGTTCGCCTCGTTGAGGGTATCGCGTGGGCCGACGTCGCCCGTAACCAGCACGACGGGAGCGAACCCGCGCTGATACAGCGTCGCGGCGTGATCGAGTCGGGCACGAAAGACGGGTGAGGGCCGGCCGTTGTACTGTGCGGCGCCGAGGACAACAATCGCATCCGCGCCGGTAGCCTGGTCGCGAGCGGCATGCACGGCGACCGCAACGACCACAGCTGCCCACCCGACGCCGAGCAAGAGGCCTGCGAGGAGAAACCCGCTGAGGGCACGCCGCCCCGTCCAGAATGGCATGCCACAAGATACTAGGGCTTGGTCAGCAACTCCTCGAACAGCGACAGGGCCCGGGGGTCGTCTGACTGGCCGAGCCAGAAGATTGCCTTGCGGCGGAGGTCCGGATCTTTGTTGTCCTTGGCGATGCGGATGAGCGCCGGCACGCCCTCTTCATGCGGCCGCTGCGACAACGCGAATACTGCGGACTCGCGCACCTCATGATCCTGATCTCCGTCGGCCACGAGGTCGGTTAGCCCCCTGGTGGCGGCATCCCCAGCCGCCTGTCCGAGCCAGAACACCGCCGACCGCCGCACCTTCCGCGAGACCTTCTCGTCTTTAGCCATCTTCAAGAGATCGGGCCAAATCGTAACACTGTCCGCGAGGACGGCCGGGAAGATCGCGTTCTCCGCGACGCGGGAATCGTCCCGCGCCGCCACCGACAACAAATAGCTCGTCGCGTCCTTCGTACCGACCACGCCAAGGTCCGTGGCTGAGGTGTTGGGACGCCACTCGCCCCCGACGTAGGTGCGCAGATTGGTGATCCGGCCGCTGCTCTTTCGGAGGGCGACGCGGACCGGCCCCGAGTCGCACGGCGCGTCCCAGTCGTGGTCGTCGCTGTCCCAGTTGTCGTCCACCTGGCGGTGGCGGCAATTCCCTTGATCGCAGCCCCAGCTGATCGAGTTCCGGCCGTTCCCGAACACACCGGGCCTGGCGGAAAAGCTGAAGCGCACCGATCCATCGGGAGCCGCGGCGATTCGCTTCTCGAGGCTCTGCGCTTGCGCGGTGCCTGCGAGCAGCAGCAACAACGCAAGAGTTTTCATTGGTTGATGAGCTCCTGGAGGTATTGCGCCGCCCGCGGGCTACGCGACTGGCCGATCCAGAAAATCGCTTTTTTGCGGAGCTCGCGGTCGGGATCGTTCTTGCCGATCGCGAATAGCTTGTCGAGCGCGGCGTCTTCGCGGCGCTGGGAGTAGACGAAGATGAGCTGTTCTTTCATCTCGCGGTCATTCATGCTGTCGTACAAGCGCACCAGGTCGGGGATGTCGACGCTGCGGCCTTGACCAGCCCAGAACAGGGCTTTCTTCCGGAGCTCGATGTCCTCTTTTTGGTTCAGCGCGATGTCCATCAAAAAGCGATAGTTGTCGGAGCCGCCCATTTGTGCCAGCGAGAAGATGACTTTTTCCTTGAGATCGCTGTCATCCACCTTGGCGTAGAGGTCTTTGAGAAACTGCTGGTTCTCCGGCGAGCGCGTCTGCCCGATCCAGAAGATCGCCTTCGCGCGCAGGTCCTCGTTTGCCTCGCGCCGCATCGCGAAATCCCGCAGAATGGCGCCAGCCCGCGCACTGCGGTGCTGTGACAGCGCGAAGATCGCCTTCTCCTGAATCTCGGAATCGGTGCGCGGGTCTCGCAGGATCGAATCCAGCGCGGAGACTGTTTCATCCCCCGGCACCTGCGAGAGCCAGAAGACTCCCTGTTCGCGCACTTCCCGATCCGGATCGGAGCGCACGACGTCGAGCAGGATGCGTGACGTCTCGTCGGTGCGTTTCTGCGAGACAAGGAACACGGCCTTCCGGCGCAGGCAGACGGATTTTTCGTCGCGACGAGCGAGTACCGTTTTCAGCAGAGGCACTGCGCGGTCAGGATCCATTTGCAGCACGGCATTCAGCGCCGCGATTCTGATGTCATCGTCGTCGTCGCATGATTCATTATGCCTGGGGTATCCGTCGCCGGGCGCGCCCACGATGACTGGTACGGGAGGGATGGCTGGCGTCGCGGGCACAACTACGACGACCGGGCCGGCGTCCGGCGCCAGGCTCTCCGCCTCGGCCGTGAGTTTTGCGGCCGCGTCGGCATCGCCACTGCGTGCGAGCGCGCCCTGGATCCGCCGCATCAGCACCTCGGCATCGCGGCGGGTGGTGGCTTTGGGATATCGGATGGACTGCATGTGCAAGGCGTCGCTTGCCGCGTCCAGCGCAGAGTCGGACCCGACCCGGTACAGGGCGAAGGCCTGCCAGTAGTAGCTGTTTCCGACGTAGGACGAGCGCGGGTAGCGATCGCGCAGCGTGCGGAAGAGTCTTGCCGCGCGGTTGTACTGCTGACCATTCAACGCCTGGCGTGCGACGCGATACACGGAGTCAGCAGGATCCGGTTGCTGCTGCGCAGCATCCTGCGGCCAACTCGGTTCGAGCTTATCGTCGTCGAGTCCCCCGATGTCCGCCAGCGTCGCCAGGCCGGCCAAACCGGAAAGCCCCGAGAGGTCGGCCAAACCGGTGAGCGCATACACGGGGGTCTGCAGCGCCTGCGCCGACATGGCAAGATCCGGCGCCTGCGCGCTCATCACCGCGAAATCGGGTTGCGCCATTTCCACCGCCATGGCGGCTGCCTGGAAGTCTGCCGATGCGGCTGCGAGAGGCGCGACCGCGCTGATATGCACTCGGCGATGCAGGCGGGCGGTCGGTGCCGACGTTGGTGCCGGTGTCGCCTGGATGGTCGTGGTAACGGCGAGCAAGAGCGACAAGCAAGACAACATCAGAGAACTCCTTGTGTGCGCACCGGTCCCGGCCCGGCGGGAATCGCCGAACGCAGCTTGGGCAACACGTTCGATTGGTTCATGCCTTGCGTAATGAGATCGGTGTCGTGCGCTCCCCCATTGAGCTCCGAGATCTGTACGAGCACCAGCTCGAGGTCTTCAAGCAACGCGCGCAGGTGTGGATCGCTGCCCGCCGGCGAATCGAGCATCAGCTGCGTCGTGGTGAGGAGGTCGCGCGCCTGCGTGGCAAAGCGGGCGCTGCTCGCCGACGTGTGCGCGTCGGCGCGGAAAGACGTGAGAAACGCTTCCGTGCGCGAGAGGTACTGCGTCGCGGCGACCTCGTAGGCGAGATCACGCGACGAATCGCGTGAGGAGTCGGAGCTTGTGGCGACGGGAGTGACGCCGCCGGCCGGCTGCTGCTGCTGTCGCACCGTCCAGCGGCCGATCCCGATGCCGAGCACGAGCACGGCAGCTGCGGCTACCGCCCAGCGCATCCACGGACGTAGCTCAATCACGCGCCCGGCTCGCCGCTGACGTTCCGCGGCGATGCGAGCCCACATCTCCTCGCGAGGTGTGGTGCGTGGGGCGTGGTACGTGGTGCGTGCCACGTCCTTCAGCCACGCGTCGAACTTCGGGTCTTCGTGCTGGTCCGTCATGTCGTCCATTCTCCTGCGAAGTCTGCCAGCGCGACGCGCAACTTGGCCCGCGCGCGGGACAGCTGTGCCTTGGAAGTCCCGGTCTCGACGCCCAATGCCGCGCCGATCTCTTCGTGGGTGTAGCCCTCGACGTCATGCATCACAAACACCGTCCGGTAACCCTCCGGCAGTTCGTCGATGGCCTTCGTCAATCGCATCTTCAAATCCGGCTCCGATTCACGTTTCCTGACGCCGATGGCCTGCGCGTCGTCGATGTCCGTCTCCCGCTGCCGCAGCCGCTTCACCTTTCGCAACCCGTTCAGCACGACCGTCGTGGTGATCGTATGCAGCCACGTCGAGAACGCGGCCTCTCCACGGAACGAGCCGAGCCGGTCGAACGCGCGGATGAACGTTTCCTGGGTGAAATCCTGCGCGAGGGCGTCGTCGCCCGCGAGCCGGAAAGCCAGGCGGTACACGCGGTCCACATGCGCGTCATACAGTGTGCGCTCTGCGGCGCTGTCCCCGGCGCGGACGCGGGCAATCAGCGTTGATTCGTCCACGGCGCTCCGAGGTGACGGTCTGGGCTCGTAACTACTGATGGGACACGGGGGACGACAAAAGGGTTACGTGGGAGTGTCTTACCTGGTGCCAAACAGGCGGTCGCCGGCATCTCCAAGGCCAGGCAGGATGTAACCCCGTTCATCGAGCTGCCGATCGAGGGCGGCGGTGTAGATGGGGACTTTCGGGTGGGCGTCGAGCATGGCCTGTACGCCTTCGGGGGCCGAAACCAGGCACAAAAACCGGATCTTCTGGGCGCCGGCGCGGATGAGGGCGTTGACCGCCGCGACTGCTGATCCTCCGGTTGCCAGCATGGGATCGAGCAGGAAGAAGGCGCGATCCGCCTCACCCGAGGGAATCTTGAAGTAGTAGTCGACGGGCTGGAGGGTCGCGTGGTCCCGGTACAGGCCGATGTGCCCAATGCGCGCCGAGGGGATCAGCTGCGAGATCCCATCGACCATACCCAGCCCGGCGCGGAGGATGGGTACGAGCGTGAGCTTCTTGCCGGCGACCTGACTTCCGGACGTTTTCTCGAGGGGTGTTTCGATCTCCACGGGCTCGAGCGGCAGATCCTTGGTCACTTCGTACGCCATCAGCATCGCGATCTCGTTCACGAGCTGCTTGAAGTCGCGTGTGCTGGTCCGCTTGTCGCGCAGGATCGTGAGCTTGTGCTGAATCAGGGGATGCGACAGCACGGTGAGGTTAGGAAACTGTGACGGCTCGCGCGCCATGAGCGGAGAAGGTACGCTACCCGTTGCGAGCGCGCGACGGGCGGGTAATAGTCGAGTGGAAACCCGCGCTCTCGCAGCAAACAAGGGGCGGTGATTGATGGTTTTCGCGCTGCTTGCCGTCACGACACTCATGCAGGCACCGGCGGATTCGCTGTACGGAATCGTGCGCGCTGCCGGGACTGGTGAAGGCATTCCCGGGGTGCGAGTGAGCATGCGCGGCCACGCCGAGGTCGCTCTCAGCGATTCCACCGGCCGTTACGTGCTCCACCACCACCTGCCGGGAAAACGCCTCGCGCTGCTGTTCGAGCGCATCGGCTTCGAGCCCTTGACTGTTGATGTCTTGGCTGGAACGGGCAGCGGCGACGTGGACGTAGATCTCGCCCCGGCGGCGATTGCACTCACGCCGCTGGCCGTCGTTCCGAAGTATGTCGCACCGCCAGCGGCGCCGGTGGACCCCACGGAGATTGGCCGCTTCAGCCTGACGCGGGTAGCGGCACGACGTGATCCGCTCGTCGGCGATGCCGATGTGTTGGCGGGGCTGGCGGGTGCCTCGTTCGTCGGTGGTCGAGAGGAGTTGGCGACGTCGTTTCGTGTGCGAGGCGGCTCCGGCGACGAGAACATGGTTCTGCTCGACGGACTCCCGTGGCGCGGACCGCGCCCGCCCGGCGGTGTCGTGGGAATGCTCCCGAGCACCGCGGTCACGGCGGTCGACGTCCATACAACGGTCCCGCCCGTGCGCTACGGTGACGCGCTCTCGAGTTTCATCGTCCTGCAACCCGAGATCGGCGGGCGCCGCAGCGCCGAGGGCAGCGCTGACCCCACCGCGGTGGAGCAGGCTGTGGGAACGCCGTTGGGTCAGCGCGGCGCCACGCTGTTCCTGAGTGGACGGCAGTCCTACCGAACCATCTGGAGCCAGGCGGACGAAACCGATGAGAGCGGCAACGGATTCGGCGATGCGTTCGCGCACCTTTCGGCGCCGGCCCCCGGCGGTGCCGTCGATTTCTACTACCTCGGCAGCAAACACCAACTCGCGTTTCCGGCGCGCCTGGAGCTCACAGAGTCGGATGCGGGCGCACCTGCCTCAGTCAAAAACGTGTTCACCGCAAACGGGTCGCTTGGAGGCGTTGTCTGGACCGACGCCGTCGGTGACGACCGAAAGGTGCAGGCGCGCGCGTGGTACAGTGAGGTCGACGGGGGTTCCATCTGGGGCCCAGTGACCGCCGCGTCGAACTTGCGCGAGATTGGCGCGGGAGCCGAGTACACGGGTCCGCAGACGGAGGCAGGCTTCAGTCTCTCGCATATCACAACCTCCTACCATGTGCAACACAGCGACAGCTCGGTCCTGACGATGAACGCCGCTCCAGTCATCGCGGCGGCGTTCGCGTCACAAGGCTGGCAGCCGGCCCGTCCGTGGACGGTATCCACCGGGCTGCGGTTGAGCGCCACATCGACGTGGGGTCTGCTCGCCGAACCTCGCTTGTGGACGCGGGTCTCGCTCGGCTCCGAAGGTGCGACATCCCTGGCGCTGGGGTTTGCGCGCGTCCATCAGTACGTGCAATCGGCTCGCAACGAGGAATCCGTTGTGGACGCGTTGATCGGTGCAGATTTTCCGATTGCTGCAAATTCAGAAGCGGTTCGCCCAGCGCGATCCGACCAGCTCAGCGGCGAGATCCGCGCCCGGCTCGGTGGGCGCACGACGCTCCAGCTCGATGTGTACAGGCGATGGCTATCCGGCCTCGCCCTCACGGCGCTCGCCACGCACGGCCCGTTCGCAGATGCGGTGATCCCCACGGGACGCGGTACGGTCTCGGGTGGAGATGCCACGCTCACCTATCCGGCCGAGCGATTCGACCTGCGGCTCCAGGCCGGGCTCCTGAGCTCGTACCGAACCGCCGGCCCGATTCGGTACCCGACGGGAGACGCTCGTGCCCGACTGGCGATGGGCTTGGCCTACCGTCTCCCGCGGAGCATGGTCGTGCGCCTCGGTCTTTGGGCCGGAGCGGGACGTCGGACGACCCTGCTCCAGAATGACATGCAGCTGGAGTCGTCCGGCCTGCTGGGTACGGGCGAGCTCTCGGGAAGTCCTGAGACCATCGCCGGGTCGCCCAACAGAGGCCGACTCCCGAACTACGCGCGGGCCGATCTCGGGTTCGTCAAAAGCTGGGGATTGTCGCGCAGCGGGGCGCCCCGGCTCACCAGTGCTCTGACCGTCGGGAATCTGTTCAATCGCCACAACATGCTCGCTTCCGTTGCGGCATCCACCGGTCCCCGCCCGGTCTTCCTCTACTCGCGCACGCTCTCGTTGCGGGTGAGGTGGTATCTCGCGCGCTAGCTCGGCACAAAGGACAGCCCTCGCGCGCTCCTTTGCACGCAGGCCATGAGTCCTGAGTCGTTCGATGATGCATTTCACGCCCTGTTCGTAGAGCGATCGGCTTCGCTGTACCGGTACGTCCACGGTGTCAGCGGCGACCCGGCGCTGTCGGAGGACATCGTGCAGGAGTGCTTCGTGAAGCTGCATCGCCGCCGCGCCATGCCGGACGATCCGCGGGCGTGGCTCGTCACGGTGGCAAACAATCTCCTGCGCGATGCCCAGCGCCGCGTCGTGCGTCGCCGGCGGTTGACCAGCGCATGGAGCACCGATCTCCCGCTCGGCGGTGCGGCGCCGCAGCCCGACGACCCGGCGCTTGCGGCGGAACGGATCGAGAGCGTCCGGCGGGCGCTCGACAAGCTCTCGCTGCGGGACCGCCAGTTGTTGCTGCTGCGTCACCAGGGATATCGGTATCAGGAGATCGCCACGGCTCTCGAGCTGACTCGCAGTAGCGTCGGCACCATGCTTGTGCGGGCCGGCGAGGCGTTTCGCAAGGCATATCATGAGCTCTTCGGCACATCCCGCTGACGGGGATCTGCGGGCGCTGCTAGACGGGGAACTGCCTCCGGCGCAACGCGTCGAGGTGGAGCAACACGCGCGCACGTGCGCGGCGTGTCGCGCGCGCGTGGCAGCGCTCGAGTCCGCCGCTCAGGAGACGGCCGCGTTGCTGGCGCTGCTCCCGACTGCCGCACCAGATCTCCGTATCGAGACGATCGTTTCGCGGGCGCGCGCGCCCCGCCTGCGATGGGGCGTCATCGCGGCCGCGCTGGCGCTCGTCGTCGCATCCGTTGCGGGCGCGACTGTCGGACGTCCGTACGTTCGCGCGCTGGTCGTGCACATTCGCGCCGTCGTCCACCCCGAGTCCTCCGCCCCCCCCGCGCCCTCGCCAGCGCGCGGTGGCCAGGTCGGCGTTGCGTTCATTCCGGGGCCGCAAGCGGATATCAGCTTCGACGCCCCGCAATCGTCCGGGGCCGTCTACGTGTCGCTCGCCGATACTGCCAAGCTGGTGATCGATCCTAGCGCGGCTGTGACGTATCGCGTCCATCCGGGTGGCGTGGTCGTTCACAACGTCGGGAGCTCGGCGAGCTACGACATCGTCGTGCCCCGAAACGCACTCCATGTCCGGATTCTGGTTGCTGGTCGAGTGCTGTTCGAGAAAGCCGGATCGCGAGTCACTGCGCCCGCCCCTGCGGAGCCCACCGGGCGCTACGCCTTCGACGTGCGCTAGACGGTTGTCACGTTTCGGTCGCTGGTGCGCTCCTTACCAACCAGGTAAGGACCCCGCGCCATGTCCGCACGTCCGCTTACGATCCTCGAGGTCACGCACGCGGGGCACCAGGCCGGCTCCACGTTCATGATTCACAGCCTGTGCGCCCCGCTAGTGGAGCGTGGTCACAGGGTGTTGGTGGGTTGCCGACCGGACAGTCTTCTCGCCGAGTTGAGCACCGACGCGGGGCTGCCCGTCGTTCCGCTCGACTTTCGGCGGCTCCGTCCAACCGCGGACGCGCTCGCCTGCGTCATCGCGCGGGAGCGGATCGATCTCATCAACAGCCATGACACGCGCGACCGCCGAGCGCTCACGTGGCTGCGGTGGCAACACCGCCTGTCTCAGGCGTTCGTCGTGACCCGTCACACCATGCCGCTCACGTCGCCTCCAGAGCTGATCGCCATCGGCATGTCCGCCGACCGGACCATAGCGGTGAGTCACGCGGTGGCGCGCGGGCTGCGTCGGCGCCTGTATCCCGGCGCGCGCCTGCGCGTGGTGCCCAACGGCATTGATTTCGCGCGGGTGGATGCGGTGCCGTGTCCAGCGGCCATGTCGTGTGCGGCGGAGGCGTTAGGCGACGTCGCGGGACGTCCCGTCATCGTCGTCCTCGCGCGACGCAAGGACCAGCACATCCTGCTCGAAGCGCTCACGGCGGTCGACCGCCCCGTCGTCGTGGCGTGTGTGGGGATCGAGCCCGACGCCCAGCTGCGCGCGCTGGGAGCCCGCGTGCCGCCCCGCCATCGCGTCGTGTACGTCCCGTTCACGGACCAGCCGCTCGCGTTCTATCGGTTGGCGACAGTGGCCGCGCTGCCTTCCCGGATCGAGGGACTCTCGCTCGCGCTGCTCGAGGGGATGGCCCTCGGCCTCCCGGTGGTGGCGTCACGGGCGGGCGGCAACCCCGATCTGATTCGCTCGGGCGAAACGGGACTCCTCGTTCCGCCTTTGGATCCGCGAGCGTGGGCCGCCGCGCTCGAGCGCATGCTCGGCGATCCCGTGTTCGCGGCGGGGACCGGCAGCGCAGCCCGCGATTTTGTCCGGCGGGAGCACTGTCTCGACCGCGTGGTCGAGCGCACTGAAGCTGTTTATCGTGAAGCGATGGAGCGTCGCCGGACCAGGGGAGGAGCGCGTGCTGGCACCGATCACCATCGTCATTCCCACACGCAATGAGGCCGACCAGATCGCCGCGTGTATCGGGCACCTCGACTGGACCGCCGACATCGTCGTTGTCGACGGCGGATCCACGGACGACACGGTAGCGCTCGCGCGCGCTGCGGGCGCGCGTGTCGTCACGGACGGTCCCCGCGGCATTGGCGAGCAGCGCAACAGCGGGATCGCGGTCGCCCGGCACGGGTGGGTCTTCGCGCTGGACGCCGATGAACGGATTGGGCCTGCGTTGGCGAAAGAACTCATAACAGTAAGTGCGCACGCGACGCACGAAGCCTATCGCGTAAAGCGCCGCAACGCGTTCCATGGCAGAGTCGTGCGGCGCGGCCACTGGGGCAACGATTGGGTGGTGCGCTTTGCCCGCCGCGAGTTCCGCTACGGCGGCAGCCCGGTGCATCCCGGACTTCAAGGTCTCCGAGACGTGGGCACACTCACCGAGCAGCTCGATCACACGCCGTACCGCGACTTGAGCCATCACGTAGAAAAGCTCGTCGCCTACGCGCAGACGAGTGCGCGCGCGCTTGCGGCGCGGGGACGGCGCGCGCGGTGGAGCGACATCGCGTTGCGACCAGCCGCTCATTTCTGGCGAGAGTACCTCTTGCGCGGCGGATTTTTGGACGGCCGGATGGGAGTCATCCAGGCGGCGATGGGCGCGATCGGCGGCTTCCTCAAATACGCGTTTCTCTGGGAGCAAGAGTGACGGCGGAGCCGTCACCAAGCCTCCTCCTCGGCTTCAACTTCCCGCCGCACGAAGGGGGCATCGCCCGACTGATGGGGGAGCTGGCCCGGCGGTATCCCCCGTATGCGCTGCTCGTATCGACCGGCACCTATGCCGGCAGTGCCGAGAGTGACGATGATTTTCTGCAGGTGACCGACCGCGTGCCCGTTCAGGCGATGCGACTCCGGACGGTGAACGGACTCGTGCGCTGGACGATCCGCGCCGACAGGTTAGCGCGTCGCCACCGTCCGCGATTCACGTGGTGCGCGGAGCTGAAGCCGGCCGCCTATCCCGCCCGCTGGCTACACGCCCGCTACGGCATACCCTACGGCGTCTTCACCTACGGCGCGGAATTGCTGCTCCTCGACCAAAAGCTGCGACGCTCCCGATTCAGACACTGGACCGGCCGCCAGCTGCTCGAGGGAGCGTCAGTCTTCGTGGCCATCAGCCAGTGGACCGCAGAGTACACGCGCCGAATCCTGTCCGACCTCGGGCTCGAACGACAGGCGGGCAGCGTGCGCACGGTTCCGCTGGGCACCGATCCCGAGCAGTTCCAACCGGGTCTCCCCACCACCGAGGTCCGGCGCACGTACGGTCTCGAGGGAGGCCCCTGGATCCTTACGGTCGCGCGCCTCGACTGGCACAAAGGGTTCGATACGGTGATCCGGGCGTTGCCAGCCGTGCGGGCGGTCCACCCGAGTGTGCGCTACGCGATCGCCGGGGTTGGAGAGGCTCGACCGTTTCTCGAAACCTTGGTGGCCGAGCTGCGACTTGGGGACGCAGTACGGTTTCTAGGATTCGTCCCAGAGGACGATCTTCCAGCGCTCTACAACACTGCCGACGTGTTCGCGCTCGTTTCGCGGCGCTACGACTTGCTCGTGGAGGGCTTCGGGATCGCTGTGATGGAAGCCTCCGCGTCGGGCGTCCCCGTGCTGGCCGGACGAGAGGCTGGTCTGATCGACGCGGTACGCGACGGCGAGACGGGATTGCTGGTCAATCCTTACTGCCCCGCCGCCGTTGCCGAGGGACTCAACCGCCTGCTTGCGGACGACGCGCTGCGGCGGCGGATGGGCGCGGCCGGACGCCGCGCGGTGGAGACCTACTTCAACTGGGACCGCATCGTTCGCGACATCGAGGACATCGAGGCAAGTTGCGACCCCCGGCCCGGCGGATAAGTTCGTTGTTTCCCCGCCGGAGCTTCGGAGGAATGATCATGCGTAGCACCTTGCTGAAAATCACGGCACTCGCCGTGTGCGCCACGCCGCTTTCCGCTCAGTCGGTCGACAGCATCATCGGCAAATACATCCAGGCGTCGGGCGGCATTGCCAAGATTCAGGCGCTGCAGACGCTGCGTCGCACGGGGAAGTACACGGGCGGCGGCGGTTTTGAGGCCGTCGTGATTCAGGAGAACAAGCGCCCCACCAGCGTGCGAGAAGAGTTCTCGATCCAGGGGATGACCGGCATCAACGCCTACGACGGCCGCGACGGATGGAAGATCGAGCCGTGGCAGGGCAAGCGGGATCCCGAATCGCTGGGCGAGGACGAGATGCACGGCATCCTCGATGATGCCGACTTCGACGGGCCGCTCGTGAATTACCAGGCGAAGGGCAATAAGGTCGAGTTTCAGGGGACGGAGCAGATCGAGGGCAGCGACGCCTACAAGCTCAAGGTCACGCGCCCCAACGGTGACGTCAGCTTCTACTACCTCGATACCGAGTACTACGTCCCGATTCGCATCGACACGCAGCGGATGATCCGCGGGGCCCCTCAGGAATTCGAGACCTCGCTGGGCGACTACAAGCAGGTGAACGGCGTGTATCTGCCGTTCTCTTCCGAGTCCGGCGCGAAAGGCAGCAGCAGCACAGACCGGGGGAAGATCACCTACGACAAAATCGAGGCCAACGTACCGCTCGACAACGTGCGGTTCAGTCGGCCGGGAGCGGGGGGGGGAGCACGCCCATGAAGCTTTTTCTGCTGCTTCTGATCGCCCAGCAACCGACGGCGCCCGCCGTCAAGGTGGACTCCGAAACGATCTCTGGTCTGGGCGCGCGGAACATCGGCTCCGCGGCGATGAGTGGCCGCATCGCGGCGCTCGCCGCCGTTCATGAGGATGCACGGCTCACGCTCTATGTCGGCGCGGCGAGCGGCGGCCTGTGGAAGTCGGTCAACGGCGGCACGACGTTCAAGCCGGTCTTCGACAAACAGCCGGTGCAGTCGATCGGCGCCGTCACCATCGATCCCAAGAATCCCAAAGTGATCTGGGTGGGCACGGGCGAATCGTGGATGCGCAACAGCGTGTCCATTGGCGACGGCATCTACCGCTCGGACGATGGCGGCGAGAACTGGACCAACATGGGGCTGCGCGAGTCCGAGCATATCGTGAAGATTCTCGTCGACCCCACCGCCACCAACACCGTCTACGCCTGCGTGCCGGGCAAGCTGTGGAGTGATAGCGACGAGCGCGGTGTCTACAAGACGACCGACGGCGGCAAGACGTGGAGCAAAGTCCTCAGGGCCGGGAACCTGTCGACCGGCTGCTCGATGATGTCGATGGATCCGTCCAATTCGAAAACGCTGTACGCCGGGATGTGGGATTTCCGCCGCAAGGGATGGACGTTCCGCTCGGGCGGCGACAGCGCGACGGCGCCGAGCGCGTCAGGGCTGTTCAAGAGCGTCGATGGCGGTGCGACCTGGACCGAGCTCACGTCCACCAGCGCTTCGGGCTTGCCGGCCAAGCCGTGGGGTCGCGTGGCGGTCAGTGTCGCGCCATCCAAGCCCGAGATCGTTTACGCATTCATCGAAGCGGTACCGCCGCTCAATGCGCTGTATCGCTCCGACAACGGCGGCAAGACGTGGCAGATCCTCGACCGCAGCCAGAACATGATCTGGCGGCCCTTCTACTTCGCCAACCTCATCGTCGATCCGCGTGACCCCGATCGGATCTATAAACCGGACGGTGGGCTCATCGTCA
>Ga0209377_1000082_pt1 | contig 51161 bp, 47 predicted proteins | sample GraSoiAngelo_141_FD_185898 | JGI IMG/M metagenome (GOLD analysis project Ga0209377, IMG submission 185898) | Grasslands soil microbial communities from the Angelo Coastal Reserve, California, USA - 14_0929_12_40cm (SPAdes) (version 2) | ecosystem: Environmental > Terrestrial > Soil > Grasslands ...
TGTCGCCTTGCGCCGCACCACCACCTGGCCGGCGAAGCGGGCGTCCAGCTCCACGTAGGCACGCCCCTTCGCGGCGAGATCCTGCGCTACCAGCACCACGGCCCGAATGACCTCCGGCCCGGCGTCGCGCCCGACCAGCACGCGGCGAGGCCCGATTTCCAGGAGCACGCCACCGCGCGCGAATCCCCGCGCGCCGGTGATGGTCTGAAACAGCGCCGGATCCACCGACTGGATCAGCGCCAGCACGCCCACCACTCCCGAATCAGCGCTCGCTGCGATCGGCAAGTCGAGCCCCGAGCGCGCCGGGTCGAACGGCAGCGGGCGACCCGCGGCATCCACCGCCACGAGACCTCTCCCGGATCCGCGCGGCGCGGCCACGAGCGCCGCGGGCTCCACCTCCCGCAGCTCCACCGAGAGAACGGCGGGCAACCGCCGGACCACCCGCGCTTCCGCCACGCCCGCCAGTCCCCGCACTCGGTCGGCGAGCAACCGCGTGTCGCCGAACACGCTCGCCCTGGGCCCCAGTCGCAGCGCCGCGATCACGGCGTCCGGCGCGAGATTGCGCACGCCCACGAGCTCGATCTGGCGCACGCGAAACATCGCAAGCCGCCGCAGCACGAGCGGCGCGCCGAGCCAGCACAGTACGAGCAGCGCCGACCCCGTCACGCCCACGAGCGCGCGCCGCCGCCAGCGCGGCCATACCCGCGTCACGCGGCCGTCCCCCGTCCACCGTCCCCCGTCCCCAAGCGCGCGAGCAATTCGGGCCCGACCCGAGTGATGTCGCCTGCCCCGAGCGTGAACACCACGTCGCCCGCCCGTACCGTCTCGGCCACACGCTCCGTGAGCGCCGCCCGCTCGCGCACCGCCACCGTCGTCGCGCCCGCCCGCGCGGCCCCGCGGGCCACCAGTGCCGCGCTCACGCCCGGGAGCGGCTGCTCGCGAGCCCCGTAGATCGGCGCCACCACCACCACGTCCGCCGCGGCCAGCGCTCGGCCGAGTGCGTCCCCGTGCAGCACCGTCCGCGAGAACAGGTGCGGCTGAAACACCGCCACCACGCGCCGCCGGGGAAACGCCTGGCGCGCTGCCGCAAGGGTCGCCTGCACCTCGGTGGGATGGTGCGCGTAGTCGTCCACCACCGTCACCCCGCGCGCTTCACCCACCCGCTCGAACCGCCGCCCCACACCGGTGAACTCCGCGAGCGCCGCGAGCGCTCGCTCCAAGTCCGCCCCCAGCTCGTGCACCACCGCGAGCGCTGCGGCCGCGTTGCGCACGTTGTGGAGTCCCGGTACGCGCAGTCGCAGCGTGAGGGCGCGGGCCCCCCCTCCCCCGCCCGGCAACTCGATCAGCGCCGTCGAGCCCTGCTCGTCCAGCTTCGGCTCGGTAATCCGCACGTCGGCGTCCGCGCCGAACCCCACACTCCACACGGGCGCACGCACAGCCGCGGTCACTCGCTGCGCGCCCGCGTCGTCTCCGCCGGCGATGACGCGACGCGCCCGACCCGCGAACTGCGCGAACGCCTGCTCCAGCGCCGTCACGCTGCCGTCGTAGCACTCGAGGTGGTCGGCCTCGACGTTGTTCACCACCGCGACGCTCGGCGCGAGCGACAGAAACGCCCGGTCGTACTCGTCCGCCTCTACGACGTACAGGTCCCGCCCCCCGATCCGCGCGTTCCCGCCCCACCGAGCGACGCGGCCGCCGGCGAGTCCCGTGGGATCCCGCCCGGCGGCCGCTAACGCCTCCGTGACCATCACCGTGGTGGTCGTCTTGCCGTGGGTGCCCGACACGGCGACCACCGTTCCGCCAGCGACGGCCTGGCTGAGGGCGTCAGCCCGCCGTACCACCGGGACCCCGAGGGCGCGTGCTCGCGTCAGCTCCGGGTGCTCTCCCGGTACCGCCGCGGTGACCACGAGCGCCCGAGCCCCAGCTACGTGCCCTGGGTCGTGACCCCGCCATATTTCCACCCCAATGGCTGCCAAATCGGCGGCGCCAGTGGGGTCGCTATCACAACCGGTGATCGCTGCGCCTTGCTCTTTAGCGAGGAGCGCCAAGCCGCTCATGCCGGCTCCGGCGATCCCCATGAAGTGGATCGGGCGGGGATCCACCGTGGTAAACAAGGTCATTAGTGGGGGGCTAATATAGCGAATCTACGAAACTTGCGAAAGAGACCACCAATGTTTCACGGGATGAGTGTCAAAATCTTCGACACGATTTCCCGGGCCGCATCCGGGTGTCCGCGACCTTGCGCCCGGCTACCGAGGGACTCGAGTCGGGCGCGGTCGGCGACGAGCGCGGTCACCTCCTGGGCCAGTGTGTACGGCGTGAGCCGCGGCTCGGAGAGATGGATGGCGGCACCGGCTTCGGCGAGCGCCGCCGCGTTGTGGGTCTGGTGATCGGCGGCGGCGCTGGGGAGCGGCACGAGGATGCTCGCCTTACCCCAGGCGCACAGCTCGGCGACGGTCATCGCGCCAGCCCGCGCGACCACCAGGTCCGCCGCCCGATAGACAGGGGCCATCCGATCGAAAAACCCCCGGACGACCACCCGCCCCGCCACCGCGTAGCGCGCCAGCGCGTCGACGTGCGCCGTCCCCGTCCCCCATATCACGTTGACTTCGTCGAGTAGGCGGCGCTCGAGCGCGCCCGCGACCGCGTAGTTGATCGCCCGCGCGCCCTGGCTGCCGCCGAACACGAGCAGCGTGGACCGCTCCGGCGCGAGCCCGAGCGCGACGAGTGCGGCGTCGCGACTCCCCGGCTCGGGCACGCGGATCGGGTTGCCGAGCGCGAACACGGCCGTGTGCGAGCCGACGCGCAGCCGCTCGCGCGTTTCCGGAAACCCCAGATGGATCTGCCGTGCGCGCCGCGCGAGCCAGCGCGTGGCGAGGCCGGGGAAGGCGTTCTGCTCCTGGAGCACGGTGGGGAGGCCGCGCCGCTGCGCGCGCCACACCACCGGGCCCGCGGCGTAGCCTCCGGTTCCGATCACGATCACCGGCTGCTCGGCGTCGAGCACGCGCCCGACGGCGCGCCACGCGCGTCCCGCGGTCAACAGCGAGCGCACGTTGTTCCACCAGGTGCGCCGGTAGATCGGCTGCATCGGCAGGAGGTGATGGCGGAACGCGCGGCAGCACCTGCGCCTCGATCCCACGCGCTGCGCCGACGAGCACGGGCTCGACGTCGGGCCGCGCCTGCTGCAGCGCCTGCGCGAGCGCGAGCGCGGGCATCAAGTGCCCCCCCGTGCCGCCGCCCGCCAGGAGAATCCTCAGCCCCACACCCCACCACACCGAGTGCGGAATGCGGAATGCGGAATGCAGAATGGCAGCGCGAGCCTCGCTCGCCGCCTCGACCCTCCATTTACATTCCGCACTCCGCATTCCACATTCCGCATTGTCACGCCCGCCGCCCTCGTCCGATGCTGATCAGCACGCCGGTCGCCACCAAGGCGACGAACAGGCTCGAGCGCCCGTACGAGATGAACGGGAGCGTGATGCCGGTGGCCGGCAGGAGCGCGAGCGTCACGCCGATGTGCAGCACCGCGGTGATCCCGATCATCCCCGTGAGCCCCACCGCGAGCAGCCGGCCGAACGGGTCGCCCGTGGACTTCGCGATGCGGAAGCCGAGCCAGGCGAAGGTGCCGAACAGCACCATGATCGCGAGCACGCCGAGAAAGCCCCACTCCTCGCCGATGGTCGAGAAAATGAAGTCGGAATACGCGTACGGCAGGTAGCCGAGCTTCTGCTGCCCCTGCCCCAACCCGACGCCGAACAGTCGCCCCGCTCCCATCCCGACGAGCGACTGGTGCACCTGCCACGTCGCCTCGGAGGGCGCGCTGCCGGGGTTCAGGAACGTGACGACGCGCGCGAGGCGGTATTGAGCGCTCGCCACCGCGCCGAACAGGATGGGCGTCGCGACGACGACAACCGCGAGGAAGTGGCCGATGCGCGCGCCGGCGGTGAACAGCACCACTCCCGCGAGCAGCGCGACCAGCACCGCCATCGAGAGATTCGGCTCGAGGAAGATCAACGCGACGAGCGGCGCGAGCACGACGATGAAGGGCAGCAGGCCGTACTGGAAGGTCCGGATCCGCTCGCCCTTCTTGGCCGCGAGCATCGCCGTCCAGACCACGACCGCGAACTTGGCGAGCTCGGACGGCTGCACCGTCACGAATCCGAGGTTCACCCAGCGCCGGGCGCCGTTGATGTTCGGAGCGATGCGCTCGGTGAAGGAGAGCAGCGGAAGGAGCAGCAGCACGGCGACGACCCCGAGCACCGGCCACGCAGCGCGCTGCCACTTGCGGTAATCCGAGCGCGCCAGCAACGCGGCAACGATCCCGCCGACCGCCGCCCCGAGCGCCTGCTTGAGGGCGAAGCTCGAGCCCACCTGCCCGCCCGAGATCGTCAACAAGCTCGAGGCGCCGTACACGGCCGTCAGCCCGAACACCACGAGGATCGCCGCCACCAGCGCCAGCAGGCGGGTCTCCCAGCGCGCGTCTCTCACCGAGATGGGTGCGTTTCAGTAGGGGCGCAGCATGCTGCGCCCCTACCCGTCGCGGGCGCCTTCACATGGCCTCCACCAGTTTCCGGAACGTCGCACCGCGCTCCTCGTAATTCTTGAACATGTCGTAGCTCGAGCACGCGGGGGACAACAGCACCGCGTCGCCCGGCCGCGCCGCCCGGCGCGCGCGCGCGACCACGTCCTCGAACGTGGTGCCCCGCTCGAGCGGCACCTTCCCGCCCGTCCCCAGGTCCCGCTCGATCAGCTCACCCGACTCGCCGTACGCGATCACCAGGCGGCACCGGTCCTTGAGCAGCGGCGCCAACCGGGTGTACGGCTCCCCCTTGTGCCGGCCGCCAAGCAGCAACACGAATGGCCGATCCATCGCTTCCACCGCGACCACGGTGGAGGCGATGTTTGTGGCCTTCGAGTCGTTGATCCAGTGGACGCCGCCGACGTCACGCACCGGCTCGAGCCGATGCGGCAGCGCGCGAAACGAGCGCAATCCTTCCCCGATGACGGCCGGGGTCACGCCGGCCTCCCGCACCGCGAGCGCGGCGGCGAGCGCATTCGCGACGTTGTGGTCGCCCAGGAGCCCGAGCTCCGCGCGCGCCAGCAGCGCGTGACGCCCGAGCTGGAGGCGACGCGCCGCCGCGTCGTACCACGCGTCCGCGGGGCGCCGCAGCGAGAACAGCGCGCGGCGGCCGGGCGCCCCCGCCGCGAGGTCCAGCACCGCGGGCTCGTCCCCGTTCAACACCCACACGTCGCCGGAGCCCGCGTTGCGGAACAGCAGCTGCTTGTCCGCATAGTACGCCTCCACACTGGCATAACGATCGAGGTGGTCGGGGGCGAGGTTCGTGACGATACCGATCTCCGGTGCGAAATGGGGGCTGTCGTGCAGCTGGAACGACGAGACCTCCACCGCGAGCCACTGGTAGCGGTCGTTCTGCAGAGCGATGTCCGCGAGCGGGCGGCCGATGTTCCCCGCCGCCTCCACGCGGAGCCCCGCCGTGCGCAGGAGATGCGCCACCAGCGCGGTGGTGGTCGTCTTCCCGTTCGTCCCCGTGATCGCGATACAGCGCGTGCCCGATCCGGACAGCGCCCGGAAGCCCAGGTCGATCTCGGACAAGATCGGCACGCGGGCTTCGCGCGCCGCAGCGAGCGGCGGCGCCTCCGGCGGCACGCCGGGGGAGACGATCACGGCTGCGGCCCCGCGAATCTGCGCCAGGTCATGGCGTCCGACGTCGAGCGCCACGCCGCGGAGTGTCCGCAGCACCCCGAGCGTGTCGCCCCCGTGCGGATGGTCCGACGCGTCGCTCGCGTACACGCGAACGCCCTCCCGTGCAAGCAGCCGGGTGGCGGCCACCCCGCTTTTCCCTAACCCCACCACGGCCACGACACCCCGACGCCACGCCTCGGGAATCATCGCACCTTCAAGGTCGCGAGCGCGATCGCCGCGCACATGACCCCCAGGATGTAGAACCGCATCACGACCTGCGGCTCCGCCCAGCCCAGCTTCTCGAAGTGGTGGTGCAGGGGCGCCATGCGAAACACCTTGTGGGCGTCGGCGTACTCGGTGCCGCGCCGCCCCTTGTGCCAGCGGTATACCCACACCTGGAGCATCACCGATACGGCTTCGGCCACGAATACGCCGCCCGCGATGAGCAGCAGGAACTCCGCCTTGAGCATGATCGCGACGGTGCCGAGCGCGCCGCCGATCGCGAGCGAGCCGGTATCGCCCATGAAGACCTGCGCCGGATGCGCGTTGAACCACAGGAAGCCGAGCGCCGCGCCGGCGAGCGCGCCGCAGAAGATCGTCAGCTCCTGGGAGCCGGGGAGGAAGTACACGAGGAGGTAGCGCGTCCAATCGATGCGGCCGAACACGTACGCAAACGCCGCGAACGTGCCCGCGAGGATGGCCGTCAGGCCGGCCGCGAGACCGTCCAACCCGTCGGTGAGGTTCACGGCGTTCGAGCTGCCGGTCACGACCACCGTGACGAAGAGCAGATACAAGGGCGACGGCAGGACCAGGAGGATGTACTTGAATACCGGGAGCTGGGTGGATGTGGGAGGCAGGTCCGGGGCCAGCGGCCACAGGATCAGGGCAACACCCAGCGCCACGCCGAACGTCACCTGGCCAATCAGTTTCCACCGCGCGACCAACCCCTGGGACTTGCCGCGCACGATCTTCAGGTAGTCGTCGATGAATCCGATCGCCCCCGCCCACAGCATCGCCACGACCGCCACTATGACGTACCGGCTGTCGAGCCGCGCCCACAAGAGCGTCGGCACAACGGTCGAGAGGATCATGATCAGCCCGCCCATGGTCGGCGTACCGCGCTTCGCGTGGTGGCTCGCCGGCCCCTCGGCGCGGATCACCTGTCCCACGTTGCGCTCGCGCAGCCGCCGGATGATGGCGGGACCACACAGGAACGCGAGCAGCAGGGCGGTGACGACCGCGCCCGCCGCGCGAAACGTGAGATAGTTGAACAGATTGAAGAAGATGTGCTGCTTTGCCAGCGGCGCGAGCAAGTGATAGAGCACGTGCAATCCTCAGTTCAGGTGCCGCAACACTCGCTCGAGCGCCACCCCGCGGGACGCTTTGAGCAGAACGATCTCGTCGCCCGTGAGCGCCGCCTTGAGCGGCGGACCCAGCGTGTCCGCGTCGGGTGCCGTGATCAGCCGCTCTCCGAGCGCCGCCCGGTGCGGCTCGAATGCCGGCACGAACGCGCCTACGGCGGCGACGAGCGCCGGTCGGAGCGCCGCGATCTCCGCGGCGGCCGCCGCATGCAATCTGCCACTCTCCGGCCCGAGCTCCAACATCGAGCCCACGACCACCGCGAGCGGCCGCCGCCGCCGGTCGGCGAGCCAGTGGGCGAGCTTCAACGCCCAGCGCAGCGAGGCCGGGTTCGCGTTGTAGGTGTCGTCGATCACCGTGAGGCCGCCGAGCGAGAGCACCGCCCCCCGTCCCGCCGGGATCCGCACGTCGGCGAGCGCCGCGACCGCGCGCGCCGGATCGGCGCCGGCCTCCCGCCCCACGGCGAGCGCGAGCATCGCGTTGTCGATCTGGTGGAACCCCACCACCGGCAGCGTCACGGCGTGCCCGCGCCAGGTGATGCGGGGATGGCCCCCGTCGTCCAGCTCCGCGGCGTCCGGCCGGACCTGCGCGCCCGCGCCCGACCCGGCGACCACCGTCGGCGCGCGGCGCCGCGCCTCGCCCGCGAGCTCGGGCGGGTCCGTCCCGACCACGGCGATCCGCGCTCCCTCGACCAGAGCGAGCTTCTCCTGCATCACCGCCGCGAGTGAGCCGAAGCCCTCCACGTGTGCGTAACCGACGTTGGTGATCACGGCGATGGTGGGCTCGATCACGTCGCGCAACCGGGGGATCTCGCCCGGCACGCTCGCGCCCGCCTCCACCACCAGCGCCTCGACATCGTCGGGAGCGGCGAGGATCGTGAGCGGCACACCCACGAGGTTGTTCAGGTTGCCGCTCGTCGCGTGCACCTGGTAGGTCGTGGCCAGCACCGCGCGGATCATTTCCTTGGTGCTGGTCTTCCCGCTCGAGCCGGTGACCGCCACGACCGGGCTCCCGGGCGCGAGCGATCGGCGCCGCGCGCGCGCCAGCAGGCCGAGCGCCGCGAGCGTGTCGGCGACCTCGAAGTACGGCAACCCGTCCACCGGCGCCGTGCCGCGGCGCACCACGGCGGCCGACGCGCCCTTGGCTCTCGCCTGATCCAGGAACGCGTGGGCGTCGAAGCGATCGCCCTTGAGGGCGACAAACAACGTGCCGGGCGTCAAGTCTCGGGTGTCGGTGCTCACCCCGGTGAAAGTGAGGCCTCGGGGCCCCGACACAGCGAGGGCGGCGGCGACCCGCCCTGAATCCCAAGCGGTCACCACGCCTCCCCGAATGCGGAATGCGGAGTGCGGAGTGTGGAATTGAAGTGAAAGGTCGCTCGCGCGCCGGCGCTCGCACTGACATTCCGCATTCCGCATTCCGCATTCCGCACTGGTTCTCTCACGAAGCCCCCAATTCGCGCACGATCGCCCGCTCGTCGAACGGCTGCTTTTCCGTCCCGATCACCTGGTAGGTCTCGTGCCCTTTCCCCGCGAGGAGAATTGTGTCTCCCGGACGCGCCAGCTCGAGGGCGCGGGCGATGGCACGGCGGCGGTCGACCTCGCGGTGATGCGGCCGGGCCCGCATTCCGACCTCCACGTCGTCGAGGATCTTCTCCGGGTCCTCGGTGCGGGGATTGTCCGACGTGACGATCGTGACCTCCGCGAGGCGCACGGCCACCGTGCCCATCGGGGCGCGCTTGCCGCGGTCGCGATCGCCGCCCGCGCCGAACACCACGATGAGCCGCTGCTTCGTGAGAGGGCGCAGCGTCTCGAGCGCCCGCTCGAGCGCGTCGGGCGTGTGGGCATAATCGCGCAGCACGGTGCACGGCCGCTCGGCGATGCGCTCCATGCGGCCCGGCACCTGGGGCGCGCGCGTCAACCGCTCGGCGACGGTCTCGACCGGGACGCCCAGCCCCCAGGCGCACGCCGCCACGCCGAGGGCGTTGGCCACGTTGAAGCGGCCGAGCAGGGGCAGCCGCACCTCCGCCCGGCCCATCGGCGTGGCGAGCTCGAAGCGGGCGCCTGCGGCGTCGAGGGCGACCCGCGTCGCGGTCACGTCGCCCCCGCGCTCGCCGAACGTCACGCGGCGGTGCTCGCGCCGCAGCCTGAGCCACGCGGGATCGTCGGCGTTCACCACCTCGAGCCCGTCGGGGGCGAGGTACTGCAGGAGCGTCGCCTTGGCGCGGAAATAGTCTTCGAGGGTCTTGTGGTAGTCGAGGTGGTCGCGCGTCAGGTTGGTGAAGACGGCCGCGCGGAACACGAGTCCGTCCACCCGTCCTTGGTCGAGGCTGTGGGAGGAAACCTCCATCGCCGCGCCCCGCGCGCCACGCTCGACCAGCGCGGCGAGTGTCGCCTGGAGATCGATCGGCCCGGGCGTGGTGAGGTTGCCGGCCTCGCTCGGCACGGGGTCGCCCGCAGCATCGAACGCGCCCAGCGTGCCGATCGAACCGGTCGGCTCCAGCGCCGAGAGGACGTGCCGCAGCAGGGTGACCGAGGTCGTCTTGCCGTTCGTCCCCGTGACGCCGACCAGATCGAGCTTCGCCGCGGGTCGGTCGTACCACGCTTCCGCCGCGACGGCGGCGGCGCGCCGCCCGTCGCGCACCAGGATCTGCGGCACATCCACCGCCTGCTCGCGCTCGACCAGCGCGGCCGCGGCGCCCCGCTCGCGCGCGGCCATCACGAACTCGTGCCCGTCGCGCACCGACCCGTGCACGGCGCAATACAGCATCCCGCGCTCCACCTTCCGGCTGTCGGCCGTGAGGCCGGTGATCTCGGGCCAGGTGTGCAGGTCGGGCATTTCGACGAGGAGCTGCGCGCGCTCAAGTGCGGCGACCACTCCCTGGAGACGGCTCATCGCCGCGGCCCGCGGGGGGGAGGAGCGGGGCCACGGGAGCGGACCCGCGCGGCCGCGTATGGGTCGGCGAACAGCGTGACCATCGAGCCGGCGGCCGCACTGTCGCCCGCCGCCGGCCAGGTGTGCTCCGCGACACCCCAGCCCCGGAGCGCGACGCGGAATCCGCGCCGGTGCAGGGTGCGCACGGCCTCCCGCATTCCGAAGCCGGCCACGTCGGGGACGGCCCGGCGCGGCCCGACGCCGGCGCTGTCGGGTTGATACGGCCAGGGGACCACGTAGGGCACCATCCCGCCATCGTCGTCGGCCGGCGTGGCCGCAGCGCGCGGCGCGGCGGTGGACAGCCGGGCCCGGTCGAGCGCCACGGTGCGGGCCGCGAGCGCCTGCTCGAGCATCGAGCGCGTCACCGGCGCCGCCGTCTGAGCGGCGAAGTAGCTCCCCTTGTGGGGGTTGTCGATTTTCACGACCAGCACGAGCTGCGGCTGGTCGGCGGGGAACAGGGCCGCGAACGAGGCGGTGTATTCGCCCGCCGCGTAGCGGCCGTTCACGACGCGGCGCGCCGTCCCTGTCTTCGCGGCCACGGGAAAGTTGGTGAGCGCCGCCTCGGTTCCGGTGCCGCGCTCCACGACGCCGCGCAGCAGGTCCCGCAACGCCGCCGCCACCTCGCGAGAGACGACGCGTCGCACCGGCTCCGGGCGATGTCGGTAGCGCACCCCCGCCGCGCCCGCGCTCCGGACTTCGCGGATCAGCGTGGGCTGGAGGAGGAGACCGTCGTTCGCGAGCGCCCCGTAGGCCATCGCCACCTGGATCGGCGTGACGGACAGCTCGTAGCCCATGGCGAGGCTGGCGGCGCTGGGACGCGTCCACTCCGACGGCGGGCGCAGGCGTCCGGTGGCCTCCGCGGGAAACTCGATCCCCGTGAACGCGCCGAACCCGAAGTCCCGGAGCGTCACGTACTGCTCTTCGGGAGTGAGCCGCGCCGCGAACTTCGCGATGGCGATATTGCTCGAGACGCGGATCGCGTCGGCAAGCGTGAGCGAGGGCTGCGGGTCGTCATCGGTGATCGTGCGACCGAGCACACGCCACTTGCCCCCCTCCCCCGATACGCGGTCTGTGGACGACACGCGGCGCAGCGAGAGCAGGGCGGCGGCGGCGAATATCTTCGCCAGGGATCCAGGCTCGAACGTGTCGGTGAAGGCGCTGGGGCGCGCGCTACCGTCCCGCTGGCGCGAGGCGAGGGCCAGCACTTCGCCGGTCCCGGGATCGAGCATCACCACGTCGCCGCCGTCCGCATCCATGCGTCGCAGCGCGTCATCCAGCGCCCGCTGCGCGATCTCCTGCAGCTCCGCGTCGAGCGTGAGCACGACGTCGAGCCCCGGCACGGGCGGGGCGATCACCCGCGCCGGCGATTCGTACTCGCGTCCCGCGCGGTCCTTCAGGACGACCGCCGCGCCCGCCCGGCCCGCCAGCAGGCTGTCGAGGGTCCGCTCGAGCCCGGACGCGCCCAGCCCGTCGTCCCCCAGGCGGCCGATGGTCGCGCGCGCGACGGCGGGATCGGGATAGAACCGGTTCAGCACGGATTCGAGATGCACGCCCCGCACGCTCCGGAGGGGCTGCACCTCGAGCGCGCTGTACGGCCCCGCGAAGTAGGCGTATCGCCGGCGCAGCGCCTGCTGCCAGGTACGCGCCGTCAGGCCGAGCCGCCGGCTGAGGAGGGCTCCGTCGGCCGTCGGGTCGCGCAGCTCGTTGGGTGCGATGCCCACGTGGTAGGTCTCCTGCGTGACAGCGAGCGGTGTGCCGTGGCGGTCGGACAGCGTGCCGCGGCGCGCCTGGAGCACGATCCGCTCGGTGCGCTGCGCCTGCGCTTCCTCCGCCCAGCGGCGACCGTGGAGGATCTGCACCTGCGCCGCGCGTCCCACCAGCAAGGCCAGGCCCACGAGCACCCCGAATTCCACGACCTGGATGCGGACTGCGGGCCTGGCCATTCGTTAGCGCGACCCGCTGGGAGCCGGGACGAGGACGATCTCGCTGTCGCTCGGCAGGTGCAGACCGAGCCGCGCCTGGGCGCGCGGGACGAGCACGGCGCGGCTCTCGGCGGCTCGGATGCGGCGCTCGAGATCGGCGCGATGCCCGTCCAGGTTGGCGCGCCGGGCGCGCAGATCGGCGAGCTCGCGCGCCGCGCGGTAGGCGGCGGTCTGCCGGGCGTACACCAGCCACGTGGTCACGAGGAAGGCCACGAGCCAGAGGGCAACCCAGTGCCGGCCCTTAGCCATCGCCCCCCCTGATCTGCTCCGGCACCTCGAAGGCGCGGAGCTGAGCGGAGCGGGCCCGCGGGTTGTCGCGCACCTCGGCGGGACCGGGTCGGATCGGCTTCCGCGTGAGCAGGCGGCCCAGCGGGCGCCCACGGCAGTTGCACACGGGCTGCCGCGGCGGACAAACGCACGACCGGCTCCAGTCGCGGAACGCGTGCTTGACGATGCGGTCCTCGCCCGAGTGGTAGGTGATCACCGCCAGGCGGCCGCCGGGCACGAGCGCGGCGCGGAGCGCCGGCAGCGCGAGCTCCAGCTGCTCGAGCTCCTGGTTCACCACGATCCGCAGCGCCTGGAACAGCCGCGCGAAGTCGGACGGCCCCGACCGCGGGCCGCGCGCCTCGCGAATCGCGTTCACGAGATCGTCGCTCGTAGCGAAGGGAGCCGTGGCGCGCCGCCTCACGATCGCCCGAGCGAGGCGGCGGGCCCGCGGCTCGTCCGCGAGATCGGCGAACGCACCAGCCAGCCGCGCGTCGGGCCACGTGTTCAGGATGTCCGCGGCCGTCACTCCCTGTCCCGCCGCCATCCGCATGTCGAGCGGCGCCCCGGGACGAAAGGTAAACCCCCGGGCATCGGTATCGAGCTGGTAGGACGAGACGCCCAGGTCGAGGAGGATACGGTCGGGGCGGAACGTCTCGATCGTGCCCAGCACCTTGGCCGAGCCGAAGGGGCCGGTCGAGTAGCGGATCCCGGTGTCGCCCAGGCGGGCGCGCGCCGCGGCGATCGCCTCGGGATCGCGGTCGACGGCGAGCACGTCGGCGCCGAGCTCGCGGAACAGCGCCGCGTGGCCGCCGCCGCCGACGGTCGCATCCACGATGCGGCAGCCGCCCGTCGTCCAGTCGCGCACGGCATCGGCCAGGACCGGAACATGGTAGGTGGAGGTCAATGCCCTCCCGAAAAAGACGAAAGCCCCGCCTGCCGTGGCAGGCGGGGCCAGGTGCGTCGTCCCGCGAGGCGGGTTCAGGCGGGGCTGACGGGGCTCGAACCCGCGACCTCCGGTGTGACAGACCGGCACTCTAACCAGCTGAGCTACAGCCCCCTGCGACGGAGGGTGGCAATATAGGCCGGTGCGGAAGTCAATTCAATGCCTCAGAAATTCTTGCACTTGAATTGCTTCTTCACCTGCGGCATGACCGCCTCGAACTTACTCACGTTCTGCAGCATCGTGTTCGCAGTCGGCGGGTGGACCCGCGCACCGAACACCAGCGCGTCTTTCGTCCGCGCGAGGCGGTCGCTGATGCCCTTCGCATCGTTGCAGCTCTTGGTCTTGGTCATGGCGGTCCACGGTGCCGAGAGCGATGCGACCGACGACACGCCGTACCAGAAGCTCGCCTGTAGGCGGATCTGCTGGCGCGGGCCGACGGTGTCCGCCGGCGTGCGCGGCGCGACGAGTTGCAACAGCTGGTCGAGCCACGGATAGGCGCGGTCGTACGCGCCCGCCTGCGCGAGCTTCGATCCGCCGGTCAGCATGAACACCGCCGCGCTCAGGCGGTCGGTCGAGTCGGGCGAGCTCAAGGCGGGGGCGAGATACGCTTTCGCGCTGTCGATGCGGTCGGCGAACGCGTGGCGGAACGCCCGCAGGGCCGCCGTGTCGCTCTTGAGCTTCGCGGCCTGCGCCGTGTCATAGGTCGTCCCTTCGACGATGCCCCGGGCGACTAGGAGTGACGCTTTCACGTCGGTCGGGTCGAGCTTCAAGGACTGCTTGTACGCCCAGACCGACGAGTCCTTTTGGCCCTTCAAGTCGTAGGCCGATCCGAGCGCCTTCCAGAAGGCAGCCGACTTCGGGAAATGCGCGACGGCGGCGCGACTGAAGAAGAGGAGCTTCTGCGTGTCCGAGAGCTGCTGCGCAGCCCCGAGCGCGGCCTTGAGAAACGTACTGTCCGCGGCCTTGCTGGAGTCGTTCTTGATCTCTTCCACGAAACCGTCCAGCGCGCAGCGATACAGTTCGCCTTCGATGCAAATCCGCCGCCGGCTCTCGATGTACCGCTGTTCGTTCGGGTTCTTGGCGAGCCCCTCGTCGAGGATCGCCTTGGCCTGCGCGTACCGCCTCTGCTGCCGCAACAGCTCCACGATGCCGAGGCGCAGCTGCGTGTTATGCGGCTCGCCCGCCAGCTCATGGATCAAGGCGTCGATCGCCTTGAGCGTGTCACCCTTCTGCTGGTAGAGGTGGGCGATGTTCTCCCACGCCGTGGCGTTGAGGGAGTCGCCCTTCGTGGCGCGCTGATACGCCGCGACCAGGCTGTCCAGCGGCATGTGCTGCGCCTCGTAGACGGTGGCGATGCAGATGTGCGCCGCCGGGAGGTTCGGCTCGATCGCCAGCGCCTTGCGCGCGGCGTCGAGCGCTTTCGGGAACTGGCTCTTCTTGCGCTGCTCGTCGCATTCGCGCGCCTGCTCGGCTGCGCGCACCAGGTTGTTGAGACGCTGCGCGATCGCCTCCCCCACCGACACCGCAGTCCCGGGGTTGCTGACCGACACCGAGAAGAGCGCGGCCATGCCCGAGCTGCCGATGTCCCGCACGCGGATCGTCGCCGTGACGGTGCTGCCGCTGCGCTCGAGCGTCCCGGCCGTGTACGCATTCACCGAGAGGAACCGGCCGAGCTGGTTCGCCTGTGTCTCGTCGAGCAGCACGTCGCACGCGTAGTCCGACGCCTTGAGCGCCTCGCACAGCTTCGGCTTGGAAATGACCTGGACCTTGTAGCGCGCCATCTGGCCGAGCTTCTCACGCACCAGGTCCATCACCGCGACGCTGAACGCGGAGTCGGCGGGCGTCTTCACCGTGAGCGGCAGGACGAGCAGCTTCTCGGTGGGTTGCTGTGGCTGGTAGGAAACTTGTGCCGGAGCGGCGGTGGCGATGCAGCCCAGCCCGACGACCCATCGCAGCAGTCTCACGCGCGCAGTCCTCACGTTTCGGTCTGATACCCCAATGGGCGAAGAGGGATTCGAACCCCCGACTTCCTGCGTGTAAGGCAGGCGCTCTGAACCGCTGAGCTATTCGCCCGTCGTACGGCGGGTCCTACAGGGCGAGGCCTACCGGAAAGAAGACGCAGTACCCCACTACCAGCAGAATCGGCGCGGCCGTCGTCGAGCCCTGGTGCAGCAACCAATACCCGGTCGCGAGCGCCGCGACGGCTGCGGCCAGGAACAGCCAGTTTCTCGGTCCGAAGTGCAGTCGCGAACGTGCCAGACCCTGGTCGGACATAAGGGCAGGAGTTTACGCCGCAATGTCAATGTCGTCAAGCAGTTGGCTCGTCGTCCTGTGGCAACGTCCACCCTTCGTCGAGCAACGCCCTCCGGGCCCGGTCGCGCCGGCGCCGCAGCCGGACCAGCCAGATAAGCACGAGCCCCAGCGCCGCCCAGAACAGCCCGACGGCGCTGGCCCAGCCGAGCCAGCCGTAGCGCGCCGCGACGTCGCGCTGCCACCGGGCCTCAAAGTCGCCCTCGGTCACATGGTAGGTGTGACGCAGTGCCGCGTCGAGCGTCGCGTCACGCGTCAGGTAATCGATGAAGGGTTCCAGCCCATGCCCACCCCCCCACCGCTCGAGCAACAGCACCGCGGTGGTGGCGAGCGCGTAGGCGGTGGTCGCGTCCGGCCGGTCGCTCCGGAGCGCCCGGTCCAGCTCGTCCAGATCGAGCTGCACGCCGCGCGCCACCTGCCAGTTCAGCCTCAGGGCGTCGAGACGGTCCCACTCGCCCGCCGCCACGGCCGCGTACCCCTCCTCGAACCAGAGCGGCAGCGGCCGGCGCACGCGCGCGCGCAGCGCCAGGTGAGCGAGCTCGTGGCGGAGCGCGACGGACAGCCGGCCCGACGGATGGTCGGAGAGTAACACGATCGTGCCGGCGTCCGGAAAGGCGGCACCCTCGCTCCATCCGGGTAGCCGCCCTCGGGTGAGCGAGTCGAACGTCGCGCGGGTGGGAGCGAGAATGACGCGGATGGGACGATCGGGCAACGGCCCGACGCCGGGGAACGGCGCCGCTGCGTCCGCGGCCTGAGCGAGCCCGACGGCGAGAGCCTGTTGCGACGGCCAGGCCACCGCCGTCACGCGGCCCACCGTGACGCCCACCGGCGGTCCGCTCTGCAGCAGCAGCCAGACGAGACCTAGGTGCGCGGCGGCTCCTGCCCCTGGCGCGCGAGGGCCAGCGTGTCCTGACACTTCTTGCCCCAGGGATTGAACTTGTTCGCCTTGAAGCCGTCGTCCCAGGTGCGCTTCGCCTGGTCCCGATCGCCGCCGAACCAATAGGCGCGCCCCAGCTCGTAGTACGCCTCGATCAGGTTCGGCCCGAGCTTGAGGGTTTTCTGGAAGAAGGTCTGGGCATCCTCGTACATCTCGCGCTGCAGGTAGACGAGCCCGAGATAGAAGTGGGCGTAGAGAGTCGCCTTCTTGTCGTTGTCGAGCCGGATCGCCTTCGAGAGGTGCTCGATCGCCTCACCGAAGATGCGTTTCTTCAGACAGATGTACCCGACGTTGATACGGGCGAGCGAGTTCGCCGGCTCCTTCATCAGGACCTTCTGAAAGGTGCCGAGCGCGTCGTCGTAGTCCTCATGCAGCATCTGCGCCCACCCGAGGAGCGATTCCGCCTGCGTCTCTCCCGGAGAGAGCTGCAGCGCCTTCTGCAGCGCCTGGATCGCGCCCGCGTAGTCCCCGAGCGAGATGAGGCTCCACCCCTTCTCGATGAAGGTCGACGCGCCGATGTGGTCGGCGTGGACCGCGGGGCGCGTGCCGGTGAACTCCGGCGCCGACGCCTCCGCCGTCGACGCGGAGACCTGCTTGAAGCGGTCCACCAGCTTGCGGACCTCCTCCTTGAGCGCCGACAGCTCGCCGATGAGCGAATCGACCTGCTTGAAGTAGGCGATGATCTCGCGCTTCACGGCCTCGCGCTCGGCGCCGCCCGTCACCGTCTCGAGGCGACGCGCGATCTCCTCGTACTCGGATCGCAGGGCTGGGAGCGGGCTAGCGACCATCACGCCTTCGCCGGTTCCCGGACCGCCGTCTCGAGAGCGAGCTTCTCCGTCGACGTGAGCAGGCGCGCCGTGTTGAGGACGATGATCGTTCGCCCGTCTTTCACGACCAGGCCGGTGATGTACTCCGCGGCGAGGCCCGTCACGATCGCCGGCGGCGAGGTGATCTCGGGGGCCGCGACCTGCAGCACCTCGGTCACCGCGTCCACGACGACGCCCAGCTTGCCGCCTTCCCATTCCAGGATCACCGTGCGCGTTTCCTCGCGGAGCGGCGCGGGCGCGCTGAGCCGCTTGCGGAGATCCACCAGTGGCACGGCGACCCCCTGGTAGGGCAGCACGCCCTCGAGGAAATCGGGCGCTTTGGGGAGCGGTGCGGGGGCCTCGTACCGGAGGATCCGCTCGACCTGGAAGATGTTGAAGGCCAGGTCCTGGCCGGCCACCTTGAAGGTGACGAGTTGGACGTCGTCGCCTGTGGTCATCCGATGTGATCTCCCAGCGCGTCCAGGTCCAGGATCGGCACGAGGGCGCCGCGGCGGCGCGCCACCCCCGACGCCCACGGCAGTGACTCCCCCCGCGGCACCGGCAGCGCAGCCTCGCGCACCACGTCGTCCGCGTCGTCCACCTCGAACGCCACGTACCGGGTGCCTTCGCCCGCCCCGAGCGTTACGAGCACCGCGGCGCGGCCGCGCTCCGGGGGCGGTGCCCGCTCGCCCAACAGGGCGCCGAGATGTACGACCGGCACGAGCCGCCCGCGCAGCGGCGTGAGCCCCCGCATGGCGGGCAGGGCGCGCGGCACGTCGAGCACCTCGGCCAGGTCGCCGACCTCGAGCACGCGGGCGAGCGGCAGCCCGTACGCCTTGCCCTCGACGCGGACCAGCAGGTAGCCCCGGCTCACCGTCGATGTAGGGGCGCAGCATGCTGCGCCCCTACCCTCACGCATGCCGTCACGTGCGTCCCCCTACCCCCGCCCCGCGCGCCACGAGTTCGTCGTCGATCCGCGCGGCGATCTCGCCGAGGGGGAACACGGCGTCCACGCCGCCGAGCTGCACCGCGGCCGTGGGCATCCCGGCGATCACCGCCGAGCCCCGATCTTGGGCGATCCCGCCACCGCCCGCGGCGCGGATCGCGCGCACGCCCTCGGCGCCGTCGCGTCCCATCCCGGTGAGGACGACGCCGAGACTCTGCGCGCCGAACACCTGGGCCACGGAGCGGAACAGCGGGTCGGCGGCGGGGCGGACGCCCCACACGGGCGGCTCCTGGTCGAGCGCGATCGCGGGGCCGTCGGGCGCGCGGAGCACCCGCATATGATAATCGCCCGGCGCCACGTACGCCGTGTCGGCGACCACGGGCGCGCCGTCGCCGGCCTCGACCACGCGCAGTGCGGACAGCGAATCGAGCCGCTCGGCGAGGGAGCGGGTGAACTTAGGCGGCATGTGCTGGACGACGAGCACGGCGGCGCCGCGTCCGGTGGGGAGGCGCGGGATCACTTCGGCGAGGGCGCGGGGTCCACCCGTGGACGCGGCGACGGCCACCGCGAACCGCGCGCGCGCCCGCAGCCCTGCTTCGGGGGCGCGGCGCGCCGGCGCGGGCGGCCGGGCCATCACGGAGACGTGGGACAGATCGGCGGCGAGCGCGCGGCGCACCGCGGCGCGCAGCTCCGGGCCCATGCGCACGAGCGCCGCGCGGTTCGCTTCGTCCGGCTTGGCGACGATTTCCATCGCGCCCAGCTCGAGGGCGCGGATCGCCGCGCCGGTGCCCGGGCCGGCGTGGGCGCTCACGACCACGATCGGCCGCGGCGCCTCCGACATGATGTAGCCGATCGCACCCAAGCCGTCGAGCTCCGGCATTTCCAGGTCCATCGTGACGACGTCCGGGTCGAACTGATGCACCTTGCGGACCGCGTCGAACCCGTCGCGCGCGGTCGCCACCACGCGGAACTCGCCGGCCCCGGCGATGCCCTCGCCTCCACTCAGCACGTCGCTGAGCACGCGCCGCATCAACGCGCTGTCGTCCACGACGAGGACGCTGGGCCGGCGGTCAGAGAACGATGGCATCGGTGCCTACCGACCGAACTTCCACCCGGCCATCTGCCACGAAGAACCGCACCGAGCGTCCCGCGCCGCCGCCCACGGCTTCGCGCATGACGGGGATCCCGACGCGGCGCAGCACGTCGCGCGCGGCGGCGACGTTGCGCTCGCCCATCTGCACGGAGCCCGGGGTCATGAGCTGGGCGAACATGCTCGCTCCGCCCGCCAGCTTGGCGACGAGGCGGCGCGGCTCTGCGCCCAGCGCGGTGAGCTGCTCCACCAGGAGCGGCACGGCGGTCTCGGGGAACTTGGCGAGGTTGGTGACGTCGCGGGCGAGGCTCTTCGACGGGAGGAGGATATGGGCCATCGCGCCGGCACCGGCATTCGGGTCGTGGAGCATGATCGCCACGCACGACCCGAGCCCGAGGGTGACGATGACGGCGTCGCCCCGCTCGGCCGCCCAGTCGGCCACCTTGACGATCCGCTCCCTCGGCGCCGGCGGTTGCTTCGCTTTCCTCGTCACGCGCCGGCCCTGCGGTAGATCCGCTCGCGCGGGTCCTCCAGCACGAGGCGCTCGCGCGCCGGGCCGAACAGCGTCTCGACCTTGCCCAGCAGCAGCACGCCTCCGGGCGCGAGCGCGTCGGCGAACAGCGAGAAGAGGCGCTCCTGCATCGGCCGGTCGAAGTAGATCACGACGTTGCGGCACACGATCAGATCGTAGGGCGGGGCGGGCGCCGGCTCGCTCGTCAGGTCGTGCTTGAGCACGCGCACGATGCGCCGCAGCTCCGCCAGCGGTCGCCGCGGCGACTCGGCGGTGAAGTAGCGGCGCACCAGCTCTGGCGGCATCTCCGTGAACGCCGACTCGGCATATTCGGCGGTCTCGGTGCGCGCGAGGCTCGCCCGGTCGATATCGGTCGCGTCCACCCGGGCCCGGGGGACGCGCGCCGCCTGGCCCAGCCGGCGCGCCGCTTCCGCGAGCGCGACGGCGACCGTGTAGGGCTCCTCGCCCGACGCGCATCCGGCCGACCAGGCCCGCACGTCGCCCCGGCGCGCCTTCCAGAGCCCGTCGAGCCACGGTTCGAGCGCGCGCCACGTCTCGGCGTTGCGGTAGAACTTGGTGACGTTGATGGTGAGCGCGTCGAGCAGCAGGTCGTACTCGTGTGCGTCCTGGTCGAGGAGCCGGGCGTAGTCGTCGAAGGTGTGGACCCCGCGCGCGCGCATCCGCACGGCGATACGGCGGCGGAGACAGCGGTCCTTGTAGGAATCGCACGCGAGGCCGCGCGCCCGCGTGATCTTCCGCGTGAGCGCCCGGAACGCCCGCTCGTCCTGCTCCGACGTCACGACAACGCGCTCAACGTGTCCAGATTGGCCTTGACGAGCTCGTGCTTCGGGTTGATCTCGAGCGCCTTGCGCCACAACTGGGCCGCGAGCTCGCGGCTGTTCCGCTTGTACGCGATGTTCCCGAGCTTGAAGTAGACGTCGTCTCCCAGGTCGGGGGCGAGCTCGATCGCGCGACTGTACGCCTCCCACGCCTCGTCGTAGCGCGAGCCCCGGTAGGCCAGATCCCCCAGGTTCTTGGACAGCTGGGGGAGCGACGGCTCGTTCTTGCGCGCGGCGCGCACCAGGTCCTCGGCGCCCGTGAGATCGCCCGACAGCTCCTTCAGGACCGCGAGGTTGTTTTGCAGCGCCGCGTGAGAGGGGTAGGCCTCCGCCCCTTCGTCGGCCAGATCCTGTGCCAGCTCGAATTCCCCTGCCCCCGCGGCGGCAAGCGCGCGCGCCCAGAACCAGGCCGGCGGCGGCGCCTTCCCGAACAGCTCCCGCGCGCGGTCGAGCCGACCGGCGGCACCGCCGTAGTCGCCGCGCTTCAGCGCCACCACACCCCAGCCCAGATACACCTTGGCGTCGGTCCGCGCACGCGCCGCCGCCTCTCCGTAGGCGGCTTCCGCCTCGTCGAGCCGCCCCAGCTGCTCGTACGCGAAGCCGAGGTTGTGGAACACCGCCGGCCGGCCGCCGCCCTTCTCCGCGGCCAAGCGCAGCGCCTCCATCGCCTCGCGCCACCGTGCCTGCTTGAGCGCGACGAGCCCGATGTAGAAGTGGGCGTTCGCCTCCCCCGGGCGCAGCTCGGCCACGCGGCGGAACTCGCGCGCCGCCTCGTCCAGCATCCCGGTCTTGTAGAACGCGATCCCCAGGTTGCGGTGCTCTTCCACCCGCGCGTCGGTGATCTGGGCGTCCGCCGGGGACGCGGTGCGGCCCGCGCGATGCACGAACCCGGCGGTGATCAGACCGTACAGCGCCTTGCCGATCTCGAACTCACCCAGCCCCGAGTCTTCGATCACCTGGTTCACGTCGCGCGATGCATCGAGCAGCGGCAGGATGCGCTGCTGCGTGTCCGTGAGCTTGGCCTCGCTGATGGCGAGCCGGTCCTTGTCCACGACGAAGATCAGGTCGAACGTCGGAATCTTCTTTTCGATCAGACTCCACTCGTCCACCCGGCGCGCCCCCTCGAGGAGCAGCGACTCGGGATTGATCGAAACCAGGAAATCCTGGCGCTCGGGGCGGACGTCGGCCTCGAAGTTGAAGGTGCCCTGCGTCCATGTGAACAGGTAGTAGACCGATTCCTCGATCTGCACGCGCATGTAGCGCTCGAGGTCCGCCTGGGTGATCACGGCCATCCCGACCAGGATCTCGCCCAGCTTCTTGCCGTGCTCCTTTGTTTGCCGCTGGACGGCCGCCTCGAGCTGGCCCTGGGTGATCTTGCTGTGCTTCACCAGGATATCGCCCAACCGGTCGCGCCGATTCACGATCGACGCGTAGCAGATCCGGCCCTTCTCGAAGTAGATGTAGCCGAAGTTCGAGCGATCGGCGATGGAGAGGCATCCGGTCTTCTGCCCCAACGCGAGCAGCTGCAGCACGTCGGGGAGCGACGCTTCCTTGAGCGAGCCCTTGATGGCCATCAGCGGAACTCCTCGATCATACGGTCCGCCACGTCGATCCAGTCCCACACCACCTTCTCGCGACTCTTGATGCCGCCGAGGCTCGAAACGACGAGGCCGCTGGTGCGGAAGCCGCTGGAGCGCCGGGTGTCGCGCGCCGACTGACCTTCGAGCACCTCGCGCGCGAGCCCTGCGGAGAGCGGCCCGTCCTGCGCGGCCGCCGCGCCGACCACGCGCTGCAACAGACCCACGAGGCTGCGCACCGAGTCGGTCGGGCGATCGGCGAGATAATCGATCAGGGCCGGCTCCGGGTTGACGCCCTGCTGGTTCAGCATCCGCTCGAGCACCGCCCGCTTCACGTCGCGGTCCGGCTCCTTGAGCTCCGCCACGAGCCCGCCCTCGAGACGCGACACGATGCGCTCCTCGAGGCCGGACAGCGTGTTGGGATGCGCCGGCGCGGTGAACACGAGCTGGCGATCCTTGTCCTGGAGCAGGTTGAAGAGATTGAACAGCTCTTCCTGGGTGCGCTCCTTGCCGGCGAGCAGGTGGATGTCGTCGAGCAGCAGCGCCGTGGCGCGGCGGTAGCGCCCCCGCCACCAATCCACCCGGTTCCCGTCGATCGCCGCAATCAGCTCGTCGACGAACGCCTGCGTGGAGAGGCACGCCACGACGGCGCGCTTCCCCCGCGCCAGCTCGAGCCCAATCGCGTTCAATAAGTGCGTCTTCCCCAGCCCGCTCTTCCCCACCAGCACGAGCGGGTTGTACTTCTTCCCCGGCCGCTCGAGGGCCGCGCGCGCGGCGCTCACCGCCACCTGGTTCGACGGGCCGACGGCGAAGGCCGCGAGCGGAAACGCCGCGGACGGCCCCGGAGGCGGCGCGGCGCCCGCTCGCACCTTGGCCGCGGCCTCCTCCGCCTCGCGCAGCCGCTCGGGGTCGCGGAACACACTCTGTCCCGCGGCCTGCGGATCCAGGTCCGCCACCTCGGCCTCGAGCGCCTTGAGCCGCTCCACGTCCCCCGCGAACGCGGCGATCGCGTCGTCCACCGCCGCGGGCGCATCGCGCTGGAGCAGCGCCTCCAGCCGATGCGTGCGATACCCCTCGCCCTCCCACCGCAGCACTGCTTCTCCCACGCGCGCGCGCCACGCCTCGACGGCCTTCCCGACGGTGACCGTCACGTCGGCGAGGAACTCCCCGAACTCGTCGCCCCCCCCGCTCTTTGCGGCGGCGGCCGCACGCCCGTCTCCCGGCGGGGCGGCCCCCCCCTCCCCCTCCCCGCCCCCGAGCCCGAGAATCTGTTTCACCGTCTCCGCGTTGATTGATGTGTCGTTCACCGCCTGGAACGCCACGAGCCGGTTCAGCGCGCCCATCAGCTCGCGCACGTTGCCGACCTCCGTCCGTGCCACCGTCTCGAGCACGCCCGGCTCGAACCGCGCGCCGCGCTCTTCGGCCTTGCGCCGCAGGATGGCGACCCGTGTCTCGTAATCCGGCGTGCCTATGTCCACCACCAGGCCGCCCGACAACCGTGAGATCAGCCGCTCGTCCAGGTCGGCGATGTCGGGCGGTGGGCAGTCGCTCGTCAGCACGATTTGGCGCCCCGCCGCCTGCAGCGCCTCCGTGAGCCGCAGCAGCTCCGACTGCATTTCCTTGCGGTTCGTGAGGAACTGCACGTCGTCCACGAGCAGCACGTCCACGTTCTGGAACCGGCGGCGGAACGCGTCGCCCTGCCCCGCGGCGACGCTCGCGTGGAACGCCTCGACGTACTCGTCGAGCGTCAGGTACTCGATGTTCAGCTTCGGCGCGGCCTTCTTCGCCGCATGGCCGACCGCCATCAGGAGGTGCGTCTTGCCGAGACCGGAGCCGCTGTAAATGAAGAGGGGGTTATACGCCGCGCCCGGGCTCTCGGCCACCGTGCGCCCCGCCGTGACGGCGAGCCGGTTCGCCGCACCCACCACGAAGGTGTCGAAGGAATACTTGGGGTTGAGCGCGCTGGTCATGCCGCCGTCCCCGCCGCGAGCTTCTTGAGCACCAGCTCGGAGATCCCCTTGAGCGTCTCGAACACGCCCTTCCCGTGGAGCGCGTCCGCGCTGAAGCTCGGCACGCCGCGGAAGTTCAGGGCGTCGTCCAAATCCGCCGGCGAGAGGATCAGCTCGCGCGGTAGGTCCTGCTTGTTGTATTGCAGCACCAGGGGGATGGTGCGGATGTCCACGCCGTGCTCGAGCAGGTTGCTCTGCAGGTTCTGCAGGCTCTCGAGGTTCTCGTCGAGCTGCCGCGCCTGGCTGTCGCCCACGAACACCACGCCGTCCGCTCCCTGGAGTACGAGCCGGCGCGTCGCGTTGTAGTAGACCTGGCCGGGGACGGTGTACAGCTGGAACCGGGTGGAGAACCCCGAGATCTGGCCGAGGTCGATCGGCAGGAAGTCGAAGAACAGCGTGCGGTCGGTTTGGGTAGCGAGGGAGACCATGCGCCCGCGGCGGGAGTCCGGCACGCGGCCATAGATGTAATGCAGGTTGGTCGTCTTCCCCGAGCGCCCCGGCCCGTAGTAGACGATCTTGCATGTGATCTCGCGCGTCGTGAAGTTGACCAGAGACACGGGGCTATCTCCCGAAGAGCGTGTTCAGACTGTCGCTGAGCTGACGCTCGAAGTCCGCCGCCAGCACCTGCTTGGGCACGCTGTCTTTGGGGCTCGCCGCCTGCAGATCGGCGGCGAGCTGCTCAAAGAATAACTGGACTAGACCGAGCGACGAAACATCGAGATCGTAGACGACGAGCGCCACCAGGCGGCCGCGTCCCGTCGCCAGACCGGCGAGGAAGATCCCGTGGCGCTCGCCCTGATGGTTCAGCGCCGCGAACGGAGGCTGGCGCAGCTCGCGCGCCATCTCGTCGGTCGACGCCATGATCGCGGCGCCGAGCGCGGCGGCCGACATCACGTCCACCGCCCGGGAAAAGCCGTGCTGTGCCAGGACCTGACCCGCGGATGTCATGACGAGCACGAGGCGCGCGCCGGCTTCCTTCACGAACTTCACCAGCGGCTCGAGCGTCCACGTTTCGACCGCGCGCGTCGTCATCCCACCACCTCCGCCGCCCGCAGGAGCTCGAGCCGCACGAGTCCCACGTTGACGTCCGGCTCCGCCACCGCGACCACCAGCGTTCCCGCGGGGGTCGGCACCACCAGCAGCGCCCCTTGCTCGGCCTGGAGGTGCCAGAACAGGCTCGCCCCCACGCCCGCGGCCTCCATGGCGCGCCGCAGCCGCGTGGCGAGGCTCGCCGCCAGCGCCGAGACGGCGGGGCCCTTGATGCCTTCCATCAGCTGCTCCGCCACGACGATTCCGTCCTCCGCCGACACGAGCATCGCGCCCCGCACGCCGCGGACGCGCGTGATGAGATCGAGCGCTTTGCCGTACGCTGCCGCCGGGGCCGTCACGCGTGCGCCTCCAGCCAGCGGCGCGCCGCGAGCGCGGCGCGCTGCGCGATGATCGCCAGCCGTCCCATCGGGACCGCGCGGTCGCGCACCACGAGGAGCAGCGCGTCGCTCGTGGGTGGAGCGAGATGCACGTGGCCGAGGGTCCCTTCCGCCGCGAGTCCCGTCCAGCGCCCCAGGCCGAGCAGCTTGACCGTGCGCGCCGCCTCCTGGGAGACGCCAGCGAGATAGGCGGCGACGGCGTCGGTCACGTCCTGGCCCGTAGGGTCCTTGAGCGCACCGCCGAGCACCCGCCCAGACGCGTCGAGCAGCAGGAGTCCTTCCTGCGCCCCTTCTAGCCCCGCGAAGACCCGCGCCTCCTCGAGGGGCTGGGCCGCCGGGGCGATCGGCTCCGGTTCCGTGAGCGCCTCGGTCCCCCTCCCGCCGGCACCCGCCTCGGCGCCCCCCCCGCCGGGTCCCCCACCGCGGGCCATGGCCAGCGCCTGGGCGACGCCGGGATCGTCCGGGGCGGCGCGCTGCGCCGCCTCGAGATGGGCCGCCGCCTGCTGTACGTCGCCGACCTTGAAATAAAGGAACGCGAGCCCCTTCAGCGCGCCCACGTGGTCGGGGGCGATGCGGAGCGCCATGTCCCATTCGTCGAACGCGCGCTCGTAGTCGTGCTTGTCGGCGAGGATGCGCGCGTACAGGTCGTGCGCGTCCGGGAGGTGCGGATGGCGCTCGAGCCCGGTCAGGGCGACGCGGTGGGCGGTGTCGAGCTGCCCCTTCTGGCGCAGGAGCTCGCCGAGCCGCAGGAAGACGAGACTGTCCGGGTCCTGCGCGAGCTGGGAGGACAGGGTCTTGATCGCGTCAGGCATGCGTCCCCGTCCCCGCGAGGGTCTGGGCCGCCGCCTTGGCGCGGCGCACCTCGTCGAGCTGCGCCAGCTCCGTCTCTGAGCGTGCGGCGAGCCGTTCCCATTGGTCCCACTGCTCGACGGCCTCGCCGAACCGGCCGGTGGCCGCGAGCGCGTAGCCGAGCACCCGGTGCGCGGCCACGGCGAGCGGATCGAGCCGGAGCGCGCGGCGCAGCTCCTCGACGGCATCGGCGCTGCGTCCGGCGGCGAGCGCGATGCGGCCGAGTAGCAAGTGCACGGCGGGATCGTGGGGATGCACGCCCGCCGCCTGCTCGGCGACGCCGCGCGCCTCCTCGAGGTCGCGGCGCGCGAGCGCGTCTTCCGCCCGCGCCACGAGCTCGGCCAAATCCGCGGTGAGCGTGGTCCGTTCGCGCTTCGTCGTGCCCGGGTCCGTCAGCACGATCACGCCGGCGCTCTCGAGTCCGAACAGCGTCTTCGCGACCTCGAAGTCCGAGCGCCCCAGCTCGGCCGCGATGGCGCGCACGTCGCGCACGCCGTTGATCATCGCCAGCATCTCCCACTCGGGCGGCAGGAGGTCGAGCTCGCCCTCGCTCGCCTCCTGGGGCGGCGCGAGCATGGGCACGACGCCGAGATGGGGGATGCGCCCCTCGATGCGGGACCATTCGTCGATGCGCCGGGCGCCCTCCATCAGCAGCGCCTCGGTGGGGATGCGCACCACCGCATCCGTGGGCAGCTCGGTCGGCGTGACCTCGCTGAAGGAGAAGTAGCCTTCGCGCCAGCTCATGACTTCGAAGACAACCTCTTCGATCTGGAAGCGGACCTGGCGCTCGAGCTCGCGCGGGGTGAGCGCGCCGAGCGAGACGAGGATCTCGCCGAGCCTGCGCCCGTCGCCCTGGCGCTCCTGCATGTCGCGCGCGCGCTCGAGGTCGGCCTCGGTGATCTTGCCCGTCCGGAGCAGCAGCGCGCCCAGGCGGTGGGGGTTCGACCGGATCTCGGCGAAGATGATGGCGCCGCCCTCGAACAAGATGGTGCCCGCGTTATGCCGTAACTCGGAGGTGACCCGCAACACCCCCGTCTTCCGGCTCAGGTCGAGGAGCTGGAAGACGTCGTGGATGCCGAGCTCGCGGAGCGGACCTTCGATGGCCATGGGTCAGGCCGCGTCCGAAGCGAAGATGTGCTTCAGGTCGAGCGCGGTGCGGGCGTGCGCGCGCGCGGCCTGCGCGAACGGCCCGCCGGGGTCGATCCGCGTCACCTTCTCCCACGCCTGGACGGCCTCGCCGTAGCGATGCAGGCGCGCCAGCGCGACGCCGAGCTGGAACAGCGCCTCCACCTGCTCGGGATCGAACTTGAGGGCTCGCTGGAACGCCTCCAGCGCCTGAGCGTCGCGCTTGTCGTCGAGCAGGGCGCGCCCGAGGAGCAGCAGCGCCAGCAGGTCGTACGGGTCCTGTTCGAGCATCTCGGCCAGGCGCACGATGGCCTGCCGGACCTGCCCCGAGCGCCGCAGCAGATCGGCGAGCGCCAGCGCCGCCTCGTGGAACGTGGGCAGCGCGTCGAGCGCCCGCTCGTACGCCCGCCGGGCCTCGCTCCACTCCTCCTTCTGCTCGTGCAGCCGTCCCAGGTCGAGCCACACCTGGACGTAGCCGCGATCGAGCTCCAGCGCCGACCGGTACGCGGCCAGCGCGCCGGCCTTGTCGCCGACCTTGAGCGCGACGTCTCCCTGCAGCTTGTGGAGATCGGCGCGGCCGGGGGCGCGCCGCTGCGCCTGCTGCAGCGCGGTGAGCGCTCCGGCGGCATCGCCTCCGGCGGCGCGCCCCTTCGCCGCGGCGACGAGCGCGTCCACGTTGTCCGGCGTGAGCTCGAGCAGCTCCTCCGCCAGCGCTCGCGCCTCCTCGGCGCGCGGGCCGCCCAGGGCGAACAGCGCCTTGACCTCCCCGAGCCGCGCGTCGGCGCGTCCGGGCTCGAGGCTGCGCGCCTCGCGGTAGCGCTCGAGCGCCTCGCCGTGCAGGCCGCGCTTCGCGAAGATGTCCCCGAGCAGCACGCCCGCGTCCGCGCGGCTCGCGCCCCGCTGTACGGCGCGCACCGCCTCGGCAGCCGCGACGTCCATCAGGCCCTTGCTCACGTAGTCGCGCGCCAGGGCCAGCGGGTCGTCCGCGGTCTTGCCGGCCGGCGGCTCCACGGCGGCCGAGGGGGCGAGCTCCTGGAAGATGTTGTCCAGCAGACGCTGGTCGAAGTTGAAGTCTTCCCCGATCGTCTCCGCCGTCACGTCGGCGGAAATCTCGGGAGCGATGCCGATCGTGCCCTTCTCGTACTGGAGGTCGATCGTGAGGGCGAACTTCTGGGAGACGTAGTAGGGATCGAGCTCGAGCGCCCGCTTGGTGGCGCGCAGCGCGCCGTCGAAGTCGCCCAGGTTGGACAACGTGAAGCTCAGGTTGTAGTGGGCCCCCGCATGGTCGGGGTCCGCCTCGACGGCGCGCACGAACGCGTTGCGCGCGTCCGGAAAGCGCTTGAGCTCCACCAGCACCAGTCCCACGCCGTTCCAGGCGGCAGCGGAGTTAGGCTCGCTGGAGAGCACCTGACGGTACGCCTCGAGCGACAGCTGGAAGCGCCGCAGCTGAAACAGCAACAAGGCGAGGTTGAGCCGCGCGGCGCTGAAGGTCCCCTGGAGCTGCAGCGCGGTGCGGAAGGCCTCGATGGCCGGATCGGCGGCGGTGGCGTGCGCCTGCACCACGCCGAGGTTGTTCCACGCGAGCGCGTACTTGGGGTCCACCTCCACCGCTTGCCGATAGGAGGCCTGCGCGTCCTCCCTCCGGCCGGCCTGATGCAGCACCACGGCGCGCTCATTCCACAGCTTGGGGGAATCGGGGACCTCGCGCAGCAGCGTGTCATACAGCTCGAGCGCCGCCGCCAGATCGCGCTTCAGGAGGTGGAGCTCGGCCATCGCCTGGAGCGTGAGGCGCCGGTCCTCGCCGCGCTCCAGCGCCAGGCGGTATTCTTTTAGCGCTTCGTTGTAATAACCCTTCTGGCGGAACGCGAGTCCGAGGTTGAAGTGCGCGAGCTCGTTGCCCTCCACCACCTGGGGCTCGGGGGCGAGGCGCTGGCGCCGCTCCTGGCTCTTGCGCTCGGCGGTGTAGCGCTCGAGCGAGAGGTTGGTCTGCGCGCGGGCGAGCGGCGGATTGAGCTGGATGGCGCGCTTCGACGCGACGCGCGCGTCCTGGTGTCGGCCCAGGTCGCCCAGCACGAACGCCATCAGGTAATGGGCGTTGGCGTTGTCGGGGTTGAGCTGCACGGCGCGCTCGAGGGCGGTGAGCGCTTCGGCATTCAGGCCGCGGTTGTAGTAAATCTCGCCCAAGTAGAAGTGCACAACGGTGGACTCGGGCTCGAGCTCGACGGCGCGCTGGAACCAGTCGGTCGCGGCTTCGGGTCGCCCGCGGTTCTTCTCCGCGAGCCCGAGCTGGATGATCGCGGCCACGTCCTTGGGGCGGTGCGCCAGCAGCTGCTCGAACTCTCCGACCGCCTCGTCGTGCGCGCCGAGAATCGCGTAGGCGCGTCCCAGCTCCCAGCGGGCGTCGCGGTCGTCGGGCGCCTGGCGCAACCGCTCCTGTAGCTGCGCCACGCGCCGGTCGTAATAGCCGGTGTCGTGATAGGCGATCTCGAGGTTGCGCTGCGCGACCTGCATCTTCGGGTCGAGCTCGAGCGCGCGTGTGAACGCCGCGATGGCGTCCTCGACGAGGCCCTTCTGATAATAGAGGACGCCGAGATTGTTGTGCGCCCCCGCGTCCGACGGGTCGATCCGGCGGGCGAAGGATCGGAGGACGGCGAGGTCGCGTTCCGAGAGCGCCGGCGCCGTCACGGGTCAGGTCAGGCGGATGGCGTCAAAGATGGCCTTGAGCGACGCCAGATCGGGGAGCAGCAGGAAGTCGCCCCGCAGTCCCTCTCCCGAGTCGATGGTGAACTCGGTCTCGACGCAAAACACGAAGTCGCGCTCGTGCCCGAAGTTCAAATAGGTGGTGGTGAGCACCGCCGCCGAGAGGTCCACCACGAGGCTGGGCACCGACGGCAGCAGCAGCATCCCCATGAAATCGGAGAGCGCGTTCAGGTAGGCCCCCGCGAGGATGTTGCCGGCTTCCTTGAGGCAGGACTGCTCGAGTGCGTCGAACACCGCGGTCGTCCCGACCGGCCGGCGCAACAGCATGTCGCATACCCGCCGTCCCACCGACTCCGGGAACAGGAGCAGCGTGCGCCCGGTCAGGTCTCCGAGCATGTGCATCAGCACTGCGGCGACCACGTCCTGCGGGTTTCCCAGCAGGTCCGGCACTTCCTCCAGGCGCACAATGTTGATCTGCGGCACGCTGATCATGATCTTGCGGTTCGTGAGCTGGGACAGCGCGGTGGCGGCGTGACCCGCCCCGATGTTCGCCACCTCGCGCAACGCGTCGATCTGCAGCTCTTTGAGATCCCGCACGTCTTCCATGCCGCCTCCCCCCTACAGGAGCCCACCCGCATCGAGAATCAATGCGGGAACCCCGTCGCCCATGATCGTCGCCCCGCTGAACACCGGCAGCGTCCCGTGCGGCGCGTCGAACCCCTTCACGACGATCTCCTGTTGGCCCAGCATCCCGTCCACCACGATGCCGCTCGTCCGCTCCCCCATCTCGAGCACGATGATGGGACACCGGGTCGGCGCATCCCCACTCACACCGAGTAGCCGTCGCAGGTGCACGAGCGGCACCACGCGGTCGCGCAGCACGATCGCCTCGCGGCCCTCCACGATGGTCGTGGCCTGAACGCCGAACTCCACCGTTTCCGCCACGTACGTGAGCGGCAGGGCGTAGCGCTCGGCGCCCACGCCCGCGATCAACGCGCGCACGATCGCGAGCGTGACCGGCAGCCGCATCACGAAGGTCGTGCCTTTCCCCTCTTCGGAGCGGATTTCGATCGAGCCGCCCAGCGCGCGGATGCGCGTCACGGCCACGTCGATCCCCACCCCACGCCCGGACACGCTCGTCACCGCTTCGGCGGTCGAGAACCCGGGCCGGGCGAGCACGCGCAGCAGCTGATCGTCGGTCAGCGCCTCGGCATGCGGGTCCACGACGCCGTCCCGCTTGGCGCGCTCGAGGATCTTCTTGCGGTCGATGCCGCGCCCGTCGTCGCTCACGCTGATCGCCACGCTGGCGCGCTCGCGCACCGCCGCCAGCACGATCTCCGCCTCGGCCTTCTTACCGCGCCGCCGCCGCTCGGCCAGCGGCTCGACACCGTGATCCACCGCGTTCCGCAACAGGTGCAGCAGCGGGTCCCCGAGCTCGTCCAGGATCGCACGGTCGAGCTCGATCTCCTTGCCTTCAACCCGGAACGCGACCTGCTTGCCCAGCTCGCGGGCCAGGTCACGCACCAGGCGGGGGAAGCGGTCGAACACCTGCCACACCGGCGTCATGCGCGCCTGGATGATTTCGGCTTGCAGCTCGCGCGAGAGCCGAGAGACCTGGATCGCGACGTCGTCGATCGCTGGGTCTCGGGCGTAGGCCGCGAGGTCATTCAGCCGGCCGCGCACGGTGACGAGCTCGCCGATCAGATCCATCAGGCCGTCGAGCCGCCCGAGGTCCACCCGGATATGGCGGGTCTTCGTCTCCGGCGCGGCGGAGGGGGGGCCGCCGGCCCCGGGGGCCGCGCGCCGCTCTTCTCCGCCCACCGTGACGTGCTCCACGTCGCCCGCGGCCCGCACCGCCCGCTCGATCTCCGCGGCACCGGCTCCCCCGCCGATACGGAAGCTGAAGCGCCCGTCGAACTCGTCGGCCTCGAACGCCGACTCGGGCGGCGTCACCGCGCGCACCGGACCGACGGCCTGCGCCTTCTTGATCGCGAGCAGCGCGCGCCCGCCCTTGAGCGGCGCTTCGGCGCGGAGCGTCACCTGCACCAGCCGCCCGGCCGTGGCCGGCGTCTCCACGGCGGGAGCCGGCGCGGGGACCGGGGTCGTGCGCGCGCCGATCCCGCCACCGCCTTCTCCACCCCTCCCGAGCTGCGCCGCAGTGCCGTCCAGATCGGCCACCACCTCCGCGACGTCGATCTCGTCCTCCCGGCCCACCACGGAGAGCTCCACCGCCTGCTCGAGCGCGTCCCGGGCCCGGAACAAGAGCTGCAGGACCTCGTCGGTCGCGGGCCGCCCCCCGCGGCGCAACAGGTCGAGCAGATTCTCGGCGCGGTGGGCGAGGTCGGTGACGCGCGCATAGCCCATGGTCGCCGCCATCCCCTTGACGGTGTGCACGGCGCGGAACAGCCCGCCGACGGGCGCGAGGTTCGCCGGGCTGCGCTCCCACTCGAGCAGCAGCTGGTTGCAGGCGCTCAGGTGCTCCCGGCTCTCGGCCAGGAACAGCTCGGCGTACTGCGAGAGGTCCATGGAATCAGCCGAGGACGCGCTGGACGGCCTCGAGCACGCGCGACGGCTGGAACGGCTTCACGACGAAATCCTTCGCGCCGGCTTGGATCGCCTCGACCACGAGGGCCTGCTGGCCCATGGCGCTGCACATGAGGATCTTCGCGTCGGGATCGTGCTTCACGATCTCGCGCACCGCGTCGATCCCACCCATGTCGGGCATCACGATGTCCATGGTGACGAGATCGGGCTTGAGCTGCCGGTACTTCTCGACCGCCTGGGATCCCGTCTCCGCTTCGCCCACCACCTCGAAGCCGGCCTGCGCCAGGATGTCGCTGATCATCGTCCGCATGAAGATGGCGTCGTCGCAGACGAGGACAGTGTGGCTCACACATCCTCCCTAGGAAGACAGAATGGGGGTTAGCAGCGCGTCGGTATCGAGAACCACGAAGAGTTGACCGGCGAGGCGCCCGACGGCCCGCACCAGCGTCGGATCGATGCCCGGCAGCGCCTGCCGGCGTTCCAGCGCCTCCCCACCCACCGAGACCAAGTCCACCACTTCGTCGACCGTGAAGCCGAGGACCTTCTTCCCCCCGCCCACCTCGAGGAGCACGGTGGTCCCGGACCCCCCCTCCCCCCCTCCGCCGTCGGCGGAGGGCTCAGGCTGCCGCAGGGCCCGCCACCCTTCCACCACGGTGACGAGCGTGCCCCGCACGTTGACAACCCCTGCCACGACGGGCGGCGCCCCGGGAATCCGGGTCGGCTGGAGCCGCGGCAGGATCTCGCGGACCCGCTCCGCCTCAGCGGCGCAGACGAGGCTGCCCACCCGAAACAGGAGCAGTCGGACGACTCCCGCGTCACTCATCCGAAGCGAAGAACCCAAGATACTGCAAGGGGTTGCGTTGAGCAAGCAAATTCGGATCAGCGGCCGCTTCTCGAAGCGCTGGAACGAGATCGGCGGGCCATTCCGAGCGCAGGTCGAGCCGTGCGCCGCTCACCGGATGGGCGAATGCGAGGCGGGCCGCGTGGAGCAGCTGCCGCGGCGCGAGCGCCTCTAGCCGCTCGGCCGTCTGCCGCTGTGACGGGGTGACGCGCCGGCTGCCGCCGAAGGCATACTCCCGGTCGCCCACGATCGGGTGCCCCACGTGCGCGAGATGCACGCGGATCTGGTGAGTGCGCCCGGTTTCGAGCGTCACGCGCAGCAGCTCGGTTTGCGCGAACCGCGCGGTCACACGCACGTGCGTGACCGCGTGGCGGCCCCCGGCCAGCACCGTCATGCGCTTGCGATCCGTGGGATGGCGCGTGATCGGCGCCTCGATGTCCACGGGGCTCTTCGCGAAATGGCCCCAGGCGAGCGCGGCGTACACGCGCGCGACCTCGCGCCGCTCGATCATGCGCGTGAGGCGGCGGTGCGCAAGGTCGGTCTTCGCGACGAGCAAAAGGCCCGAGGTGTCTCGGTCGAGGCGATGCACGATGCCGGGGCGCCCTTCGGTGGCACCCTGTGCGAGCGCGGTGCCTCGCGCCACCAGTACGTTGACCAGCGTGTCGTCCCAGTGACCGGGGCCCGGGTGCACGACCAGACCCGCCGGCTTGTCCAGCACGGCGAGGTGGTCGTCTTCGTACGCGAAGGTGAGGTCTCGGTGGGCGGGGGCGTAGCTCTTGGGCGGCGGTTCCTCCGGCGGTAGCTCAACCGTCACCACGGCGCCGCGCTCCAGCTGGACCGAGGCGCGCAGCGGGCGGCCGTCACGCGTGACACGTTTGTCGGCGATGATGCGGGCGGCGACGGTGCGGGACAGCGCGAGCTGGTCGGCGAGGAACCGGTCGAGGCGCTCGGTCTCGGGGGCGACGATGCAGAACGTCACGGCGGCCATCAGTGCTGAGCCGCCCCGGCCTCCTTCGCTCGCTCCTGCGCCCGGCCTTCGAGCCAGAGGGAGACCGCGAGCGCGATCGCCCCGACCGTGATCGCGGAGTCGGCGACGTTGAAGGTCGGCCAGCGCGCGCCGCCGATCCCCACGTCCACGAAGTCCACGACGCCTTGGGCGCTGCGAATCCGGTCGATCACGTTGCCGACGGCGCCGGCGCACACGAGCGCCAGGGCGAGCAGCCGGAACCGGTCGCCCGGCCGCGCCGAGACCACCATGGAGCGCAGCACGAACAGCGCGACGATCGCGAGCCCGAAGAAGATCCACCGCGAGTAGGCGCCGAGACACAGCCCGAACGCCGCGCACTGGTTGTACACGAGGCGCAGCTGCACGTAGTCGCCGATCACCTGGACCGGCAGGTGCCGCGCCAGTAGGGACTCGGCCAGGAGCTTGGTGACCAGATCGGCCGCGACGACCGCCCCCGCCGTCGTCCAGAACAGCCGACGGTCAGCGGCGCTTGCCATCTTCTTCCTTCGCTTTGCACTTGATGCACAGCCGGGCGTGGGGCAACGCGTCGAGCCGCTCGAAACCGATGTCTTCGCCGCACTGCTCGCACTTGCCGAATTTCTCCGGCGACTGAAACAGCCGCCGGAGCGCCTGGTTCACGTGCCAGAGGTAGCGCCCTTCCTGCGAGGCGAACAGGAACGCCTTCTCGCGTTCCATGGCGTCGGTGCCCTGATCCGCCATGTGGAACGAGTAGCTCGAGAGGTCCCCGTCGGACGCCTGCAGGCTCGAGTTGAAGGACTCGTCGTAGTAGCCGAGCTCCTTCATCACCCGGGCGCGCTCTTCGTGGAGGCGCTTCTCGAGGTGGGTCAGCTGCTTCTTGTTCAGGCTGCCCTTGGTCGCCTTGGATTTGGCTTTGGTCTTTGATTTCGTCGGCATTATCGCGTACCGCCCTTTCGTCCGTCATGTCGCCGGAGCGCAATGGTCACCCGGCGAGCCTCGATGTCGACTTCCCGCGTCACATCCGCTTCGTCCAGCACCGTGCCGAGCACGAGCCTGCGCGCCAGCGTCTCGCCCTCGACGAACCCCTGGAACGCGGACACGGCTGCGACGATCTCCTCCGCGCCCGCCACGCTGAGCTCGATGCGCGTGGTGTATTCGTACCCCGCCTCCTTGCGCAGACGCTGGACGCGATTCACCAGCTCGCGCGCCAGGCCTTCCTGGATCAGGTCGTCGGTCAACCGGGGATCGACCGCCGCCACGTAGGGGCCGTCGGCCTGCACTGCCCAGTCGCTCACCACCTCGCGCGTCACCAGGACGTCCTCCGGCCGGAACTCGAACTCCCCCCCCTCCCCCCCCGGCCGGACGGGGTCACCACGTTCGAGCGCCTGCAGCTCCGCCGCCGTGAGCTGCGACACGGCCGCGGCGGCGCGGGGCGTGTCCTTCCCATAGCGCTTGCCGAGGCTCCGGTACTCCGGTTTCCCCTTGAGTCGCACCAGGTCGTGGTCCGACCCCGCCACCTCGATCGCCTTGGCGTTCACTTCGGCGGCCAGGATATCTAACAGGTCTGCCAAGGCCGGGCCGCGCAGCGCCGCCGGGACCACCACCTGGACCTTGGCCACGGGCTGGCGCACGGGGAGCCGCTTGGTCTCCCGGGCCGCGCGCGCCAGGGAGGCGAGCTTCCGCACCGCGGCCATCGCCTGGAGCAGCTCCGGCGCCCGGCGGCCCTGGTCGGTCGGGAAGGGCGTCAGGTGCACCGACGCTCCCACGAGCGCCCGGTGAATCCAGTCGGACACGAACGGCGCCGCGGGTGCGAGCAGCCGCGCCGACGTGACGAGCACCTCGTGCAGCGTCTCCAACGCCACCGCGTCGGTGGCGCGGTCGGGCGCCCAGAAGCGCGGACGGTTCCGGCGGATGTACCAGCGGGACAGGTCTTCGCCCACGAAGTCCATGATCCCCCGGACGCCGGCGGTCACGTCGTAATCCGACCAGGCGCGGCGCACTTCTCCCACCACTTCGTCGAGCCGCGCGAGCAGCCAGCGGTCCGCGGGCGGCCGCTTTTCGAAGGGCGTCGCCGCGGCGTCCAGGGAGGGGGGCGGCTTCCAGTCTTCCGCGTAGCGCCGGAAGAATTCGTAGGTGCTACGGAGGGCGTTGAGGAACCCGCCGGTGACGTCAGGCACCTGACGGCGATCGAACCGCTTCGGCAGCCACACCTGGCTCTGGCCGAGCAGGTACAGCCGCACCGCGTCCGCCCCGTATTCCTCGATCACCTCCCAGGGGTTCACCACGTTGCCACGGCTCTTCGACATCTTCTGGCCCTGCGCGTCGAGCACGAGCTCGTTGACGATCACGTTCTTGTAGACGAGCGCGTCGAACGCGGTGACGCCGATCGCCAGGAGCGAGTAGAACCAGCCACGCGTCTGATCCACGCCTTCGCAGATGAAGTCGGCCGGGAAGTGCGCCTTGAAGTCGGCCTGGTGCTCGAACGGGTAGTGCCATTGGGCGAACGGCATCGCGCCCGAGTCGAACCAAGCGTCGATCACCTCCGGCACGCGCCGCACCGTGCCGCCGCAGGCCCGGCAGCGCCAGGTGTACTGATCGATCGCCGGCTTGTGGGGGTCGAAGTCCTTCGGCAGCCGTTTCCCCCAGCGCTCCGCGAGGTCGGCGTAGGAGCCGATGACCTCGCGGTGCTCCGCATCCGCATCGCACTCCCACACGTTGAGCGGCGTGCCCCAGTACCGGTCGCGCGACAACGCCCAGTCCACATTGTTCTCGAGCCACGCACCGAACCGCCCGCTGCCCACCTCGGGCGGATGCCAGGCGACCTGCGCGTTCACCTCGAGCATGCGCGCCTTCGCCGCGGTGGTGCGCACGAACCACGAGCTGCGCGCGTAATAGATCAGCGCCGAGTCGCAGCGCCAGCAAAACGGATAGGTGTGCGTGTACGGCAGCGTCTCGAGCCAGCGGCCCTCGTGCTTCAGCCGCTCGAGGATCAGCCGGTTCGTGTCCTTGTCGGTCACGAGCCGGCCGTTGATTTCCGGCCAGCGCGTGTCCTGGAACGTGCCGTCGGGCGCGACCGGGTTGACGAACGCGAGGCCGTACTGCTGCGCCACGGCGTAGTCGTCGGCGCCGAACGCCGGGGCCATGTGCACGAGGCCCGTCCCCTCTTCGGCGGATACGAACGCACCGGCCACGACGATGGACCGCTGGCCCTCCTGCGGGAGCGGTACGACCTCGAGCGGCCGAACGTATTTCTGCCCCACCAGCTCGCGGCCGCGATAGCCCGCGACTCGGGACCCGGCGGCCAGCGGCTGGCCGCCCACGTGCACGTGCGCCGCCCGCTCGGCGGCCACGACGTAGCGCACGCCGTTCACCTCGTACTCGCCGTACTCGAGGTCCGGGTGCACGGCCACGGCGACGTTCGCGAGCAGGGTCCACGGCGTGGTGGTCCAGATGACCAGCTGGCGGTTGGGAGCGCTCGCGAGCGGGAACGTGACGAACACCGAGTTTGTCTGGACTTCCTCGTAGCCGAGCGCGAGCTCGTGCGACGAGAGGGCCGTGCCGCAGCGCGGGCAGTACGGCAGCACCTTGTGGCCCCGGTACAGCAGCGCCTTGTCGTACAGCCGCTTGAGCAGCCACCACACCGTCGCGATATAGTCGTTGGTGTACGTGACGTAGGGGTGCTCGTAGTCCAACCAGTAGGCGATCCGCTCCGACAGCGTTTCCCAGTCGGCCTTGTACTTGAAGACGTTCTCGCGGCAGAGGCGGTTGAACTTCTCGACGCCGTACGCCTCGATCTGCTTCTTGCCCGAGATGCCGAGCATCCGCTCGACCTCGATCTCGACGGGGAGGCCGTGGGTGTCCCACCCGGCGATGCGCGTCACGCCCTGCCCCAGCATCGTGTGGTAGCGGCACACCAGATCCTTGATGGTGCGCGCGAACACGTGATGGATGCCCGGGCGCCCGTTGGCCGTCGGCGGCCCCTCGTAAAACACGTACGGCGGCCCGTAGCGGGCAGCCTCCTGGGTCTTCTGGAACAGGCGCTCGTGCTTCCACGCCGCGAGCAGCTGCTTCTCCAGCGCGTCCGCCGAGAGCTTGGGATCGAAGGGCGGGTAGGCCATCAGTTGAGACGCTCCAGCACGCCGCCGAGCAGCGCAGTGAGCGCGGGCTCCGCGGTCCGCGCCACGGCGATGATCTGCTGGACGGAAGCCGGCGCGAGCGCGTCCGGGAGGCATTGATCGGTGATGATCGACACCCCGAGCACCTTCATCCCCGTGTGCACCGCGGTGATGACCTCCGGCACCGTACTCATCCCGACGACGTCGGCCCCGAGGGCGCGGAGCATCCGGTACTCGGCGCGGGTCTCGAGGTTCGGTCCGCTGACGGCGACGTAGACCCCCTCGCGCAGTGTGATGCCCCGCTCCAGCGCCACCGCGCGCGCCAGCGCGCGGAGCCCGGCGTCGTACGCCTCCGACATGTCCGGGAACCGCGGGCCGTGGCGGTCGTCGTTCGGCCCCACGAGCGGGTTCGAGCCCAGGAGGTTGATGTGATCCACGATGAGCATGAGATCGCCGGGACTCCACAGAGGGTGCATGCCACCGCACGCATTGGAGACCAGCAGCGTCCGCGCGCCGAGCCGCTCGAGCACCCGCACGGGCAATCCGATTTGCTGCGGTGTGTAGCCCTCATAGCAGTGAAACCGCCCCCGCATCGCGACCACGCGCCGGCCGGCGAGGGTCCCGACGAGCAGCTCCCCGGCATGGCTCTCGACGGTGGAGAGAGGGAAGCCCGGAATCTCGCCGTACGGGATCCGCGTCTCCACCGCCACCTCGTCCGCGAGCCCCCCGAGCCCGGTGCCTAGGATGATCGCGACGTCGGGGACGAATCTCGTCCGCGCCCGCACGGCGCGGACCGCCTCGTCGATCATCCGCCGCGCTGGCCGTCCAGTACGCGCAGCTCGGCGAGTTGGCGCTCGAGCAGCGCGCGAAATCCCGCCACGTAAGCCTGGAACTGGCGCTCGACGTCCGCGCTCTGCCGCCGGACCTCGCCATCGGCGGCCCGCGCCTCTTCGAGGACGCGCCGTGCCTCGGCCTCCGCCTCGCGCACGAGGACCTGGGCCTCGCGCTGGGCGGTGGCGCGCGTTTCCTCGCGCAGTTGCTGCGCCGCGACGAGCGCCTCGTTCATCGCGCGCTCGCGCTCCCGGTACACCGCCAGCTGCTCCCCGAGCGCCGCCAGCCGCTCCTCGAGCACCGACTTCTCGCGCAGGATCCGCTCGAGCTCGTCGGCGACGCGTACGCGGAAGTCCTCGACGCCGAGCGGCTCGTAGCCGCGCAGGCTGCGACGGAACTCCTGCTTGCGAACGTCGTGCGGCGTGAGGTGGAACGCGTCGGCGCTCACGTCGCCACCGCTCCCCGCGGGCCGAACAGCACGGTACCCAAGCGGATCACCGTTGCCCCCTCCTCCACGGCGATGCCGTAGTCGGCGGACATCCCCATCGAGAGCGTCGGCAGCCATAAGCCCTCCTCCTGCAAGTCGTCCCGCAGCACGCGCAGGCCGCGGAACGTGCGCCGCTGCACGTCCTGGTCGTCGGTGAACGGCGCGATCGTCATCAGCCCCTCGAGCGCGAGATGCGGATGCGCCGCGACTTGGCGCGCCAACGCCGACGTCTCGGCCGGCGTACAGCCGCTCTTCTGCGCCTCTCCTGCCACGTTCACCTGCAGCAGCACGCGCTGTCTTGCGCCGTGCGCCGCCGCTCGGCCGTCCAGCTCCTCCGCGAGCGGGCCTGAGTCCACCGAGTGGATCAGGGTGAAGCGCCCGGCCACGTGCTTCGCCTTGTTGCGCTGCAGGTGCCCCACCAGATGCCAAGTCGCGCGCCGGCCGGCGGGCGTATCCAGCTTCCCCAGCGCCTCCTGCACCCGGTTCTCCCCGACGTCGGGGAGGCCGGCGGCGAGCGCCGCCTCCACTGCGTCCAGCCCGAAGCCCTTGGTCACGGCGACGATCGTGACCGGTTCGGTCCGACCTGCCGTCGCCTGCCGCCGAGCGACCTCGGCCCGTACGTGGGCCAGCCGCTCGGGCAGGGCTCCAAAATTCATAACCGCAAAAACTAGCCCGGAGCCCAGCTTGAAACAATCGGGGGGTCAGCTCGCCGGTGCGGTAACTCGTTCACCGCCTTCGAGGTGCGAGATCGCCCCGGACAGGAGGTCGCGCACCTGCGGCGCCGTGAGGTGGCGGTGCAAGAGCCCGTGGCTCGCCACCGAGATGGTCGAGGTCTCTTCCGACACGACGAGCACCGTGGCATCGGTCTCTTCGGAGAGCCCGAGCGCGGCGCGGTGGCGGGTGCCGAGCGACTTGTCCGCGACCTTGAACTGGGTGAGGGGCAGCACGCAGCCGGCACCGATGATGCGGTCGCCGCGGACCAGCACGGCGCCGTCGTGTAGCGGGGAGTAGGGTGTGAAGATCGTCGTCAGGAGATCGGCGGAGACCTTGGCCTCCATCGGCACCCCCGACGAGATGAATTCCTCGAGGCCGATGTCGCCCTCCACGGCGATGATCGCGCCCGTGCCCGCCCGCGACAGCCGGTCCATGGCCTCGGCGATCTCCTCGGCCACCGACTGACGCTCGCTCTGCGAGAAGCGGCGCATGAGGCGGGACTGGCCCAGCCGTGCCAGCGCGTTCCGCAGCTCCGGCTGGAACACCACGACCGCCGCGAACGCGCCGAAGGTGAACACGTAGGAGAGAAGGGCGCTGATCATGGTGAACTTCGCGACCAGCGCCCCGAAGTACGCGACCGACAGAATCATCACGCCGACGACGATCGACATCGCCCGCGTCCCCACGAGGAACAGCAGGAAACGATAGATCACGAACGCGACGAGAAGGATCTCGACCACGTCCGGCCAGAACCGGGGGATGAGGAACTGGTAGGCTTCGAGGTTCAATTTGGGCTCGTCCCGTTCCAACCCACTGGCGGCTCACGCTCCGGGTGCTCGGCGACGGGGGTTGGACCGGGACTCGTCGTCGCGCCAGCCACCCGCAGCGCCTCGCGCGCGAGCGCCGCATCGTGCACCCGGAACAGGCGGGCGCCGCGCTCCCACGCGAGGGCGCACGCCACGGCCGTCGCGCGATCGCGATCCTCGACGGGTCGCCCCGTGGCGGCCCCGAGGAACCGCTTGCGGGACGGTCCCACCGCTACAGGATAGCCCAAGCCGACGATGGTTGCCAGCTCGTCGAGCAGCCGGAAGTTCTGCTCGGGGGTCTTCGCGAACCCGAAGCCCGGGTCCACCACGATCCGCTCCCGTGCGACGCCCCCTGCCTCCGCCCGGGCCGCCGCCGCGCGGAGCTCCGCCGCCACATCCGCCGCCACGTGCTGGTACACGGCGAGCGAGTCCATGGTATCCGGCGTGCCGCGCATGTGCATCAGGATGATCCCGGCCTGGGCGGCGCCCACGACGCCCGCGAGCGCCGCATCGAACGCCAGCCCCGACACGTCGTTCACCACGACGGCGCCGGCGGCGAGCGCGGCGCGCGCCACGGCGGCCTTGCGGGTGTCCACCGAGACGGGGCCCAAGCCCCGGCGCACGAGCTGCTCGATCACCGGTGCCACCCGAGCGACCTCTTCGTCCACGGTCACCGGCGCAGCGCCCGGCCGCGTGGATTCACCCCCAACATCCAGCAGCTCGCACCCGTCGGCGACCAGCCGCTCCGCCTGTGCCACCGCGCGGTCCACGGTGGCAAAGCGCCCGCCATCCGAGAAGGAGTCCGGCGTCACGTTCACAATGCCGATGAGAACGGGGTGGTCGAGGTTGACCACGCCCTCGGAGATCTCCCAGCGGCGCGGCGGATCGGCGTAGGTCGCCAAGAAGCGGCCGAGCTCGGGCGCCAGCGCCTCGAGCCCGGGCGGCAGGCGGTCGGGGCGCGCGAGCGGTGCCAGGCGGCTCGCGGCCGCTCCCACCAGAGCCCAGCCCTCCCCCGTGAGCACGTCGGCACCGGCCTTCGCGCCCCAGCGCACCAAGCTCTCGCGCTCGGGTTCGCTGACATCTTCCAGGAGGACCACGAGGGATTGCACGCCGGTGGCGGCGAACCAGGCGGGCTGGGTCTCCCACCCGCGGGCCGCGAGCGCCGCGCGCACCGCCTCCGGCGTGTGCGCGGCGAGAGGGGTGAGCCTCACCGCACGGGCCTCCCCTGCTACGACGCCCGCAGCGCGTTGACGATGTTGAGTCGCGCGGCCCGCACCGCCGGGAGGAAGCCGCCGACCACGCCCATCACCACTGCGAAGATCAGGGCGCGCGTGACGACGCCGGGGGACAATGCGAACCCGAAGCCGATCTCCGAGAAACTCTGGAAGTTGACGACCGAAATCCGCTCGAAGGACAGCAGCGCGGCGAGCACGACCCCGAGGGCACCGCCGACGAGCGCGAGCATCACGGACTCGACCAGGAACGCTCCCAGGACGCTGCGTCGCCTGAACCCGAGGGCCCGCAGGGTGCCCACTTCGATCGTCCGGTTCGCGACCGCCGCGTACATCGTGATCATCGCCCCGATCATCGCGCCGAAGCTGAAGATCGTGGTCACGACGATCCCGAGGGTCCGGATGAAAGTGGCGAGCGTCTTCGACTGTTCCTGGTAGTAGTCCCGCTCGTGCTTGAGCTCGACGTACTGCATGCGGGGGTCGGCCTGGAGTCGGGTCTTGAGTTGGTCGAAGCCGCCGGGCTGGGCGAGGTGGAAGGTCACGGACGAATACACCGGGCGCCCGAACGCCTGCATGAACTGGTCGACATCCCCCCAGATCTCCGAGTCGAAGGCCGTGCCGCCCGCGTCGGCGATGCCCACCACGGTCCAGCGATCGCCGCCGAAGGCGAGCTCCGCGCCGAGGGTCACGCCCTTGAACTGCGACGCGATGCCCTTTCCCACGACCACTTCGTGCGTACCGAACTGGAAGGGCCGTCCCTGGACGATGTGGACCCCGGGCCGGAGCTCCAGCGCCCGGGACGATACGCCCCGAATCGAAACGTTCCCGAGCGCGTTGCTCTTCTTCTTGTAGAGGTCGATGACGAGGACCACTTCCCGCGAGAGGAGCGCGCGACCTTCGGCCCCCCGCGCCACGCCACTCTCGGTTTCGAGCACGTCCGCCGTGGCCCGGTCGACCTGACTCGAGAGCTCGGACGTGGCCGAGCGCCTGAGCACGATCACGTTGTCGGGCGAGCCGGTCTCGACGAGGGCCGCTTCCAGACCGCGGGCGAGCATGAGCACGCCGGCGAACACGAATACGACGAGCGCCACGCCGCCGACCGTGAGCGCCGTGGTGAGGCGGCGGGCCCAGAGGCTCCGCCAGATATACGAGAACGGGATCCGCATCATGGCTGGGCTATCCCACCGTCCGCAGGCCGACGACGATCGGCATGCGCACGACCCGGTTTGCAGGGATGGCCGCGGCGGCGAGCCCGGCCAGGAGCGCCGCCCCGATCCCGAGCGCCATGGTGAGCGGCGCGACGTTGATCACCGGGAAGAAGGTCGGGAGCGCCTGCGCGAACCCTTTCACGATCGGGAACGTGAGCAGCAGCCCGAGCACCCCTCCCGAGAGCGAGATCACGAGCGCTTCGCCGAGCACGAAGCCCGCGAGCTGGCGTCCCGAGAAGCCGAGCGTCTTCAGGACCGCGTACTCGCGGGTCCGCTCCCGGACCGACATGACGATCGTGTTGGCGAGGACGAGAAGGATGATCCCGACGATCACGACGGAGATCACCTGCAGCGACGTGATGATCGCCGAGGACATCTGGACGAAGCTCTGTTGGAATTCGCGCTCACTCTCGGTCTTCGTGGGGGCGCGCGAGTTCACGAACTGCGTATCCACCGCCGACGCGACACGAGCCTGCGCGTCGGGCGACCCGACGCGCAGGACGTAAAACCCGGCGTCCACCGGGCGTCCGGGCTCCCGCTGGCGCACCTGCTCGTAGAGGTAGGGGTACTGGAAGAACATCTGGGTCTCATCCGTCGACGGGTCCCGACCGGTGTAGATCCCGCGCACCACCCACTGCCAGCTTCCGGGATAGATATCCCCTTCCATCGTGATGACGTCGCCGAGCTTGAAGCCGTGCTGCTGCGCCAGCTTGCGGCCGATGACGCAGGCGTTGCGCTCCTTCTTAAACGCGGCCAGCTGGTCCGGCGGCAGCTGGAACTCGGGGTAGAGATCGAAGTACGTGTCCGCGTCGACCGCGAACCGCGGCCAGAAGTTCTTGAAATCGTTCGGGTCCCCGTAGACGCCCCCGAACCAGTTGGCCCACGAGACGGCCGTGACGCCCGGGACCCGGGCGATCTCCCCTTTGTAGGGGAGCGGGATCGGGAAGATGAGCGACACCCGGTGGCGGGTGATCATGCGGTTCGCGGCGGCGCCCGTGACGCCGGCGTTCCAGGCGCCCACGATCGTCCGAATCAGACCGAACGCCATCACCGCCGTCGCGATCCCGACGATGGTGAGCGCGGTGCGGAGGCGATGCCGGAAGAGGTTCTTGAAAACGAGTCGCAGCAGCTTCACGGCCGGGCCCTCATTGCAGTTCGCCCTTGTCCAGGTGGCGTACGAGATGGGCGCGCTCGGCGGCGTGCGGGTCGTGCGTCACCATCACGATGGTCTTCTTGAACTCCTTGTTCAGCCGCTCGAGCAGCGTCAAGACCTCCTCGGCGGACTTGCGATCGAGGTCACCGGTCGGCTCGTCCGCCACGAGGATCGTGGGGTCGGTCGCGACGGCGCGCGCGATGGCGACGCGCTGCTCCTGGCCGCCGGAGAGCTGGCGCGGATAGTGGCGCATCCGGTCGCTGAGGCCGACGAGCGTGAGCGCCGTCTCGACGTGCTTTTTCCGCTCGGCCTTGGAGAGCGACGTCAGGAGGAGCGGCAACTCGACGTTCTCGAAGGCCGTGAGCACGGGGATCAAGTTGTAGAACTGGAACACGAAGCCGATGTGCGTGGCCCGCCAGCGGGCGAGCTGCGACTCGCTCAGCGTCGTGACGTCGGTGCCCGCGACCGAGACGCTGCCCGCGTCGGGCCGATCGATCCCCGCGATCAGGTTGAGCAGTGTCGTCTTCCCGGACCCCGAGGGGCCCATCAGGCCTAGGAACTCCCCCTCGGGAACCTCCAGTGAGATGTCGCGCAGCACGGGGATCGCCATGCTGTCGCGCCGATAGGACTTCGACACCCCGCGGACCTGCACGATCGAATTGGGCATGTGCTCCTCTACTGCACGGTGACTTTGGCGCCGCCGCGCAGGCGCGCGCTGACGCTGTCGACCACCTGAACCCCGGGACGCAATCCCTCGCGGATGGCCACGGACGAGCCGACCTGGCGGCCCGCCACCACCGGCACCTCCACTGCCCGACCGCCCTGCACGACGAAAACGACGCTCCGGCCGTTTCGCTCGGCCACGGCCGTGCCCGGGACGACCAGTACCGGCTGCGAGTCCACGGCGGCGCGCGACGGGCGCGGAAGAAAGTGCACCTTGGCACTCATCTCCGGCAGTACCCGGGCGTCATAGGAGCGGAACGCCACCTTCACCTGCACCGTCGCCTTGGCGCGGTCGGCCGTCGGAACGATTCTCGCCACAACGGCCGGGTAGCGCACGTCGGGATACGCGTCCAGCACGATCTCGCACGGCTGGTCGAGGCTGATGGCCTCGAGGTTCGACTCGGCCACGTCGGCTTCGACCTGGAGGGAGCGCAGGTCGGCGATCGTGACCACGGCGCTCTTGGAGAAGGCGCTCGCGGCGAGCGGCGCCACCACCTCCCCGACGTCCGCGTTCTTCGTCAGCACCGTGCCATCGAAGGGCGCGCGGATCACGGTATTCTCGAGTGCCACCTGCGCGGCCTGCACCGCCGCTTCCGCCGCCGCGATGCCGGCCTTCACGCGCTGGTAGCGGGCCTCCGCGGCGTCCAGGCTCGCCTGCGACGAGGCCCCGCTGTCGCTGAGGAACCGCTCCCGCGCCAGCGAGCGCTCGGCGTCGTGGAGCTCAGCACGACTGAGCTGGACGTTGGCCTCGGCCTGGGCGAGCTGGGCCTTGACGTCGGCGTCCTCGATGCGGGCGATCACCTGGCCGGTCCGTACCCGGTCCCCTTCGACGACCCCGAGGTAGACGAGGCGGCCCGTTCCCTTGGAGGCGACCGCGGCCTTGCGCTGGGCGACGACGTAGCCGCTGGCGATCAGCACGGCGCCCGAGCGCATCGGCGACACCATGGTCGCGGGCGTCAGGCGTACCGGGAGCGCCGAGCCGAGGGCGCCACCGTTGATCAACAAGACGGCCCCGAGCAGCACCATGGCGGCCGACACACCGATCGTGAGCCACCGCGGAGTCCGGCGCCCTGGCGCCGCCGCCTCCGACCCGGCTGAGCGGTTGATCCGCAGCGCGGCGAGGTCCGCGTTCTTCGCTTCCATGGCCCTCAATCCTAACACGCCGGGCAACCCGGCAGCGACGCGGAACGCAGCCAGCTAACTCTGGAGTGTCAGGCGCCGGCGGGCTCGGGGGGCGGGCTGCCCAGCACGGGACCACGCGCCGCCGGCGTCTTCTCGCGCGCCGTCCCCTCCGCCGTCGGTGCGGCGGGTGCGGCCGGTGGCGGCGGGACCGGCGGCAACGGCCTGCCGGCGACGACCATCTCGACCTCTTCGCGGTCGAGCGTCTCGCGCTCGAGCAGCGCAGCGGCGAGGCGGTCGAGCGCATCGCGGTGGTCGAGCAGCACCGTCTTGGCGCGCTCGTACGCGTCGCCGAGGATGCGCTTCACTTCCGTATCGACCAGCTCCGCCGTGCGCTCGGAGATCTCCCGCCGCTGGACCACTTCGCGCCCCAGGAAGATCTCCGCCTCGCGGTCGCCGACCGCGATCGGTCCGATCGTGTCGCTCATCCCGTATTGCGTCACCATGCGGCGCGCGATGTCGGTCGCGTGCTGGATATCCTGCGCCGCACCGGTCGTGACCTTCTCCGGGCCGAATACCAGCTCCTCGGCGACGCGCCCCCCGTAGGCCATGGCGAGGCGCGACAGGATGGACTGCTTCGTGTACTTGTGGAGCTCCTCCTCGGGGAGGTACGCCGTAATCCCGAGGGCGCGGCCGCGCGGAATGATCGTGACCTTGTGCAGAGGATCCGAGCCTGGAAGGTGGAGCGACGCGAGCGCGTGCCCCGCCTCGTGGTAGGCGATGAGGCGCCGCTCCTCGTCGGACAGGACCCGACTGCGGCGCTCGAGGCCGAGCATCACCTTGTCCTTCGCGTCCTCGAGATCCTGATTGTCCACGACGGCCTTGTTCCGGCGGGCGGCGAGCAGCGCCGCCTCGTTGACGACGTTCGCGAGCTCCGCGCCGGCGAGGCCCGGCGTCCCGCGAGCGATGCGCTCCAGGTCCACGTTGCCGCCGAGCGGGATCTTGCGCGTGTGCACGCGGAGGATCTGCTCCCGGCCCTTCACGTCCGGCATGTCCACGACGATCTGGCGGTCGAACCGCCCGGGCCGCAAGAGCGCCGGGTCGAGGATGTCGGGGCGGTTGGTGGCCGCGAGGAGGATGACCCCGTCGTTCGATTCGAATCCGTCCATCTCGACCAGCAGTTGGTTGAGCGTCTGCTCGCGCTCGTCGTGCCCGCCGCCCAGTCCGGCGCCGCGGTGCCGTCCGACGGCGTCGATCTCGTCGATGAAGATGATACAGGGCGCGTGCGCCTTGCCCTGCTCGAACAGGTCGCGCACACGCGAGGCGCCTACCCCCACGAACATCTCCACGAAGTCCGATCCCGACATCGAGAAGAACGGCCGGCCCGCCTCGCCCGCCACCGCCTTGGCGAGCAGCGTCTTCCCCGTTCCCGGCGGGCCGACGAGCAGGGCGCCCTTGGGCAACCGCCCGCCCAGCCGCTGAAACTTCTGGGGGTCCTTCAGGAAGTCGATGATCTCTTCGAGCTCCTGCTTTGCTTCGTCTGCGCCGGCGACGTCGGCAAACGTCACCTTGGGCGTGTCGCCCGCGAGCAGCTTCGCCTTCGACTTGCCGAAGGCAAAGGCGCGGTTGCCCCCCTGCTGCATCTGGCGCAGCATGAAGATCAGCAGGCCGAAGATCAGCAGGTATGGCAGGAAGCTGAAGAGGAACACGCCGAACGACTGCTTCTCCTCGCGGGCCCGCACATCGACGCCCTTCGAGCGTAGCGTGGCGACCCAACCGTCGTTCGACTCGAACGGTAAGAGCGTCGTGAAGTGGTCGAAGTTGTGACCCTCGACGGACACGGGGGTCTTAAAGCTCCCCTTCACCTGCTGACGCTCGGTGATTTCGACCTTGTCGACGGTCCCCTTGTCGAGCTCCTGAGTGAACCGCGAGTAGGAGAGGTCCGCCGTCTCCTGCCGCCGGGTCGCGGCGAACTGGACGAGCGCGATGGAGCCCACGATCAGGAGCGCCCAGAACGAGAGCGTGCGGAGCGTCCGGGCCCAGCTGAATTCGCGCGGCGGCGGGATGCGGTTGGCCATCAGGTCAGGCTCGCGACGTACGGCAGGTGTCGGAAGTTTTCGGCGTGATCGAGCCCGTACCCCACGAGGAACACTCGCGGAGCGTCGAACCCGACGAACGCCGGCTCGAGCTCGAGATGCTCAGCCAGATGCTTATGCAACAACGCACAGATCTCCAGGCTCCGCGGCGCGCGCTCGCGCAGGAGCGCCACCAACCGGTTGAGGGTCTTCCCCGTATCGACGATATCCTCGACCAGGAGGATGTGCTTACCCCGCAGCTCTGTTTCCGGATCGTACAACAGGCGAACGTTCCCACTCGACATCGTATCGGCGCCGTAGCTCGCGGCTACCAGGAAGTCCACCTGGAGCGGCCGCTCGATGCGGCGCACGAGATCGCTCAGGAAAATGAAGCTTCCCTTGAGGAGACCCAGCACCAGCAGCTCACCGTCGGGGTACGCCGCGGTGATTTCCTGCCCGAGCTCGCGGACCCGGCGCGCGATCGTCTCCTCATCGAAGACGATCCGCTTGAGCTCACGTCCGCCCGTCTGCTTGAGGCCCGCCGTGCTTGGTAACATCCACCCGTACCGCCCGGGTTCCAGGCCGCGGGAGATCGTTCGCACTCCGGCAGATTCCCGGCACCCACAGAATGGTTTCGCCGCGGGCGACGACCGGGTAGCCGGGCCGGTCGCTACGCGGCACTCGCGCTTCCATCAGCATCCGCCGCAGCGGCCGCCGCCCGATGCCACCGAGCGGAACCAGCCGGTCGCCCGGACGAGGCGGCCGCACTTCCCAGTTCGCTCCCGCGATCCACGTCGTCCAGTCCGTCCGCGGCAACCGGGCCGGCGCCGGGTCGGGCGTCCAGGCCACCCGAAACTCGCCGAACACCGCGCTGCCCCGCTCACCGGTCGGGACGACCTCCACGGCGGCGTCCTGGACCGCGCGGCTCACTCGCAGCCGATCGAACGCCACCTCGGCCATCCAGCTCTCACCGAGCGGCAGCCGCCGCCCGGACGGGCGGCGCGCCAACTCGACCAGCTGGCGCGCGCGACGCACGCCCAGTACGAGGCCGGTACGCCGCGCCGCGGCCCGCAACAGCGCCGCCGACAGGACGTCATCATAGCGGGCCAGCCCCCCCCGGGCAACTTCGATGCGGTGCGGCTCGACGTGTAGTCCCAGGTCCGGCAGGTGGTCGAGGACGCCGTCCCAGGCGCGCCGCTCGCGCGCCGCCGCCCGCCCGGCGCGCAGCACGTCGTCGCTCGCGCGCGCCCCCAGGCGCTCCGCGACGACCGGCAGGAGCACGCCGCGCACCCAGCTGCGCAGGTGTCGCGGGTCGCGATTCGCGGGATCGTCGTGAACGGGGAGTCCGAGCTCGGCGACGTGCGCCACGAGCCGCGCTTTGGCAAAGGGGAGCAGCGGCCGCACGAGCCCGCCGCGCCCGCGCGCGGGAATGCCGGCGAGCCCCGCCGGCGCGCTCCCTTTCAGGAGCCGGAGCAAAATCGTCTCGACCTGGTCGTCCCGGTGATGCGCGGTCACCAGGTAGCGCGCGCCGTGCCGGCGCTGGACGTCGCCGAGCCACCCATAGCGCGCCCGTCGCGCGACGGTCTCCGTGGCGTCCGGACCGAGACTCAGCTCGCCGACCTCGAACGGCAACTCGTAGCGCTCTGCCAGCTCTCGGACCGCGCGTGCGACCGCCCCGCTGTCCGACCGAATGCCGTGATCGACGTGCGCCACCACGAGCGAGAGGCCGAGCTCGGGCGCGAGCGTGTGAAGGAGGTCGAGCAGCGCTACGGAGTCGGCGCCGCCCGACACGGCCACCAGGGCGATCCCGGGCTCCCCGAGGAGGCGGGTGCGCACGAGATGGTGGCGGAGGCGCGACAGCAGCGACGTCATCCTGTAGTATAAATGATTGGCGGGGCGGCTGCGGGCAGCGCGCCTTGCCCGCCGCTCCGGCGGGGCCGTTAATATGGGGCCATGCCAATCCTGCAGCCCGACCAGATCTACCAGCTGCTACGCAACTTGACCTCCCCGGTGGTG
>Ga0209377_1000083_pt1 | contig 50741 bp, 50 predicted proteins | sample GraSoiAngelo_141_FD_185898 | JGI IMG/M metagenome (GOLD analysis project Ga0209377, IMG submission 185898) | Grasslands soil microbial communities from the Angelo Coastal Reserve, California, USA - 14_0929_12_40cm (SPAdes) (version 2) | ecosystem: Environmental > Terrestrial > Soil > Grasslands ...
CACCGCCAGCGCGAGGATCTGCGTGATGATCGGCGCGAGGATCCACGAGAGGATCCACACCACGAGCAGGATGGCGAGCAGCGGGCCGCCTTTCTTCCCTCCGCCGCCGCGGGAGCCTCCCCCCCCTCCCCCGCCTCCCCAGCTCCCCCCGCCCAGATTGGTGCCGCCCCGCAGGATGCGGGTCGCGCCGTCGTGCATCAGGGCGACGGCCCCCACCAGCGCCGCGAGCATCGTCATCAATCGGACGTCCAGGTTCTTCACATGCCCGAGCTCGTGCCCGACGACCGCCTGGAGCTCCTCGCGGTTGCAGAGCTCGAGCAGGCCCCGCGTCACCGCGACGTGCGCGTGCAGGGGGTCGGTGCCGGTCGCGAACGCATTGGGATCGGGGTCGTCCACGATCCAGATCCGGGGCCGCGGGACGCCGGCCGCGATGGCCATTTCCTCGACCACGTTGACCAGCTGTTTCTCTTGCGGATCCGTGGGGTCGACGACGGCGCGCGCCCCGGTGGACCACAGCACCTTCTCTGGACCCGTCGCGTACGCGTACCAGGCCGTCAGCAGAGCGATGACCGTGAGCGCGATCCCGAACCACGGGAACACATGGTGGTACACGGTGCTCGGCGCGTCGCGGGTTGAGAGGTAGTAGATGTAGTCCCCGCCGAACCCGAGCCACGCGAAGAAGGCGACGAAGCCAATCACCAGCAGGACCGTGCGCCGGCGATTGGCTTCCTGTTGTTGAAAGAGGTTGAGGGAGGTGTCGTCGCTCACACTTTCGGCTTCATCGAGAGATCGACCTGCGGGACGGCCTTCTCCGCCTGATCTTCGAGCTCCCACAGATCGGCGGGCTGCGCCTTGGCGAGCCCTGCGACCGTGTTGGTCGGGAACTGCTGCTGCTTGGTGTTGTACTGGGTGGCCGTGTCGTTGTACAGCTGGCGCGCGAACGCCACCTTGTTTTCCGTCGACGTGAGCTCTTCCTGCAGCTGGCCGATGTTGCCCGTGGCCTTGAGCTGGGGGTATTGCTCCACCACCACCATGAGGCGCTGGAGCGCGGACGATAGGGCGTTCTCCGCCTGGCTGATCTGCTTGATGCCTTCGGGCCCCGCCGCGTTGACCTTCACCGCCTGGTTGCGGGCCTGGATCACGGCTTCGAGCGTCGATCGCTCGAACTCCATCGCGCCCTTGACGGCGTTCACCAGGTTGGGGATGAGATCGTGGCGCCGCTTGAGTTGGACGTCGATCTGCTTGAACGCGTTCAGCGTCTGGTTCTTGAGGGAGATGAGCCCGTTATACGCGCCGATCAGCCACCCCACCACCACCACAAGGACGATCAGCAATACGAGCGAGCCACCCATGTTAGCTCCAGGCCGAAGTGAGTTTACGCTTCCCCTTCCCCCATCCGCCTCCCCCTGTCGCTACGCGTTTGCCGACGGGAGAAGTTTCGCGAGCGCCTGCCGCACGGCCTCCGCGACCGCCGCGTCGTCGGGCCCGAGCCGCGCGAGGGGGTGGGCCGTCTCGACGTGCAGCTCTACGCCCCGGCCCACCGGGATCCGGTGCCACGAGCTCGGGCTCTCGGGGTCCCGCTCGGCGTCCCGCGCCAGCCACGCCGTCAGCGCCCGTCCCGACTTGCCACGCGGCGGCGTGCCCTTGCTCTTGAGCGCTAGCCGGTCCGGCCCGGGCAACGAGGCGCCCAGGGCCTGCGCCGCGCGGCGTTCCAGCACGTCACCGGTCTGGTCACGCATCTCCTTGATGATGGCCGCCAGCGTCGTCCCCTCCATCTGCCGCAGCTTGATCCACAGGAGCTGAAGGAAATGCCGGTAGGAATACGTGGCGGCGGTACCGCGTCCTTCGGGCGGGCTCACGAGACCCTTGGTGACGTAGAACCGGATCGTGCGCTCGGTCGGCTGCGCCCGTGCGGCCGCGTTGATCGGTGTGATCGCGGAGGCATCGAGCACGGCTCCCACGAGCGCGGCGAGATCGCGCAGGTTCCACGGGGCGAGGTTGCGATACTCCCGCAGGTTGTGCAGCGGCTCCGCGTGCGGCGCTCCCGTCACGCCTCGGCTCCTCCCCGCGCGCGCTCCTCACCGATCCGAAACACCCCCGTCAGCCAGTCGGTCACTTCGCGCAGATTGAACGGCTTCCGGATCACAACGCACTGGTGCCGCTCGAGCCAGGTGCGCACCTCGTCCGCCTCGGCGTCCCCCGTCATGATCGCGATGCGGCCCTCGAATATCGGCCAGCGGTGCACGATGGCGAGATAGAGGGCGAGCCCCGACATCGTCGGCAGGTGGATGTCGAGCAACAGCGCGTCGGGCTGCTCGGCCGCGAGCAGCTCGTACGCCGTCTCGGCGCTGCCCGCGCCGATCACGCGAAGGCCGTGGCGTGAGAGCGAGCGCTCCAGCACCCGGCGCAGCGGCGCCTCGTCGTCGACGACGAGGATGGTGCGCGGCGTGGCGCTCATGAGGCGGAGGCCCGCGCCTCGAGCGGCGTGAGAAAACGCTGGACCACGCGCGCCAACGCCTCGCTCGAGCCAAGGGACAGGCGCATTTCTCCGGCCGTCAGCCCGAGGTAGGCGCGCGCGTGCAATTGCAGCGTCTTGGTCTGCGCGTAGCCCAGCCGCTTCGCCACATCCTCGATCGTGAAGCCGGGATCCTGCAGCAGACGGTGGGCGTACAGCACGCGGGCCGCGGAGAGGAAGTGCCGGGGCGACGGCAGTCCGACCCGCGTGAACCACCGCTCGCAGGTGCGCCGGTCCACGCGCGCGCGCACCGCGACCTGGCCTACCGTCTGGACTTCGCCGGGCGAGCGCAGCGCCTCTTCGAGCACCCAGCGCAGCTCGCTCGGCAGCGGCGCGAGCGCGTCGGCCAGCTGGTCCAGCAGCTGCCGCGACGAGGAGCGCGCTTCCTCCTGGCCGAGCACCTCCCGCAACCGGCTCGGGTGATCGTCGTAATTGGCGAACACCGCGTGTTGGATGCCCCGCTGGCCCAGCGCCAGCAGCACTCCGGCGGTGCGGGGCGTGAGGGTCGTGTACAACATCAGGGGGAGCGAGGGGAACAACACCCGCAGTCGCTCGATCTCCTGCGACCGCGCGTGGCCGGACAAGAGCGGGTCCACGACCGCCAGCTCGACGGGCCGACCGCGGATGCCGGTCAGCACATCGCCCCAAGTTGAAACCTGCGCGACACTGAACCGAGAGCCCGCAGCCCGGCGGAGTTTGTGGAACTGGACGTCGGGGACGGCCGCTAATACGAGCATGAATCCCCCAGAACCCCTAAATGTCGCAAAATCGCCCTACGATGCCGCAAAAGCGCCCTAAAACCCGGACGCCTCCGCTCGCAGCTTGTAGTTGTCCTGTTGCGTCGACTCCACACCATGGTTTGCGGAGGTCACATGTCCCGTATTCGCGCCCTATTCGCCCTGCTCGTCGTCGCGTTCGCCCTCACCACCGTCGCGTGTGCCGACGCCACCGGCCCCGGCCACGGGTGTGATGTGCAAAGTAGCAACACCTGCAAGTAAGCCTCTCAGCCTGCGAGCCGCGCGAGGGACTCCGACACCTCGCGCAGCTCGTCGGTCTGCAATACCGGCTCCGTCGCGGACTGCGCTTCCCGCGCCATGGCCTGCTGGCAATCCCCCAGCCCGCCGAGAATGCGCTCGATCCTGAACTCGACCTCGTGCAGGCCCGCGGCGCCCGCGATTTCGAGCGCCTCCTTCATGAGCGCTTCGGCGCGGCGGTACCGGCCAAACCGCGCCTGACCGATCCCCTGTTTCAGGTAAAAGTCCGCCCGGAAGTTGGGCGGCATGTCGGAGAGACGCTCTTCGCAACGCTCCCGCCAGCGAGCAAACCCGACGTGATCGCGCCGGAACGACGCGGTGTGCATCAACTCGATCATCGCGTTGCTCGTGCTCTCCGGTGTGGCTCCGCGGCGTACGACCTCACACAGTGCGCGCTCCGCACCGGCGCTGTTCCCAACCATCAGGAGCATGATCCCGATGTCGTTAAGAGCGCGGAGCTGCGACGCCTTGTCCTCGTACAATTCGAAGGCCCGCCAAGTATGAGGGATCGCCTCTGCCGGCTGTCCCATCTGGTACAGCACCACGCCGATCCCATGTTCTGCCCGCGCCTCCACGTCCTGTTCCCGCCTGGCGCGCGCGTCGGCCAGGGCGCGTCGAAGGCCAGCCTCCGCGTCTGGCAGGTTCCCGCGTCCTCGGACGCATTCGGCTTGGCCGATTCGACTGAGAAGTTCGCCTCGGTGGTCGCCCGCCGCACTCGCCATCTCTCCCGCTTCGGCGTACGCAGCTTCCGCCTCGTCGAACCGGTTCAGCTTGCGGTACACGCGCGCGAAGCGCAGCTGCGACGCCACTGCGTCGGTCGACGACAGCCGGTGCCCCACCACTACCAGCAGCGTCGTGAGCACGTCGAGCGCTTCCTCGAGCCGCAGCTCGGCCTCGAGGAAGTGCGCGTAGGCGAACAGCGCTGGCGCGATGAGCTGGATGTCCCCGAGGCGGTAGGAGTCCGACGCACTCTCGGCGATCCCGTGCACGTGCGCGCCTTCGGTGGCCGCGGCGTGGAGCTCGCGGCAGAACCGATCGGTCGCCACCCATTGGTAATGGAACGCATCCTGCGAAACCGGAGCCCGGTCCGGCGCAAGCAGGTCCACCAGTCGCAGCGCGAGAAACGCGCCTTGTCCCAGGCGCGCTTCCAACGTCGTGGCCGGTTCCGGACCTGACACCCGCTGTAGGAAGATGGCGTGTGGCAGCGACTCGAACTTGAGACGGGAAACCGGCATTCCTAATGCCTCCGAGTGTGAGGCTAGCGAGCTGGCGCTTCCACACAGGGCAGGGGCTATGCCTCATCGCAACGTGCGGCCGGCTCGGAACATAGCGTTTTCGAGCTCCTTCCGTTAGGCCGCAGGTTTCGCGTTTTCTCGCTTTTCGCCGCATCGTTCCGATGCCGGTCGAGCAGCCGCTCCTCCCCCTATTCCGGCCATGCGCCGGGGCCTTACCCTCGCCGAACTCCTGGTCGTGCTGGCGATTCTAGCCATGGTGACGGCCGTCACACTGCCTCGCCTGGCGGGCTTCCGAGACTGGATCGCAGTCGACACTGCAGCCCAGGAGGTGATCACCGCGATCGCCGTCGCCCGCAGTGCTGCGGTCATGCAAGGCACTCGCAGCCGGGCGGTGATCGCTGCCGACACGTTGCGGATCGACCGCTGGCGGGAGGACTCGTGGGCAGACCTCCATCGCTGGCCGGGCCCGGATCGGCACGGCGTGGCACTCGAAGTGTCGAACCCGGTGGTCGTCTTCGACCCGATCGGTCTGGCGTGGGGACTGTCCAATACGACGGTCGTGTTGCGACGCGGAACGCGCGTCGCGACCATCACCGTGTCCCGCCTCGGGAGAGTCAAGCGGTGGTAGCCGGCGCATGCAACCATTCCCGGGGGATGGGCATCAAACGAGGTGGAGCCGAAGCCGGCCGGGCGGGGACGTGAAACATCTCGCCGAGCCAGCCGTATCAGGGTAGAGCATCGCGCAAGGGTCGCGGCCGAAGTGTGACGGCCACTTCGCCCGACCGCCAACCCGGGGAGTTGTAAGCCCCGGGTTTGGTTTTTCTAGGACCCGGGTGAGCGGATCCCCACCGCGTCGAAGCTGAACGTGACGCGATCGGCGACGCGAACGGTGCCCGCGGGTCCGCCGCGATACGGCCGAATACCGTAATCCGTCTGTTTCACCGAGAAACCGCCAGTCGCCCGCAGCGTGTCGGCGCCGATCTCGGCGCGGACGTCACAGCTCACCTCCCGCGTCTGCCCAGCAAGGGTGAGCCGGCCATGCACGTGGAATCCCTCGCCGGACGGCGTCACGCTCGCGGAGACGAAGCGGATGTCGGGATACTCGTCCACTCGCAGCACCTCGGTCCGCATGGCTTGAGTGACTTTGCGGACTTCGGCCGTGTCGGAAGACCCGAGCACGGCGAGACTATCCGCCGGTACGACGATTTCCACCCGCGACTCAGGCGCCGCGTTCGGGTAGTAGACGACCCGGCCCGCGAACGCGCGAGCGCGGACGACATGCGCGTGGCCCGCGAACCCGAGCAGCCCCGCTTTGCCCGTCTTCACCTCGAACCGACTGGCGGCGGACAGCACGTAGACCACGGAGTCCGGCGCGCCACCCTGGGCCCACGCGGGAGCGGAGCCGAGCGAGATCACTCCCGTCAGGAGCGCCCACCGGACGAAGGTCATCCTCGACTCGGCGCGAGATAGCGGTTCAACCCCAGTTCGAAGGGGACCGGCCGAATGCGGAAGACCGACTCGATGGCGTTCGCGGGGGTGGCGCTGCCTTCGACCAGCATTTGCAGCTGATCGCTCGTGAGTGGCGCCGCGGCGCCGAGCAGGTCGAACGCACTGGCGGCCGCCCGGGCGAGTGCGAGCGGCACGTGCACGAGCGGGCGGGGGTGGCGGGTGGCCCGCCCGATGGCGCGTAGGAATTCCTCGTAGGTCAGGACCTGTGGCCCGCCCAGCTCGAACGCGCCCGAGAGCCCGGGCTGTTCGACCGCGAGCGCGAACGCGAGAGCGACGTCCTCCACCCAGACGGGCTGCGTGGGGAAGCGGCCGTCGCCGAACACCGGCACGATGGGAGACCAGCGGTGCAGGAGGGCGAGGGCGCGGATCGGCGCGCTCTCCGGGCCACTGATGATCGACGGCCGGACGACGGCGTGCGACAGACCCGAAGCGCGGACCAGCTCCTCGGCGTGCCATTTCGTTCGATGATACGGCGTCGCCCCAGCCGCGTCCCGCGCGCCGACGGCGCTCATGTGCACGAACCGCTCCACGCCGGCACGGCGCGCCGCCTCGACCACGCGGCGCGTGCCTTCCACGTGCACGGCGTGAAAGGTGGCGCGGCCCGTTTCGACGATGATGCCCACGAGGTGAACGACGGCGTCCGCGCCACGCGTGAGCGTCGTGAGCGCCGCCGCGTCCGCCAGGTCGCCGGGGACGAGCTCGACACCGTGGGTCTCGAGTGTCCGCGCCTGGAGCGGGCTGCGCACCAGCGCTCGGACCGCATGTCCTCGGCGCGCCAGCACCGTGGTAATGTGCCGTCCCACGAACCCGGTGGCGCCGGTGACGGCGATCAGCACGAACGAACCCCGTCAGGTGGAGCCTGTGCCGCCCTCGTCGAGGAACACGAGCGTGCGGCGCCGCGCGACCACCGAGGCGAGTGCCTCGTAGACCTTGGGATCGAGCACCGTGCCGGCAAGATCGCCCGCCCGCTCCACCGCCTTTTCGGCGGTCATCTTCTCCTGGTAGGCGCGCGACGTACTGAGGGCGTCGAACACTTCGGCGGCGCCGATGATGCGGGCGCCTATCGGGATCTCCTCGCCGCGCAGCCCGTCAGGGTAGCCCGTCCCATCCCACCGCTCGTGGTGGTGGCGCACTGCCGGGATGATGTCGCCAAGGTGCGAGAGCGGCGCGAGGATCTGGGACCCGATGACGACGTGCTGCTTGACGTGCTCGAACTCGTCGGGGGTCAGCGCACCCTGCTTGTTCAGGACCGATTCGCGCGTCCCGATCTTGCCGATGTCGTGCAGCCGGCCCGCGACCCGCACGTGCTCGACTTCCTCCTCTGGAATTCCGAGCTCGTGAGCAACCGTGGCGGACAGGTCGGCCACGCGGGCCGAATGCCCCCGCATATAGGGGTCTTTCGCCTCCAGGGCGTTCACGAGGGCTTCGAGCGTCGCGATCGAAAGCCGCTCCAGCTTCATGCGCTCCCGCTGGAGCTCCGCGGCGCGCGTGCTGACCTCTTCCTTGAGCCACTGATTCAGCTGGCGGTTCTCGAGGAGCATCTCGCGCCGCTTGAGCGCCCGCTGGACCGCCCGTCCCAGGTCGGCGAGCTCGATCGGCTTCGTGAGGTAGTCCATGGCGCCCCGCTGCATGCACAGCGCGGCGCTGGTCGCGTCGTTCACGGCGGTGAGCATGAGGATCGCGAGCTCGGGCTCGATCTCGATGGCCTGCGGCACGAGGTCGACCCCGCTGGTGCCGGGCATGCGGATGTCACACAGCATGAGCGCGATGCGGTGGCGCCGGAGCTGCTGCAGGGCTTCGTCACCGGTGCCTGCGGCGTACACTTCGTACTGCTGTTGCATGAGGAACTTCTTGAGGGCGTTCCGGATGGGCTCCTCGTCGTCCACGACGAGGATCTGGACGGGCCCCGCCACGTCGGCCACTCAGGACTCCTTGGGTGATTCCGTCATGAAAATGGCGCGGGCCGGTCGATCTGGATAGCCCCGCTCGCGCGAGAAACGCCGCAGCTCAAGTGGCGGCGGCGACGAACGTGACGTCTACGGGAGCCGCGAGCAATCCCGCACCGTGGGCGCGAGCGAGCAACTCGGCCACCGCCTGCCGGCCGGTCGGGCCGTAGTCCACCGTGTACGCGTTCACGTACATCTGGACGAACCGGTCGATGCGCGAGGCGTCGAGGCCGCGGCCGTAGGCCGTCGCGTGTGCGAGGGCCTCGGCGCGGTGGGCGAGGCCGTACTGAATGCTGGCCTTGAGATCGCGGGCGATGTCCCGCATCAGCGCGTCTCCCAGGTCGCGCCGCACGACGTTGCCGCCGAGCGGCAGCGGCAGTCCCGTCTCGTCGTGCCACCATTCACCGAGGTCGGCCCACAGGTGCAGCCCGCGGTCGGCATATGTGAGCTGCCCCTCGTGAATGAGGAGCCCCGCCTCCGCGCGGCCCGCCGCCACGTACTCCTCGATCTGATCGAACGGCACGACGACGTGGCGCGCCGCCGGCTGGTACAGCTTGAGCGCCAGAAACGCCGTGGTGAGCTCTCCTGGGACCGCGATGCGCAGGCTCCCCGCACCGAGCGCCGCCCGCGGATCGGCGGGACGCGGGAGGCGGGCCACGATTCGTGGCCCATAGCGGTCGCCGATGCTCGCTCCGTGGGCGAGCAGCGCATAGCGATCGGCGAGGTAGGCGTAGGCATGCAGCGACACGGCTGTTACTTCCAGCTCGCCGGCGAGGGCGCGTCGGTTCAACGACTCGATATCGCCGAGCTCGTGCACGTATCGGCGGTCGCCGGTGTCGATCCGCCCGGCGGCGAGCGCCCAGAACATGAACGCGTCGTCCGCGTCCGGGCTGTGCGCCAGATGGATCGTCCGCGGACCGTTAGCCGCCACGCGTCGCCTTCGCGGCGGTCGCCGCCGTTGCCTGCCGGTGGAACGCATCGAGATTCTCCGCGTGCTCGCCGTACTCGGGCCGCTGGCGCGTACGCTCCGCCGCCTCGTGCTTGAGGAAGTCGCGGTAGGCGCGCAGTGCTCCCCCGGCGTCCCGCTCGAGCTCGAGCCCCCGGGCCCGCAGCATGAACGCGAAGAGGTGCGTGGGCACGGCCCGGCGGATGGTGTCCGCCTGGGCCAGGGCCGCCGCCGCGTTGCCGCTGGTCAGGTCGAGCACCCCGATGTGGTAGCGGGCATCGACGTCGAGCGCCGGCAACATGGCGTAGGCCTGGAGCGCCATGGGCAGGAAGAACTCCGCGCTGTCCGCCTTGCCTTGCGTGTGCAGCGTCATGACGCGGTTGTAGAGACGGGTGGCGCGCTCTTCAGGCGACATCTGCGAAATATCGGGAGCAGGGAGCTGGGAGCGGGGAGCAGTTGCCTCCGGTGCATCGCCTGCTCCCTGCTCCCTGCTCCCTGCTCCCAATCGCAGCGCGAGCACGGTAAGGAGCGCTCCCAGCGCCGCCCCCGCCACGCCCCAGGGGAGGCCAGCCCGCCACCCGGATGTATGCGTGCCGCCCACCTGGGCACCACACTTGTGACAAAACCTCGCTGTGGCGGCGAGAGGCGCCCCGCACGCGTGACAGTTCATTGCGGCCGGAATCTAACTGGCAGGAATCTGGGGGGCAGCGTACTGTAGTCTGGTGAGCCACGATCTCGCTCCATGAGCGCCACCTTCCCGGGACACGACCGCGCCAGGCACATGGGCGAGCTGAAGCGCGGCGATGAACGATGGGACGTGTTTATCGAGATGCAACTCGACGCCGAGGTGGGTGCCGTGCGCGGGCGTGTGCACTTCGTGAACGGGGAGCACCGCCGCACCACGAGCTGGATTTTCCTCGAGCTGTCGGAGCGCGAGGTCCAGGAGCGCTTCGGGGAATTTTCGGCCGTGGAGCTCTGGCACTTCGTGGCGGCACTGGACGGCTGACGCGTTGCGTGGAAAACCTTGCATGTTGTGCACATTTCGGTTCGCATTTATGCAGGGAAGGTCCGCGTAGGGCTTTGATCGGGGGTGGTGTGTTGCGTTGGTGACACGAAATGGTTGACACCTCGCAACGACCCCAGTACCTTCCCGCATGCCCGGGCCCGCTTCGTTCGTGGCATCGTCCGTGCGTTCCCCTCTCGAGGACCGTTCTAGGAGACCGATCTTATGGCCGCGACGTTGGAGCCCACTACATCCGCTTCCGGGGCGAAGGCCGCGAGCGGCGCTTCGCCCGCGGACGTGGTGCGGAAGGCGAAGGAGGCCGGCGTGCAGGTGGTGGACCTGAGGTTCACCGACCTGCCGGGCACGTGGCAGCACTTTTCGATCCCGCTGAAAGAGCTGACGGAAGACCTGTTTGCCGAGGGGATCGGGTTCGACGGCTCCTCGATTCGCGGATTCCAGGCGATCAACGAGAGCGACATGCTGCTGTTCCCGGATCCGGCGAGTGCCTTCGTCGATCCGTGCCTCGAAGTCCCGACCCTATCGCTCACGTGTGATGTGTCCGACCCGGTGACGGGCCAGCGTTACTCGCGCGACCCGCGCTACGTGGCGCAGAAGGCGGAGCAGTACCTGGTGAAGTCGGGAATCGCCACGACCGCGTATTACGGGCCCGAGGCGGAGTTTTACATCTTCAATTCGGTACGCTTCGACCAGAACGCGCACGAGGGCTACTACCACATCGACTCCGAGGAGGGGATCTGGAACTCGGGGACGAACGGGAGCCCGAACCAGGGGCACCGGCCGCGGCACAAGGAGGGCTACTTCCCGGTGCCGCCGGTGGACCGGCTGCAGGACCTGCGCTCCAAGATCATGCTGGCGCTGATCGCGTCGGGTGTCGACGTCGAGGTGCACCACCACGAGGTGGGCACGGCGGGGCAGACCGAGATCGACATGCGGTTTACGACGCTCGGGCGCATGGCCGACCAGCTGATGATGTACAAGTACATCGTGAAGAACGTGTGTCACCAGCACGGCTACACCGCGACGTTCATGCCCAAGCCGATGTTCGGGGATAACGGGTCAGGGATGCACGTGCACATGAGTCTGTGGAAGGACGGGACGAACCTGTTCTTCGACCCCAAGGGGTATGCGCTCTTGTCGGATGCGGCGCGCTGGTACATCGGGGGGCTCATCAAGCACGCCCCGGCGCTGCTGGGGTTCGCGGCCCCGACGACCAACAGCTACCGGCGGCTGGTGCCGGGCTACGAGGCGCCGATCAACCTGATCTACTCGCAGCGCAACCGTTCGGCGATCTGTCGCATCCCGGTGTATTCCAAGTCGCCGAAGGCGAAGCGGGTGGAGTTCCGGGCGCCCGATCCGTCGAGCAATCCGTACCTGACGTTCGCGGCGCTGCTCATGGCGGGGCTGGACGGCATCAAACACAAGATCGAGCCGCCGAAGCCGATGGATGTGGACTTGTACGACCTCGAGCCCGAAGAGCGCAAGCATGTGAAGAACACGCCGGGCTCCCTGAACGAGTCGCTCGCGGCGCTCGAGACGGACCACGCCTTCTTGCTCGAGGGCGGGGTGTTCACGCCCGACCTGATCGAGACGTGGCTCGCCTACAAGCGCGCCAAGGAAGTCGATCCGGTGGCGCTGCGGCCGCATCCGTACGAGTTCTTCCTGTACTACGACGTCTGACGGAAGGCGGTAACCAGGAGGGCGGCAAGGGCGGCGTGAGCGCCCTTGCCGCCTTCTGCCGTCTTCTACCGCCCTCCATCGTCCTCTATCTTAGTGCCCATGACTCCCACCGCCTCCGAGACGCGCGAGATCCTCGACGAACTGAAGAAGCGCCGCGTGCGGTTCCTGCTGCTCCAGTTTACGGACCTGTTGGGCGTCAACAAGGCAGTGGAGGTCCCCTCCTCGCAGTTCGAGAAGGCCCTGGCCGGCGAGGTGACGTTCGACGGATCGGCGCTCGAAGGGTTCGCCCGGGTTGAGGAGGCGGACGCGTTGCTCGTCCCCGATCTCGAAAGCTTCCGCGTGTTCCCCTGGGGGGGTGGGGCCGTGGAGGGAAGTGACGGGGAGGCGCCCGGTGCCGTCGCGCGACTGATCTGCGACATCCGCTACCCCGACGGCCGGCCGTTCGAGGGGTGCCCCCGCACCACCCTGAAGCGTCAGGTCGAGCGGACCGCGCAGCTGGGCTTTACGATGCGTCTCGGCTGCGAGGTGGAGTTCTTCATCTTCGAGCAGAGCGAGCGCGGTGAGCCGACGACGCGGACGCTCGACGCGGGCAGCTACTTCGATCTCGTCCCGGTGGACCGTGGGGAGCAGGCGCGGCGGGTCGTCGTCGCGGCGCTCGAGGAGATGAAACTCGGTTCAGAGGCTTCGCATCACGAGGTGGCGCGCGGCCAGCACGAGATCGACCTGGGCTACGCCGAACCATTGACGATGGCTGACCACTTGGCCAGCCTCCGCTTCATCGTGCGGACGATCGCGGTGCGGCACGGCTTGGTCGCCACCTTCATGCCCAAGCCGATCTACGGCCGCAACGGCTCGGGGATGCACACCCACCAGTCGCTGTTCGCCAAGGGCAAGAACGCGTTTTTCGACGCGGCCCGCCCGATCCAGCTCTCCGAGGTCGGCCGGTGGTACATCGGCGGCCTGCTCCGGCACGCCCGCGGCTATTGCGCCGTGACCAATCCGCTGGTGAACTCCTACAAGCGGCTGGTGCCGGGCTATGAGGCGCCGGTGAACGTCTCCTGGTCCACCCAGAACGTGTCTCCGCTCATCCGGGTACCGGCGCAGCGCGGCGAGGCCACGCGTTGCGAAAACCGGATGCCCGACCCCTGTGCGAATCCGTACCTCGCCATCGCCGTGCAACTCGCCGCCGGTCTGGACGGCATCCACGGGCGGATCGACCCCGGCGAGCCCGTGAACAAGAACATCGCGCGCATGTCGTACCGCGAGCGCCGCAAGTATCGCATCGACGACCTTCCGCGGGACTTGCACGAAGCGCTCGACTATCTGGAAAAGGATGCGGTCGTGCGGGACGCTCTGGGCGAGCACATCTACGAGCGCTATCTCGATGCGAAGCGCGAGGAGTGGCAGGAGTACATCGGTCAGGTCGGCGAGTGGGAGTTGAACAGATACCTGGGGCAGTACTGACGACGTCGCAGCGAAGCGTCGCGGAAAGACGTCACGAAGAAACGTCGCGAAAAGGCGTGACTACCGGTCGGGCGGCGGGTGGGCGTGCAATCGTCCGATCATCTTGCTGATCAGGACGACGCGACTCTCGAGGGCGCTGATCGCGCGGTGGTGAACCGGGTCGAGGGCACCCGCGACGCGAAGGTGCGTGATGGCCTCTTGCGCGGAGCCGCGCGCGTAGAGCAAAAACTGGCGGAACTCCGCCACGGTGCCCCGACCGCACGCCTCGGCTATATTCGAACATATGGAAAGGGCCGCGCGCACGAGTTGATCGCCACGCTCGTAGTGGCCGGGTCCGCGGAAGGTGCGGGCGAGACGCGCAGCGTCCGCGGCGAACGTGCAGGCCAGTTCATGGACGCGCAGCCGTCCCGCGTGAGCCTTGATCATCACGCCCGAGAGTAGCAGCTCGGGCCTCATATGCTGTCATCCTTTTCACGCCTGTACGTGACGATTTTTCGCGACGCGCTTCCGCGACGCTTTTCCTTGGCTACGCTGGCATTGCTGGCAGCATGCGATCCAACTTCGCGCCCCAACGACACGCTCGGCCTCCAGAGCACCGCCCGCTGGGAATGGCATGGGCGTCTGGTCGTGAAGGGTGACTCCACGCTCACGCTCGTTCGGATGGCGATCGACACGACGCACGGCGGCGGCGACGTGGCCCTCGCCCGATTCGACTTCAATCCCGCTGTCGGGGAGGGAGACGAGTACTCGCTCACTCTCGCGTTGGACCTGGGGCGCGCGCGCGACCTGCGCCAGAACGTCCCGTACCCGCTTGGGCCCCCGCCCGCGCGCCTTCCCGCGTACGCCACCGTGACGTGCCTGTGCCGCCCCCTGAAGCCGGACTCGGTCCGGGGCACGTTCACGCTCGCGACGCGCGGCCTGCGACAGATCACCGGCCGTGTGGACGCGACCCTGTACTTTACGGAATGGAACGACGCCGCTCGCCACGTGACCTATTCGCTGCACCAACGCATTGATTTGCTCAAGTAGGACGACGGCTGTCCGGCGGACGGGCAGACTGGCGGTCGGAACGGCAGCAGCACTGCTGACCGTCGGTCCGCCCGTCCGCCTGTGTGGCCAATCCCCCGCTGCCACGATCGACACGATCATCGTCGTGAACCGCAATGTGTTCGATCTCCAGGAGGCCGATGCGCCCAGCTTCATCGCCCGCCTCGCGAACCGGCTGCACGCGCGCACGCGTGCCGGCGTCATCCGTAGTACGCTGCTGGTCAACCCCGGGGACCGCTACGACTCGGCGCGGGTCGCCGAGAGCGAGCGGGCGTTGCGCAACCTGTACGTCTTCAGTCGCGTGCGGATCGATACCACGCGCCTCGACGGCCGCCTGGCGCTTCGCGTCGCCACCACCGACGGCTGGAGCACGAAGCCGCAGATCGGCTACTCGTCCGCGGGCGGGGACGTCACGTGGATGGTCGGCCTCGTGGAAGACAACCTGTTGGGCACCGCGACGTCCCTGACCGCCGTGTACAACAAGACGCCCGACCGCCGCATCTTCGATCTCGGGCACGTGAACCCCCACTTTTTCTCGCGCCGTGGTTGGCTGCAGGCCAAGCACACCAACAAGTCGGATGGCAACCGGGGCACCTGGCTGGTGGGAGTGCCGTTCTACGAGACGGCCGCGCGGCGCGCGTTCATCACTGACGGCGAGGCGGCGTCGGAGCGGGTGCTCGTCTTCCGGCGTGACACCTTGGGGCGCAATGTCGTAGACACGGTGGAGCGGCGCGCCCTGCGCGTGGGGATCGCGGCAGCGTTCGCCCCGCGCGCGACCACAGAAGGGTACCTACGGCTTTGGCTCGCCGGCCAGTGGCGCCGCGAGAACTTCGATTCCGTTGGCACGACCGCGTTCCCGCGCTCCCTGTTCGGCACGGTAGGGGTCGGAATGGACGTCGGGCATGTGCGCTTCCAAGTGCTCGAGCGGTTCAACTCGTACGCCCGGCGTGAGGACGTGGACATGTCGCAGCTGTTTCACGTCGGTGTGTGGGCGGCACCCCGCGCGTGGGGGTATCCGTCCGGCGAGGCGGGCGTCGGGCCGGAGGTGAGTGCACAGCTCGCGGCACCGTGGCGGCGTGGCTTCGCGGTCCTGCGGGCGGCGGCAAACGGCGTCCTCACGGCGGGAGCGCCGGATTCGGGGCGCGTCGCGGGCGCGTTCACGGTCGCGAGCCAGAACCTCCGCCATCAGACGCTCATTCTCCACCTCGAGGGTGCCCACCTGCGGCGCGCGAAGCCCGGCAACGAGTTCGACCTGTGGAACTCGCAGAACGGTCCGCGCGTCTTTGGCATCCACGAGTTCACGGGCACGCGCCTGGTGTGGCTCGCGCTCGAGGATCGCGTGCTCGTCGCGGACGACCTGTGGGGGCTCATCGGCGTGGGCGTGGCACCGTTCCTCGACTACGGCGGGGCGTGGTACGCAGGCGAACCGGCCCGGCTGGGTGGCGACGTCGGCCTGTCGCTGCGGATCGGCCCGACCCGTGCGGTGCGAGGCGACGTCGCGGACATTGCCGTCGGATATCGCTTCGGGAAGGGGTTCGCCGGCAGCCGCTGGGGCGTCGCGATCCGCAAGGGCGTGCGGTACTGAGCGCACCGTTGCAACATCTCGAGCCCGATCGGCGTTATCATCGACATGGAGATAGTGACCAAGAGCGCGAGCGTGAGCCGGCGCCGGGGGGTGATCACCGGTATCCTCGTCGTCGCCGGCCTGTGGACGCTGCTGCATGTGTATCTCGGGCAGCGCCTGCTCGCTCAGACGCCGCTGGCGCCCGGCTGGCGCCTGCTCGGCTGGGTAGGCGTCCTGGTCCTCGTCCTCGCACCGTTCGTGGCGCTGTTCGCCGGACGGACCGAGCGGCTGCCGGCGAAGCGCGGTCTCGAGGTCGCCGGCTTCACGGCCATGGGTCTGTCGTCGCTCCTGATCGTGTTCGCGCTCGCGGGCGACGTGCTGCACCTGCGCGTGTGGCTTGGCGCCGGCGGCTTCAGCGCCGCCGTGGTAGGCGGTGCGGTCGCCGTCCTGGTGATCGGTCTGTGGCGGGCGCGGCGGCCCGCGATGGTGCGGGTGGTGGACGTCCCGATCACGGGGCTTCCCTCGGATCTCGAAGGCTTCCGCATCGCGCAGCTCTCCGACCTGCACGTCGGCCCCACGCTCAAACGGGATTTCGTCGCGCGCGTGGTGGACACGACCAACGGCCTCAAGCCCGATCTGATCGCCCTGACCGGGGACGTGGCCGACGGGTTCCCGCCTGCGCTGCGCGGCGAGGTGGCGCCGCTCGCAGGGCTCGTGGCGCCGCACGGGAAGTTCTTCGTCACGGGGAACCATGAGTACTACTGGGATGCAGCCGGCTGGGTGCGCGAGCTGCAAGGGCTCGGCTTCAGCGCACTCGTCAATGGGCACCAGCTGATCCGCCGGGGAGCTGGGCGGATCGTCCTCGCCGGGGTCACGGACCTCTCGAGCCGCGGCCTCCCCGGACATACCTCCGATCCGGCGGCGGCGGTCGCGGGGGCGCCGGAGAGCGACGTCCGGGTGCTGCTGGCGCATCAGCCGAAGAGCGCGTTCGCGGCACGCGCCGCCGGCTACGACCTGCAGCTCTCGGGGCACACGCACGGCGGGCAGTACTTCCCGTTCAACCTGCTGGTGCGGCTGTTCCAGCCGTTTGTCGCCGGACTCCACCGGCTGGAGGCGATGTGGCTGTACGTGAGCCGGGGCACCGGCCATTGGGGGCCGCCGCTGCGCCTGGGCGCGCCGGCCGAGATCACGCTGATTCAGCTCACGCGCGCTTGAGCGCGTCGGCCCCCCCCACCCGAATGGGTGGCGCCCATCCAGCGTTCGGCCTTGACGGTCGTGGGACCCAGGCGTATCCTCCGGGTCCTGTCGCAATGCAGCAGACTGTTCCGATTTGGAGTGATATCGACTCGTGATGCAGCTCGCGCTCGTCCTGCTTCTGGTCCTGGTCCTGCTGAGCATTAGCTCAGGACAGGGTCTGCGGCGCGCGCGAAACAGGCACATGAGCAGCTAGCGATACAAAGAAGGACGCAGTAAGCGCCGCGGACCCAAGAAGGTCCGCGGCTTTTTTTTCGGCATCCACGCGAGACAGGGAGCACGGGAGCCACCCATGGGGAGAGACGTCATCATCTTCGACACGACCCTGCGCGACGGCGAGCAGGCGCCCGGCAATTCGATGACGGCCGAGGAGAAGCTGCGTCTCGCCCGCCAGCTGGACACGCTTGGGGTGGACGTGATCGAAGCGGGGTTCCCGAGCGCGTCGGAGGGCGACCGGCGGGGCGTCCGGGGGATCGCCGAGGCCCTGCGCCGTCCCGTGATCGCCGCGCTCGCCCGCTGTCACGACCGCGACATCGACCTCGCCGGGGAGGCCGTGCGAGCGGCTGCGCGACCGCGGGTGCACGTCTTCATCGCGACCTCCGACCTCCACCTCCAGTGCAAGCTGCGGCTCAGTCGCGACCAGTGTCTCGAGCGGGCACGCGAGGCGGTGCAGCGGGCTCGCCGCTTCACGGACGACGTCGAGTTCTCGGCCGAAGACGCGACGCGCACGGACCTGGAATTCCTGTGCCGGGTGGTCGAAGCGGCCATCGCCGCGGGCGCCACGACGATCAATCTCCCGGACACGGTGGGGTACGCGTTGCCGGTCGAGTACGGGGCCATGTTCCGCGCCGTGCGGGAGCGCGTTCCGAACGCCGACCGCGTCGTTTTCAGCGCGCATTGCCATGACGACCTCGGGCTCGCGGTGGCCAACTCGCTCGCCGCGATCGAAGCCGGGGCCGGACAGGTCGAATGCACCGTCAACGGGATCGGTGAGCGTGCCGGCAATGCGGCGCTGGAAGAGATCGTCGTGGCGGGGCGGGTGCGGCCGCATGCGGTCGCGTTCCACTGCCGCGTGAACCCTCAGGAGCTGTTCCGGACGAGCCAGCTCTTGTCACACGTGATCGGCGTCTTTCCCCAACCCAACAAAGCCGTGGTCGGCCGCAACGCCTTCGCCCACGAAGCGGGGATCCACCAGCACGGCGTGCTGCAGAACGGCCTCACGTACGAGATCATCCGCCCGGAAGAGGTGGGGGTCGCGCGCTCGAGCCTGGTGCTGGGCAAGCACTCGGGCCGACACGCGCTGGAGCGGCGCTACCGCGAGCTGGGCTACGAGGTGGACGACGCCACGCTGCGAAAGCTGTACGACGAGTTCACGACGCTGGCGGACAAGAAACGCGAGATCCTGGACGAGGACCTCCTCGCGCTGTTGCACGGCCGGTTCCACGACGCGCCGGAGGCCTACCGGCTCGCGCATCTGCAGGTGACGTGCGGGACGGTGTCGGCGACGGCGGAGGCGCGGCTCGCCGGTCCCTGGAATGGAGGGGAGCGGGGCGCGACGGCGGTCGGCAACGGGCCGATCGCCGCGACGTTCGCGGCGATCGCGAAGGTCGTCGAGCGTCAGGTGGAGGTCTTGAACCTCACCGTGCAATCGGTCACCCCGGGGCGCGACAGCCTGGGGCAGGTGCTGGTGCAGGCGCGGATCGACGGGAAATCGCTGAGCGGGCACGGCGCGTCGACCGACATCGTCGAGGCGAGCGCCCGCGCCCTGGTGCACGCCCTGAACAAGGTGAGCCACGCGGACCAGCTGGAAGACCAGTCGCTCAATGCCAGCTACTTCTGGGGAGTGTGAGCCGATGAGCGAGATGCTTTCGGGGGCGGAGATCCTGTGCCGCGCGCTCGTCGACGCCGGGGTCGAAGTGATTTTCGGCTATCCCGGCGGCGCCATCATGCCGTTCTATCACGCGTTGCCGGACCACCCTCGCCTGCGGCACATCCTGGTGCGACACGAGCAGGCGGCGGCCCATGCGGCCGACGGCTACGCCCGGGCGAGCGGGCGCGTCGGGGTGTGCGTCGCCACATCCGGGCCCGGGGCCACGAACCTCGTGACGGGGCTCGCCGCGGCGCATATGGACAACTCCCCCGTCGTGGCGATCACCGGGCAGGTGTCCCGCCCCATGATCGGGCGCGACGCGTTCCAGGAAACCGACATCATCGGCATCACCCTGCCGATCACGAAGCAGAACTATCTGGTCCAGGACGTGACCGAGCTGGCAGAGGTCGTCGCCGAGGCGATGGCCGTCGCGCTGGAGGGGCGGCCGGGGCCGGTGTTGATCGACGTCCCCAAGGACGTGCAGAACCAGAAGATCGAATGGCGGGGGGCCCAGGCTTCGGGAGCAGCCCCCCACCGGGATCCCCGCGCTCTCGCGCGGGGTCAGTCACTGACCCCGGGCGCAAGCCCGGGGTCGCTCGAAGACGGCGTTCGTGCAGCGGCGCGCCTGATCGCCGGCGCGGAGCGACCGCTCCTCATGGTGGGGCATGGCGTGATCCTCGCGCAAGCGTACGCCGAGGTGCGGGCACTGGCGGAGAAGACCGGGATCCCCGTGATTACGACGCTCCTGGGCATCAGCGCCTTCCCGGACGGCCACCCGCTCCACCTCGGCATGCCCGGCATGCACGGCGAGGTGCACGTGAACCGTGCGATTCAGAACGCCGACGTCATCATCGGCATCGGCCTGCGGTTCGACGACCGCGTCACGGGCAACACGGCCAGTTTCGCACCGCAGGCCCGCATCGTCCACGTCGACCGGGACCGCGCGGAGATCGGGAAGAACGTCCCCGTCACCGTCGGCATCGTGGGCGACGCGCGCGACATCACACGCCGCCTCGTGGCGGCCGTGGAGCCACGCCGGTGCGAGCGCTGGGTCGAGCACATCCGCGGCTTCGTGCGTACCCGAGCCGAGTCGTATCGCGGCGACTTGTCGCCCGAGGCGATCCTCGCGTCCATTTACGAGGCGAGCCATGGCGACTGCACCATCGTAACGGACGTGGGCCAGCACCAGATGTGGGTCGCGAAGCTGTATCCCTACCAGCGCCCCAACACACACATCACGTCGGGAGGCCTCGGCGCCATGGGGTTCGCGGTGCCCGCCGCCATGGGCGTTCACCTCGCCCGTCCGCACGGCACCGTGTGGGCCATCTCGGGCGACGGCGGTTTCCAGATGAACATGGCCGAGATGGCGACCATGGTGCAGGAAGGGCTCCCGGTGAAGATGGCGGTGTTCAACAACGGCTACCTCGGAATGGTGCGGCAGTGGCAGCAGTTCTTCCATGAGAAGCGCTACTCGTGCACGCCGATCTGGAGCCCAGACTACGTGAAGCTGGCCGAGGCGTACAGCATCCCCGGCTACCGGGTGAAGGAGGCGAGCGAGCTCGCCGACGTGGTCGGCCGGGCCAACGCCCAGCCCGGGCCGGCGCTGGTCGAGTTCATGATCGAGCAGGAAGCCAACGTGTTCCCGATGATCCCGCCCGGCGGCTCGCTCTCGGAGCCGATCGAGGCGGAGCCGGCGGCGGCGGGCGGCGCTTGACCGGCGTGCCCCCCTCCTCCTCGGCCGCCCATACGGTCGCCGTGCTGCTCGACGACGCGCTGGTGACGTTGAACCGCGCGTTCGGCGTGCTGCGCCGGCGCAATGTCCCGATCGAGGGGCTCGCGCTGCACCCGAGCGGCACCGTCGGCGAGGCGCGGCTGACGTTCGTGCTGAAGGCCGACGCGGTGACCGCCGATCGCGTCGCGCAGCAGTTTCACAAGATGATCGGGGTGCGCTCGGTGATGGTTCTCGCGAATGACGATTCCACTATGGAGGCGAAACGATGAGCTCGACGGAAATGCGCATTTTCTACGATACCGACGCCGATCCCGCCCGGCTGCACAACCGCGTGGTCGCCGTGATCGGATACGGCAGCCAGGGCCACGCGCACGCGCTCAACCTGCGGGATTCGGGGGTCGGTGCGCGGGTGATCGTGGGCTCTCGTCCCGGCGGGCCGTCGTGGGAGCGGGCCCGGGCGGAGAAGCTGGACGTCCGCCCGGTGGCCGAGGCGGCGCGCGCGGCCGACGTCATCATGATGCTCGTCCCCGACCAGGAGGCGCGCGTGGTGTACGAGGCTGGCGTCGCGCCGGCCCTGCAGCGCGGGAAGACGCTTCTCTTCGCGCACGGGTTCAACGTGCATTTCGGGGAAATCGTGCCCCCGGCCGCCGTGGATGTCGCGATGATCGCCCCGAAATCCCCGGGACACCTGGTGCGCAGCGAGTTCCAGGCGGGCCGGGGCGTGCCGGCGCTCGTCGCGGTGCACCAGGATGCGAGCGGCAACGCGTTGGCCGATGCGCTCGCGTATGCCGCGGGGATCGGCTGCACCCGCGCGGGCGTGTTCGAGACGACGTTCCGTGAGGAGACGGAGACCGATCTGTTCGGCGAGCAAACCGTCCTGTGCGGCGGCGTCACGGCGCTGATCCAAGCCGGTTTCGAGACCCTCACGGCGGCAGGGTACGCCCCGGAGATCGCCTACTTCGAGTGCATGCACGAGCTGAAACTGATCGTGGACCTGATGTATCGCGGTGGAATGAAGTTCATGCGGTACTCGATCAGCGACACGGCGGAATACGGCGATTACACCCGGGGGCCCAAGATCGTGACGCCGGAGGTTCGGGCCGCGATGAAGCGCATCCTGGCGGATATCCAGTCCGGTAGCTTCGCGCGGGAGTGGATCGCCGAGAGCCAGGGGGGCGGCCGCCGGTTCCAGGCGTTGCGCAAGGCCGGCGCGGAGCATCCGATCGAGCAGGTCGGCGCCAAGCTGCGCGCCATGATGCCGTGGACGGAAGAAGGGAAAGGGGCTCGGGGCTCGGGGCTCGGGGCTCGGAGTTCGAACAAAACCCCCGATCCCCGAACCCCGAGTCCCGAACCCCTCAGGGCATGACGGCGCGGACCCTGTTCGAGAAGGTCTGGGCAGCGCACGTCGTCCATCAGTTCCCCGAGGGCCCGGCGCTCCTGTACGTGGACCTGCATCTGGTCCACGAGGTGACGTCGCCCCAGGCGTTCGAGGGGTTGCGGCAGGCGGGGCGCCGGGTGCGCCGGCCGGCGCTGACGGTGGCGACGGTGGACCACAACGTCCCCACGGGGGACCGCGCGGCGCCGATCGCCGATCCCATTGCCGCGCGGCAGCTCGAGGCGCTCGCGGTGAACGCGCGGGACTTCGGGCTGGAGCTGTTCGATCTCCGGTCGCCGCAGCAGGGGATCGTGCACGTGATCGGCCCCGAGCTGGGCCTCACCCAGCCGGGCATGGTGATCGTGTGCGGCGACTCGCACACCGCCACGCACGGCGCCTTCGGGGCGCTCGCCCTGGGGATCGGCACCAGCGAGGTCGAGCACGTGCTCGCGACACAGTGCCTCGTGTGGTCCAAGCCCGGGACCATGGAGGCCCGCGTCACAGGCGCACTTGCGCCTGGCGTCACTGCCAAAGACGTGATCCTCGCCCTGATCGGCCGGATCGGGACGGCCGGCGCCACGGGACACGTCATCGAGTACACGGGGGAGGCGATCCGCGCGCTCTCGATGGAGGAGCGGATGACGGTGTGCAACATGTCGATCGAGGCGGGCGCGCGGGCGGGCATGATCGCCCCGGACGAGACGACAGTCGGGTATCTCAAGGGCCGGCCACGGGCCCCGAGCGGCGCGGCATGGGACCGCGCCGTCGAGCGGTGGCGGGAGCTCGACACCGATCCCGGTGCGACGTACGACAAGCAGCTCGAGCTCGATGCCTCGGAGGTCGCACCCCAGGTGACTTGGGGAACGAGCCCCGGCATGGTCACTCCCGTGACCGGTTGCGTGCCGAGCCCCACCGACTTCACCACCGACGCCGAGCGACGCGCCGTCACGCGCGCGCTCGAGTACATGGGGCTCGCCCCGGGCACGCCGCTCGAGGGGCTCCCGATCGACCGCGTGTTTCTGGGGTCCTGCACCAACGCCCGGATCGAGGACCTGCGCGCCGCGGCCCGCACCGTCCGGGGCCGGCACGTCGCGACGGGCGTCCGGGCGATGGTGGTCCCGGGATCGCAGCAGGTGAAGGCCCAAGCGGAGAAGGAAGGGCTGGACCGCGTGTTCAGCGAGGCGGGGTTCGAGTGGCGCAACGCGGGGTGCTCGATGTGTCTCGGGATGAATCCCGACGTGCTGCAGAGCGGGGAGCGCTGCGCCTCGACGTCGAACCGCAACTTCGAGGGGCGCCAGGGACGCGGCGGGCGCACCCACCTGATGAGCCCGCCCATGGCCGCGGCCGCCGCGGTGGCGGGCCGGATCGTGGACGTCCGCAGCTGGGGGAGGGAGCCCGCCGCCCGATGACGGAGCCCTTCGTGCGTCACACCGGTCGGCTGGCGGCCCTGGCGCGCGCCAACGTCGATACCGACCAGATCGTTCCGAAGCAATTTCTGAAGCGGGTGGAGCGCACGGGGTTCGGACCGGCCCTGTTCCACGACTGGCGCTTTCGGCCCGACGGCGGCCCGAATCCGGATTTCGAGCTCAACCACCCCGGCGCCCGGGGCGCGAGCATCCTTCTCGCCGGGGAGAACTTCGGCTGCGGCTCGTCGCGGGAGCACGCGGTCTGGGCGCTCCGCGAGTACGGCTTCCGCGCGATCCTGGCGCCGTCGTTCGCCGACATCTTTTTCGCGAACTGCTGTCAGAACGGGCTCGTCCCCGTGCGCCTCTTGCCCCAGGAGATCGCCGAGCTGTTCCGCCGCCATCAGGCGGCGGGCGGCGAGTACCAGCTCACGGTCGACCTCGAGGAGCAGCGTGTGGTCGACGGCCTCGGGTTCCGCACCACGTTTTCCATGGAGCCCTACCGCCGCGAGATGCTGCTCCACGGCCTCGACGAGATCGGGCGGACCTTGCGCGTCGAGGACCGGATCGGGGCGTACGAAAACAACCGGGATGCGGGATGCGGGAGGCGGGACGCGTCGTGAAGACTTACACGATTGCCGTCCTCCCAGGCGACGGGATCGGGCCGGAGGTGATCGCGGAAGCGGAGCGGGCGCTCGAGGCCGCCGGCGACCGCTTCGGTATCGAGTTCACGCTGCGGCGCTTTCCCGTCGGAGCGGCGGGGGTCGCGGCCGCGGGGGATCCGCTACCCGAAGTGACGCGCGAGGCGGTGACGCGGGCCGACGCCGTGCTGCTCGGTGCCGTAGGCGATCCCGCGCTCGACAAAGCGCCTCGGCACCTGAAACCGGAGACGGGCCTGCTGGCCCTGCGCGCGCTGTTGGGCGTGTTCGCCAACCTGCGTCCCGTCTCGGTCCATCCCGCGCTTGTCGAGCGGTCGCCCCTCAAGGCGGACCGATTGCGCGGGGCGGACGTGCTCATCGTGCGGGAGCTGACGGGCGGATTGTATTACGGCGAGCCGCGTGGGCGGGCGGCGTCGCGTGCGGTCAACACGCTCGCCTATTCCGTCGTCGAGGTGGAGCGGGTGGCGCGGATCGCGTTCGCCGCGGCGCGTCGCCGGCGCCGCCACGTCACCTCCGTGGACAAGGCGAACGTGCTCGAGGTCTCGCAGCTGTGGCGTGACACCGTGACGGCCGTTGGGCGCGAGTACCCGGACGTCGCCCTCGACCATCTCTACGTCGACACCGCTGCCATGCGGCTCGTGGCCGAACCCGCCGCGTTCGACGTGATCCTCACCGAGAACATGTTCGGGGACATCCTGAGCGACGAGGCAGCAGTGCTCGCCGGCTCGCTCGGCCTCCTGCCCTCGGCCTCGCTCGGGTCAGGACCGGGTCTGTTCGAGCCGATCCACGGGTCGGCTCCGGACATCGCCGGCCGCGACGTGGCTAACCCCATCGGGGCCATCGCTACGGTCGCCATGCTGTTGCGTCACGGGTTTGGCCTGGCGGAGCCCGCCCACGCCGTGGAGCAGGCGATCTTCCTGGCCCTGGAGCAAGGCGCGCGGACGCGCGACATCGCCGAGCCGGGGGGGGCGCCCGCGCTCGGGACCCAGGCGATGGGAGCGCGCATCGCCGGGCTGATCGGCGAAGCGCAGCGGTCGCGAGCGTCGGTCGCGCTCTAGACCACACCCTACGCGTCCGTCACCGCCCCCACACTCGCACTCGACACCAATCTCGCGTACTTCGCGAGCACCCCGGATGTGTAGCGCGGCGCCGGTGGTTTCCACCGGGCTCGCCGCTTGGCCAGCTCGCCGTCGCTGACGTCGAGGTGGAGCACGCGCCGTTCCGCGTCGATCGTGATCGAGTCCCCGTCCTCGACGACCGCGATGGTCCCGCCCACCGCCGCCTCGGGGGCGACATGGCCCACCACGAGGCCGTAGGTCCCGCCCGAGAACCTCCCGTCGGTGATCAGGCCGACCGCATCACCCAGCCCGGCGCCGATGAGGGCGGAGGTGGGTGAGAGCATCTCCCGCATCCCCGGACCACCTTTCGGCCCCTCATAGCGAATGACGAGCACGTCCCCGCGCCGCACACGGCCGGCGAGGATGGCGTCGAGGCAGTCCTCCTCGCAGTCGAAGACCCGCGCCGGACCGGTCATCCGCGGCGTCTTCACACCCGTGATCTTCGCCACGCCCCCCTCACTCGCGAGGTTGCCGCGCAGGATGGCGAGATGACCCTGTCGATAGAGCGGTCGATCCCACGGGCGGATGACCTGTTGATCCTTTCGCGGCGCCTCCGGGACGTCCCGGAGCACCTCGGCAATCGTCTGCCCGGTGATCGCCAGCGCATCCCCGTGCAGCGCACCATGCGCGAGCAGGATTTTCATGACCTGGGGCACCCCACCGGCCCGGTGGAGATCCACGGTTACGAACTGTCCTGACGGCTTCAGGTCGCACAGCACCGGGACCCGTGCGCGGATCGCTTCGAAGTCGTCCAACGTGAGCGGCACGCCCGCCGCGTGGGCGATGGCGAGGAGGTGAAGCACGGCGTTGGTCGAGCCGCCGATGGCCATCGTAACGGCGATGGCGTTCTCGAACGCCTGGCGCGTCAGGATCTGACGCGGGCGAAGGTCCCGGCCGATCGCATCCACTAGCACGGCCGCAGACCGAGCGGCGCTCTCCGCCTTGTCGGCGTCTTCGGCGGCCATCGTGGAGGAGTACGGGAGGCTCATCCCCATCGCTTCGAAGATCGAGGACATCGTGTTCGCCGTGAACATCCCGCCGCACGAGCCGGCACCCGGGCACGCCCGTCGCTCCACCTCCAGGAGCTCGGCGGCGTCGATGCGGCCGGCGGAGTATTCGCCCACCGCCTCGAACACGCTCACGACCGTGAGGTCGCGCCCTGCGTGGCGCCCGGGCTTGATCGTCCCGCCGTACACGAACACGGCGGGGATGTCCATGCGGGCGATCGCGATCATGGCACCCGGCATGTTCTTGTCGCACCCGCCGACCACCAGCAGGCCGTCCATGCTCTGCGCATTGCACGCGGTCTCGATCGAGTCGGCGATGACTTCGCGGGAGACGAGCGAGTACTTCATCCCTTCGGTGCCCATCGAGATGCCGTCGCTCACCGTGATCGTGCCGAACGTCTGCGGCATGACGCCCGCGGTGCGCAGAGCCGCCTCCGCGCGTTTGGCGAGCAGGTCGAGCCCGAGGTTGCAGGGCGTGATCGTGGAGTAGGCGTTGGCGACGCCGACGATGGGCTTCCCGAAATCCCGGTCGCCGAAGCCGACCGCCCGGAGCATGGCGCGGTTCGGGGAGCGCTGGATTCCGTCGGTGATCGTACGGCTGCGAAGCTCGTGAGCCATGGCGGAAACTAACCCTTGGCGACGGGGATGTCGCTCGCGGGGTAGGCGCCCAGAATCCGCAGGTCGCGCGCGAGTCCGCGCAGCTCGGCCAGCGCCTGGGCCACCCCGCCCCGCGGATCCCCCGCCACATCCAGGTAGAACGCGTACTCCCACGGTCGCCCGGGCAGCGGGCGGGACTCGATCTTCGTCAGGTCCACTCCGCGCGCCGCGAACACGCCGAGCGCCCGGTGGAGCGAGCCCGGGACGTTGGGGAGCGTGAAGACGAGCGACGTCTTCCGGGCGAGCTCGGGCGGCGCGGGCTCGCGTGCCACCAGCAGAAATCGGGTGTAGTTCTCGGCGTGGTCCTCGAGGCCTTCCTCGAGGACCGTGCCCCCGTACAGCTCGGCGGCGAGGGACGACGCGATGGCGGCGTCGGCCGCGAGCCGAGCGTCGGCCGCGGGCCGAGCGTCGGCCGCGGGCCGACCCGCCATCAGGTCGCGCACGCTGCCCGCCGTGTCGTAGGCCGGGACCGCCACGACGTTAGGGTGAGTGGCGAAGAACTTGCGGCACTGCGCCAGCGCGACCGGGTGCGAGGCCACGCGGCGGATGGCGGTCAGCGCGGTGCCGGGGCGGGTGATGAGACAGTGGCGCACGCGGACCTGCGTTTCCGCTACGACGTGCAGCGCGTGCGAGCCCAGGAGGTCGTAGTTCTCGTGCACCGACCCGGCGAGCGAGTTCTCGATGGGAACCGCCCCCCGCGCCGCGTCTCCCTGCTCGACCGCTCGAAACAGCTCCTCGAAGCTGGGGCACGGCACGAGCCGGATGTCCGGCCCGAGCGCCTGGAGCGCTGCCGCATGGCTGAACGACCCTGCTTCGCCCTGAATCGCGACCGCGACCGTTGTCATGCCCCCCCTCCCTCGCCTCGCGGAAAAAACAGCGGCCCGTTCTCGCAAACGGGCCGCCGGTGTGAACTGGGAGATCCGATGCTCAGCTAGTTGCGCGCATGTCTCCAGCCACGGCCCGTGGTGTGGGTCGGGAACAGAAAGCCGAACCAGAAATGGTTGGAGCGCATGGACGTGAGCCGATGATACTTAGCGGACACAAGAGCGTCAAGCAGGCTCGACAGGCTCCCGCCCCCTTACTTTCCGCCTGCCGCCTTGTACAACGCCGCGTAGGCCGTCGCGGCGTCGATGCGCCCCTGGGCCAGCCGATCCTGAGCCTCGAGCTCGGTCCGCTCCGCGTCCAGCACCTGAAGGAAATCCGTGACCCCCTCGCGGAACCGCATGCGCGCCAGCTCGGCCGCGCGCTCGCTCGCGGCACTCGCTTCCTGGAGCCGCTCCACCTGGAGGCGCGCGGCGCGATACCGGGCAAGGCTCGTCTCCATGTCTTCCATCGCCGCAAGGACGACGCGACCGTACTGCGCGCGGGCCGCTTCCTCCCGTGCCTGCGCCGCGTCCACCTCCGCCTTCACTCGCCCTAGGTTGAGACCCGGCCACGTGATCACCGGCCCGACGGCGTAGCGCAGCGTCCCCCGGTCTCCCACCGAATTGAATTCGGGCGCGGCATAGCCCGCCGTTCCGCCGATGGTGAGCCGCGGCAAGTAACCGCCTTGGCCGCTCCCACCAGCGCTCCCTGCGCCGCGGCGAACCGCTCGGCCGAGGCCACGTCGGGCCGGTAGCGGACCACCGCGTCCGGCGTGCCGATCGAGGTCACCTCCGGCAGCGGCGGGAGCTGCGCGGTCTGCTCGAGCTCCCGGGCAACATCGGTAGGCGAGCGGCCGACGAGAGTACCGATGCGGTACTGGGACGCGGCCACCTGGGCCTCGCGGGCGGGAATCGAGGCCAGCGTCGAGCTCAGCTGGGCCTGCGCCCGCTCGGTATCGAACGCGCTGCCGCGCCCCGCGTCGAGGCGCTCCCGCGTGAGGTCGAACGTGCGCCGCTGGTTCTCGGCGTTCTGCCGAGCGACTTGGAGCTGCTCCTGCGCTCCCCGCAGCTCGAAATAGGCGCGGGCCACTTCCGCGGTCAGGGTCACCTGCACGTCGCGCAAGTCCTCCTGCGCCACGTCCGCTAGCGCGCCCCGCGCCTGGACGGTGTGGCGGATGCCGCCGAACACGTCCAGGTCCCAGGAAGCATTTAGGCCGGCGTCCCACACGTTCTGGTCAGGGAACGCGCCGAACGCGCCGGGGAAGCTCGCGGTCGACAGCCGTTGCCGGGAGTAGCCGGCCGCGAGCGTCGCCGATGGCGTCAGATCCAGCACGCTGCGGACCCGGTCCGAGCGGGCAGCGCTCACCCGCGCCCGCGCCGACCGAACATCCAGGTTGGCGCGCAGCACCTCGCTGATGAGGCGGAACAGCGTGGTGTCGCCCAGCCGCTCCCAGTAGTCCGACGAGGGGCCGGCCGGGACGGTCGCGTCGGCCGCCGCGCCGGGCGCCGGGCTCGCCGTCGTCGCCACGTACCGGACGGAGGCGGTTCCATCGGAATCCGTCGTTCCCCGGAACGAGGCCGGCGGCTGTACCGCGGATGATCGATAGCCCGGAGCCGTCGCGCATCCGTAGAGCGCAAGGAACCCCAGGAGAACTGCGCTACGCATGTGCCGCCTCCTCTACCATGCCAGGTTCGAGAACAAGACGTTCGCTGGTCGCTTCTTCCGTCTCGGGACGGTGCTCGGCCGCGATGAGCGAGTAGAACACCGGGACGACGAACAGCGTGAAGACCGTCCCCACCGTCATGCCCGCCACCAGCACCGTCCCGATGCTGTTACGCGCTGCCGACCCCGGCCCGGTGGCGAACACCAGCGGGAGATGCCCGAAGACCGTGGCCGCCGACGTCATGAGCACGGGCCGGAGCCGGGTGAGCGATGCTTCACGCAACGCGGCCAGCTTCGCCACCCCCTGCGACTGGAGCGTATTGGCGAACTGCACGATCAGGATGCCGTTTTTCGCGATCAGTCCCACCAGCGTGATCAGCCCCACCTGGGAGTAGATGTTGATGGTGGTGAGATCGAGGTAGCTGAACACCAGGGCTCCGGAGATTGCGAGCGGCACTGAGCCCACGAGCACGATCAGCGGATCCCGGAAGCTCCTGAACTGCGCCGCGAGCACGAGATAGATCAGGATCACGGCGAATCCGAGGGTCACGGTGAGCGCCGCGCCTTCGAGGCGGATCTGCCGCGATTCGCCGGCGTAGTCGAGCCCGACACCGGGGCCGGCGGCGGCCGTCGCGGCGGTTTCCAGCACGCGCAGGCCCTCTTCCTTGGTGACGCCGGGCTTCACGCCGCCGAAGATCCGCACCGCGTTTCTCTGCTGGAAGCGATTCAGCGTGCGCGGCGCGGTGCTCGACTCGATGTGCGTGAAGGTCGAAACCGGGACGAGACGACCGCTCGGTGTCTTGATCTTGAGATCGAGCAGCGGCCCCACCGTGGTCCGGCGCTCGTCGCCGATCTGGGGGATCACCTTGTAGCTGCGGTCGTAATAATTGAACCGGTTGACGTACCCGCCGCCCAGCAGCGTGCCGAGCTCACGCCCCACGCCGGCCAGATCGAGCCCCAGGTCGGCCACCTGGTCGCGGTCGATCACGACCCGCGCTTCGGGCAGATCGATCTTCAGGTCGGTGTCGACGTACAGGAACTTGCCGCTCTGCCAACCGGCGCCCAACACGGCTCCCACCGTCTGCAGCATCTGCTCCGGTGGAATGTCGCTCGCGAGCACCAGTTCCACGTCGTACTGGCCGGGGGACGGCAACGGGGGGTCGAGGCGGGGGAACACCTGCAGTCCCGGAACCTGCGACACCGCGCCGTAGACCTGGCCGTACATCTGCTCCGTGGTCCGAGCCCGCTCCTTCCAGTTCTTCGCCACCATCCCGCCGAACCCGCCCCACGAGGCCGTGAGCGACCACATGAACTTGGCTTCAGGGAACGCCGTGATGGCCTTCACCACCTGGAGCGACGCCTTGTTGGTCGCTTCCAGCGACGCGTCGGGCGAGGCCTGCATGAACAGGCTGATGTGGCTCTGGTCTTCGATCGGCGCCAGCTCCCGCCGCGAGTTTTGGTACAGCGGCACCGCCGCCAGCATCACCAGCACGGCGGCCGCGACGATCGCCCAGCGCATCTCCAGGGCGCCGTCGAGCAGCCGCTCGTAGCGCCGGCGGACCGCGTCGAAGCCCCGCTGCACCAGCCGCGTGAGCCGGCCCTCCCGGCCCTGCTCGTGCACGAAGCGCGAGCTCATCACCGGCGAGAGGGTGACTGCCACGATGCCCGATACCACCACCGCGGCGGCGAGGGTGATCGCGAACTCCAGGAACAGCGACCCGGTCAGCCCGCCCTGGAACCCGATCGGCGTGTACACCGCCGCGAGCGTGATCGTCATCGCGATGATGGGGCCGACCAGCTCGCGGGCGCCGACGAGCGCCGCCTGGATGCGCGTCTTGCCCCCGCGCACGTGCCGCTCGACGTTCTCGACCACGACGATCGCATCGTCCACCACCAACCCCACCGACAGCACGATCGCCAGGATGGTGAGGAGGTTCAGGCTGAAGCCGAAGGCGTACATCACGACCGCGGCCCCGACCAGCGAGACCGGCATCGCCACCAGCGGCACCAGCGCAGTCCGCACCGATCCCATGAACAGGAACACCACCAGGCCGACGATCAGGATGGTCTCGACCAGCGTCTTCGAGATCTCGTGCAACGCGTCGGTCATGAAGACAGTGGCGTCGTACGCGAGTTGCATGTCGATATCGTTCGGAAGCGTGGGCCGGATCCGCGCCATTTCGGCGTGGAGCCGGTTGGCGACTTCGATCTCGTTGCTCCCGACGAGCGGCCAGACCCCGAGGTAGACGGCTTCCTTGTCGCTGAACTTGGTGATGAAGGTGGCCTCCTCGGCGCCCAGTTCCACCCGGGCCACGTCGGAGAGCCGCACGAGCGCCCCGTTCCGCTCGGCCACGACGAGGTTTTTGAACTCATCGGTCGTGCGCAGATCGGTGTTGGCCAGCAGGTTGACCTGCACCAGGTCGCCCTTGGTCTGTCCCACCGCGGCGAGGTAGTTGTTGCGCTGCAGCGCCGCGTGCACGTCGCCGGGTGCCAAGTTGAGCGCGGCCAGCCGGTCGGGGTCGATCCAGATCCGCATGGCGATGGGTCGCCCGCCGACCACGTCCACCCGCTGCACCCCCGCCAGCGTCGAGAGCTGGGGCTGCATGTTCCGGGTGAGCCAGTCGGTGAGCGCCGGAATGTCGCGCGCCGAGGACGTAAAGCTCAGATAGAACGACGCGTAGGGCCGGTCCGCCCGCTGCACCTCCACCACCGGCGGCTCGGCCTCGGCGGGCAGCTCGGAGCGAACCTGCTGCAGCCGCGCCGTGACCTCCGCCAGCGCCGCGGTGCTGTTGTGGTTCAGCTTCAGGTGCACCGTGATGGTGCTGACGCCGGCGCGGCTGGTGGACTCGACGTAATCGACGCCGCTGATGGCCGACACGACGCGCTCGATCGGCGTCGTGAGAAAGCCGCGGACGGTTTCGGCGCTGGCGCCGTAGTACACCGTCGTGATCAGCACCGAGGAGCTCTCGATCTTGGGATACTGCTGCACCGGCAGCGTCGTGAGCGCCCGCCACCCCACGAGCACGATGACGAGGTTGACCACCGCCGCCAGGACGGGATGCCTGATGAACGTATCGGTAAAGGAGCGCATGAGCGGTTTCCGATTAACGAGATGAGTCGCCCGCGACCCGCACAGCCTCGCGCAGCTTGAAGGACCCCGAGGTAGCGACTTGCTGACCGGGGGTGAGACCACTCAGAATCACGACTTCGTCCTCGAGCACCGGCCCGCTGCGCACCGGCTGCAAATGGGCGCGGCTGTGCCCGGCCGAGTCGGCGGCGATGAGGAAGACGTGGTCGCCGCCGGGTCCCTTGCGGAGGGCACTCACCGGAATCGCGACGACCGTGGTCGAGGGTCCCACGGGGACCTCGACCCGCACGGAGGCGCCGGGCGCCGGGGCATGGCTCGCGATCCGGGCCCGCACCAGTGCATTGCGCGTCGCCGGATCGACCCGCGCATCGACTGCGACGATCCGGGCCGTCAGCGGACGAGGGTCGTCTGCCGCGAACACGGCGACGGGCTCGCCCGGGTGCAGCTCGGCCGCCACCGCCTGCGCCACCGTGAAGTCCACGTTGGCTGCGGCGTCGACCCCCTGCAGCGTGGTCAGCTCGGTGCCTTCGTTCAGGTACTGCCCGGGATGCACATCCGAGATCCCCACGCGGGCCGGGAACGGGGCGCGGATCGTCTTGCGGGCGATGATGGCCCGGGTGCGTGCGAGCTGCGCCAGCGCGACATCGCGCGCCGCGCGAGCCTGGTCCACTTCCTCCTGGGACGTGGCCTTGGCCTCCCGCAGCACCTCGAGGCGCGCGAGGGTCGTGGCCGCCAGGTCGGCCTGGGCTTGCTCCGCCTGGAGCTCCGCTTCTTCCACGGAGACGTCGAGGGCGACGAGTACCGTGCCGGCGTCGACCACGCGCCCGGGAGCGAGCATGACCTGGCGGACGGTGCCCGGCAGCTCGTTGCGCAGGGTGATCGAGTTGAGCGCGAGGACTGTTCCGACCGACGTGGTCGTGGGGCGATACTGCCGCGCCCGGGCGACGGCCAGGGTTACCGATTCGATGGGCTCGGGCTGGCTCGCGGCCGCCGCATCGGCCTTCCGGGCTGACGCGTGTTTCCAGGCCACCAGGCTGCCAGCGGTGAGGGCGAGCGTTCCCAACAGCACGGCCGATCCCACCCAGCCGCGATTGTTCATGAAGAGACGACTGCGCATACTCGGTGATCTCCTTGTGTCTGGAAAAGGTGGAGCTTGGTCCCCCGTGGTATTAGACGTTTGAGGGATCGTCAAATCGACCTGCCGCTGATTGCGTCCATGTTTCGAAACGGTCTCCATCGCGCCACAGTTTCAACGAGACTACCTGCCCGGAGCACAGTTCATTAATGAACCATCTCGCCGCAAAGTTCCCCCCAGGTGCCGCTAGAGTCCCTGCGGAGCCTCTCGAATAGCAAAGGGGAGAGGGCTGCCGACCCTCTCCCCTCCGTCTACGCCTCTCCTCGCTTCAGCTTAGCGATGCCACCGCCCCGGACCGAAGAAGGGTCGGCCGAATCGTAAACCGACGCCCACTCTCGGCCCGTACCAGTACGCGCCGTAGCCCGGGGCCCACCACCCGCCCCACGGGTACGGCTCGACCCACCCGACGTAGCGCGCCGGCGGCGCTGCCGTGTAGATCGCGACGTCGTAATCGAAGGCAACGTCGCTGTCCTGCATCCGTTGGATGAGCCCCATCAAACCGGCTTCGGGATCGACTCGCACGCTCTGGTCGTCGAGAGCGCTGTAATCCCAATGCCCGTTCGTGGCGAACTGGTCCAACCGGAACGGCGTTTCGGAGAACGCGGCGAGCACCGTTCCGTGACCGGTCGTGTCGTCCACGACGAAGGCCTCTCGGTCTCCCCGCCCCTTGAGCTCGTACTTCTTGCCGCCGCGGACCAGCTGAGGCCCGTCCGGGTCGAGCGGAAACAGCACTCGCACGTGCCCGGCGGCATCGGCGCGGAGCACCACCAGATTGCCGTCCTCGGTTGCCTGGGCATAGACCTTGGCCCGGTCGCCGAACCGATAGTCGCCATCGGAATTGAACCACACGCGCACCGGGGGATCCGGGGCGACGTGGCGCGTAGTCGCGGGCGCGGCTGGCGCGCCCAGAGAATGGAGTAAGAGCAGTGGCAACAGCATACGGTCTCCCTTCACCTGCATCGTCTACGACGGTCACGGTGTGCATCATGGCTAACGCGGCGATGGGTCCGAAAGTGCCCCGGAGCGGGCCACCTGTTGCGCGCCGAAACGCCGTAAACGCCAAACCCGGCGCTGACTGCTCGCCGGGCTGGCCGATCGAGTAAAAGGGGCCGTCACCCTTCGACCTCGATCAACTGCGCACCTTCATGGCTGAGGCCGGTCGTTCCCGGAGGCGAGCATGGCGAGGGTAGCCGGCGTCGGTCAGACGTTATCGGGAGGGCAGACCGCGGGAAACGGTTGTGCCACGAATGGCGCCCCCGGGCGACGAACCGGTTAGAAACTCCGGCCAAGCGCGGCTTGGAGGTGCTCCTTGTAGCCGCGGGACAGCTTCAGGCTGGTTCCGTCGTGCAGGATCACGACGTACTCGCCGCGGAAATACGGCTGCAGCTCCTTGTCCCCCTCGGCCTCGATCCAGTCGATGTCCTTCACGCCGAGAATGGTCACGCGGCCGCCTCGTCCACCACGAGCGCCCGGATCCGCGCCGTCACGTTTCGCCCTGCCACTCGGCGTGCGCGAGGTGGAACGGGAGCACGATCCGCGCTTCGAGGCCGCCGTCGGGGGCGTTGCCGACCTCGAGCTCGCCGTCGGCGCCGTACAGCCGCGTCAGCCGGGCCCGCGTGTTCGACAATCCGATCCCCGGCCGTGCCGCGGCGGTGCCCCACTCGCCTTCGCCGTTGTCGATACCGGGCCCGTCGTCGCGAACCACCAGCAGTAGCTGGTCATCCACGCGTCGCGCACCGACCATCAAGTGTCCGGCCGAGAGGTGGGGCGCAATCCCGTGGCGGATGGCGTTTTCGACCAGCGGCTGGAGGATGAGGTGCGGCACCTTCGCATCGAGCACGTCGGGGTCGGCGTTGATGGTGACCTTGAGCCGGTCGCGGAAGCGAACCTGCTCGATGTCCAAGTAGTGGCGGATGAACTCGAGCTCCTGTTTCAACGGCACCTCCTGCTGCGCGGCGCCGTCGAGCACGCGTCGCAGCAGGTCGCCGAGACCCGCCATGACGCGGACGGCGTTCTCGCGGTCCCCCGTGCGCACCAGCGAGCCGATCGTGTGCAACGCGTTGAACAGGAAGTGAGGGTGCAGCTGCATCTTCAGGGCCTGGAGGTCGGCCTGCACGAGCTGCGTCTCGAGCTGGGAGGCGGTCAGCTCCCGCTCGCGGAGGCGGCGGTGGTGCTCCACCGCGTAGCTCACGCTCAGGATGGTCCAGTAGAGCAAGCCGTCCGAGAGTACCCACACCAGGAAGAATTGCACGGCCCGCGTGAACACGGGCTTCGGGTTGGGCGGTGGCGGCAGGAGATTGGAGATGTGGAAGGCGTAGGCGAGATCGAGGAGGAACACGAACGTCAGGCAGATCGCCAGGTGGATCGCGACGCTCGAGGGCCAGCGGCCCCGCTCGAACGGGAACCGCCGGCCGAGCCACAGGATCACCGGCGTGGCCAGCGCCCACGTGTAGGCGAGCGGCATCTGCATCAGCAGCGCCGTCCACCACGGCAGCGGGGTGCTGCGGGACATGGCGTAACTCAGGTGCTCCTGAGCAGCGCCGAGGAGCCCGTAGCCCGTCCATACGGCGAAGATCAGGCCCCAGCGGATCGGATACGGGGAGGCCCGAGTCATGGAGTCCAAAAGATGCCCGCCTATTTCCGGCGGCGATAGGTAATGGACCAGATCAGCTCCCAGGTCCGGCCCGCGTCGCGCGAGGCTTCCCAGTCCCACACCAGGCTGTCTGGCGCGATGTCGTGGAACACCATGTGGTTCACGATCGTGTCGCCGGTGGGGAGCGCGCGGCGCCCGTGGTGAGGACGGTCGGTCGATGCCCCCTGATGCACGTACAGGGGGTCGGCAGCGGGCGGCTAGGTCTTGCGGCTTGCGACGGCGCTATCGTCTCGAGTTCGCGCACGCGATTCATGTCGCCGTGATGCGTGCCGAAGAGGCTCCGCGGGTCTAACCGAATTCTCTGTAGCCGCCGACGCGCAAGGAACGTGGCGCGTCTGCCACGGAGCTAGCGGTCCGCAAGGACCAGCAGCCCGCCGCGCGGACCGTCTCCAACTGACCACCTGCGGAAGGCACAGGGTTTGCACTTCCGGCTGGGCGTCAATCGCGGATCACATGCCAAACGACACGATCGGACGCGAACGGCCTCGGCGGCGCGGGTGGGATCGGCGGCGGGATCTCGGCCGCCGCATAGTGCGCGACCGGCGGCGGGACGTGATCCTGCTGCCCTTCGAGCGCCGCAGCGCTGCTGATCGCCGCTCCCGGAGCCAGCGGCGCTCCGTCTCCGAGCGCCGCACGTCGCCGCCCGAAGGTTTTCATTTCCTAGCTCACTCCAACCGGCGCGGTAACCCAAACCCGCGAGGGCGTATAGACAAGGAACCGCCCGGCCTTGGGAGCGGTGAGCAGTGAGCAGAGCCCCTGGTTCCCTCACGGAGCGACGAGGCGTGGTCGTGGTGCTGGAGGACAACGCCGACACACGCGCTGCTCTTTCAGAGATCCTTAAACGTGAAGGCTACGACGTGTTCGCGACGGCCGATGGGATGGAGGCGCTGGATCGTCTGAAGATCGTCCCAAGGCCCTGCGTGGTCTTGCTGGATCTCCATTTAGCGGGGATGAGCGGAGAGGAATTCTACCGTCGCCAAGAGAGCGATCCAGCGCTGGCCTCGATTCCAGTCATTGCAGTCACTGCGGCTCCCCCCGACCAGCGTGTGGGCCTGGGCTCGATCCCCGTCATCCGCAAGCCTATCGATCTGGATGAGCTCCGCTTCGCTATCGATCGCGTGACATCGCGCGACAAGAAGGCGGGGCCAGCTTCCTGACGGAGGTTCGGACCTTCCCCGGGTGCTTGCGCAGCGCGGCTCATCGTCGTGACGAACCGGACTGTCTGGGGCGACTCGGGCGTACTCGCGGACATCCCACTGCCCCGTCCCCGCGCATCCTGGATAACACGCCCCCAGGTGGGATAGCTCGACCTCGGTAAGCATCGCGCCTTGCAGGTGTACCTGCGCGCGTAGTCGGCTCGGAAAGTCGCTAGCCTCGATACTCATGTCACGGTTCCCCTTCTATAAGCCCGAGCCCAAGAGCCGACCGTTTTTAGTCAGGAACGGCAAGTCCCGAACTCAGGCGACCGCCGACGGGACGACCCGGCGTCAGTGGGCCTTGCGGCCCGCCAGGTCCCGTTCCACCTCAAACCAGCCCTGGCAACGGACACACCGCATTCGCTCCGCCGTCTGAGCCAGCGTCACGCGTTCGGCGCAATTGGGGCAGACGGCGCACGGGGGGCGCGACTCCCGGGCGACCACGGACCACCTGTTCGGTTGGGTACCGACGATGTCAACGACGTACGACCGCGCAACGATCACCGGTCTCTGACGCGCCACGAGGACGACTTCTTCCGGCCCGCTACTAAGAACAGGGGACCACGCACCGCGTCGCAACGCGTACGGCGCGTTCCCTTCAATGCGGGCCCATCGTTCTGGTGCTACACGTTCGGGATTCACTGCGCCACAGGTATCACTCGACCCGGCGTTGGCACTCCTTCTGTCGTTGTGGCGACACATCTGCGGTCGCTGTGAACTTGAACTTCGCCGGTAGCAACCGCCACGATCGTAGCAACCGCACCGGTGCGCCACGTTGCCTAGCGAATGGGTCCAATTGCTTGCTACAGGCAATACGCGTTGACACGGTGAAGACTCTAGCAAGGTGGTCAGGGCTTGATTCCTTCGGGCGGGGGGATAACATGCGATCATGGAGTATCACCTTCGAGGTGGACCGGCGGCTCCAGGTGGATAATGAGCGAAGACGCCGAGGATGTTCTCGCCCGCCTACCCTACCTCGGCCATCGGTGCGACCTCGATCTCCTAGTCTTTTTTCACCGCCATCCACGCGTGCTGCTGACCAGCGAACGCCTAGTCGCTGTGTTGGGGTACGACCTCAACCAGATCACAGCGTCGTTGGAAACCCTCATCGCGGCGAAAGTGGTCACGCGAACACAGCACCAAACCACTGGGGCTCGGATGTATGCTTTCGAGGTGTCAGATAACGACAACGATTCCCTCGCACAACTGCTCCGGACTGCATCTGCCCGAGCGGGATGGCTCGCGATCATTCGAGCGCTCGAAGGCCGACGGGTGAAGGACCCAGCTGGCGCATCGCGCTCCCGCCTCCCCCAAAAGCATGGGGAAAGTCCCAATGGCGAATGAGAGCAAGGTGGTGAATCTCATGCCGACGCCCGAAGATTTCGCGCTTACCGGAATCAGCGGTCTGGATTCGATCCTCGAAGGGGGCATCCCGCGAAGCAACGTCACTCTGGTTGAAGGGGCCATCGGGACAGGCAAGACCACCATGGGGGTCGAGTTCGTCTATCGCGGGGCAAGCGAGTTCGACGAGCCCGGCCTTATCGTGCTCTTCGAGGTCTCGCCGGAGAAGGTGGTGCGCGATGCCGCGCAGTTGGGCTGGGATCTCCCAGCGCTGGAGCGGCAGGGGCGAGTGAAGATCGTCTATACCACGCGCCAAGTGTTCCGCCAGGAATTGCAGCAGGCGGACAGTCTCCTGCTCCAGGAGGCCGCCCAGATGGGCGCTGCCCGCCTCTTCGTCGATGGGGTGGTCGGCGTGATCGACGGCGGGGGAGACGGGCAGGAACCGCGCGAAGCGTTTCACGTGCTGGTGGAAGGTCTCCAGCGCGACCGGCTGACCGCCATGCTGGCGGTCGAAGCCACCGCGCTCACCCAGGACCGGCTACCGGTGTTGGAAGAGTCGATTGCTGATACCGTGATCCGCTTACGAATGGAGGACGTGCAGCGCGCGACCACTCGATCCATCGAGATCATCAAGTCGCGCGGCCATTCGTACCAAATGGGCCGACACAGCTTCCGCATCGTGACCGGTCGGGGCATCGAGGTCTACCGCCGCGTCCAGGCGCCGCGAGCCGCGAGCCGCGATCGGGCCGCCGCCTTCGATCCGAGCACTCGCGCAACGACGGGAGTTCCCGGGCTCGACGAGGTCGTGAATGGGGGGTACTTCCTCGGCAGCACGACGGTCGTGGCCGGGATCTCCGGTGTGGGCAAGAGCGTGATGGCGCTCCAATACATCGCCGAAGGCGCGCGTCTCGGTGAGCCGAGTCTCATGCTCACGCTGGACGAACAGGTGCCCCAGGTGCTCCGGAACGCCAAGAGTATCGGGATCGACCTTCAGGCGCACATTGACCGCGGGGTGGTACAGCTCTACTACGACCCGCCTCAGGAGATTGAGGTGGATCACCACTTCCACACCATCGAGCAGATCGTGAAGGATTTCCGGCCCCGGCGGGCCGTGCTCGACAGTATCTCAACCTACGGGTCGAGCCTCGGCACCCAGGGGCGCCTCTTTCGAGACTTCTTCCACGCACTGGTCGCGCTGATGAAGGAATACCAGGTGGCGGCGGTCTATAACCACGAAAACCCCGAGATGCTCGGCATGTCGTCCATGATGGGTGCTTTCGGGATGAGCTCGCTGGTGGATAACATCATCTTGATGAACTGGATCGAGCTGGGTGACACGTTCCGGCTCGGCCTCACGGTGGCCAAGATGCGCGCCAATCCGACGGTCCGGGAGACCCATGAATGCGAGATTACGGATGGGCAGGGAATGCGGGTGCTGCCGCGCCGCCTGCCGCTCGCTGCTCCGACGGCTATGGCTCCTTTCTCCAGCTTCGGTGGCCTGATTTCTCGGGCGCCAGAGCGGCATACCCATGGTACGGAACCCGGTGAGGTAACCGGGGGGCAGTAGGTCCCGTCATGGCAGGGATCGATGACGCCCTCTTCAGTGACGTCGTATGGCAGCAGGCGCTGGCGAAGTTCGCCGCGGTGACTCGGCTGACCGTCGTCGTGTATGGAGTCGACGAGGCCGTGGTTTCCGGTCCCATCCATCCAACGCCACTGTTCGCGTTATTCCAGAAGGCGGGCTACCAGCCCCGCATCTTCGCGGAGTGTGGCCGAAGGTGCCTGGCGCAGGCGCTTGATCGTCCGGCGATCAGTCTGGTGTCCTCGTACGGCTTGGCCGTGGTGGGCACGTCGCTGGTGCTCGAGGGCGAGGTCGTAGGCGCAGCCGTCGCCGGGTACACGTTCGTGGACTTCTGCCACCCGTCCGCTGTAGAGCGACTCGCCCGTGACTGCGGGGTGCCGTTTCAGACGGTGTGGGAAGTCGCCCGCACCACCCAGCCAGTGCCCGAACGGCGGCTGATCCTCCTCGGCGAGCTGTTGCAAGTGCTCGGGGACGCGCTGTGGGAGTACCGGAGTCGCCGTCAGTACCAGGACACCGCGGCACAGCTGACGGAGGCGGCAGCCGCCAAGGATGAGTTCCTGGCGGTGCTCTCGCACGAGCTGCGAACCCCCCTCACCCCCATTCTGTTGTGGACCCGCCTGGTCAATCGCAACAGTGATCCGGCCGTCATCGAGCGGGCGATGGAGGTGATCGAGCGAAATGCCCAGCTCCAGACGAGGCTGGTCGACGACCTTCTCCAGCTTTCCCGTGCGACGAGGGGAAGCATCACCCTCGATCTCCAGACGCGAGACCTGGGCGGCGAAGTCCGTATCGCGGTGGAGGCCCTGGTCGAGACAGCGCAACAGCAGGGGCTCGAGGTGCTGCTGGCGCCGGTGAACGAGCCGCTGCCAATCAACGCAGACGCAGATCGGCTTCAGCAGATCCTGACGAACATCCTCTCCAACGCTATCAAATTCACCCCGAGAGGTGGCCGCGTCGAAGTGACGGTTGGGCACGATGCTGACGCCGGCGTAGTACACGTACGCGATACCGGTGAAGGGATAGAGGCTGTCTTCCTGCCTCATGTCTTCGAGATGTTCCGTCAGCAGGACAAAGGTCCTGGTCGCAGGCATTCGGGACTCGGCATCGGCCTCGCGCTGGTGAAACAGCTCACGGAGCTTCATGGCGGCACCGTGACCGTCGCCAGCGAGGGGACAGGACGCGGGACGGAAGTCACCATCCGCCTCCCCCTGGGTCCCGACGCCGGCGTGCCGGCAACCGGGTCTCCACCCTCCCGGGCGCGCCACTCGGGAGGGGATCGAGGGACTCCGGGTTCTGCTCGTGGACGACACCGATGACGTCCGGGAAGGCGTACACCTGATTGGTCGTGTGCGGGGTGCGCGCACGAGCGGCTGGTACGGTGACCGGACTGCGTTGGTGGAGCGGCACAGTAGCGGCACGAGGGGCCGCGATCTCCCGACGTCACTGCGAGTTGCAGTTGGACAGCGGACTCCCAATCCGCTGTGCGGTCGGGACAACACCCAGACTTTCTCGATTTTGCCAATCGCCAGCCGGCGGCGACGGTATCCTCTGGGTGTCAGGGACCTATCATTAGGCTGCAGCGACAGATAGGCTATACGTGTGGTCGCACGCGCGCGAAGGCGTCGCTGGCGGCGTGCGGGGCGTGTCCACCGCCCCCAGCGCCTCCACCAGGGACCCATGCGGAGTCCTTCGGCTAGGCGCAGCAGTCCGGCCCCTGCGATACGGACCATGAACGCCAGGGCAAGCGGAAACGCCAGCCAACGGCCGGCTCCCTTCACCGAATCCGCCGTCGTTCTTCTTGCCGCTAAACGTAGACCGCTAATCTGTTGCGATCGTCAGGCAATCGCAGCCCCGCGCGTTGTCGGCCGAGGGCGATTCCGCTACGCCTCGACGTAAATCCGTTACGTCGGTGATCGGGATCACGACGCGTTCGCCCTGTGGGTGCTATCAAGCAGTGAGCGTGCCGTGTTCAATTCGTCCCTGCGAATGTCGCAAAAGGGACGGGCGTTGCTGCATTCTGGGGATGGTCGCGACAGGACTCCAACCTGTGACCTCTGGCATGTGAGAGTCGTAGTTCTCGTGATGCCAAAAAAAGTGGAGGAAAACCATGGCATACCAGGCCGAAATCAGTCGTAAGAACCCGGGTTGTTTCTTGTTTTTGGTGGACCAGTCAGAGTCGATGGAAGACCCTTTTGGCGGCGGAGAGGCTGGCAGACGGAAGGCCGAGGAGCTCGCGACGATACTCAACAAGCTTATTCATAATCTGTGCATCCGTTGCGCCAAATCGGACTCCATCTACGACTACTTTCACGTCGGTGTGCTGGGCTACAGCGAAGCGAGCTGTAAACCAGCGTTCGGCGGTGAACTGAGCGGGCGCTCTTTGGTACCGATCAGTGAATTGGCCAGTAAGCCCTTGCGCATCGAAGACAAGGTAAAGAAATCGGACGATGGCGCCGGCGGAGTGATGGACCAAACCGTCAAATTTCCAGTCTGGTTCGATCCATATTGGAAAGGGGGCACTCCGATGTGCGCCGCGCTCAAGGAGGCAACCAAGATTACCCAGACGTGGTGTCAGGAGCATCCGAACGGATTTCCGCCGATCGTCATTAACATCACCGACGGCGAGGCAACGGATGGAGATCTTGTTGCCGAGGCGCGTAAATTAGCGGCGGTCAGCGGCGAAGACGGTTCGGTGTTGCTCTTCAACATCCATCTTTCGTCGACGGCCGGACCATCGATCGAATTACCGGGCAACGGCAACAAACTGCCGGATCAACATGCCAAACAGCTCTTTGAAGCCTCATCGACGCTCACACCGTTCATGGTTGCACGCGCGACAGAGCTGGGTATGCCGGCCGAGGAAAACTCGCGAGGATTCATCTTTAACGCGCAACCGTTGCACGTAATCCATTTTCTCGATATCGGCACGCGACCGGCTAACGTGCATCTGCGCTGAGTACCACTGCAGTGGGCACCTCCTGCGGTGAAGCACGCCACGCGGCCAACGAGTGCGACATAAAGGTCTTCTGCTGCCCAAAGCTGGGCAACAGCCTTGAGGAGTACGAGGATGCCTGGGCGCATCGGCAAACTCGCACCCCAGTCGGCATCCGCGTGGCGGTGGCTGACGGCGCCACCGAAAGCAGTTTTGCCAAGTTATGGGCCGTGCTGTTGGCCGAGAGCTATGTGCGAAGTGAGCTCGCCGGGGCAGAGTTTTTTGCGCGGTTGAAGCCAGCGCGCCGCCTCTGGCGGCGAAGATTAGCGGGCCGACCTCTCCCCTGGTTCGCTAGCGAAAAGGCCGAGCAGGGTGCCTTTGCGGCTTTTCTCGGTGTCGAGATTGACGCTCACAAGAACCGTTGGACGGCGCTGGCCGTTGGTGACTGTTGCCTTATGCAGGTCGATGACGTCGGTAAAGGGATGCGGGTGCTCGAAATGTTTCCCTTACAGAAATCTTCGCAATTCACGATGAGCCCTTATCTGATCGGCTCCAGGTCGGACAGCGAATCACTGAACGAACGGGTACAAATCAGCAAGGGCAGCCTTCGCGATGGAGACATGCTGCTGCTCGCCACCGATGCGATGGCCGCCTGGCTGCTCAGACAGCACGAAGAGGGGCGACCATTATGGAAGTGGCTTTACCGGAAGCTCGGCACGCCAGAGAGCTTTGCCGCAATGGTCGCCTACGGCCGCAAAAATGGATTGCGCAACGACGACTTCACCCTTGTCCGTGTCATTCATCACGATTCACCGGTTGAAGCGAAGGAGAGGTAGCGATGGGGGCATGGCCAGACCTGACCGAATACCATGAGGCGGTTCAGCACCCGCAAAGGGCTTTTGCTGACCCAGGATTAAAAGCGGTCACCCTCGAGCTCGACCGGTTCGGTATGCCCAAGCCGGCCACCGGCGGCAACGCCGTGGTCTACAAGGCCAAGGAACCGGGCGGGTTTTTGACATTCAAGAAGACCTGGGCAATTCGCTGCTTCCTGCGCCCGATCAGCGACCACGCCGAACGTTATGAGGCGATCTCGAAACATCTTGGCAAGGTCCGCCTGCCCTATGGTGTTAATTTTCAGTTTCTCAAGCAGGGCATTCAAATTCGCTCCAACTGGTTCCCTATCGTCAAAATGCAATGGGCGGATGGCGACCTCCTGCACAGTCATATTGAGAAGCATCTACGCTATCCGGCCGCACTGGCGGCATTGCGGGAAAAATGGGTCACACTTGTTCGCCACCTCGAAGGCGCTCAGGTGGCGCACGGCGATTTACAGCACGGTAATATCGTGGTGCGCGGCGGATCGATCCACTTGGTGGACTACGACGGCATGTGGGTGCCGGCCTTGAGGGGCCGCCACGCCACGGAAATCGGCCACCGTGCCTACCAACATCCCGAACGTAGCGGGCAAGACTACGGCCAGGAGATCGATCGTTTTTCAGCTCTCGTCATTTATCTATCGCTGGCGGCGCTGGAGAGGGATGCCACCCTGTGGGAACGTTTTCATACCGGCGACAATCTGATCTTCGTGCGCGAAGATTTCCAGCAGTTAGGTCGATCGGCAATTTGGCAACAATTACGCCGTATCGGATCGCGGGAAATCGATCAGCTCGCCGCTGTCGTGGCGGCCATGGTGCAGCAGCATCCGATGAGGGTCGGCAATCTCGATAGCGTTCTCCAAAATCCGGCGAGCTACAAGTTCCCTAGCTCGATTCCGGCGTCGACTCCGCCCCAGCGAGTCGCTCCCAAGCCGGCGCGCGTGCCGACGCCGCCAGTGCCGAGCTGGATGAAAAAGAGCGGTTATCGTGATCATTCGGATGACTGAGGATCATCGGCGGTATTGCTCGTCGCTGACCTTTTCCATCCACTCGACATTTTTGCCGTAGCGACCGCGTCGGTCGGATCGGCCAAAGTCGGACCCTTCTGTAAGAGTTAGTCCCCCCTCAGGTTCTAGTCGCAGCAATTGGTTGGCGCCGTAGCCAAGTGGTAAGGCAGAGGTCTGCAAAGGCGCTCCATCTCTTCCGTTCCTGTCCGGCGATCTCCCAACAGGTAGCTTCCGGACGACGTAGCGAAACGGCAAGATCGCGAAGAGTCGCGAGAGTCCGCTCGGATCCGGCCGTGTCTACCCACAAAAATCCCCACAGCGCCAGTCGAGCCGAACAGCAGCGACGCCAGCTTTCTCGGTGGCGCGGCGGCACCACCAGCCACGCCGCGCTGGGCGGCACAGGAGCGGCACACTTGGTCGCGAGGGTGTGTTACCACATGGGGTCAAAGCCGGGCAGCGGATCCGGAATCCGCTGCCTAGTCGCTGTCTCGCGCGCGCGAGCCCCGTCGCGATCTCTGTACTGCGGAGATCGCTAGCTGGGTGTGGACTGACGGTAGGCTACCCTCCCGCCCGGCTCCGCAAGCGCGCCATCTCTTCGCGGTTCGGACCGAACATCCCGGGGGCCGTGCCGCCGGCCAGTCGGCACAGCACCGACAGCTGGCCGCGGTGGTGGATGTTATGGAACAGCATCGCCGACCACAGCAGGTCCCGAACCGGTCGCTCCTTGCCATCGAAGTACGTGAGCCGGCGGTCCAGGTCGTCCGCGCCCAGCCGCCGCACGCGTGCCACCGCGTCGGCGTGCACCCGCTCGTAGCCCGGGGCGAGCGCCTCGATCGACCGGGGCCGCTCGAGGCCGGGTGCCTTGGCGCCCGGCGCGAACTTGCCTTGCTCGATGCCCCAGCTCACGTACGCATCCGCCTCGGCCAGGTGCCAGGCGAGCTCGCCCAGCGACCGGGCGCCCGCGTCGGGCCGAAAGTCGTACTGGCCCGCGGGCAGCGCGCGCAGCAACGCGGCGGTTTTCTGGGCCTCGGCGTCCCACACGCCTAGGAACGTCTGCAACTCGGTCGTAGCCATCGCACCGAACCTCCTCTCGTGCTTGGGTCAGGTCGCCGCGTCCACCGCGAAGCGGCGACGCACGCCCGCGGCAAACACCGTCCGTGGCGCGGCATTCTTCAAGCGCGGGAGCCACGTCGCTTCGGCTCCCACCCGGTAGCGCAGCCGCGGCGCTCGACTCTCGACGATCCGGAGGACGCAGCGCGCAACCTGCTCAGGGGCAATGCCCCGCTCCACGCAACGGCCCATCACCGCAATCACGCGGCGCCTCGGTCCCTCGTAGGCGGGGAGCGGTCCCGCCACGAGCTGCGCGGCTTGGGTCATCCGGGTGTGGACGAATCCCGGCTCGACCAGCGTAACGGTGATGCCGAACGGCCGTAGCTCGTGCCACAAGGCTTCCGAGTATGCCTCGAGCGCGAACTTGGTGGCGCAATAGAAGGCGCTGAAGGGAATCGCGGTCAGGCCAGCGAGCGACCCGATGTTGACGATCCTGCCGGCGCCGGCCTTTCGCATGCCCGGGAGCACGGCATTCACCATGCGGACCGTGCCGAAGAAGTTGGTCTCGAACTGGGCTTTGGCTTCGGCGAGGTTCGTTTCTTCGGCGGCGCCGGTGAGCGCGTATCCGGCGTTGTTGACGAGCACGTCGAGCCGGCCGGTCTGCGACAGGACTTGGTCCACGCAGGCCCGCACCGAGTCGTCCGAGCGCACGTCGAGCGCCAACAGCCGGAATTGCTCGGGCGTTGCCCGGTCAGGCCGGCGGGCCGTGCCGTAAACCGTGAATCCTCGCTCTGTCAGCAACTGCGCCGTCGCCCGACCGATTCCCGACGACGCGCCAGTGATCAATACCGTCGGCGTCATGACGTTCCTCCCAACCCTGCGGTGGTCTCGATCTGCTGCAGCGCGGCGGCGCGGCACTCGTCGAGGATCCGATTCGACAACGCCCGGTCCTTCACGGCGCGGGCCAGGAGCAGCCCGCCCACGCACAGCGCGACCGCCGGGATGGCGGGAGTCGCGTCGGGCGACCGGGGATCGAGCTTCGACCCGAGGGCCGCGACGAGGCGGCTCAGGTGCTGCTCGAAGATTTCTCGCGACGTCGGGGACAGCCGGGCGATCTCGGCGCCGAGGGCCGGCATGGGACAGCCGTGCTCGGCCGCGTCGCGATGCTCCTGGCTCAGATAGGACGTGATGTGCGCGCGCACCCATGCGGGGCCCTCTCGGCCCTGGAGCCGCGAGCGCCAGTGGTCGCGGGATCGCTGGAAGGCGAGCTCGAGCGCCTCGGCGAGCAACGCCTGTTTGGAGCGGAAGTGGGCGTAGAACCCGCCGGCGGTCAGCCCGGCCGACGTCATGACGGCATCGACGCCGGTCGCGGCATAACCGCGTTTGCGGAACAGACCGGCGGCGGTGTCGAGAATCCGCTGGTGGGTCCGTTGCTTGTGGCCGGGCGGGTACCGCATCTCGTACTAATATGACGATCGTAATGCTACGTCAAGGGCCCAAGGCTCGAACGTTCGGGCGTTTCCGCCCCCGTCACGTTAGGGGCCCACACAGCTTGACACACCGTAAGTCATCACTTACTGTAAGTAATGGCTTACGCAGAAGTATTTACTGCGCTGGCAGACCCCACCCGCCGCCACATCCTCGAGGCGTTGCGCAAGCAGCCCAAGACTGTGGGTGAGTTGGCGGAAGGCCAGCCAGTGAGCCGGCCCGCCGTGTCGCAGCACCTGAAGGTGCTCGAGGGGGCGAGGCTGGTGCGCGTCGAGCCGCGCGGCAATCGTCGGGTGTATTCGGTGCGGCGCGACGGTCTGGATGAGCTGCGGCGATATCTCGAGAGATTCTGGTCCGACGTCCTGAACGCGTACAGCGCCGAGATCGCGCGACGGATGAAGCACGAGCCCTAAAGGAGAATGACATGCTCGAGCCCCTCGTGAAGACCATCGAGGTTCCCTGCAACCAGAAGAAAGCGTTCACCGTGTTCATGGACATGGGCAGCTGGTGGCCGAAGGACAAGTTCGCAACCTCCGTAATGCGCGGCCAAACCGTGAAGGCGCTGCGCGTCGACGCGAGGGAGGGCGGCCAGATCGTCGAGGTCGCCTCCGACGGCCACGAGCAGCTGTGGGGCACGATCAAGACCTACGCCCCCTACGGCTACCTGAACATGGACTTCCACATCCCGCACCCGACCGAGAAGAACCCGGGCTTTAGCACGGTCGAGGTCCGCTTCACCGCACTAGCCGACGACCGGACCCGCGTCGAGCTCAAGCAGAGCAACTGGGAAGCGCTCGGCGACGTCGCCAAGATGGTCCAAGGCGGCTACCGTCAGGCGTGGGTCATGATCTTCGAGGGTGCCTACAAGGAGGCGTGTGGGGGCTGAGCGCCTGCGACCACCCGCCGTTGCTATCCACGAACGCTGGCCGAACGGGCTTCCTTGGATTGAAATCGAGCATGTGGCGTTTGACTTCTACAAGAGGGCGAAAGCGTCAGGAAGGTGAGCATGAAAAGGGATTACTATAAAAAAGTAACAACGCTACTCGAACAAGCTCATCCACTACCTCCAACGCGTCTGGGGTTCAAAAATGTATTCGGAGCAGTCGGCGGATATGTGGACGGTCGCATATTCATTTCCTGCGGGAAATTCGGGGTTGCGCTCCGGCTTCCCGATAAGACTCTTGCGCATCTATTTAGGGAGAAGGATGTCAAACACTTAAAGTATTTTGCGAAGGGGCATATTAAGAAAGAATACGCTGTTCTTCCCGAGCGAATGCTCCGAGACGGGCGCCGATTACGAGAACTTCTGGACGAAAGCATCCGGTACGTGTCATCGGTGACACGGTAATAAGCAACCTGAACAGTTATGAGGGGTGCCGCTCGGCCACGTTATAGATCCTACAGGTCGGTCCGAAGGGCGATAGCGCCGGAGGGCGGCCAGATCGTCGAGGTCGGCTCCGACAACCGCTAAGAACTCTGGGGCACGATCAAGACGTACGAGGAAGTGACGTCCGAACTCCTTGATCGTGAAGTTCGATTGCGACCTCTCTGTCCTACAGACAGGCGCTTACCCGGTCTGCGGCACACGCGCGCGATGCACCCAACCCAGCAGCGCCCCATAGAGCGTGAACTGTACAACGCCCGCCCCAAGCTCGACCGCGATCCACGACCCTACCCCTGGCACGTTATACTTCCCCGCCTCGGCGAGCGCCTCGTAGCTCACAAGAATGCCGCCGACAAGCCAGGCGAAGAAGACCGCATGGCCGATCGAGCGTCCGGCCCCCGGCACGTGCGCGTACAGATACGCCATGATACTGCCTTGGATCAGCATAGAGAGGATGCCGAGGGCGAAAACAGGTTGCGGCCGGAGATAGGTGACTGCGGCGTAGTGTGCAGCGTTGACGCCGAAATGCGACACAGCCTGCGTCGCGAAGGTGGCAACGACGTAGACGAGCACCGCCAAGACGTGTTTCCTCATGGTCCCTCGCGATACCTTGCGTTGTGCAAGCAATTTATGAGTTCGCTTGCCAACCGCAAGTCAATGGAATTAGGCTTCCGCCATGAAGAAGAGGGTCGTAGCCGAGCGGCGCTCCGACTGCCCGCTGAACGCAACACTTGAGGTCCTGGGCGACCGCTGGTCGCTCCTCATTGTACGCGACCTAATGTTCAAGGGGCGCACCGCGTACAAGGACTTCCTGGCCGGGGGGGAAGGGATTGCCACCAACGTTCTGGCGAACCGCCTGCAGCGCCTGGAGGCGGAAGGCGTCATCGGGAAGGGGCGCGATGCTGCTGACGCGCGGCGGTTGGTCTATCGGCTTACGACAAAGGGGCTCGCCCTCGCGCCCGTGCTTGTCGAGATGATTGTGTGGGGTGCGCGTCACTACCAGACTGTGGCGCCACCCGCGACGATCCGGGAGATGACGGAGCACCGCGAGCGGTTTCTCGCCGACATCGGCTCGCGAGCTGGCGCTGCGTGACCCTCCGCTGAGGACTCGCGCTCTATCGCCGATCCTGAAGCTATTCCTCTCGAGATTGCACGAGCTGATCGCTGGTGTATTGACCAAGTTCGGCGGCCCCGTCGATGAAAGAATGGAAGAGAGGAAAAATGCACGTTGAAGAACGACGTGGTTCGACCGCTGCGGGGCGCGCCGGGTTCTCTTGGTTCGGCGCGACGCCGGACCTCGACGTCGCCACGTTCGACGCCATGTTCGCCAGCAACGTCCGCGCCGCATTCTTCCTCGTCGCCGCGTTCGCGCCGGGGATGGCGGCGAGGGGCAAGGGCAGCATCATCAACGTCAGCAGCATGGCCGGCCAGATCGGCCTCGCGGGTGG
>Ga0209377_1000084_pt1 | contig 50667 bp, 48 predicted proteins | sample GraSoiAngelo_141_FD_185898 | JGI IMG/M metagenome (GOLD analysis project Ga0209377, IMG submission 185898) | Grasslands soil microbial communities from the Angelo Coastal Reserve, California, USA - 14_0929_12_40cm (SPAdes) (version 2) | ecosystem: Environmental > Terrestrial > Soil > Grasslands ...
CGCCGCCCGCTATGGCGTCGCGAAGTTCGTCCTGATCTCGACCGACAAGGCCGTCAACCCCACGAGCGTACTCGGCGCCACGAAACGGGTGGCCGAACGGGTCGTGCTCGAGCTGCCCCACCTCGCCGCGGCGGGCACCGACGTTCGCGTCGTGCGCTTCGGGAACGTGCTAGGATCTGACGGCAGTGTGCTGCCGCTCTTCCGGCGGCAGCTCGCGGCCGGGGGCCCTCTCACGGTCACACACCCCGAGGTGACGCGGTACTTCATGACGATTCCGGAGGCCGCGGAGCTCGTGCTGCAAGCGGCGGCGCTCCCCGAAGCGCGCGGACGGATCGCGATGCTCGAGATGGGAGAGCAAGTCCGCATCGTCGACCTGGCCGAGCACCTCATCCGGCTTTCGGGCCTCGTGCCTCATCGCGACATCCGGATCGAATTCACCGGCCTGCGGCCGGGCGAGAAACTGCACGAAGAGCTCGTCGCCGCCGGGGAGACGGCGCAGCCGACATCGATCGGGAAGGTCTACGTGGTAGAGCCGAAGTCGCACGACCTGCTCACCTTCCGCCTCGGGCTGGAGCGGCTCGCTGCGGTGCTACGGCGAGGGGACGATGAGGGGGTGCTGCGCGGGATTGCCGTGCTCGTGCCGGAATACAGCCCCTGGCCGGGTTCGGCGGCCGCTCGGGCCGTCGCGGCGGCGCACCGCGAGGTGACGGCGGCGGTCACATGGCACGTGACACTCCGTCGCCGCCACACCCGACATCGATCGGGAAGATCCACATGGTAGAGCCGAACTCGACGACGAGCGGGGGGGCCGGGCCCGAGGTGCTGCCGGGTGCCGCACCGCTCCGGCGGCAGAGCTGGCTCCCGTTCTCCCCGCCGGCCGTGGGGCAGGCAGAAATCGACGAAGTCGCGGATACGCTGCGCTCGGCGTGGATCACGACCGGCCCCAAGACTCAGCGGTTCGAGCGTGAATTCGCCGCGTTCGTTGGCGCACCCGGCGCCCTGGCGCTGAACTCCTGCACCGCCGCGCTGCACACGGCGCTAGCGACGCTCGGGATCGGGCCGGGCGACGAGGTCATCACGACCCCGATGACGTTTGCCGCCTCGGTCAACGTGATCGAGCACGTGGGCGCCCGCCCGGTGCTCGTGGACGTGGAGCCCGATACGCTGAACATCGACCCTGCCGCGATCGCCGCAGCTATCACGGCCCGGACCAAGGCCGTCCTCCCCGTCCACTACGCGGGTCATCCCGTGGACCTGGACCGCATTGGGGAGCTGGCCCGGGCCCACAGCCTCGCGGTGGTTGAGGACGCCGCGCACGCCATTCCCGCTCAGTACCGAGGGCGGTGCATCGGCGCGGGGCCGAACCCGGTGGCGTTCAGCTTCTACGCCACGAAAAACCTCACGACCGCCGAAGGCGGCATGCTCACCGGCGAGCCGGCGTTCCTCGAGCGGGCACGCGTACTGAGCCTGCATGGGATGACGCGGGACGGCTGGCAACGCTACCACGAGGGCGGGAGCTGGTTCTACGAGGTCGTGCTTCCCGGCTTCAAGTACAACATGACCGACATCCAGGCGGCCATGGGACTGTGCCAGCTGCGCAAACAGGAGGAATTCCAGCGGCGGCGACGCCAGGTTGTGGCGCGCTACAGCGGCGCCTTCGCGAGTGACGAGGCGTTCGAGCTCCCCGTGGCGCGGGCGGACACGACGCACGCCTGGCACCTCTTCGTCCTCCGGCTCAGGCCTCAGGCGCTTCGCATCGGGCGCGACCAATTCGTTGCGGAACTCACGGCACGTAACATTGGCACCTCTGTGCACTTCATCCCCGTCCATCTCCACCCCTACTATCGGACCAAGTACGGCTACCGGCCGGATGACTTTCCCGTGGCCTACGAGAACTTCCGGCGCATGCTAAGTCTGCCGCTCCACCCGGGGCTGTCTGATGGTGACGTATCGGACGTGATCGAGGCGGTCCTCGCGGTCGCGAGCGCACACCGGCGCTGAGAGGAAGCCCGATGCACTTTGGCCCTGGGTCGAATGAGGGCGTCCTGCGACTCTCAAGTTTTCGGAGATACTCGGTAGCTCACCGCAGTGCACCAACCTGGGCGTGAGCCGCGCGCACAACATCTCCCCCCCCCCGGCTTAAACGACGGTCGTCGAAAGCGATTTTGAGGATTTTGCCGAACCTTGGGGTTGCGCTCGTCCCCTCGGCGACATTGGCGACGACGTTGCGCATGCAGAAGTGAATTGGATGACCCGACCGCCGTGACCACCCTCACGGACGCGCGGGCTAGAAGACCACATCTTGTACGCGCCGTTCTACCGCTGTCCGTCCGAACTCCCCACGCCCTAGAGGAGCAGGAAGGCCCATGAAGGCCGCTCGTTATTTTGTGGTCGTTCTCCTCGTATGTGCGCTGGCCCTGGCGTCCGCCTGCGGTGATCGCGCGCCCACCGCACCCCAACCCTCGGCACCTCAGGCGGATCTCATCGGCTCGCTGCTCGGGGCGACGGGGCTGCTGAAGTGCTCGAACCTGCCCTACGACTCGACCACACAGACGATCGGGATCGGGGGCGGCAGCCTCAAGGTCGGGCCCCACACGCTCACAATCCCGTCGGGCGCCCTCGCCCAGCCGACGACGATCACGATGACCTTGCCCACCGGGCTCGGCGTGAACGCCGTCAAGTTCAAGCCGGCCGGGCTGCAGTTCCGCGCGCCCGCCGTGCTCACGATGAGCTACGCGAATTGCAGTCTGCTCGGCAAGCTGCTCCCCAAGCGGATCGCGTACACGACGGACAACCTGCAGATCCTCTATTACCTGTTGTCGCTCGACAATCTGTTCAGCAAGTACGTCACCGGGAAGGTCAACCACTTCTCCGACTACGTGATCGCGTGGTGAGACGGTCGTGACTGCAGTTTCCATCCCCGGTCCCGGGCAGGCGGGTCCGCGCGCGCCGGTGCGCCCCGCGGGGGATCTGTTGCATGAAGCGCGTGCCCGGGAGCGGGCTGCTTGCATTCCCGAAGCGATCCAGTGTTACCAAGCCGCCATCGCCACGGCTGACCGGACGGGGGAGCGAGCGGTGCTGGCCGAGGCGCTGCGGCGGCTCGCCGTCGTGCGCCATCACCGTAACGAGTCGGCCGAGGCGCGTGAGCTGTGCCGCCGCAGCTATAGCGTGGCGTGCGACGCCGGAAACGACCTCCTCGCCGCCGAGGCGCTGAACACGCTCGGCGGGCTGGACGTGAAGACCGGCGCGATCGAGGACGCGCGCAAGAACTTCCTGCAGGCGCTGGAGCGGGGAGGCCAGAGCCGCGAGCTGCGCGCGCGGGTCGAGCAGAACCTCGGCATCCTGGCGAATATCCAAGGCGAATTGGGGGAGGCGGTCGCGCACTACGAGCGCTCGCTCGAGGCGTACCGGGCCTCGAACGATGAGCACGGCTGCGCGATTGGGTACGCCAACCTCGGCATCGCACACACGGACCTGCGGCAGTACGACCGGGCCGACGGCTACTTCCAGCAGAGCTACGAGATCGCCGAGCGCGCGGGTGACACGCACCTGCAGGGGATGTGTCTCGTGAATCACGCCGAGGTGCACTTCGTTCGGGGGCGCTACGAGGAGGCGCGCCGCAACGCCGAGGCCGCCCTCGCCATCTTCGACCAGCTCGACACCAGGAGCGACAAGTCCGAGGCCTACCGGATCATCGGCATGGTGTACCGCGAGACCGGACGCGCCGCGCTCGCCGAATCGCGGCTGCGCTCGGCGATCGACCTGGCGGTGAACGCCGGCTCGGTACTGAACCAGGCGGAGGCGTCGTGCGAGCTGGCCCTGCTGCATCAGGCGATGGGTCGGAACCAGGATGCGCTCACGCTGCTCAACGCCGCCCACCGCCTGTTCCGTCGGCTCGACGCGCGCGTGGACCTCGTGTACGTCGGCGGCAAGGTGTCCGAGCTCGAATCCACGTACTTCGCGGTGGTGCGCGAGTGGGGGCAGTCGATCGAGTCCACCGACAGCTACACCTTCGGCCATTGCGAGCGGGTGGCGCAGCACGCGATGGCCGTGGCGCGCGTCCTCACGCTCGACGAGACCAGCCAGACCACGATCCGCCTCGGCGCCTACCTCCACGACCTGGGCAAGGTGCGCGTGCCGCACGAGATCCTGAACAAGCCCGGACCGCTCACGCGCGACGAGTTCGACGTGGTGCAGATGCACCCGATCTGGGGTCTGGAGCTGCTCGCGGCCGTCGAATTCCCGTGGGACTTGAAGCCGATCATCCGCTGGCATCACGAGCGTTACGACGGCACGGGCTACCCCGATCGACTGCGCGGCGACGAGATCCCCGTCGCGGCGCAGATCGTGGGGATCGTGGACGTGTACGACGCGCTCACCACCGCGCGCCCGTATCGGCCCGCGCTGTCGCGCCCGGCGGCCCTCGCCGAGATCCAGAGGTGCCGCGCCTGGTGGTCGGAAGCGGTGTACGTCGCGTTTGTGGAGTCGTTGGCTGGGCTGAACAGTGCCCCGGACGCGAGGCTCTTCGCGGCGTCGGCACCCGTCACCACTCGCGGCTAGCCCTCCTCAGCCGCTCGATCTCCTCCAAGACGGCTTAAGGTCTGTCGAATCTATCGGGGGCGGCGTAGACTGCCACCGTGCGCATCGGCATCGACCTCGGCGGGACAAAGATCGAGGCAATCGCGCTGTCACCCGCCGGTGAAGAGATCGCGCGACGCCGCCTGACGACGCCGCGTGACTACGTGGCCTCGCTCGACGCGATCGCGGCGCTGGTGCGGGAGCTCGAGCGCGCTGCCGACGCAGCGGGCACCGTGGGCGTCGGCATCCCTGGAGCGGTGGCCTCCCGAACAGGGCTCGTGAAGAACGCCAACTCCACCTGGCTCAACGGCCGGCCGCTCGGACGCGATCTCGAGCAGCGGCTCGGTCGCCCGGTGCGGCTCATGAACGACGCGAACTGCTTCGCGCTGTCCGAGGCAACCGACGGGGCGGCGGCGGGCGCGCAGGTCGTGTTCGGCGTCATCCTCGGCACGGGAGTCGGAGGTGGGATCGTCGTCGACGGCCGGTGCCTGTCAGGCGCGAACCTCATCGCCGGCGAATGGGGCCACAATCCGCTGCCGTGGCTCACCTCCGACGAGCAGCCCGGTCCGCCGTGCTACTGCGGGAAGCGCGCTTGCGTGGAGACTTGGCTCTCCGGCCCCGGGTTCGAGCGCGACCACGCCGAGCATACGGGTCTGACCCTGTCCGGCCGCGAGATCGCGGCCGCCGCGGCGCGCGGCGACCCGGGCGCGGCAGCGACGCTGGCACGATACCACGATCGGCTGGGCCGCGCGCTCGCATCGCTGATCAACGTGCTCGACCCCGATGTCGTGGTGCTCGGGGGTGGCATGTCAAACATCGCCGGACTGCCGGAAGCGACGTCCGCGCTGCTCCCCCGCTACCTGTTTGCGGCTGGAGCGAGCTCCGATCCGGTGGCTACCCGCGTAGTGGGCGCCGCCCACGGTGACACGAGCGGCGTCCGAGGGGCCGCGTGGCTTTGGCCGGCACGCGAGTGATGGCTAGCCGAACCTCCGCGCGGCGCGCTCGCGTGCCTTGCGCGCCTCCTCCTCGCGATTGCGCGGCGGGGCGCTGGTCGCGAGCGAGCGGATGAGCCGCCTGGCGGCCGCGGTCACCTCGTCCACCGCGGTCTGGAAGGCGACCTCGTTGGCGCGGGACGGATGAGTGGCCCCGCTGACCTTGCGCACGAACTGTAGCGCCGACGCGCGAATCTCGTCGTCCGTCGCCGGGGGCTCGAAGTTGGCGAGCGTCTTGATGTTCCTGCACATGGATTCGTGGACCGTGTTCGAGACGAACTGAAGCTACAGCCGTCCTCGCCACACCGCATACCCAAGGGGCGGCCGAAAGCGCGCCAGTGGTGCGACGAAAGTCACGCCGGCACCGCTACGGCGGGATCAGCGGGGAAGAGCGATCTCGCAGCGGATCGGCACCGCGGGCGCCGAGTGGGTGAGCGCTCCGATGGAGATGAGCAGCGCGCCGGCTTCCGCGTAGGCGCGCGCGGTCTCGGGCGTGATCCCCCCGGACGCCTGGACCGTGACACCGGGGCCCGCGCGCCGCACCCATGCGGCCACGCGCTGGGGCGTCTGATTGTCGGCGAGGATGTGGCGCACGCCGGCGGCGAGCGCCTGCTCGAGCTGCGCGTCGTCTTCCACCTCGACGACGACCGGCACGCCCCCCGGCGCGGTCGCCAGCGCCGCGGCGAGCTCACCCCGTCCGAGCAGCGCCCAGTGGTTGTCCTTCCAGAGGATCGCCGCGGCTAGCGAGCCGCGATTCTCGACCCCACCTCCCACGGTCACGGCATAGCGCTCGAGCGCGCGCAAGCCGGGTGTGGTCTTGCGCGTGTGCGTGATCCGGGCGCCCGTCCCCGCCACCGCTTCCGCCGCCCGGCGCGTCAGCGTGGCGACGCCCGAGAGCCGCTGCAGAAAGTTGAGCGCAACCCGCTCGCCTGCGAGCAGCGAGCCCGCGGCGGCACGCACTTGGGCGAGCACAGCCCCAGGCGCAGTCCATTCTCCTTCTGGGCACGCCTGCTCCACGCGCGCATCACGGTCGAGCTCCGCGTACACCTGCGCGACGACCGGGAGGCCCGCGACCACGAACCGCCCCTCGGCGACGAAGTGGGCGCACGCGAGGCGCCGCGCCGTGGCGCCCAGCAGCCGCGTGGTCACGTCGTCGGCAGCCCGGTCTTCCGCCAGGGCGCGGCGCACCTCCTCGACGCCGAGCGGCTCAGCCAATCGCCAGCATCCGATCGATCGCGCGCCGCGCGCGTCTGGCGATATCGGGTGGCACGGTGACCTCGTGCTTCAGGTCGCGCAGCGAGTCGCGCAGCTTTTCGAGCGTGATCAGCTTCATGAAGCGGCACTCCGCCGACTCCGCAAGCGCGTGGAACTGTTTGGCGGGATTTTCGCGGCGCAGCCGGTGCAGCACGCCGGTCTCCGTAGCGACGACGAAGCGGCGGGCGGGGGAGGTGCGCGCGCGCTGCATCATCTGCTCGGTCGAGACGATGTGGGTGCGGCCCGCGGCTACGTCCCCGTCCGCGGCGGCGTAGTACATCGTGCTTGTGACGCAGCCGCACTCGGGATGGACGAGGAATTCGGCGTCTGGGTGCTCCCGGCGGCGGGCCGCGACGTCCTGCGGCGTCAACGCCGCGTGCACGTGGCACTCCCCCATCCACACGTCGAGGGCGCGACCCGTGATACGCCGCACGTGGTTCCCGAGAAAGAAGTCCGGCACGAACAGCACCGGCACGTCGGGGGGCAGCGCCTGCACCACCGCCACGGCGTTCCCCGACGTGCAACAGTAATCCGCTTCGGCCTTCACTGCGGCGCTGCAGTTCACATAGGCGACCACGAGGCCGCCGGGATGCGTGGCGCGCCAGACGCGCACGTCCTCCGGCCGGATGGTCTCGGCGAGCGAGCATCCCGCATCCAAGTCGGGGATGAGCACCCGCTTGTCGGGGTTGGCGATCGCCGCGGTCTCGGCCATGAAGTGCACGCCGCAGATCACCAGCAACGGCGCGTCCAGCTCGGTCGCCCGCCGCGCCATCTTCAGCGAGTCGGCCACAACGTCTGCCACATCCTGGATCTCGGGCCGCTGGTAGTTGTGCGCCAGGATGGCCGCCTGTCGCTCGGCCTTGAGCGCCCGGATCTCACGCGTCAGTTCCGTCGGGGACACGCCACGCTCCCATTGGTGGAGGTACCGCCGCCTGAGGGGCCGTTTGGGAAACGCCTCGGTCCACCGAAGGTGATGGACCGCTCCCAGGGGGGGCGCGGACTACGATGCGCAGTTGAAGCTTAAGCGGGACGAGGTTACTGCGGCAGTGGTGTGGCGACCAGTGCCCGAAGATTGTCGAAGCTGCGGTCCTCGCGGTAGATGACGACGATGTGACGGAGGCGTAACGCCTGATCCTCGTCGCGCCCCTGTGCGTCCTCCCGCGCCCGCGGCGGCGGCGTTGAAGGAGGGTGTCCGAGTGCTAGGCGCGCGCGTTAGCTCGCCGCAAGCCACAAGTGTGCATCTTGTGCAGTTTCGTACTTGGCACGATACTTGGTCTTGTAAGCGCAGCACACCGTTGCTAGAAGGAGAAGTTGAGTCGCCACTATGGCCGGCTCGAGCAGCAAAGTCACTGGGCAGCAGGACGCGCCCGACGCCTTCCGCCACTGTTTGCGGGAGCGGGTGCGGCTGGCGCGGGAGCTTGCGGCGCTCCGGGCCGGGTTCGCGACGGTGGCCGAACACTACGAGCGCGTCCTCCGGACGATGCACGCGCTCGGCCCCTCCCTCGGCATCAGCCTGCAGGAGATCGGCCATCCGACCGACCCCGAGTGGGGCCCCGCTGCACTGCTCGTCTATGGTGACGAGCGCTTCCTGAAGCACGAGCAAGCCGTGTTGGACGTGCTGCTCCACAAGCTTCCGGCGATTACCTCACCATCTCCAGCAGCCCCTTGAGCACCTCGGGCTGGCCGGCGCGCTCGAACGCCGCCAGCCCGTCCCGCACCCGATAGGGGGCGTGGATCGGGGACTCGACCGCCCGCAAAACGCGCCCTGCCGAGGTAGATTCCTCCGCTTCGGATCGCACCCGGAGGGATCATCGTCTGGCTTCTCGCGGTGGCGCTGCTCAGCGACAGCGCCGACGCCCGTACCTTCAAGGTTCCGCTCGCCGCGACGGAGTCGCTGGAGGTCGAGACCTCGGGCGTGGGCCAGCCGGTTGTCCTGATCCCCGGGCTGTTCGGCTCGGAGTTCGGCTTCCGCACGCTCGTTCCCCTGCTGAACGCGGCCGGCTACCGCACGATCGTAATCGAGCCGCTCGGGATCGGCTCGTCCGCGCGGCCGCCGCGCGCGGACTACTCGCTCACCGCGCAAGCGGACCGCATCGCTGGCGTGCTCGATTCCCTGAGCGTCCGGCAGGCGGTCGTCATCGCGCACTCGATCGGAGGCTCGGAGGGGTTCCGGCTGGCCTACCGCCGGCCCGATCTGGTACGGGGACTGGTCTCGATCGAGGGGGGGCCCACCGAGGCCGCCGTGACGCCGACGTTCAAGCGGGCGCTCCGGTTTGCGCCGTGGATCAAGCTGTTCGGTGGCATCAAGCTCGTCCGGCGCAAGGTCCGGAGCATGCTGCTCGCGTCCTCGGGCGACTCGACCTGGGTGACGGACGAGGTGGTGCTCGGCTACACCGCCGGAGCCGCGCGTAACCTCGATGCGACGCTCAAGGCCTACCTCGGCATGGCGAACGCGCGCGAGCCGGAAAAACTGTGGCCACACCTCGCCGATGTGCGCTGCCCGGTGCGCCTGCTGGTGGGAGGCGCGCCCCACGACGGCGATGTCAACGCCGAAGAGATCAGGTTGCTGCAGCGCACGGTGGTGTCCTTCGCCCTTGACTCCGTGCCGGGGGCGGGCCACTTCATCTATGAAGAGCAGCCCCAGGCCGTCATCGCGGCATTGGCCCGCCTGCAGGCGGGTCTGCCACGGCGGCTGTGACCTCGAGCCAGGCTGCCGGGTCTGGTCTCTGAAGCCGCGGCAGGATACCATCAACCTTTCGCTTGCGGGCCGTGAATGCGCATCGCCCTAGTCGCCGAGGACTACTACCCCCAGCTCGGGGGCGTCCCCGAGCACGTTCACAACCTCGCCCTGCAGCTCAACAGCTGGGGGCACGTCGCCACGGTCATCAGCTCGTACATGGGCCCCTATCCGGACGCGGCCTTCGTGCGGCGGGTGGGGACGAGTCGCATGATCTATTCGAACGGCGGCGTCTCGCGCGTCACCACCGGCAGTGGGCTGCGGCGCCAGCTCGAGGCTGTGTTTCGGGAGGGTCGCTGCGACATCGTGCACGTGCACGGAGGCCTCGCGCCGACGTTCGGGTTGGCGGCGCCGCTCGCCGCCTGGCAGGCGGGAATCCCGGTCGTCGCGACGTTCCACTCCTGGTTCGCGCGCTCGGTCGCCTGTCGGGTGTTCCGGCGGCCGCTCCAGCGGATCCTCGACCGGCACGCCGCGACGATCGCGGTGAGCAAGCCGGTGGTGGACGCGAATTCGCGCTACTTCCATGCCGACTGGGACATCATCCCCAACGGCGTGGACGTCGACTTCTTCCGGCCGAACGGGCGTCGTCCCACCGACGCGCTGGTGCACGGCCCGCGGCTCCTGTGGCTCGGGCGCATCGAGCCGCGCAACGGCCTGGGCACCGCGCTCGCCGCGCTGCCCCGCATCCTGGCGCGCTACCCGAACGCGGTGCTCACCGTGGCGGGCGACGGTCCCTGGCGCGGCTACTACGAGCGGCGGGCCCGGCACCTCGGCGCGAGCGTGCGATTCGTCGGGCAGGTGTTCGAGGAGCGCCCGGAGTACTACGCCTCGGCCGACTTGTATCTCTGCCCCACCACCATCGCCTCGTTCGGCGTCACGCTGCTCGAGGCGATGGCGTGCGGCACGCCGATGATCGTGTCCGACAACCTCGGGTTCCGCTGGGTGATCGACGGCGGGGCGGAGGCGGTGATCGTCCCGAAGGACGATCCGGCGGCGTGGGCCGGGAAGGTCGTCGAGCTGATCGCGGACCCCGAGCGGCGCCGGGCGATGGGGGAGGCGGGGCGCGCTAAGGCGGCGCGGTTCGCATGGCCGCGCATCGCGCGGCGCGAGCTCGCGGTGTACGAGCGCGTGCTCGGCCATCCGCCGAGCGAGCCGCGCTACGCCCGCGCGGGCCGGTCGTCTGTGATCGCCTCCACGAGCTCCTGACCCTCCTCCGGGGTCAGTACCCACCGTACTCCCCTGGGAGGTGACGGTGAACGTCTTCGGCGCGAGCGTCGCCCGCTACAGCATCGTGGCCCTGATCGTCGTTGGCTTTCCCGCGGCGTGTCGCGCCCAGGCCGGACAGGGCGCCGCTCAGATGGGCGCTATGGACTCGACGGATCATCCCGCGGCCATGGCGGCGCACGACGCGATGAGCGGGCCGATCTCGCCCGATCCCCACATGATCCTCACGTCACCGCGGGCGCCCAGTGCGGCCGATTCCGGGCGCGCGGCGGCGCTCGTCCGCGCGATGCGGGAGGCCCTGGCGCGCTACCGCGACGTGCACGTCGCGGAAACTGATGGGTTCCGGCAGTTCCTCCCTGGTGTGAAGCAACCCGTTTACCACTTCACGAACTGGCGCTGGGCGATGGGCGAGATGTTCCGCTTCGACGCCGCGCGGCCGACGTCGCTCTTGTACCGCACGGACGCGGCTGGCGGTTTCGTGCTGGTGGGCGTCATGTACTCCGCGCCCGCCCGCGCCTCCCTCGACGAGCTGGACCGCCGCGTCCCGCTCGGGGTGGCGCGCTGGCACGAGCACGTGCGCTGGTGCGTGCCGCCGCGGGACGGCGCGGCGCGGTGGCGCGAGCTGCGCGACGGCAAGCCTGTCTTCGGGCCCAAGTCACCGATCGCGACGGCGGAAGCGTGCGCGGCGGTCGGCGGGCGCTTCCTGCCCAGGATCTTCGGCTGGATGGTGCATGTGATGGCGTTCGAGAGCGACGACCCGAAGGTGATCTGGGGAAGCGCCGAGCACTCTCACACACGATGACCGCGGATCCGTCCCGGCCGCGTCGCCCCGCGTTGCGACTCGGGCCCCTGGTGGCGGTGATGTTCTTCACCGTCTCCGGCGGGCCGTTCGGCCTGGAGGGGCTGGTCGGCTCGGTAGGTCCCGGGGTCGCGGTCCTGTTGCTCGTCACCACGCCGCTCATCTACAGCATCCCCGAGACGCTCCTCATCGGGGAGCTCGCGTCCATGCTCCCCGCCGAAGGCGGCTACTACCAGTGGGTGAAGCGCGCCTTCGGACGCTTCTGGGGTTTCTGGAACGGGTGGCTCTCCTGGGTCTACTCGCTGATCGACATGGCGATCTATCCCGTCCTGTTCCTGCAATACTTGCGCTTCTTCCTGCCGGCACTGGGACGGTTCGAGGCGTGGCTCGTGGCGCTGGCGCTGATCTGGGGCGCGACCTGGCTCAATCTGCGGGGCACGCGGGTCGTGGGGACGGCGTCGGGGTGGTTCGTCGCCGTGGTGCTCGCGCCGTTCGCGGTGCTGGCGGCGGTGGCGCTGGCACGCTGGCTTGGGCAACCGGCAACGCCGTTTCCGGTAACGCCGTTCCACGCCACGGGTACGTCGTTTCTCGGCGCGCTGGGCATCGGCGTCTCGCAGAGCATCTGGAATTACAGCGGCTGGGACAACGCGTCGACGATCGGCGGAGAGATCGAGGATGCTTCGGCCACGTACCCGCGCGCGCTGGCGCGAACGCTGCCGCTCGTCACCGCGGCGTATCTCCTGACGATCGTTCCGGTGCTGGCGCTCACGGACTGGACCACGTGGACCGACGGCGCGTGGCCCAGGCTTGCGACGGCGGTGGTGGGCCCATGGCTGGGCGTCTGGCTCGCGGGGGCGGGGCTGGTGAGCGCGTTCGCGCTCTTCAACGCGCTGCTGCTGGCGTACTCGCGGATTCCGTTGGTGCTGGCGCAGGACGGCCTGTTGCCCGCGGCACTCGCCGTGACGGACGCGCGCGGTACGCCCCGCAACGCGGTGCTCGTGTCAGCGTTGGTGTACTCCGCGTTCGCGCTCGTCCCGTTCGGGGGTCTCTTGGCGGGCGACGTGCTGTTGTACACCGCGGCGCTGGCGCTCGAGTTCGCGGCCCTGTTGCAGCTGCGGCGCGCCGAGCCCGCGCTGCGGGGCGCCTTCCGCGTGCCGCTCGGGATTCCCGGGCTCGCCGTCCTCGCGGCGCTGCCGATTCTGCTCATCGTGGCCGCGGTGGGGCTCGAGGCCTCGAGCCGTGAGATCGGTCTGCCCGGCGTGCTCGTGGCCGGCCTACTAGCGGCGGCGGGTCCGGTGGTCTACGCCGCGCTGCGGGGTCGACTCAGGGCGAAGCAGCACCTAGCGGCGTAACCGACTTCCCCCCTCCTTGCGAACTTGTGGAATCGCGCGCAAGCTAGCCCCTGCCGTACGGTTTCCGGTCGTAACAGCAGCGAAACCCGCGCAACGAGGTACGGAGGAGCCGTGGTCAAGCGCACCTGGTTCATCACACTCGCGCTGAGTTTGAGCGTCGGCATCGGCGCCGCGCTCGCCCAGCAGCGTCCCATCACGGGGAAGGTGACGAGCTCCGCCTCGGGGCAGCCCGTGGCGGGCGCAACAGTCACCGTGCCGGGCACGCCCGTCATCGCCGTCACGAACGACCGGGGGGAGTTTTCCCTGTCGGCCCCGGCTGGGCCGGCGACGCTGTCGATCCGCAACATCGGGTTCAAGCATCAGCGGGTGCTCGTCCCGGCGGACCAAAGCACAGTGCAGGTGAGCCTCGAGCAGGACGTGTTCAACCTCGAGGCGGTAGTCGTCACCGGCCAGGCCACCGGCGTGGAGCAGCGGAACCTCGCGAACGCGGTGACCGTGGTGAACGCGGACCAGCTCGTCCGGGCGCCGACGCAAACGCTCGAGAGCGCGCTCCAAGGCAAGATCCCCGGCGCGTTGGTGCAGATGAATTCCGGGGCGCCCGGGGGCGGCGGCCAGATCAATCTGCGCGGCGTCACGACGATCAACGCGGGCGTGGACCCGCTGATCGTGGTGGACGGCATGGTAATCGCGAACGATGCGATCGCGAGCAACATGAACGCGATCACGGCGGCCGCGGCGGGCGGCAACTCGTCCAACCAGGATAACCCGGTCAACCGCATCGCCGACCTGAACCCCAACGACATCCAGAGCGTCGAGGTGCTGAAGGGCGCGTCCGCGGCGGCGATCTACGGCTCGCAAGCCGCGAACGGCGTGATCATCATCAATACCCGGCGCGGGCGTCCCGGGGCGCCGCGCTTCAGCGTCGCGCAGCGCTTCGGAACGTCGTCTGTGGCGAATGCCCTCGGGACGCGGGCCTACAGCGACACCACTGAAGCGTTCAGCGTCTGGGCTCCCAAGGTTCCGCGGGACACCGCCACGCGCACCTACATCCGCGGCATCTGCACCTTGCCCGGCGGCAAGTGCCCCTTCTTCGACAACGCGAGCGTGCTGTACGGTGAGCATCCGCTGTCCACGGAGACGGATGCCAGCGTTACGGGTGGGAACGACCAGACAACGTACTACCTGTCCGGTCTCGTGAAGAAAGACGGGGGCATCGCCCCCAACACGGGCTACCAGAAGCAGTCGATCCGCGCGAACCTCGATCAGGCGCTGGGCAGCCGGTTCAAGATCGGGGTCAACCTGAATGCGATCCACAGCCTGTCGAACCGCGCGATCTCGAACAACGACAACACCGGCACGAGCCCGTACTTCGTGTTCTCCTCGACGCCGAGCATGGTGGACCTGCGACCCGTGAACGGCGTCTACCCCAGGAACCCGTTCGTTCCCTCCAACCCGCTTCAGACGGTCGCCGAGCTCAAGAACGCCGAGGACGTGTGGCGAATCCTGGCCACGTCCAGCCTGAAGGTGAACGCTGTCACGACTCCCACGCAGCGCGTGGCGTTCAACCTGACCGGCGGGGTGGACTTCTTCAACCAGCGCAACGACGTGCTGTCGCCGCCAGACCTGCAGTTCGAGCCGCAGGACGGGCAGCCGGGCACGGTCGTGCTCGGGAAAGCGTCCGATCTGCGGTTGAATCTCGCTGGCAGCGTCGTGCACACCTACACGCCGCCCTCGGAGGCCTTTCAGGCCACCACGTCGGCCGGTTTCCAGTACGAGAATCGGGATCTCAACCTCACGAACATCGTGGGGCGCACGATCGCCCTTGGGCTGCAGAACGTCAGTCAGGCCACGAGCATCAACTCGTCTCAGTCCGAGCAGCCGGTGAAGAACGTGGGACTGTACGCCCAGGAAGAGGTGCTGGCCGTGGGCCAGCGGCTGCTCCTCACCGCTGGCGTACGCGCCGACCGCTCCAGCGTAAATGGCGACCCCAGCAAGTACTTCGTCTTCCCAAAGGCCGCCGCCTCATACCGGTTCGTGCAGCCGGTGAGTGGGGTGGACGAGATCAAGCTGCGCGGCGCGTGGGGCCAGACGGGGAATCTGCCGCTGTTCGGTGCGCGTTACGTGGTGGACAGCACTGCGGTGCTCGGCGCTCAGTTCGGACAGTACCCTGCCTTACAGCTCGGCGACCCCAACATCAAGCCCGAGCGGAACAGCGAGATCGAAGGCGGGCTGGACGCGACATTCGGGAACCAGCTGGCGTCGCTCGGCGTGACCCTGTACCGGAAAACGATCACCGACTTTCTGCTGGTGCAGTCGGCCGCGCCGTCCACCGGGTACGCGACACGCATCTTCAACGCCCCCGGCGGGCAGTTGAGCAACTGGGGCGTCGAAATTGCGGCCGCCGTGTCTCCCGTTCGGAAGCCCGACTTCAACTGGATTCTCCGCTCGACCTTCTCCTTGAACCGCAGCAACGTCGATAGCCTGCCGGTGCCGGCGTTCCTCACAGGGGGTTTTGCCCTCTCGCTCGGCGCTTATCGGATCGAGCAAGGGAAGTCCGCGACACAGATTGTGGGCTCGGACGGTGTGGACGGCGACGCGAACCCCAAGTTCCAGATGTCGCTCTCGAGCGATTTGAGCTACAAGCGATTCAGTTTTGGTTTCCTGTGGGACTGGAAGCACGGCGGGGACATCATCAACCTGACGCAGCTTCTGTATGACGCGGTCGGCAACTCGGCGGACCAGGTCGCGGCCGGGAACAAGCGCATCACCGATTGGGCCGTCAGCAAGAAAACCCAAGTGTACGTGCAGGACGGCTCGTATCTGAAGCTGCGCGAGGTAAGCGTGGCCTACGACCTGCCGCCCGACATCCCGCAGCACCTCGGCATGCGGACGGCGCGGATCTCCATCGGCGGCCGTAACCTACTGCGGTTCACGCCCTATGTCGGGCTCGACCCGGAGGTCTCGAACTTCGGGAACCAGGCGATCGCGCGAAACATCGACGTCGCCCCGTTCCCGCCGAGCCGCAGCTTCTTCTTCTCGATCGACGTGGGGTTCTGACCATGCGCACGCACAACACCAAGGCCATCGTCGCACTGACGGGCGCCCTCGCGGTCGTGGCTTGCGACTTCAGCATCACGAATCCCAACAGCCCGCCTTCGATTGGCCCAAACGCGACCGCCGCGCAAGTGAATGCCGCCGCAGTAGGTCTCCTCGTCGCACTGCGCGTCGACTACCCTAACTGGGTATTGAAGTCGGCCATCCTTGGACGGGAAGGCTACCGGCTCGACGCCGCCGATCCGCGGTTCACGACTGAGCTGCTCGCCGGCCCGCTCGACCCGAGCAACAACGCGTTCGGGGGGGGGCAGTGGCAGCCCGAGTTTCGCACGATTCAGGCCGGGTATGCCATCCTGAACGCGATTGGCTCGGCACAGATTACCGACGCCCAGAAGGAGGGGGTGAGCGGGTACGTCCAGACGATCCAAGCGCTCTCGTTCTTAAACGTCCTGAACGCCCACACCCAGGATTCGATCCCGATCGACGTGAACCGTCCGGTGGGTGGGGCGCTCGCGCCGTTCGTGACCAATGCGGTCGGGTACCAGCACGTGGTCAGTCTGCTTGATTCGGCGCGGACGCACCTCCAGGCCGCTGGCGCTGGGTTCGTGTTCGATCCCGGACCCGGCTTCGTGGGATTCAACACGCCGGCGACCTTTCTCAAGTTCAACCGCGCGCTGGCGGCCCGGGCTCGGGCGTACCAGGCGAGTCCGAATGCGCCGGGCCTGAACTGCGTCGCCTGCTGGGACTCAGTCCTCACCGCCCTGGCGGCGTCGTTCGTCGACCCCGCGGCGTCCATGGACTTGGGAGTCTACAACCTGTTCAGCACCGGGAACCAGGACACGCCCAACGCGCTCTCCCAGGACCCGGCGTCGGCGATCAACCTGGTGCATCCGTTCGTAAAGGACTCGGTCGAGAATCAGGTGGGCGGCACGCCGGATAAGCGCTACCTCGCGAAGGTGACGACGCGCGGAACTGGCGCGTTCTCGCTCGCCTGTCTCTCGTCGGGACTGTCGTGGACGCGCTACCCGACGCCGAACTCCTCGATTCCCGTCATCCGGAACGAGGAGCTGATCCTGCTGCGGGCGGAAGCGGAGTGGTTCGCGGCGGTGCCCAACAAGGCGCAGGCGATCACTGACATCAACACGATTCGCCAGACCTCAGGCGGCCTGGCGCCCACGACGCTCACGGTCGGGAGCACCAATGCGGCGTTTGTCAACGAGCTCTTGAAGCAGCGGCTCTATTCCCTGTTGTACGAAGGCGGGCACCGCTGGATCGACATGCGGCGCCAGGGGCGACTGAACCAGGTGATCAACGATCGCCCGACGGGTTGCCCGGCCGCTGGCATACCGAAGGACACGGTGTTTTCGACGATGCCGATCAACATCTTCGAGGTGCAGGCACGCCAGTAGCTCACCGACCTCGGCCTGCGCTTTCCCGCCGCCGGGCGCCGCGCGCGCCCGGCGGTTTTTTGCGCGGTGCCGAGCATTTTGTATCACAAGCCGCGACCACGGGGCCCTGCTTGCGGGGTCGCCCGCTGAGCGGCAGGATATGGGATAATCGTGGCCGGCTCTGCTTCGTTCATTCCTCTGGTTCGGTTCGAGGAGGCATTGTGGTAAAGCGCATTTCGCTACTCGCGCTGGTGCTCCTGCCGCTCGTGGGTGTGGCCGCGCTGTCGGCCCAGCAGCGCCAGATCGCGGGCCGGGTCACTACCGGGCAGACCAGCGAGCCTGTCGCCGGTGTGGCCGTCACGGTGACAGGCACGGCGTTCGCGGCGGTGACCAATGCCGACGGCCGCTACACCGTGTCGGCCCCGACCGGCGCAGCGACGCTGGTGTTCCGCGCCATCGGCTACAAGCGCCGCGAAGTCTCGGTTCCCGCTGGTCAGAACACGGCGGACGCCACGCTCGAGCAAGACGTCTTCAACCTCGAGGCCGTGGTGGTGACGGGACAGGCGACCGCGACCGAGCGCCGCAACGCCGCCGTCGCCACGACGGTCGTGACAGGCGCCGAGCTGACGGCCGTGCCGGCGCCGGCATTGGATCGCGCGCTGCAAGGGCGCGTCCCCGGTGCTTACATCCAGCAGAACTCCGGCGCGCCCGGGGGCGGGACCCAGGTACAGATCCGCGGTTCGAACACCGTGGTGGGGTCCGCCGATCCGCTGTTCGTGGTGGATGGCGTGATCGTGAGCGATGCCTCGCTCTCCACCGGTCTGTTCTCGGTCACAGCGAGCGGGAACCCGCAGTCCACCCGCAACGACGGTGAGAAGCAGGACGACCCGGTGAACCGGCTCACCGACCTGAACCCCAACGACGTCGAGTCGATCGAGATCCTGCGGGGCGCGGCGGCGTCGTCGATCTACGGCTCGAAGGGCGTGAATGGCGTCGTCATCATCCGGACGAAGCGCGGCAGAGCGGGCACGCCGCGCGCCAACCTGACCCAGCGCGTTGGCTTCTCCGAGCTGCAGCGCGGGCCGGGCACGCGAGCCTTCGACACCAGCACGGCGTTCAAACAGTTTGGTGATACCGCCCTGGTCCGGTCGTACGAGGTGAACGGCGTGCTCCCCACGTACGACCACCTGCGGGAGCTGGCGGGCAACAAGCCGCTCGGCTATGAGACCCAGCTCGATGTCTCGGGGGGCGCGGGCAACACCCAGTACTTCCTGTCGGGCAACATCAAGGGCGACGGCGGGATCATCGAGAACACCGGCGCCCAGCGACAGACGCTGCGCGCCAACGTCGACCAGAGCTTTTCGGATCGGCTCAGCGTGTCGCTCAGCTCCGCGTTCAACCGCACCACAACGCAACGCGGGTTTACCAACAACGACAACGCGGGCGCCAGTGTCACCTACGCGCTCGCCTACATCCCGGGCTTCGTGCCCCTGAAGCCGGCGAACGGCGCGTTCCCGGATCCCGGTGGGCTGAGCTACTTCGGAGCTAACCCGTTGCAGACGACCGCCCTGGGGACGAACGACGAGGCTGCGGTGCGGTTCACCGGCGGGCTCACCGCGAGGTTCCAGGCGGTCCAGACGGCGCGGCACAACCTGCGGTTCGTGGGCGCCGGGGGAATCGACTTCTTCAATCAGAAGGACGAAGTCTTTGCGCCGCGCGAGCTGTTCTTCGAGGCGCGCCAGACGAATCCCGGGGCGTCGACGCTGAGCAACGCCGACAGCCGGCTCGCGAACTGGAACGCCAACGCGATCCACAGCTTCACCCCAGCCGGCGGCGCCTGGAAGGCCACCACCGCCCTCGGGGTGCAGTGGGAGGACCGGGCGCTGGGGCGCTCACGCGTGATCGCGCGCGGACTCCTGCCGGGCCAGAAAAACATCAACCAGGGCTCCGTGATCAACGTGTTCGAGGAGAACACCCACGAACGCACCATCGCGTTGTACGGCCACGAGGACTGGCTGGGCGCGGGCGAGCGGCTCTCGCTCTCCGCCAGCGTGCGGGCGGAGCGGTCCAGCGCCAACGGGGATGTGAAGAAGTTCTATCTCTTCCCGTCGGTGACGGGCTCCTACCGGTTCCCCGGGCTGGTGGGTGAGGGGAGCGAGGTGAAGCTGCGCGCCGCCTATGGGGAGACGGGCAACCAGCCGCTGTTCGGCCAGAAGTTCACCTCGCTGCAGGGCGGCACGGTGATCGGCGGCAACATCGGCACCGTCGTCGGGGCGACGGCGGGCGACCCGATCATCCAGCCGGAGCGCACCCGGGAGGTCGAGGGCGGCGTGGACGCTACGCTACTGGACGGCCGCGCCACGCTGGAGGTCACCCTGTGGCAGCGCCGGACCAGCGACCTGCTGGTTCCGGTCACGCCCGCGCCGTCGAGCGGGTTCTCGCTCCAGTTCATTAACGGCGGCAAGATCAAGAACGAGGGGCTCGAGATCGCCGCCGGTATCACGCCGATCCGGCGCGAGCACTTCGACTGGCTGTTCCGGACCACGTTCTCGAGCCTTCGGAACCGCGTGCTCGAGCTGAACCTTCCCGGCGGCGCAACGGGCTTCCGGCCGGCCAACGCCGGCTATGGTCTCTCGTACGGTGAGTTCTTCGTACAGGTCGGGCAGCCGCTCACCCAGATTATCGGCTACGACGACGCCGGCAACGTGATCTCGCTCGGTCAAACGAATCCCAAATTCCGCTGGGGGTTCTCGAACGTCCTCACGTATCACCGCACGACGTTGGCGTTCCTGTGGGACTGGCAGAACGGCGGCGTGGCGCAGAACCAGACGCTGTCGCTGTACGACTGCAACAGCCTCGCTCCGGATGGCGGCACGCCGGCGGGCCAGGCGCGCACCAATGCGTGCCTCGTCACCGGCGACGCGCGGCCGTTCGTGCAGTCCACCTCGTTCCTGAAGCTCCGCAACGCGAGCCTGTCGCTCGACCTGCCTGACGCCTGGGCGGCCCATTTCGGGGCGCGCTCGATGCGGATGAGCGTGAGCGGCGTGAATCTCATCGTGATCACGGACTACTGGGGTTACGATCCCGAGGTGTCCAACTACGGCGCGCAATCGATCACGCGCAACATCGACCTCGGTCCCTATCCGCCCTCGCGGCAGTTCTTCTTCACCATCCAGGCGGGGTTCTGACCATGCGCACGAGACTCTTCGCGATCGCCGCCGGCCTCCTCGCCGTCGGGGCGGGGGCGTGCAACTTCGACATCACCAACACGAACCAACCCACGCTCGACGACCTGCTGAGCAACCCCACGCGAACGAAGCTCGCCGCCGCCGCCACCGGGGTGATCGCCGGCGCCCGCGGGGGCATCCAGGCGCTCATCTGGCGCCTCGGGTCCACGGGCCGGGAGGGCATCAACCTTTCGGGGAACAACCAGCCGGACTTCGTGGAGCCGTACTTCGGCCCGGTCGCAGCCGGCGGTAGCTTCGGCGGTACCCTGTGGTTCGATCGCTACCAGCACATCCGTAGCATCAACGTCTACCTCGCGGCGCTGGGCAACGCCAAAGACGCCGCCGTCGATCCGGTTCAGGGGCTGTCGACGCAGGAGAAGGCCGGGGCCCGCGCCGTGGCGAACTCGCTCAAGGCGCTCGCCCTCCTCTACGTGGTCGAGACGCGCGGCGAGCTCGGTGCGCCGGTGGATGTGGATCGACCGCTCAACGCGGCGCCCGCGCCGTTCGTGAGCGAAGACAGCGCCTACGGCTACATCGTCGGATTGCTGAACGGCGCCGCGACGGATCTCACCACGGCGGGCGCTACCGCGTTCCCGTTCCCGGTGCCGCCGGGCCTGGGCGGCTTCGACAAGCCTGCCACCTTCCTCACGTTCAACCGGGCGCTGGCGGCCAAGGCCAACGTGCTGCGGGCCACGGCGAAAAACGGGTGCGGGGGCACCAAGGCGACGTGCTACGCCGCTGCGCTCACCGCGCTGGGCGCCTCCTTCATCAATCCCGGGGCTACGACTCCTACGGGCTTTCAGGCGGGTGCCTACTTCGACTTCTCGACCGCCCAGGGGGATGCCACGAACAGCCTATCGTCTCCGTTGAACGAGTTCACCTTCTATGCGCTGCAGGGCAACGAGACGGATGCTCAGCTGCAGACCGGCGGCGCCAAGGATCAGCGCGTGCTCGACAAGATCGCCGCCGCGACCGACACACAGCGGGCGCTGCTCGGCAGCATCCCGATCCCGGGCGAGCTCAAGTTCGTGATGTACTTCAGCGGCGGCCAAGCGGACCCCGGTCACGCGATCCCGATCATCAAGAACGAGGAGCTGATTCTGCTCCGCTCCGAGGCGAACTGGTTCGGGGGCAGCAAGGCGCAGGCGATCCTCGACCTGAACCAGGTCCGCACCAACTCCGGGAAGCTGCCCGCGACGACGGTGACGGCAGTGAGCGCCGACTCGGTGTTCGTTAAGGCCCTGATGTACGAGCGACGCTACTCTTTGTTGTGGGAACAGGGGGCGCGCTGGATCGACGCCCGGCGCTTCGGTCGGCTGGGCGACATCCCGCCCGCGATTCCCGGCGGCAACGTGCCGCCGTACATGCCCGTGCCACAATCGGAGTGCGACGCGCGCAACTTGAAAACCCCGCCAGCCAGTCAGGATGTCGTGACCTGCAACCCGCCGACGTCGTAGCGACCGGATCTTCTGGTGGCGAAAAAAAGGGGGCGCGGCACTCGCGCCCCCTTTCTTCATGCCTCCGCCCCGCCGGTCAGGCTTCGGTGTAGAGGTAGGCCCCGACGACGGACGCCAGCGGAATCTTGATCAGCGCCACGACCGCTCCCATCGTGTACAGCCTCTGCGGAAACAGCCCCATGGGCGCTTCGCCGATCGCGCTCATCAGGCCGATGAAGAACCACAGGGCGAGTCCCGCGATTACCGCCGTCTTCACGCCGGCGCCGAACCGCGGCCGGATGGCGGCGTACAGCCACACGAGACCGATCCCCATCACGAAATCCCACACCACGAACACCCAGATGATGCTGTCCGGTATCGGCTGTTTGCCGAGCGCCTGCATCGCCGCGGCCATGTCCTGCTTCATCACCACGCCGTAGTAGATGTAGTCCACCACGTTCAGCACCAAGCCCGCCAGTAGCCCGCCCAGTATGACGCGGCTCCAGTTGATCCTGCCCATGGCGCACCCCCCGAGAGAGTGACCCTACATTACGGCACGACCAGCACGGCCACCATCCCGCCCAGCCCGTCGGGCACCGTCGCTACGCCGTTGGGCACCACCCAGTCCGTGCCATCCACCAGAACGTTGAAGTGGTACAGGCCGTGCCGCAGCGCCAGGGTTCCCTCCCACAGACCCGCACCGAGAGAGCGCAGCGGCAGCTGGGCCCACTGGTTCCAATCCCCCGCGATCGCGACTGAGCGCGCGCTGTCGAATTGGAACCGCACCACGAGGCTGTCGCCGCGGCGCTCGGGGACGAGCGGCGACCACTTGGGACCCTTCGGATCGGCGCTGGACGCGCGCGCTGTGGCGTGCAGCCGCACGCCCAGCGTCACGAAGCCCGCGCGTGGTAGCCCCTGATATGGGTCGTCGAGGTAGCTTCCGCCGGCGACTTCCAGCGCCACCCTCGGCGCGACGTAGAACTGCAGAAAAATGCTGCCAGCGCCCTTCGATCCGTATGCCCCGGAGACGCGCGCGACTGCGGCAAGCGACGCGACAGCGCGCCCCCGCGTGAGCGTCACTCCGACGGTCGCGTCGGTGAACCAGCCGGCAGGCACTACCGTGGAGTCGACCGTGATCCGAGGAAAGCGCGTCGGCTCAACGGTGACCTGCCAGTCCGTGTCTCCCTCGTCTCCGGCGAGATGCCACCACCCGCGAGCACGGGTGCGCAACGCCGTGACCGACGATTGGTCCACACTCCGCCCGCCGGACGGTCCCGCACCGATCCCGAACCCCCAGCGTGGCGCCGACCAAAGCAGCTCCCCGACCCCCTGGGCTGCCGCGGTGCGTCCGCCGTCACTCCGCGCCGTGCCCGCCACGATCCCCTCGGCCCCGAAGCGCCACCCTCGATACAGCGGTGGCGACGTGACCCACACGTCGCCGCGCCCCTGACTCGACCAGACCCCGTTGGGGAGCGAGGCAAACGAGGCCGACCCGTCGGCGTCGAGCGTGGGCGATGAGAACCCGATGGTGGGCGAGAACGCGGCCGAGCTGAAGCTGGTGCCGCCAGGGTAGCGCACGGTACCGACGCCGATGCCCAACGACGCCCGCTTCTGGGCTGCCGCAGGCCAAACGCCGCAGCCCGCGGCGAGCAGGATAAGGAAGGGCCCCCTCACGGGGACAAAGCTAGCCCTGGATGGGGGGGGCGGAAACGCGTAGGGGCGCAGCGGCGCTGCGCCCCTACACAGCAGGGGACTTCAAGTTGGAAGCGATCTACTTACGGCCGGTGATTGCCCGACTGGCCCGGATTCGCCGACTTGCGCCCGTTCGCCGGAACGGCCGGCGTAGCAGGGTGCGCCGGGGTCGCCGGACCTTCGCCATGCGCCGGCACGGCCGGCGTGGCGCGCTTCGCGGGAGTGGCCGCGTTGGGATTCCGGCCGCGATCGTCGCGATCGTGATCGGTGTCTTCTGTCTTGGTACGGTCGTCGCGATCGTGGTCGACGTCCTCGGCGTGGACTACCTTGCCACGCCGGTGGGTGGCTCGGTGCTGGGCCCCTTGAGAGTGGAGCGCGGCCTGCGCCGATGCATGCTCGTTGGGGATCTGCGGCGTTTGCGCCGCCAAGAAACCCGGCAGCGCGAACGCGACGGCATAACCCAGGATCCTGCCTATCATATGACCTCCTCCAGCCTAGTTCGGAGCTTGATCTTTGGCTGTGTGAAAGACTGCGGCCGGGAGGGTCAGGTAACGCGTGTATCCCGAAGTGAAGGCGGGACGGGGCGTTACCGCCGTCTCACAACGCGACTCTTTAAGCTGTGGCCGGTTGCCGCAGCCCCGGCGGACGTCTAGCATCTTAGCGAACTCTGGCGGCCGAGGTGGCTCGGTTGGGTCTGGCGGAACTGGCGACGGACCGGGAAGTCGTGCAAGCGGTGCTGGCGGGGGATGTGGAGCAGTATGCGGTGCTGGTGCGCCGCTACCGCGACCGTTTTGCCCGCTACGCCGCCCGGATGCTTGGCTCGGTCGATGCGGCCGAGGACGCGGTCCAGGACGCCCTCGTCAGGGCGTTCGATCAGCTGGCGCAGTGTCGAGAACCCGACAAGTTTGCGGGATGGCTGTTCCTGATTCTGCGCAACCGGTGCTTCGCTGAGCGGCGCCGGCGGGCGCGCGAAGGCCGCCCGCTCAATGCCCAGGATGACGCCGTGGCGGCGCCCGACCGCACCGACGGCAGGGTAGAGCAGCGCGAGCGCAGCGGGGCGCTCGAGCAGGCGCTCCAGAAGTTGACGGCTGAGCAGCGCGAGGTGTTCGTGCTGAAACACATGGACGGGATGGCGTACGAGGAGATCGCCGCGATGACCGGCGCGACGGTGGCGTCGCTCAAGATGCGCATGCATCGGGCTTATGATCGGCTGCGCGAATTGTTGAAAGGGCATTTATGACAGAGACGTATCATCCGTTGGTGAAGCGGTTACTGGACGGCGAGCTGTCGCTCAACGACCTGCCGACCGAGTTGCGTGCCGAAGGCGCCGAAGCGCTGCGCCTGCTAGGCGTGGTGGATCGCGCGCCCGTCTCGCTCCCGGCTCGACTGGACGCACGCGTGATGGCCGAGGTGCGGCGGCGGGCCTACTCACCGCTGCGCCGCGCTTGGCGCCGGCTCGTCGATCCACGGGACGTCGAGCTGCGGCTGCGGGTGCGGCCGTGGGTCGTCGTGGGGGGCGCGCTCGCGGCGGCCGCCGCCCTCGCCCTGCTCGTCGCGCGGCCAGCGGCGCCGCCTGCCGGAGGGCGCGCCGTCCTCATGGCTTCGCGTGACAGCGTCTACGTGCGGTTCATCCTATACGCTCCGGACGCGAGGCAGGTCTCCGTCGCCGGGACGTTCAACCGGTGGGATCGCGATGCCGCGCCCCTGGTGCGCCAGGGCGCGACCGGCATCTGGACGACCACTGTGGCGCTGCCGGTCGGTCAGCACCAGTACGCCTTCGTGGTGGACGGGGCGCGCTGGGTCGCCGATCCGGCGGCTCCGGGAATCGACGACGGGTTCGGGCGGCGCAACAGCGTGGTCGCAGTCACGGCGCAGGGAGCGCGAACGCTGTGACGCGCGCCGCTGGTCTCGCGCTCGCCCTCGCCGCGGGTGCGGTGCTCCCCCTCGTCGGTCAGGAGCCGGACGTGGCTGCGCAGCTCGGTCGCCGAACGCCGCCCGAGGTGGTACGGGCGGTTCAGGCGATGGCGTCGTCAGCCTCCGCCAAGGGTCTCCCGGCCGGCCCGCTCATTCAGAAGGCAATCGAAGGAGCGGCGAAGGGCGTGCCGGCGGAGCGGGTGATCGGCGCGGTCCGGGCGCTCGCCGATCAGCTGGAGGCTGCGGCAGGCGCGCTCCGCTCGGGCGGGATCGATCACCCCGATGCGGACGTCGTGGAAGGGGGGGCCTACGCGCTGGGTGCCGGGCTCAACGTCGACCAGGTGCGGGAGCTGGTACGGACCAGCCACGCCCCGTACGACCCGGCGGTCGCGTTGCGCGTGGCCGCCACACTGGCGGCCCTCGGAGTGTCCCCGAAGACCACCCTCGACGTGGTCGAAGACGCGATCAATACGGGCCGCTCGCCGAGCGACCTGCTCGATCTTCCCAGCGAGCTTCAGGCGCGCATCGCGCACGGCGCGACCCCCGCGCAGGCGGCGCGCGGGCTGGGCCGTGCCGCGGCGCATGCGCCGGCCGGACGGCCGCCCGGCTGGGCCCCGCCGGGGCAGCAGAAACCCCACAAGCCCTGACATCACCGCCCCGGGTCGACACAGGTCGACCCGGGGCGCTTGCTTTCACCCACTCCCCTGGCCTTTCGGCCCGGCTAGATTTCCATCCCCTATGACCATCGCCCACAACCTTGGCTTCCCGCCACTCGGCGCCAACCGCGAGCTGAAGCGCGCCACCGAGGGCTATTGGAGCGGCAAGCTGCCCCGCGCCGACTTGCTCAAGACCGGCGCGGAGCTGCGGGCGGCGCACTGGCAGGCGCAGCGCGACGCGGGACTCGATCTCATTCCGTCGAACGACTTCTCCTACTACGACCGCGTGCTCGACACGTGCGCGCTGGTGGGCGCCGTCCCGACGCGCTACGGCTGGTCGGGGGAGGGGCCGGTCGATCTCGACACCTACTTCGCGATGGCGCGGGGCGTGCAGGCCGCGGGGCGGGACGTGACCGCGATGGAAATGACGAAGTGGTTCGACACGAACTACCACTACATCGTGCCCGAGTTCGATCGGGGACAGGCCTTCCGCCTCTCCGCCGGCAAGCTGGTGGAGGAGTTCCAGGAGGCGAAGGCGCTGGGCGTTCATACGAAGCCCAACTTGATCGGTCCGGTGACGTTCCTGCTGCTCGGGAAGACTCGGGGACCGCGGTTCGATCGCTTCGAGCTCCTCGATGCGCTGCTGCCGGTGTACGCCGAGGCGCTGTCACGACTCGCGGCGGCGGGGGCGACGTGGGTCCAGCTCGACGAGCCGTGTCTTGCGCTCGACCGCACGAAGGAGGAGCTCGCGGCGTTCGCCCGGGCGTACCGCTTCCTAGCCGACCGTGCCGCGCAGCTGAAGCTGCTCGTCGCGACGTACTTCGCGGGACTGGACGACAACCTGCCGACGGCGCGGGAGTTGCCGGTGGCGGGGTTGCACGTCGATCTCGTGCGGGCTCCACAACAGCTCGACCCGCTGCTCAAGGCGTGGCCAAAGGGGCGTGTGCTGTCGCTGGGCGTGATCGATGGACGAAACATCTGGCGCGCCGATCTCGCCGCGGCCCTAGGGCTGCTCGAGCGTGCCCGGGAGCGGATCGGCGCGGACGACTTGTGGGTGGCGCCGTCGTGCTCGCTGCTGCATGTGCCGGTCGACCTCGATCTCGAGCGCCGGCTCGACCCGGAGCTCAAGAGCTGGCTGGCGTTCGCGAAGCAGAAGCTCGCCGAGGTGGTCACGCTGACGCGGGCGGTGCGGGATGGTCGGCGGACCGTCGCCGCTGAGCTGGAGGCGAACGCGCGACTCATCGCCGGGCGGCGGTCGTCCCGCCGGATCCACGAGCCCGCCGTCAAGCAGCGCGCGGCCGGCGTGAGTGAGAAGGATTTGCGACGCGCCTCGCCGCACACCGCACGCCGGCAGCGACAGCTGCGTCTGCCGCTCTTCCCGACGACCACGATCGGCTCGTTCCCCCAGACGGCCGAGGTGCGGGCGGCGCGCAAGAAGCTGCACGACGGAACGATGACGTCGCAAGCGTACGATGGCTTCATCGCAGATCAGATCGCGCGCACGCTCAAGCTGCAGGAGGAGCTGGGGCTCGACGTGCTGGTGCACGGGGAGTTCGAGCGCAACGACATGGTCGAGTACTTCGGCGAGCAGCTGGTGGGCTTTGCCTTCACCGACCACGGCTGGGTGCAGTCGTACGGCACGCGGTACGTGAAGCCGCCGATCATTTTCGGCGACGTGTCGCGCCCCAAGCCGATGACCGTGCGCTGGAGCACGTACGCGCAATCCAAGACCGCTAAGCCGGTGAAGGGGATGCTCACCGGACCGGTGACCATCCTCCAGTGGTCGTTCGTGCGCGACGACCAGCCCCGGGCCGAGACCGCGAAGCAGCTGGCGCTCGCGATCCGGGACGAGGTGAGGGACCTCGAGGCCGCCGGGATTCGGGTAATCCAGATCGACGAGCCGGCGCTGCGCGAGGGCCTGCCGCTGCGGCGGGCGGACTGGTCGGCGTACCTCGGCTGGGCCGTGAACGCGTTCCGGCTGGCCACGAGCAACGTGTCCGACGCCACCCAGATCCACACGCATATGTGCTACAGCGAGTTCAACGACGTCATTCGCGTCATCGAGAAGATGGACGCGGACGTCATATCGATCGAGAACGCGCGGTCCGGCTCGGAGCTGCTCGAGGGGTTCAAGGAGTACAAGTACCCCAACGAGATCGGCCCGGGGGTCTACGACATCCACTCGCCGCGCGTGCCGAGCGCGGCGGAGATCGTCGGGGCGCTGAAGCGCATGCAGGGTGTGCTGCACGATCGCCAGATCTGGGTGAACCCGGATTGCGGCCTGAAGACGCGCGGCTGGGAAGAGACGCTGGCGGCGCTGCGTAACATGGTGCAGGCGGCGCGGCAACTGCGGCCGATGCCCACCGGGGGTTGAAACCCCCGGCGCCCCCGGACATACTTCGCCATATGGACCGAGTCGAGATCCGCATCACCGCCGAGCCGATCGACACCGCGCGCTGCAAGTTCCTGGTGAGCGCGCCGGTGCACGCCGGCGGCGTGCGCCGGTTTTCCGGTGCGGAGGAGGCGAAGGGCTCGCCGCTCGTCGAAGCGATCTTCGCGATCCCCGGTGCGGAGGTGACCGAAGTCATCGTGTCGGGCAACCTCGTGACCGTGGTGAAGCGGAGCCCGGCGCCGTGGCAGGTGATCGGCAAGTCGGTCGGCGCGGCGATCCGCGCCGCGCTGGCGACCGACCAACCCGCCATCGCGTCCAAACCGGCGGGGGCGCCCGCCGCCCCGGCGGCCGGCGGCCTGGACGACGACGCGCTGTACGACCGGGTCGCCGAGCTGTTCGATAGCCAGGTGAACCCGATGGTCGCCCGGCACGGCGGGCGGGTGGAGTTGATCGACGTGCAGGACGCCGTGGTCATGCTGCGCATGGGCGGCGGCTGTCAGGGATGCGGGATGGCGGACGTGACGCTGCGGCAGGGTATCGAGGCGATGCTGCAGCAGGCGGTCCCGGAGGTCAAAGGGATCGTCGACATCACCGACCACACAGCGGGCTCCAACCCCTACTTCGCCGCCTCAAAGAAGTAGAGGCGCAGCAATGCTGCGCCCCCCCCCGTCCCCAGGCCGGCTGCTGCTGCTCCTACCCACCGCCACCTATCGGACGACGGCCTTTGTGGAAGCGGCGCGCCGGCTGCGGCTCGACCTCACCGTCGCGTCCGAGCAGCCCAGCACCTTCGAACAGGCCCAGCCCGACCGGCTCCTGACGCTCGATTTCTCGAATCCGGAGCGAGCCGCAGAGCAGGCGGCTGTCTTCGCGCGGGGCCACCCGATCGCCGGCGTCGTCGGCGTGGACGATACCGCCGCGATCGTGGCGGCGGCGATCGGGGAGCGCTTGGGGCTCGCGGGTAATCCGCTCGCGGCGGCGCTCGCCGCGCGCGACAAGCACGTCCAACGGAACGAGCTGGCCCGACACGGCGTGCCGGTGCCGCGGTTCGAGCTGCACACCCTCGGCGAGGACGCCGCGGACCGCGCGACGCGCCTGCGCTACCCCTGCGTCGTGAAGCCGCTGCGTCTCTCGGCCTCGCGCGGCGTGATCCGCGCCGACGACCCGCGCGGCTTCCTGGCGGCGGTGGCGCGGCTGCAGGCGATCCTCGAGCAGCCCGACGTGGCGGGGTGTGGGGACTGGGCACGGCAGATGCTCGTGGAGGACTTCGTCCCGGGACCCGAAGTGGCGCTCGAAGGCCTGGTGATCGGGGGTCGGCTCAACGTCCTGGCCCTGTTCGACAAGCCCGACCCGCTGAACGGTCCCTTCTTCGAGGAGACCATTTACGTCACCCCGTCGCGCCTCCCCAAGCCCGCCCAGCGGGCGATCGCCGGCTGCGCCCAGGCAGCGGTGGCGGCGCTCGGCCTGCGGGAAGGGCCCATCCATGCAGAGCTCCGCTGGAACACCGGAGGCGCGTGGCTGATCGAGCTGGCCGCCCGCCCCATCGGTGGGAGGTGTAGTGAGGTGCTTCGGTTTACGACCGGGGAGGGAATGGGGCAGGCTTCACTGGAAGAGGTGATCGTTCGTCACGCCGTTGGCCTGCCTATCCCGTCGCTCGAGCGGGAGCAGTGCGCCGCGGGCGTCATGATGATCCCGGTAACGAAAGCAGGCGTGCTGAGGGAAGTCCGGGGGGTCGCCCAGGCCCGCGCCGTGCCGCTGGTCGAGGACGTCGCGATCACGGCGCATCCGGGTCAGGCACTCGTGCCTTGGCCAGAGGGGTCGCGTTATCCGGGGTTCATCTTCGCGCGGGGGGGGACGCCGGCTGCGGTCGAAGCGGCGCTGCGCGAAGCGCACCGCCGCCTCGCCTTCGTCATCACACCGCCGTAGCCATCCCCTCGAGCCAGTTACGGGGCACCTTGCGCACGCCCGTCTCCTCCATGGCGCGGCGCAGTCCCTCCTGGAGCGCCTTCGCTCCGTCCTCGAGCGGCACGCCGGGAAGCGCCCCCTCGATGAAGAGCGAGAAGCGGCCGATGTCTTCGATACTCTCGGGGGTCATCTCGATCCGCACGAGCTCGACGCTGGGGCGCGAGAAGCCCGCACGGACACACAGCTCGGCGTACTCGTCGGCGGTGAGGAACTGCCGTGCCACCGACTTGGCGGTGTGCTGCACCTCGAGCCCGCGCTCCCGCAGCACCTGAACCGCCCGCACCACCCAGCGCCGCCAGAAGCCGGACGTCCCCTCGACGTACGCGCCGTTGAAGAACGTCGTGTTGAACGCGAACACACCCCCCGGTTTCAGCGCCTTGCGGATCTCGGCGATGACCTGGGCTTTGTCGCGGACGAGATGGATCGCGTTGAGGAACACGACGACATCGGCGGAGGAGACCAGGCGGGATACCCACTCGGCGCTTCCCTCGATGAACTCGACGATCCTGGAGTGTATAGCGGTCCGCGCCTTGGTGAGGGCCGACGGGGATGGATCGATCCCGATCACCTCCGCGTTTCGGGCATCCCCCAACCGCTCCAGGATCAGCTTCGTGACCGCGCCCGGCCCGCACCCCAAGTCGACGATCTTGCGGCGCCCAGGGCAGACCACCCGCTCCACGATCCAGCGGTTGACCTCGGTGAAGAACGGATGGCGCGTGAACGCTTCAAACGAGAAGCGTTCGGATTCATCCACGGTGCTAGTGGCCATGCGACCCTCCGTTCCTACAGCCTATGAATTACTAGCGGGCTCAAGTGTACGTCGAGATTGTGATTTACGCGATAGCCCACGATTCCCTTGGTATCGAGCCCGGAGGCGTCGGCGGAGTAGACGTCCTTGCCGTTCACCCGGAAGCTGACTTTCCCACCTCGCACCACGATGCTCAGCTCGTTCGCGGCCTGGCCGCTCGAGTCGGCCTTCACGACGGCGTCGCTCTCGGTCCAGCCTTGAGTCACTTCCGCTGTCGAGTCGCCCGCGACGCGGCGCTTCACGAGGAACTTGCCGTCGCCCCGCACCAGGAAGTAAGTGTAGCGGTTCTGGGCGTCGGCGAGATGGCGGCCGCCGATGAACAGGCCGTACGCCTCCGGGTGGTGCGGGTTCTTGGTCTGCGTGAACGTCGCGACCACGCGGTAGTTGCCCGCTGCCAAGTCCCGGGCCCGCCACAGAATGACGGCAGGACCGAGCGTCACGTGGATGCCGCTCCCCATCGTCGCGATCTTCGCGTCGGCGAGCGACTTGTTCTTGTCGGTTCGCGCGTGCCACCCGGCCGGGAGGGTCCCGCCCCCGGCGATCTTCGCATCCGGATCGTGGCTCTGAGCGGAGGCTGGGGGGACCGGGCCGACGTACACCAGGGTGGCGACGAGGGCAGCAGACAATCGGATGACGCGCATAGCCTAACCTACCCCCCCGCACCGGGAAAAGGGCTGGACTGCCCCCGTATCAGTGCTACAATGGGAATCTAAGTGACCCAGCCAAAACGTCTTAGTCAAGAGGTAGAGCAGAGCCTGGTCCGGCGTCTCAAGGCGGCGGACGAGCGGGCGCTGGCGGAGCTGTACGACCTCCTGGCGCCGTGGGTGCTGGGCCTCGCCTTTCGCATCCTGCAGGACGAAGCGGAGGCCGAGGAGGTGGTAGGTGACGTGTTCGTGCGGGTGTGGCGTCGGGTCCACCAACACGACGCGCAGCGCGGGCCCCTCGTGCCGTGGATACTCTCCATCGCCCGGAACCGCGCGCTCGACGCTCTGCGGCGGCGCCGGCGGTGGTGGCGCAAGGCCGAGCGGTGGCAGCAGGCACGGGTGACGGATATGGACGCGGGGTCCGAGCCGGCGTCCCACGAGGCGTCGGTGCCGGGGTGGCCGGTGCACCGTGAGGTGCACGCCGCGCTCGCGGCGCTGCCCGAGGAGCAGCGCCGGGTCGTGGTGCTGGCGTACTTCGATGGCTTGTCGCACAGCGAGATCGCCCGGCGGCTCGACCAGCCGCTCGGCACCGTCAAGACGAGGCTGCGGATAGCACAACAGAAGCTGACCGCGGCGCTTCACCACATAAAGGACTGGATGGCATGACGGACTGGTTGGGCATGGCGCCGCCGCCCAGAAGCCCGCACCCGGACTTGAAGGCGCGGGTGCTGGGTCGGGCCTTGCGGCCCCGACTGCGCGTCTGGCCGCTCGCGGCGGCGGCGCTGGTGCTGCTGGTCGGCGGCAGCGGCGGGTACTGGGCCGCCCGTACGATCCGCGCGCTGGGCGCTGAGCGGGACACGCTCGCAACCCACCTGGCGGCGCTCCAGGACACCGTGAACAGCTTCATTCACGGGACGGCGACGCGGCTGGTACAGGTGTCGGTATCGACCGGGGGCCGGCTGGGCGCGGTCACGATCTTCGCGGACAGCGCGCACCATCGCTGGCTAGTGCGCTGCGACGGCCTCGCCCCGAACGAGCCGGACCAGGCCTATCAGCTCTGGTTCATCACCGACAAGGGGATGAAGACGGCGGCGGTCATGCCGATGGACCAGGACCGGCCCATGGTCATGGCCCTGAACATGCCGGCGGGCGACGCGCGCGTGATGGGTGCGGCCATGAGCATCGAGCCGCGGGCGGGCTCCGCCGAGCCCCGCGGCCCAATGGTGTTCCACCTGCTTCTCTAGACCTTCCTCGCCGCCAGGTCGTGCACGGTCTCGAGCTCGGCGATCTTGAGGCGGCGTTTTCCGAGCGGCAGCGTGAGCGTCACCGTCTGCCCGACCTTGCCGCCGAGCAGCGCTTTGCCGAGCGGTGACGCCATCGAAACCGGTATCTCGTCGGGGCCGTCGTCGCCTTCGATGAACTCGCCGAGCGTGAGGGCGTAGGTCTCGCGCTTCTTGGTATCGAGGTCCTGCACGGTGACGCGCGAGCCGAACCCCACGCGGTCGCGGGGGATGTCGCCCTCCTTCACGCTCGACAGCTTGGAGAGCCGGAGCCGAAGGTGCGATGCCCGCGCCTGGGCGAACTGCTGTCGCTCGAGCGCCGCCTTGTACTCGGAGTTCTCGCGCAGGTCTCCGTGGGCGCGCGCCTTCTCGATCTCCTTCGGTAGGACGAAGTTGATCTCGTGATTGAGGCGCTCGACTTCGGCCTGCAACTTCTCCCTGAGCTCGTTGAGCATAGACGACCTGAAAGCTAGCCCCTCTTGAGTCCGCCGCTCAAGCCGCGAGTTCCCTCGCGGAAAACGGACGGCATGTCCATCTTTCGGAAGCATGCCACTCAATATCCGCACTTACCACGACCTGACGGAACCCGACCGGTCCGGCTTGCCCGGCCAGATCGGGGCGCAGCGGCGCCGTGTGGCAGAGCGGCTGGCAACGGTCGCTCGGGTGGTGGCGGTGATGAGCGGCAAAGGGGGGGTGGGCAAGAGCTTCGTGACGGCCGGCGTCGCACGAGCCCTGGCCCGGGCGGGCCGGGCGGTGGGCGTGTTGGACGCGGATCTGAACGGCCCGACCGCCCCGCAACTGCTTCATCTCCACCTTGCCAGTTGCACGCTGCACGACGGGGTTATCGAGCCTGCGGTGAGCGCGGAGGGCATCCGCTGCTTCTCGATGGCACTGCTCCTCGAGGACGGCCGTCCGCTCGCGTTCCACGGCCCCGAGGCCGAGAGCTTCGTGTGGCGGGGCACGCTCGAGGCCGCGGCGTTGCGCGAGTTTCTGGCGGACGTGGCGTGGGGCCGGTTGGACGTGCTGCTCGTCGATCTTCCGCCCGGGATGCAGCGGTTCGCAGAGCTCGCGGAGCTCTTGGCCGAGCCGCCACCCGTCGTCGCCGTTACGATTCCGCCCCCGGAGTCCGAGGAGGCCGTGCGCCGCGCGTTGCGCGCCGCGCGCGACCGCGGCGCGCCGTGCCTCGGAGTCATCGAGAACATGACGGGCGGGCCGTTCTCCGGCGACGCCGGCGATGCCCTGGCTCGAGAGTTCGGGATCCCGGTATTGGCGCGCGTCCCGTTCCATCCGACGGACGACGTCTGGGACGCCATCGTCCCCAAAGTCGAGGGCTCGCGATGAGAGATTCCGCAATCCGCCATCCGCAATCCGCAATCACATGAAGTTCCTGTGCGTCGAGTGCGACCGACAGATGGCGTTCGAGGACCGGCAGCTCCCGGGCGATGGCACGCTCGCCGCGGCGTTCCGCTGTCCGCAGTGCGGCCGCGTGGTCGCCCTGCTGACCAACCCGATGGAGACCCAGCTGGTCGCGTCGCTCGGCGTGAAGATCGGTGGGACGACGCTCCCACCCCAACCGCTCCAGACGGTGCGCGGGATGGTGGCGACGGGGCGCGACGACGCCTTCCAGGAGATTGGGGAGAGCCGAGAAGCGAGAGGTCCCATCTGGTCGGTGGAGGCCGAGGAGCGGCTGGCTCGCGTCCCCGGGTTCGTGCGTGGAATGGTCAAGCGGATCTACGCGGATTACGCGAGGCAGCGCAGCATCGCCGAGATCACGCCCGCCGTGATGGACACCGCCCGCGGCGAGCTGGGGCTCGAGGGAATGTGAGCACGGTGCGAGAGCGCGTGGTCCATGGCCTGCGCGTCGTGATCGACCGCGACCAGTGCGTGGGGTTCGGGGACTGCGTGAAGGAGGCGCCCGAGGGTTTCAAGCTGGACGACAAGAGCGTGGCGGTGTTCCTGTCCCCGGAGTCCGTCGAGCGCGAGCGACTGTTGCGCGCCTGCGATGCCTGCCCGGTGGATGCCATAACGGTTTGGGACTCTGACGGTAGGCAACTGGTGCCAGGATAGCATCTTCTGTTCCCTGCTTACTTGACAGCCTGTTTAGTGGCTCACATACTCGCCCCGCTCTCAGAGGGAGGTGTCGGTGTACCGCGAGATCTTCGTCCCCGTCGACAACTCCCAGCACTCGGACTGGGCGGTCGCCCGGGCGATCGAGCTGTGTCGCAAGGCCGGGGGTCGCATCACCGGCAACCACGTCTACGCCGCCCGCCTCCACGACGTCCGCTTCCGCCAGCTCGAGACCGGCCTGCCCGCGCAGTTCCAGACGCCGGAAGAGATCAAGAAGCAGCGCAAGATCCACGACAAGCTGATCGAGAAGGGCCTGCAGCTGATCGCCGACAGCTTCCTCGATCAACTCGGCAAGCGGTGCGAGGCCGAAGGCGTCCAGCTCACCCGCCAGCTCCTCGAAGGCATCAACTACGAGGAGATCGTGAACGAGGTGAACCGCGGCGCGGGCCGGCTACCGGGGCTGATCGGCTTCGATCCCAACCGCGCCGCTGGTTACGACGGGGGCGAGCGGGTGCGCGGCGATGTGCAGGTCGGCGCGAACGGCCGGCTGGTGGCGGAGGAGGAAGATGCCGCCGCCCGCCTGGTCGGCTCGTCGGGACGCCAGTACGACGTCCTCGCCATCGGCGCCCACGGTCTGGGGCGCCAGTCCTACTCGCAGTTGGGCGGCGTGGTCGCGCGCGTACTGCGCGGCGTGGAGAAGGACGTGCTGATCGTGCGCGACGACCGCCCCTTCGACGCCGGCCGCTTCCTGGTGTGCGTGGACGGCTCCTCGTACAGCTACAAGGCGATGCGAGTGGCGCTGGAGCTGGCGCAGGCGTTCGGCGGGTCGCTGTACGCGTGCAGCGCGTTCGACGTGGAATACCATCACGTCGTGTTCCATAACATCAAGGACGTGCTCTCCTACCAGGCGTCGAAGGTCTTCAAGTTCGAGGAGCAGGAAGAGCTGCACAACAACATCATCGACAAAGGGCTCCTCAAGCTGTGCCAGGCGAACCTGAAGCGCGCCGAGGTGATGGCGCGGGAGTTTCCGGATGTCCCGCTCAAGACGCAGATCCTGATCGGGAAGCCGTTCCAGGTGATCATGCAGTGGGCCGAGGAGATCAAGCCGTCACTGCTGCTGCTCGCCCGTCACGGGGCCCACCGCATCGAAGGCACTCAGCTCGGCAGTCAGGCCGAGAATCTCTTGCGCCTTGCGCCTTGCAACGTGTTGCTGACAGGGACCGTGGGCATCCGCCCCGAGGACATCCCGTGGATCGAGGAGGACGGGGTGGCGGGGCTCCCCTGGGCGCCCGAGGCGGAGGTGCGGATCCTCCGGGTGCCGCCGTTTGCCCAGGGGATCGCGCGCCGGGCCGTCGAGGAGTACGTGCTCGAGCAGACGCACGGTGAGGCGGCAACGGTCACGAACAAGTGGCTCGACGAAGCGATCCGGAAGCTCCTCCCCACACACATGCAGCTCATCATGGGGATCGGCACCGCGGAGGAGATCGCGCTCGCGGAGGTGAAAGCTCAGGAGCAGATGAAGGCGACGAAGGTCCAGGGGCACGACGCCGACCCCCAGCCCCAGCCCCAGACCCCTGACGTCGAGGTCCGCTGCCCGGTGACCGGAGCGGTGAGCACGCGCCCCCACGTCGCCACCGATCCCATCGTCTGGACCGAAGAGGCGTGGCAGCGGCTGCAGCTGGTGCCGCTCATCGCCCGGCCGCTGGCCCGCAACACGGTCGAACGGTTCGCGCGCGGCCACGGCATCTGGCGCGTCACGACGCCCGTGATGGACGACAACAAGCAGGCGATGATCGCGGCCGACGAGTTCGACGTCGAGACGATGATGGTGATGTTCACCGAGCTGCGCGCCAAGCAGATCCGCGCGGAGGCGGAGGGGACGGACGCGCTCTCCCCCGAGATGCGCGCGTTCATCGAGGAGGCGAAGGCGCAGGGGATCACGCGCTGCCCCATCCGCGACATCGAGCAGAAGATGGGCAAGTGCCCGGTTGACTTCAAAGGCGCTACGCCCGACGAGGCGAGGCAGGCGGTCGAGAAGTTGCTCCAGTGAACTTCGTCCCGCACGTCGTCGCCTGGAACCTGACGCGGCGCTGCAACCTGGAGTGCGCGCATTGCTACATCGCGGCGGGCCCCCACGAGAGCGCGACCGCGGAGCTCGATACGGCGACCTGTCTCGGCATCGTGGACCAGCTCCTGGCGGTGAGCCCCGCGCCGATGCTGATCCTCTCGGGGGGCGAGCCGCTGTTGCGGGAGGACTTGACGGAGATCGCGCGCTACGCCTCCGAGAAGGGCGCGACCGTCGTCGTAGGGACGAACGGGACGCTCTTGAGCGACGAGCGGATCGCCGCGCTCAAGCAGGCGGGTGTGCGCGGCGTGGCGGTGAGCGTCGATTCGCTGCGACCCACCTACCACGACAACTTCCGCCACGGCCGCGGGTCGCTCGCCGACACGCAACGGGCGCTGGCGCGGCTCGCGCAGCAGCGGCTCGATTTCATCATCCAGACCACCGTCACCAAGGGCAACCGGGCCGAGCTCGCGGCGCTGGTCGAGTGGTCGGCCGCGCAGGGGGCGGTCTCGTTCAACTGTTACTTCCTCGTTTCCACCGGACGCGGCGCCTCGCTCACCGATCTCGCGCCGCGGGACTACGAGGCGGTGCTGGCCGACTTGGCGCGTTGGCAGCGGGAGTACCGCGGCCGTATGCTGGTGCGCGCCAAGTGCGCGCCGCACTTCATGCGGCACGTCCATCAGACCGACCCCGATTCGCCCGTCTTGAACTACGAGACGCGCTGCCCGTGCGGCACGCAATACTGCCGTATCACGCCGGACGGGAAGCTCACGCCGTGCCCCTACCTCCCCGAGGTGGCCGGCGATCTGCGGACCCACAGCTTCGCGGACGTGTGGCGTTCGGCGCCGCTGTTCCGGCGGCTGCGGGAGGGTGCGCTGGGAGGGAAATGCGGCGCTTGCGAGTATCGCAAGCTGTGCGGTGGCTGCCGGGCGCGGGCGTTCGCACTCGAAGGGGACGTGCTCGCGGCCGATCCGTCGTGTGCGTACGAGCCGGCGGGTGACACGGCTCCGATCGAACGCCAACGCGAGCTCGCCTACGGGGACGGGTTTACCCCGGCGCTCGTGTGGGCCGAGGCAGCGCGAGCGAGGATGGACCGGATTCCATCGTTCGTGCGTGGCGTCGTCATGCAACGCGTCGAGGATTTCGCGCGGCGCCAGGGGCGGAGGGAAATCACCCTCGAGCTGCTCGCCGAGGTGCGGAGCGCCATGCCGATCGACTTTTCCAAGAAGCGGCCCTTCTTCGTGTCTGACGTCTGATGTCTGACGTCTCGCTGCTCGTCCAAGCCGCGGCCGACACCACGCGCGCCTACGGCGAGTTCCCCCTCATCGGTGCGCGCGCGGCGGTATGGATCGCGGCCGAGGTGCACCTCATGTTCGCGGCGTTCGTGCTCGGCGTGCCGATGTTCGCCGTCGTGACCGAGGCGATTGGCATCTTCGGTGGGGACGAGCGCTACGACCGCTTGAGCAAGGAATTCACGCGGCTGTTGCTGGTGGCGTACAGCGCAACGGCCATCTGGGGAGCGATCCTCGTCTTCTTCCTGGCCACGCTGTACCCCCGGTTCTGGGCGTACCTGACGGCGGTGTTCGGGCCCTCGATGTGGGCCTATGCGATGCTGTTCTTCGTCGAGTCGTTCACGCTCTACCTCTATTATTACGGGTGGGACCGCTGGAAGCAGGGCCGCGCCAAGCTGGGCCACTGGACGCTGGGCATCCTGCTCAACGTCTGGGGCACGATCGTGATGTTCATCGCGAACTCCTGGCTCACCTACATGATGTCGCCCCCGCGGGACATCACCCCCACCACCGACCCGGCGACCATCAAGCTGTGGCATGCGATCGCCAACGCGACCTGGATGCCGATCAATGTGCACCGGCTGATCGCCAACGTGGTGTTCGGCGGCGCGATCGTGGGCGCGTATGCCAGTTACCGTTTCCTGGCCGCGCGCACCGCCGAGGAGCGCGCCCACTACGACTGGATGGGCTACGTCGGGAACTTCATCGCGATGTCAGCCCTGATCGTGCTGCCCTTCGCGGGCTACTGGCTGGGCCGCGAGATCTACCAATACGACCAGTCGATGGGGATCACCATGATGGGCGGCTTCATGAGCTGGCTGTGGGTGATCCAGGCGTTCCTCATCGCCGTGCTGTTCCTGACGGGGAATTACTACCTGTGGATCGGCATGGGCCGCATCCCCGGCGCCGAGCGGTTCCGGCCTTACACCAAGTGGCTGCTCGTCATCCTGGTGCTCGGCGCCATCGTATGGGGCACGCCCCACACCATGATCGCGGACTCGAAGGAGCTCGCCGCGATGGGGGGCTCGCACCACCCCTTCCTCGGCGCGCTCGGCGTGATGAGCGCCAAGAACACCGCCGTCAACCTGATGATCCTCACCACCTTCCTGTCGTTCCTCCTGTACCGCCGCGCCAACAAGCGGCCGGTCGTGCCGTGGGCCAGGACCGGGACGCTCATTCAGGGGGCGATGTTCGCGCTCGCGGCGGGCATCGTGCTGTTCTACGGGATCCGCGGCTACTTCGTCGAGGCGATCGTCCGCATCGGGTTCAGCGTCTATCAGGTGCTCGCCGTGCTCGGTTGCATCCTGTGCGTCACCGTGATCGATATCCTGATGGGCCGCGGCGCCCAGTCGCTCGGCGTGATCAAGTGGGGCCAGATGCCGCCCCGCTCCCAGTACGCCCTCTTCATCCTGGCCGTGACGTTCACCTGGCTCATGGGGCTCATGGGCTTCGCGCGCTCGGGGATCCGCCAGTACTGGCACGTGTGGCAGGTAGTGCAGGACACGAGCAAGTACGCGGCCACGCCGGCGCTCGGCTACGCCTCGAAGATGATCAGCGTGTGCGTCCTGATCTTCCTGTGCCTGGTGTCGTTCGTGTTCTGGCTCGGTGGGTTGGCCGAAAAATCGACGTTCGTCGCCTCCGGCGGACGGGGAGGAGGGGCCCAGCATGTGGGCCACTAACCTCAAGGTGGTGGGCGTCGTCCTCGGAACGCTGGCGCTCTATACGCTGATCGCCAATAAGATTCCGCAGGTGCAGTCGGAGGTGCCTCAGACGCTCACCCTCGGTGCCAACGTCACGCCCGAGCAGCTGGTGGCCGCGGGGGAGAAGGTCTTCAACGGCATCGGCGGCTGCCCCACCTGCCACGGGCTCGGCACCCGTGCGCCGAACCTCCTCACCGACGAGAAGGGCGAAGGCCCGATCGGAGCGCGCTGCGGCAAGCGCGAGCCGGGGAAGAGCTGCAAGCAGTATCTCTTCGAATCGCTGGACCAGCCCGGAGCCTACGTGGTCAAGGGATACCAGCCGATCATGCCGGTGATGACGAAGCAACTCTCGCCCCAGCAGATCTGGGCGGTGATCGCGTTCCTCGAGTCGCAGGGCGGCACCGTGGACGTGACGGCATCGGACATCCCGGCCGAGGGCGGGGCGGGAGCCCCGGGCGTCAGCCCGGGGCCCACGGGCCCGGGGCTCGCCGGTGGCAGCACGGATCCCAAGGTGATCATCCAGGCCGCCGGCTGCCTCGCATGCCACAAGCTCGACGGCCAGGGCCAAGTGATCGCGCCCGACCTTACGCACGTAGGCTCGCGCCGCAACGCGGAATCGATCCGGAAGAAGATCCTCGACCCGACGTCGTCCATCGCCAAGGGCTACGAGAAGCTCGCCGGGATCATGCCCAAGACCTTCGGGACGATGCTGAACGCCGCGCAGCTCGAAGCGCTCGTTCAATACCTCGCCGCCCACAAATGACCCTGCCCCCTGGGCTGCGGCGCTACGCCGAGCATCCGTTCTGGCAGGCGGTGGGCATCCTGGTCCTCGCCTACGTGGTCATCGTGTACGTCGTGCCGCTCCTGCCCGGGAGCGCGCTCGTTCCGAAGAGCGTGGTGCTGCAGTACATGGCGACCGTGCTGGTGGGCGTGCTGATCTACGTGAGCGACAACGAGGAGCGCTGGGCGCGGTTCCGGGAGCCGATCACCGCGGTGCTGGTCCAACCGCGGCTCAAGCTCGTCCGCGGCGGCGCGCTCGCCGCCGTGACGCTGATCGTCGGCTGCATCACGTTCGGACAGGTGCGCACCACGGTGACCGCACCGCCGAACCTGCGCTCCATCCACCCGGCGCCGCCTGCGGAGATCACGTTCCGTGGGAAGTCGATCACCCTGACCGGGCTCGACAATCCGCTGCGCCAGCACCCCGAATCGCTCGCCGCCTACACCGCGGACGGGAAGCAGATCTACTACCGGAACTGCCTCCCCTGTCATGGCGACCACCTCGACGGCCAGGGGCATTATGCCCCCGGCTTCAACCCGATTCCGGCGAACTTCCAAGACAACGGCACCATCGCCCAGCTCACTGAGAGCTTCGTGTTCTGGCGGGTCGCGAAAGGCGGTCCCGGCCTGCCGCGCGAGGGCACGCCGTGGAATTCCGCGATGCCCAAATGGGAGGATTTCCTCACCGAGCGCGAGATCTGGTCCGTGGTCCTGTTCCTGTACGATCAGACGGGATGGAAGCCGAGAACGTGGGAGAAGAGCACGGAGCAGGGAGCGGGGAGCAGTCCATGACGGTGTGGCGAGCGATCGGACGGTTCCAGATGGCAATCATGGGCCTGAGCGTACTGCTCTGTGCTCCCAGCTCGCTCCGGGCTCAGGATACCACCGCCGGCAAGAAGGTCTACGTGAAGTGGTGCGCCGGCTGCCACGGCGAGACCGGCGCGGGCGACGGCCCGGCGGCGGCCTACATGCTGCCGCGCCCCCGCAACTTCACCGGCGCGATCTACAAGATCCGCACGACCGCGAGCGGACAGCTCCCGACCGACGCGGACATGATGCGCGCGATCGACCAGGGGCTGCCCGGCAGCGCCATGCCGGCGTGGAAGGGCCGGCTCTCGGACGCCGACCGCCGCGCCGTACTGGCGTACCTGAAGACCTTTTCCTCGTTCTTCGCCGACACGAGCCAGCATGTGGTGGAGCTCAAGTTCGGGTCGGCACCGGGTGGCGGGTCGGGCGCCGAGGCGCTCAAGGTCGGCCGACAGTTCTACGACTCCATCGGATGCCGCAAGTGTCACGGCGACCAGGGCCGGGGCGATGGACCGTCGGCGCCGACACTCAAGGACGACGCTGGGTTCCCGATCTTCGCGGCCGATTTGCATCAGAGCTGGCGCTTCCGGGGCGGCGCCAGCGTGGAGGACGTGTACCGCCGCCTGCGCACCGGGCTCGACGGCACGCCGATGCCGTCCTTCGCCGACCTGATCGACCAGAAATTCCTGACCGACGAGCAACTGTGGCGCCTCGCGCAGTACGTGCGCAGCCTCTCCCCCGCACGGACGCCCGAGGTGCGCGACGTGATTCACGCGCCGCGCGTGGGAGGGGGAGGGGGAGGGGGAAGGGGAGCGGGGGGAACGCTGCCGACGGCGCCGGATGACTCGGCGTGGGCGCGCGTGGACCGATACTGGTTCCCGCTCGTCGGGCAGGTGATCCGGAAGTCGCGCTGGTTCGTGCCGGCGATCGCCGGCGTATGGGTGCAGGCGGTGCACGATGGCCAGGCGGTCGCCGTGCGGGTGAGCTGGGACGACCGTTCCCAGAGCCCCGACACCGCGTGGCTCCCCTTCGAGAAGCGGGTGCTCGAGACGGTGGCGAGCGACGACTCAGGCACGAGCGGGGCCGGCTTGTGGCCTGACCAGCTGGCGCTGCAGTTCCCGCGGCGGATTCCCGCAGGGATGGAGCGCCCGTACTTCCTGATGGGCACCGAAACCGATCCCGTCTACCAGTGGCGCTGGGTCAGTAGTCCCGCCGGGGGACGGGTGGTGACGGGGCTGGCGCGCGGGCTCGAACGGTTCGACACGCTCGCGGGGGCCGAGGGCGCGCCGGGCGCCCGCTCGAGCTACGATCATGGGGAGTGGCGCGTCGTGTTCACCCGCTCCCTTGCGACCCCCGATACCGCCAACGAACTTCAGTTCGAGCCGGGCCGGGCGATCCCAGTGGCGTTCTTCGCCTGGGATGGCTCCAGCGGGGAACACGGCACCCGGCTGGCCGTGAGCACCTGGTACTTTCTCGCCCTCGACCAACCCACGCCGCCGCGGGTGTTCATCTCCCCGGTCGTGGCGATGGCGCTCACGCTGGGGCTCGGCGTGATGGTGGTGTTGCGGGCGCAGCGCCGCGGGACCGCCGGTTCGCGCGGCTGAGGGCGATCGGGGGTGGGGTGGGTGGGTTGGGGATTCTCATACAGGAGGAGCGATGCGCAAGCTCGGTTCCATAGCAGCGGTTGCAGTAGGTGTGGGGGTCGTGGGCCTCGCGGCGTGGACGCGCCAACCCCCTCAGGGCGGCGCGACGATCGCCGGCAACATCAAGTTCACCGGGGCCAAGCCGGCGAACCCGAAGATCGACATGACTGAGGAGCCGAAGTGCAAGGCGAAGTATCAGGCGCCGCCCACCGAGGAAGTGGTGGTGGTGAACCCGAACGGCACGCTCGCGAACGTCTTCGTGTACGTGAAGTCCGGCCTGCCGGCGACTTACAAGGCCCCCGCCCCGGCGGGGTCGGTGACGCTGGACCAGGATGGGTGCCGCTACCACCCGCACGTGCTGGGCATCATGGTGGGTCAGAACCTCGAGATCAAGAACTCCGACGGCATCCTGCACAACATCAAGGCGAAGGGCACGAAGAACCGCCCCTTCAACATCAGCCAGCCCACCACTATGACCTCGACCCGCACGTTCACGGCGCCCGAGGTGATGGTACCGCTCGAGTGCAACGTGCACGGCTGGATGCATGCGTGGCTCGGCGTCCTGGCGCACCCGTTCTACGGCGTGAGCGGCTCGAACGGCGGCTTCTCGATCAAGGGGCTGCCGCCGGGGACGTATACGATCGAGGCGTGGCATGAGAAGTACGGGACACAGACCGCCACCGTGACGGTGACCGGGAGCGAGACGAAGGCACAGGACTTCACGTTCGCAGCGAAGTGAACTGAACGAGGGAGGCTGCACCATGCATTGGTGGCTGCCGCTGAAGGGGTCCACGTTCGCGGGGCCGATCGACGGGTTGTTCATCGCGATCCTGATCATCACCGGGATCGCGTTCGTACTCGTCGAGGCGGGGCTCGTCTGGTTCATCGTGAAGTACCGGGGACGCCCCGGGCGCAAGGCCTTCTACACCCACGGGAACACCCGCGCGGAAGTGATCTGGACCACGATCCCGGCCGTGACCATGGTGGCGCTGGGCCTCGTCTCGAACCATTACTGGGTGCAAATCAAGGGCCGCGACAGCGTGCCTGCTAACGCCTACCCGATCGCCATCCACGCGAAACAGTTCGAGTGGCAGGTGACCTATCCCGGCGCCGACGGGCAGCTCGGCACGCCGGACGACTTCACCGTCCGCAACCAGCTGCACGTGCCGGTCGGGCGGCCCATCGTCGTCCACCTCTCGTCGGAAGACGTCATTCACTCTTTTTACGTCCCGCAATTCCGCGTACGACAGGACGTCGTGCCGGGCATGGACATCAAAGCCTGGTTTCAGCCGACCGTGCCCGGCACGTATGAGCTGGGCTGCTCGCAGCTCTGCGGGCTGGGCCACTACCGCATGCGGGCGCAGGTGTACGTGCATACGCCCGAGGAGTACGACGCCTGGATGAAGCAGGCGGCTCAGGAGGCCAAGCAATGACCAGCGTTGCCGCGACGGCGCGCGTCCCCCACGCGCATCACGACGACCGGAGCTTCATCCGGAAATACATCTTCTCGACCGATCACAAGATCATCGGGATCCAGTTCCTGTTCGTGAGCCTGTTCTTCCTGCTGCTGGGCGGCGTGCTCGCGATGCAGATGCGCTGGCAGCTCGCCTTCCCGGGGCAGCCGATGCCGGGGGGGGGGATCCTGCCGGACACGATGGCGCCCGGCGGGGTGATCCTGCCCGAGTACTACATCCAGCTCGTCACGATGCACGGCACGTTCATGGTGTTCTTCGCCATCATGCCGCTGCTGGTGGGCGTGTACGCCAATTTCCTGATTCCGCTCAAGATCGGGACGCACGACATGGCGTTCCCGCGCATCAACATGGCGTCGTTCTGGCTCGCCTTCGCCGCCGGGCTCGTGATGTTCGCCAGCCTGTTCGTGCCGGACGGAGCAGCGCGCGCCGGCTGGACGATGTACGTGCCGCTCTCGGCCCGGCACGACTACTCCGGAGCGTCGCTCGGCCAGGAGCTTTGGTCGGTGTCGATCATCCTGCTCGGTCTGTCGTCGATTCTGGGGTCGCTGAACTACATCACCACCGTGATCAACAACCGCGCGCCGGGGATGACGTGGTTCCGGCTGCCGCTCTCGGTGTGGTCGCTGTTCATCACGGCGATCCTCGGGCTGCTCGCGCTGCCGGTGCTCTCGGGTGCCGCGATCATGTTGTTGTTCGACCAGGTCCTGAATACGCACTTCTTCGACACGACCGCCGGCGGTCAGGCCCTGCTGTGGCAGCACCTCTTCTGGTTCTTCGGGCACCCGGAGGTCTACATCCTGATCCTCCCCGCCATGGGCATGGTCTCCGACATCATCGCGAACGGCAGCCGCAAGCCGATCTTCGGCTACCACTCGATGGTGTTCGCGATCGTCGCGATCGGGTTCCTCGGCTGGATCGTGTGGGGCCACCACATGTTCGTCAGCGGGATGAACCCGACGCTCGGCTCGTCGTTCATGGTGTCGACCCTGATCATCGCCGTGCCCTCCGCGGTCAAGGTGTTCAACTGGATGGGCACGATGTGGCGCGGCAACCTGCAGTTCCACGTGCCGATGCTCAACGCCACGGCATTCGTGGCGATGTTCGTGATCGGCGGGCTGTCGGGGATCTACATGGCCGCGACACCGGTGGACATGTTCATCCACGACACCTACTTCATCGTCGCGCACCTGCACTACGTGCTGTTCGGCGGCAGCCTGTTCGCGCTGTTCGGCGCGATCACCTTCTGGTTCCCCAAGATGTTCGGCCGGGTGATGAGCGAGCCGTGGGGCAAGGTGCACTTCTGGCTCACGTTCGTCTTCTACAACTGCACGTTCTTCCCGATGCACATCCTCGGGATGGCGGGCGCGATGCGGCGCATCTACGATCCCACGCAGTACGACTTCCTGAAGCCGATGCAGCCGATGAACGTGTTCATCACCGTCAGCGCATATCTGTTGTTCGCGACGCAGCTGATCTTCTTCGTGAACTTCTGGTACAGCCTGTTCAAGGGGAAGAAGGCGGACCTGAACCCGTGGCGCGACAACGGGCTCGAGTGGTCGCTGCCCTCGCCGGCGCCGCACGGCAACTGGGAGACGGTGCCGACGGTGTACCGCGGGCCGTACGAGTTCAGCTCGCCCCAGGTGGCGGAGGACTATCTGCCGCAAAACAAGAAGCTGCCCACCGACCGTGAGCCGGCCAGCGCGCCGCTCGCGGGCCACTGACGCCGAAAGGGACCGACCCGATGCCGCACGGAGCCGCGACCGTCGACCTGATGCGAGCCCCGTACCCCGCGGAGCGGGGGCTCGACGTCTACAACCACAAGCTGGGCATGTGGGTGTTTCTCGCCTCGGAGGTCATGTTCTTCTCCGCCTTGATCGGCTCGTATGTCGTCCTCCGGTTCGGGGCGCCGGGCGAGTGGGCCAAGCCGGGCATCGTGCTCAACATCCCGATCACGGCGTTCAACACCTTCCTCCTGATCTGCTCGTCTGTGTCGATGGTGAAGGCCTACGCGGCGATCGCGGACGGCGATCAGCGGGGGCTGAAGCTGTGGCTCGGGCTCACGATTCTGGGTGGCGCGACGTTCGTGGGGGTTCAGGTGTTCGAGTACATCCACCTGGTCGAGCGCGGCTTCACGCCGGCGGGGATTCGTGAAGGGAGCGAGCTCGCCGAGCTCGTCGCCAAGGGCACGCTCCCCGCGGCGACGTCGGGCTTGTACGGCTCCACCTTCTTCACGATGACGGGATTCCACGGCTTTCACGTCACCTGCGGCGTGATCTCGATGCTGTATCTGTATATCACCAAGGTGCTGCCCGGGAAGTACTCGCGGCAGGACTATCGCGGCATCGAGACCGTCGGCTTGTACTGGCACTTCGTCGACCTCGTGTGGATCATCCTGTTCACCATCGTCTACCTCGTCTGAGGGCCCATGGAGACCGCGCACAAGCGTCCCAATTACATCCTGATCTGGGTGTACCTGGCGCTCCTCACGGCTGCCGAGCTGGGGCTCGCGTTCCGGCTGCCGATCTCGCCCAACTTGAAGCTCGCGTTGCTGCTCTTCCTGGCCGTCTGGAAGGCGCTGCTGGTGGCGCTGTTCTTCATGCACCTGAAATTCGAGCGGTGGAACCTCCGGGTCCTGGCGATCATCCCGGTGCCGCTCGCCTTGATCTTCATGTTCGCCGCCATGTCGGAGCATATCTGGTAGCGTTTCTGGAGCTCACTAAGCCGCGCATCACGCAGCTGGTGGTGCTCACCGCCGCGGCGGGGTTCTACCTCGGGTCGGAGCGGGGGGTGGGGGTGGGGGTGGACCTGGGACTGCTGTTGCGAACGCTGCTCGGCACCGCGCTCGTCGCCGCGGGGACGAACGCGTTCAACCAGTGGCGCGAGCGCGACGTCGACGCGCGGATGCACCGGACTCGAGGGCGCCCCCTGCCGTCGGGGCGCATCACCCCGCGGGCGGCGGCCGCGTTCGCGGGGATCATCTCTGTCGCCGGCGTCGCCTACCTCGCGTTCGCGGTCAACCTGCTCACCGCCGGCTTGGCCGCCCTGACACTGGCGAGCTACGTGCTGCTCTACACCCCGCTCAAGCGAACCACGACGCTCAATACGTTGATCGGGGCCGTGCCGGGCGCCCTGCCGATCGTGGGTGGCTGGACCGCCGCGGGAGGCAATCTCGGTCCTGCCGTGGCCACGCTGTTCTGGATCCTGTTCCTGTGGCAGCTGCCGCACTTCCTCGCGCTGGCGTGGATCTACCGCGAAGACTACCGTCGCGGCGGCCTCGCCATGCTTTCGGTCCAGGACTTCGATGGGCGTCACACCGGCTGGATGGTGCTGCTCTACGCCACGGCGCTGCTTCCCGTGAGCCTGTTGCCGACGCTGCTGGGTGTCACGGGCCCGCTGTATTTCTTCGGGGCGCTGGCGCTCGGCCTCGCCTACGCCGGGGCGTCGGTTGCGCTGACCCGCGCCGTGACCGTCCCGCGGGCGTGGCGCGTGTTCTTCGTTTCGATCGTGTACCTGCCGGCGCTGCTCACACTGATGGTGCTGGACAAGGTCGTCGCGTAGCCCTCATGATTCCGTTCCATCGCCTGCTCATCTCGACCGCGATCGTGTTTTGCGCGGGGTTCACGGCGTGGGCGGGGTGGAGCTGGCGCGAGTCGCGCAGCGCGGGGACCCTGGCCTTGTCGCTCTCGTTCGCGGTGGCCACGGTCGCACTGGCGTACTACCTGCGCCACCTGAAGCGTTTCCTCGGCCGATGACCCTCGCCACGCTGCTGCTCGTGCACGGGGACGACGCGCACCTGGACCTCGTGTATTTCTGGGCCGCCGTGCTGATCGCCTTCACGCCGGTGGTGATCTTCGGGACGATCGGGGTGCTGGTGCTCAAGAAAATCTGGAAGGACCAACGCGGAACGCGGAACGCGGAAGGCGGAACAGAAGGACCGGCCTGACGTTCCGCGTTCCCACTTCCGCGTTCGACGTTAGATTCCCCCCATGGCCCAGAAGCCCCCCGAGCGACGCCAGGTCGTCCGTTTCGCCTTCTACAAGCTCGACAACGCGTGGCGTCGGCTGTCCGCCGAGCGCCAGGCGAGCTCGAAGATCGAGTTCGGCGAAACGATCGAGAGCTTCAACGGGCACCTGCTGCTCCGGCCATACGGCCTGGTCGGCATCCGGGGCGACTGTGACTTCCTGCTGTGGCAGGTGGCCGAGGACCTGGACTCGCTCGTGGCGTTGCAGACGGCGCTCAACCGCACCGACCTGGGTGCGTACCTGACCCTCCCCTACAGCTATCTCGCGATGACGCGGCGCTCGATCTACGAGTTCCCCGAGGACCCGGGTCAACCCTCACGGCTCCAGATCCGGCCCAGCGATGCGCGCTACCTCTTCGTCTATCCGTTCACCAAGACGCGGGCCTGGTACGCGCTCCCCAAGGCGGAGCGCCAGACGATGATGGACGAGCACGTGCGGATCGGCCGCAAGTACCCGTCCATCCGGCTGAACACGACGTATTCCTACGGGCTCGACGACCAAGAGTTCATCGTCGCGTTCGAGGGCGACAACCCGGCGGACTTCCTCGACCTCGTGATGGAGTTGCGCGAGAGCCAGGCGTCGTCGTACACGCTGCGCGACACGCCCACCTTCACGTGCGTGCAGATGTCGCTGTGGGACATGCTGGACACGCTGGGCGGCGCGGGCTCGGCCCAGGCCCTCTCGCGGCGGCCCGCGCGGGCCGACGGCTACACGCCTGTGGCCGCGCTGGCAGACCTGCCGCCGGGTGCGGGCCGGCGCGTCTACGTGGCGGGGGAGGCGGTGGCGCTGTTCAACGTGAAGGGGACGGTGCACGCGATCGCCAACCGGTGCACGCACGCCCGCGCCAGCTTGTCCGAGGGCACACTCGATCCGGCGCGCTGCGCAATAACCTGCCCCTGGCACGAGGGCGTCTTCTCGCTCGAGACGGGCCAGGTGCTCGGCGGCCCGCCCGCGCTGCCGATCGCGGTCTACCGCGTGAAGCTCGAGGGGGACACCGTCCTCATCGCTCCGGCCGAGGCACGCGAGCCGACGGTTGCCCCCCGCGCCTGACGCCGGCCGGTTTCTCAAGGCGTGCCGCGGGGAGCCCACCGACGTCACGCCGGTGTGGTTCATGCGGCAGGCGGGCCGGTACCTCCCGGAGTATCGCGCGCTCCGCCAGAAGCACTCGCTGCTCGAGCTGTGTCACCACCCCGAGCTGGCGGCGCGGGTGACGCTGCAGCCGGTGGAGCGGCTGGGCGTGGACGCCGCCATCCTGTTCGCCGACATCCTGCTGCCATTCGAGCCGCTCGGGCTCGGACTCGGCTTCGTCGCGGGTGAGGGGGGGGGACCGCGGATCACCCGGCCGATCCGCGAGGCGAAGCAGGTGCTCGAGCTGCCGCGCGTGGATCCCGCGACCGATCTGTCGTACGTGATGGCGGGCGTGCGGC
>Ga0209377_1000087_pt1 | contig 50390 bp, 43 predicted proteins | sample GraSoiAngelo_141_FD_185898 | JGI IMG/M metagenome (GOLD analysis project Ga0209377, IMG submission 185898) | Grasslands soil microbial communities from the Angelo Coastal Reserve, California, USA - 14_0929_12_40cm (SPAdes) (version 2) | ecosystem: Environmental > Terrestrial > Soil > Grasslands ...
AGATTTCAGAGCTAAAAAACACGATTAACACGATGGTCGACCAGCTCAGTTCGTTCGCGGCGGAGGTGACACGCGTGGCTCGTGAAGTCGGCACCGAAGGCAGCCTTGGCGGCCAGGCGGATGTGCGGGGCGTGGCCGGAACCTGGAAAGACCTGACTGATTCAGTGAACTCGATGGCCTCCAACCTGACGGCCCAAGTTCGCAACATTGCCGACGTCACAACCGCGGTAGCTAAGGGTGATTTGTCTAGAAAAATCACCGTGGACGTACGCGGCGAAATTCTTCAGCTCAAGGACACGATCAACACGATGGTGGATCAACTCCGCTCCTTCGCCGCAGAAGTCACACGGGTAGCACGCGAAGTGGGCACAGAAGGAAAACTTGGCGGCCAGGCGGAGGTACCTGGGGTCGGCGGCACATGGAAAGATTTGACCGATTCGGTGAACTCGATGGCGTCCAATCTCACGGCACAAGTGCGCAACATCGCCGCAGTAACGACGGCAGTTGCCACAGGCGATCTCACCAAAAAGATCACCGTGGACGTACAAGGCGAGATTCTCGAGTTAAAGAACACCATTAACACGATGGTGGATCAACTTTCATCGTTCGCAGCGGAAGTCACGCGAGTGGCCCGCGAGGTCGGCACCGACGGTAAACTCGGCGGCCAAGCCGATGTGCGCGGTGTGGCCGGCACATGGAAAGACCTGACCGATTCTGTGAACTCAATGGCGTCCAATCTTACCGCGCAAGTTCGCAACATCGCTGCAGTGACGACAGCCGTCGCGACGGGCGATTTGTCCAAGAAAATTGCCGTCGACGTGAAAGGCGAGATTCTGGAGCTAAAGGACACAATCAACACAATGGTGGATCAACTCCGCTCGTTCGGGTCTGAGGTTACTCGCGTGGCGCGCGAAGTCGGTTCCGAAGGTAAACTGGGCGGACAAGCTGATGTACGCGGGCTTGCTGGCATATGGAAGGACCTCGGCGACAACGTCAACTTCATGGCCTCCAACCTCACGACGCAGGTTCGCAACATCGCAGCTGTGACCACTGCGGTTGCCACGGGCGATCTGACCAAGAAGATCACCGTCGATGTTAGAGGCGAAATCCTTGAATTGAAAAACACCGTCAATACGATGGTGGACCAACTGTCATCGTTCGCCGATGAAGTCACGCGCGTCGCACGCGAAGTGGGCATGGAAGGAAAGCTCGGCGGCCAAGCCTTAGTGAAAGGTGTTTCGGGAACGTGGAAGGATCTCACCGACAACGTCAACTTTATGGCGTCGAACCTGACTGATCAGGTGCGTGGCATCGCAAAGGTCGTGACGGCAGTGGCAAACGGCGATTTGAAGCGCAAACTCTTCCTCGAAGCCAAGGGCGAAATTGCCGAGCTCGCCGAGACGATCAACAACATGATCGACACGTTGGCGACATTCGCGGAGCAGGTTACGACCGTCGCGCGAGAAGTGGGGGTCGAAGGAAAGCTTGGTGGGCAGGCAAACGTGCCCGGCGCGGCAGGAACATGGCGCGATTTGACCGATAACGTTAACCGACTGGCAGCGAACCTGACTACACAGCTTCGTGCAATTGTTGATGTCGCGACCGCAGTCACCAAGGGCGATCTCACGCGTTCGATTCAGGTGGAAGCGCAAGGCGAGGTTGCATTCGTCAAGGACAACATCAACGAAATGATCCGCAATCTGAGGGACACCACGTTGCGAAATGAGGAACAAGACTGGCTTAAGACGAACCTCGCCAAATTCACCCGCATGCTGCAGGGACAGCGCGACTTCCTGACAGTGGGCAAATTGGTTCTATCGGAGCTCGCTCCGCTAGTTTCAGCACAGCAAGGCGCTTTCTACATGATGGATAAGTCTAACGGAGAATCTGAGCTCAGGCTGCTGGCGAGTTACGCTTATCAGGACGGCAATGGCGCAAGAAATCGCTTCAAAATGGGTGAAGGCCTTGTCGGGCAAGCGGCGTTGGAAAAACAGCGCATTCTTCTGACGGGTGTACCGAGCAACTACGCGAAAGTGAGTTCCGGCCTGGGTGAATTTCATCCGACGAACGTCGTGGTTCTGCCGATTCTCTTTGAAGGCGAAGTAAAAGCAGTCATGGAACTTTCGTCGGTTCAGCGATTCAGTCCGGCTCACGAGGCTTTCCTGGATCAATTAACCGAGAGCATCGGCATCGTGCTCAATACGATCGAAGCAAGCACGCAAACAGAAAACCTGCTCAAACAGTCGCAATCGCTCGCCGCGGAGTTGCAGAAGACAAACCTGGAGCTCGAGGAAAAGGCGCGCTCGAATCTGGCGAAGGACCACTTTCTGGCCATGCTCAGCCACGAACTGCGCACGCCTCTGACGCCGGTACTCGCTTCTGCTCTCGCACTGGAGAGCGAGCCTGAGTTGCCGAAGGAGATCCGCGAATCGCTGCAAATGATTCGCCGTAACGTCGAATTGGAGGCGCGGTTGATCGACGATTTATTGGATCTGACGCGCATCGATCGCGGCAAGGTGCAGCTGAATTTTGAAATCGTGGATGCGCACACGTTGCTGCAAAGTGCGCTGGAGATTTGTCAGGCCGAGATCGATCGCAAGCATCTGACGCCTTCTTTCAACCTTGGCGCGGAAAAGGTCCACATGCGAGCTGATCCCGCGCGACTGCAACAGATTTTTTGGAACCTGATAAACAACGCCGTAAAATTTACACCGCGGAACGGGCAAATCATCATTACCACCAGCAATGATTCCCGGGGACAACTCCGCGTCGAGATCGCTGATACGGGCCTGGGAATTGAGGCGGAAACGCTGCCGAGAATTTTCGATGCATTCGAACAAGGCGGTCGGACTCAACTGGGAGGATTGGGTCTTGGACTCGCCATTAGCAAAACACTTGTGGAAGCACACAAGGGAACGATCACCGCGCAAAGCGCAGGCCGCAATAAAGGAGCGACATTCACGCTGGTATTTCCGACCTGCGAAAAAGCTGAAGCGCAGTTCGCACCGGCCGCTTCACCAATGGCCCCGAAGCGCCAGCCTATGCGCATTCTGCTTGTGGAAGATCACGAAGATACGAACCGTTCACTTACGAACTTACTTCGGCGGCGCGGTTATCATGTGCAATCAGCATTGAATTTTCGGTCTGCGGTTGATCTTGGCGCAAATGAGCAATTTGATGTGCTGATCAGCGATCTTGCTTTGCCCGATGGAAATGGAATCGAGCTGATTGGAAAGCTCTCCCCAAATCAACCGTTGGTGGCAATCGCTCTCACGGGTTTCGGGATGGAAGAGGACATTCGTAAGAGTAAGGAGGCCGGGTTCCAGCATCACCTGGTAAAACCGATTGATCTCAACAAGCTCGACTCGCTGATTCAGCAAGGCGCGGCCGCGCTGGCAAGTGCGTAAGATCGAACTGCTGGTGCGCGTTTTCGCTCAGCACGAGTAGCTTTAACAAAGCGCTTTCGGGGCTGGGCCCGCCAGGATTCGAACCTGGGACCAAGGGATTATGAGTCCCCTGCTCTAACCGCTGAGCTACAGGCCCATGGCGCGTTGACGCTTGAACATCCAACATCCAACGTCCAACGTCCAATTTTTCAGGGACATACTTCGAAATTTCGAATTGCGAATTTCCCATCCCGCATTTGGGTTGGTGGAGTGATTCGCGGAATTCTCTGCATCATCGAAATCGCTCTTCTGAGCGTTCTCATCCTGGCAACGCGCTGCGCGAACTACCAGGACGTGTTCGTCGCGGGGAATGTTTACTTCGTTGATGCGGATTGTTACGCGCGGATGACGCGCGTGCGGATTTGCGCGCAAAAGCCGGGGCTGATCGTGCGGCATCATACTTTTGAGAATTTCCCGCAGGGGACAGCTCCACATACGACAGCGCCGTTCGATTATCTGATTGTCGGCCTGTCATTCTTGCTAAAGCCGTTTACGCTGCACCCACTCGATTTTGCGGGTGCATTCATTTCGCCGATGCTTGCGCTCTTCGGCGGCTGGTTCCTCTGGTGGTGGTCGCGCCGAATGAAATTCCGGTATCGGTGGGCAACGCAGATCCTGTACGCAATCAGTCCTATTCTCGTTCAGGGGACGGAGCTTGGCAGGCCCGATCATCAATCGCTGTTGATCGTGCTCATCACAGTCGCGATTTGCGCGGAGTGGAGTTTTCAAGACGTGCAAGCGAGACGCGTGGCCAAGAGCCTCGATTTGGGCGGCAAGCTGGAGACCGCCGCTCCTTGTCCGCGAATCGATGCAATAGGTGAATCAAGTATGCCATGGCGCCTGCGCGCATGGGGCTTCACGAGCGCTGTGGCGTGGGCGCTGGCGATCTGGGTGTCGGCATATGAGCCGCTCGTGCTTTTTCTTATCGTCACGGGCACCACCTTTTTCGTGGATCGCCGGGCGCTTTTCGCACGAGATCGTCGCGCGGGCTGGATTTTGTTCGCAGCGATCATTGCGATCGCAGTTCTGATTGAGCAGCGCGTTCCGTCGTTCGCGATTTTTCAATCCAACGCCGCCTTCAAAAATTGGGCGCGCGCGATCGGCGAACTTGCGCAGGTCTCGCCTGCGAATCCCGTCTGGCTTCGCTGGTGCGGTTATCTGCTTTTGGCCGCGCCTTTGCTGATTTGGATGAATTTCAGGACGCGAAAAGACGCCGCGCACGGAGTGCGTACCCTACCAATCTATGTTCTTCTCGTCGCAACGTACTTGCTCACGATTTGGCAGGCGCGCTGGGGATATTTTTTTGTGTTGATTTTCGCGCTTGCACTCCCGGCTTTGCTTGAGCCAATCAAATCACGTGTGGCCGTTTGGATCGCGTTCCTATTATCAATGTTCCCAATCTTGCGCGATTGGGATGAAACGCTTTGGCCCAGCGATGTGCAATCAGCCAGGCGCGTGGAACAGCGGAACGAATCAGTCCAATTACGCGACTTGGCGCTCAATTTGCGATCATCCGATGTGCGTCCGTTTCTCGCGCCGTGGTGGCTTTCGCCCTCGATTGTCTATTGGTCCGGACAACCTGGGGTTGCGGGAAGCTCGCACGAAAGTCTAAGTGGTATCGAAGACACGGCGCGATTTTTTCTTTCCGAGGATGTGCACAAAGCGCGCGAAATTCTGGAAAACCATCGCGTTACCTGGGTGTTTGCGTACGATTCCGAACGGGTGGCCCAAAATTCCGCTGCTATTTTGAACAAAGCATTACCCCTACGGCCGCTCTGTCGGGTATTGGACAGAACACCGACACAGGCGCCGCGGTTTTTGATTTTCACTGCTCAGAACGCGGCGTGCAAACTGTACAGGGTCGCTGTTGACCGATAAAAAATAAAAACTTTGCTCTTACGAGCGAGAATCCGTTGACAGGCATGGACGAGTGCAACAATACTACTCAATGCTTAAAAGATTCGTCCCGCAAAGGCCGGTGCCGCCAGTCAGAGAAGAACCGCGGTTTCCGGATTTAGATGATCGTGAAAATAATCATCCTGCGAGTCACGAACAACTAAAAGCACCAACCGTAATTGATAATCCAAATCCAAACTCAAATCCTATGGCAGATCATGGAGGCAAAGACATCCTCTCGAGCGATGTCGAAATCAAGGGCTCGATTAAGTTCCAAAAAGAACTGATCATCGATGGAAAAGTCGAAGGGGACATTAACTCTGATGGCATTTTGACCGTCGGTGAAAACGCTGAAATCCGCGGCGAGATAAAAACCAAGTCGATCACCGTCTATGGCAAAGTGCACGGCAACATCACCGTGTCCGAGCGTTGCGAACTAAAATCCAAATGCGTGTTGCAGGGAGATCTGAAAGCAGCGCGTCTCACCATCGAAGAGGGAGCGACTTTCATCGGCAAATCGGAAGTCACCACCGGAGCGTATTCCGCAAAGGCGGCTCCGGCTCGGCCTGAAGTCGTGCGGCCCAGCGAGCCGATTAAGGCAGCCTTTGGAGCGCGCGTATAAAGAAAGGACCTTGGCTTAGAGTCCAGTGGCCAATCCGTCGCTTGTAAAAGTCAGTGCGGAATGCCCGCAGTGCGGCTTCAAGCAGATGGAATATGCGGCCGCAAAAAGCTCGATCTGTCGCCAGTGCGGCCGCTCGTTTTCGCCATTTGCGCCGAAACCGGGCCTGAAGCTGCGCACGAAAGAAGAGGCGCCGGCACCACAGAGCCCCTCTTTCCTTGGCAGATTCGAGGATTTTTGGAAGCGACAACGCAGTGCGATTATCGAGTGTTTCGAGTGTAAACGGAAACAGCAGGTGTCTGGCGCGGCGACTTCGACAATTTGCCCGGCCTGCAGCACGCACATTGATTTGCGCGACTATAAGATCACAAGCGGTTTTAGCCGAAGCATTCGAACGCGTGGGGACGTGCATCTGACTTCCAAGGGTGATCTTGCCAGCAGCAGCATCGTTTGCCGGTCCGCCTTAATAGAAGGCAGGCTTCGCGGTAATCTGCATTGCGACGATATCGCAACCATTAACTTCTCAGGAAAAATTCCCGGCCGTATCAGCGCCCGACACGTTATTGTTGAACGGAAGGCTGATATCCACTGCTTCCGCCAAGTTCGTGCGGGGAGCATCGAAATCAAAGGCAGAATGTCCGGAGAGATTATGGCTCAGACAGTTGTGACCGTTCACAAGAAGGGTTCTCTCGAAGGAGATGTTACGGCCAGGGCCATTACAGTGGAAAAAGGCGGCATGTTTTCAGGACAGCTTGTCATTGGGCAGGTCAGCATCACTCAAGGAGAATTGCTGCAGGACCAGGAACCGGCCGTAATGAGCATTCCGGAGTCCCATTTTCCGGAAACCGCACGGCGGCCTCTGCCTGCGACTTAACGACGATCATCTCGATGCACAGACTGCATCCGCGCAGTCCTTACGAGAAATTGGGCGGTTACGTGCATCTGCCGCGTTTGATCGACAAGGCCAGGCTGCACCGGAAAGGATTGCTCGACGGTTACAACTATAAAACCGTTGGCTTCGATAAGCATTTGCTCGCCTTCCTGAAAGTCGACGGTGACGCATTCGAAGAGATCGCAAACCAGTTTGACGACGACGAGGCAATTCTGGCTTGGGTAAGAAAAAACGGAGCGCGAAATTCGGCAGAAGCGATCGAGCAATGGAATCACGCGATGATTTCGCGGCATCCGGACACCGCCGCAAAGAAGGCGCGTTTCCTACATTTTCTCAAGGAGGCCGGCGGCGACGGCCGCAAAGATATCCGGACTTATTTCGATCTGATCCAATTTGATGAAGGACGGTTGAAATGACGAATGACAAAGTAACGGTAGCGCGTGCCCCGCACTTTCGTCCTTCGAGCTTCGTCATTGCTACTCACGCCTTGAGTTTCGTGAGTATCTCGTCCGCCTTCTCCAGCGTTTCCTTGCTTCCGATATCAAGCCATTTCCCTTCGATCTGAAACGTCTTTACTGGTTTGCGGGTGTAAAGCCATTGCACAAAACGACCCGGCTGATCCGGATTGTTGCCCGCAGCAAGATATGTCGTTAACAAAGACAGAACCGCAGGCGAATAATAGTAGATTGCGATCGCTGCCAGAGTTCCTTGCGGCTTCTTGGGCTTTTCTTCAAACCGGGTAATGATTCCCTCTGCATCAACAGTAATGTTACCGTACTTTTTGATCGCTTCCGTGTCGCCGACGTCGTAGACCGCAACCGTTGCGTCTGTTCCCCTCGCGCAGTCCACAAAATTTAGCAGCGATTCCGTAAACAGATTGTCGCCGGCAATGACCAACAGATTGTCTTGGGTCAAGTTCTCGCGCGTGACGACAAAATTGATATCTCCGATCGCGCCCAGCTTATCGTCATCGCTCGTCGAACCGTCGTTGATGATTTTGAATTTGAATTGCGTCCCGCGCTTGCGGGACTGGTAGCGCTCGCTCCATGCTTCGAAGTGAGCGGCAAATTTGTTGTTCGTCACAACGTAAACTGTTTCCAGGTCACCAACACCAGCGAGGTTGTCCACCACCCATTCGATGATCGCTTTGCCTCCAACTGGCAGCAGTGGTTTCGCTTTATCGAGAGTCAATGGATAAAGGCGTGTTGCGTATCCGGCCGCAAGAATCAGAGCGTTCATGAGATGAAAACAATCGGAGTAAGTAAAATCCGCTCGGTTTACTTACTGCGGTTTCGCCGTGCCTCCAGTGAGAATTGCGCTCTTTAGATGCTGCTGAATCGTCCGAATGCGATGGGAATCCGTGATTTTGCCATGGGCAGAGCCGTCCACCACATAGAGCGTATCAATGGCCGCGCCAGCTTGTGTGTTAATGCGCGAAAGCGGAATCAAAATATTTTCGCGATCAAGGCAGCTCAGCACATCGTATAGCAAACCAATCCGGTCCGGGGCCTGAATTTCGACGAGGGTGTACGTCGGATGCGTCTTGTTATCGATGGCGATACGCGTTGGAAATTCAATTCCTGGCGCCAGGCGACGAGTTTGGCGCTTCGCCTTTTCAATGCCCGGCAGAAAATCGAATGTTTCATCTTCGAGCGCGCGTCGCAACGTTTGCTCCACTAGCTCGAAGTCGCGGGGGTTCGTAACAGGTCGCGCGTTGGTATCACACACACGAAAAATGGCGAGCACGAGGTTGTCCCCTCGCGAAAAAACGTCGGCGCTCAAAATATTCAATGGCACAACCGCAAACGATCCTGCGATTTTCGCCAGCAACCGTTCACGCTCCCAGGTACAGAAGGTGACAACACTGTGCCCCTGCTCCGGAACAATCTTCCAGTTGATCGCCGGACTGAGCGGAAACTCGCCACTGCCGGAAACGTTCTCAAGGAATGACCGGAAAAGCTTCAGATGCTCGACAATGTCTGCGAGCCCGCTCGCGCGGAAATAATGATCCGGCATGAATTCAAAGTGCGATTCGATTTCCCCGGCGTAATCGAGCGAAAGATTATCGGCGACCGAACGCTGCAAACTTTCGCGCTCGATTCTTGTTTGTTCGAAGTAAGATTTCTGATCGGCGAGATAGCGCGACGTCTCGTGAAACAATTGCCAAACAAGAGACTCTTTCCAATCGGACCACGCTTCGGCACTTGTGCCCTGGCCATCAGCGAGAGTGAGCAGCATTAGCTTGTTGAGGTTTTTCTGATGCTTCACAATGTGCCCGAATTCCGTCACTGTGGCTGGATCATCCAGATTTCTCTGCTGCGCAATCCTCGAGAGGGTAAGATGATGATCTACCAGCAGGATGAGCGATTTCCTTTGCTCAGACGATAACTGCAAGCGAGCAGCGACGCGCTGCGCGAAGAGCGCGCTGGCTTCAGAATGGGGTCGGGCACCAACGGCCTTGCCGCTATCGTGCAAAAGAAGTGCAAGATACAGCACCAGCGGGTCCTCGAGTTGCTCAAAAATATCACGGTAAGCTATCAGTTCGGGGTCAGTGATGTCGGCGAGCGCGTCGAGTTTGTCGATGCATACCAATGTATGCTCGTCGGCTGTGTAACGGTGCAGAAACTCATGCTGCACGAGGCAGGTAAGCTGACCGAATTCTGGAATGTAACGGCCGAGAAAATCGACCCGGTGCATCATCCGCAGAATGCGCCCGACTCTGCCTTTCTGTGACAGAATCGATCTGAAGATTTCGCGCGGCCCACGTGCATACTGATAAGTGCGTGTGACGTGGCGCAGACTTCTGCTCAGCAAATCCGCCAATTCGGGGCTCAGATCGAGGTTGCGTTCCTGAGCAAGCTGAAACACCCGCATCATCTTCTCAGAATCTCTGCGAAAAACATCGCGCCGCGCTGGATGCAGATGTTTGTTTCGCACGAAGAAATCGTCCCCGATAGGAGTCTTGTCCGCTCGTATCAACGGAAGAAAACTGAAGAGCGAGCGGGTCTTGCTCGTCACGTATCCGCTGACGAATTGCTGCGTAATGCGTTCCGTTACTCGAAAAATATCTCGCGTGTGCTCGTAGTAATCTCGCATCAGTGTCTCACTGCGGAGCTGTCCGTACCGGGGAGAATAATCAAGCCGTTTTGCGATTTGCTCCTGCAGGTTCGTGTGCAGCGTGTCCGTGGACCGCCCCGTGGCATAATGCAGATCGGTGCGCAAGCGCAGGAGAAAATCGTACGCTCTCTCGATACGCCGCTGGTCGCTTTCGCTCAGCCAGTCTTTGCCGACGAGTTGGTTGGTGCTCAGCGAGCCTTCTTTGAAGTAGGTCATCCACAGCAGATTCTGATAATCACGCAGTCCGCCGCATCCGCTTTTTAGATTCGGCTCCTGAAGATAGACGCTGTCGCCGTATTTTTTGTGCCGGCTAACCTGATCCTGCATGCGCATTGCCACATATTCCTGTTCGTGTCCGTCGACGCATTTGGAACGAAATTGCTTCCGGAACTCCTGCGCCAGCTCGCTGTCGCCAGCGAGAAACCGCGACTCCAGCATGGCCGTTTTCGTGCGCATGTCACGGTTGGCTTCGGTAATCGCTTCCTTAATGGACCGTGTGGAGTGTCCAACCTTGAAGCCGCTGTCCCACAGCAGATAGAGCACTTGATTCGCCATCTCCTGCAGGTGCGGCGAAATCTTTGCCACGCCATGGTGATGCAACACCATCACGTCAACGTCACTGAACGGGTTAAGCTCACCCCTGCCATATCCGCCAAGGGCGATTAACGCCACCGGAACCTTCGTCTCGCCATTGCCGCGAACCGTAGCAGCTGCTGCATCAAAAACGTACCGCAACAGAATGTCGACCAACTCAGCGCGTCGCACGCAAATTTCGCGGCCACCCACGCCCGCCTGGTGCTTCAATCGTAAGCGATGCTCTTCAACCTTCAGAAATTTTTTGTAAAGCGGGAGGACTTCCGTCGGTCGCCTGGTCCCGGTCGCGGCAAGGCGGCTTTCGGCGTGGGCCAAAACTTTTTCGAGGTGTCGGGACGTCCTCATCGCAACCTTACGTGATATGCAAGTGTAAGATTGGAAATCTAAAATCCAAATCCCCCGCCCTAACGAGAAAGATGTCACTCTGAGCGGAGCGAAGAATCTCGGATGAGTTTGGGATCGAATTCAGCCTAAGGAGATAGATCAGAGATGTTTTCGCTTCGCTCAACATGACAGCGCCATTTCCATGAGTGCTCTTCGATCACGGCGCGCGTCTCTACCGCCGTGAAAAAATTCAGTATTTCAGAAACGCCGTGACCGGCGTCGGCTGGAGTCGCTTGCGGCCATGAAGGGATTCCAGCTCAATGAGGAACTGCGCTTCAAGGAGATGACCCCCAGCTTTGCGAATAAGAACAGCTGCTGCAGCAGACGTGCCGCCGGTCGCGAGCAAATCGTCCACCAGCACAATTCGCTCACCCGCGCTCATCGCATCAACATGCATTTCCATTTCCGCGTCGCCGTACTCGAGCGAGTACTTTGCAATCTCCGTCCTGTAGGGGAGTTTGCCGCGCTTCCGGATCGGCACAAAACCAACACCAAGTTCATAAGCAACCGCCGAGCCAAAAAGAAAGCCGCGCGCATCGATGCCGACGATCTTATCAATCTTTAGCCCGCGACATCGCTCCAGGAAGAGATCAACCGAGGCACGGAACAAGACCGGATCGCTCAAGACCGGTGTGATGTCTTTGAACACGATGCCTCTCTTGGGAAAATCCGGTACATCGCGAACAGCAGCGCGCAGTTCTTCGACTCTTCCCAAAGCCATCGGCGCGAACGCTAGCGGGCTGCACTAAAACGTCAATCCGGTTCAGTTCAGAAACCGCATCGAGCAAGCGCGAGGGGAGTGCACGCTGATCCGGTGAGCTCTGTGCAGTATTGCCAAGTCGGGACGGCAATTTAAAATAAGCCGTCCCGGTGGAGCGCTATCTTTTAATCGTTTCGACGATCTGTTTTCTCGCGGCCGTCCTGCATACGGCTGTTGAATTGCGTACCGGCGTGTTTCGGCCAATGCGATTCAATTTTTTTGCAGTCGGTTTGGGATTCATCTTCCAGACGGCGTTCTTATCGTTGCGCGGGCATGCGCTCGGTCGCTGTCCCTTGACGAACCTGTTTGAAGTTTTCATTTTTCTAGCGTGGTCGGTGGCGCTGATGTACATGCTGGTCGGCTCCATCTACCGGCTCTCACTGATGGGCGCGTTTACCGCGCCGCTCGTCGTCCTGCTACAAGGCTTCGCGTTACTTGCGCCAATTGACCGTCCTCACCCTTCGAGGTTGCCGGCGAACCCGTGGGTGGAATTTCATGCATCGATTTCGCTGGTCGCCTATGGCGCGTTCGCGCTCGCGTGCATCGCCGGGGTCATGTATCTGGTGCAGGAGCGCCAGCTCAAGACGCATCACTTGCATTCGATCTTCTATCATTTGCCGCCGTTGGCCGATCTTTTTACGGCCATGACCCGGCTGCTTTGGTGGGGCTTTGTGCTTTACACACTGGGCATAGTCAGCGGGTTTTTTACCGGGCACCCGTTACCGCGGGTGCAAGTGGTTGCTGCTATTGGGATCTGGCTGCTTTATGCTGCAATCTTGCAAGGCCGTCACCTTCGATGGCTCGCACCAAAACGCGTAGCCGCGCTATGTATTATCGGGTTTAGCGCCGCATTGGTACTGCTCTGGGGAATTACATTCACTGCAGAATTGAATCCAACCCCATGAATCTTTTCTGCATCGGATTAAGTCATCACACCGCCGACGTCGCCACGCGCGAGCAGTTCACCGGTAGCGCCACGACCGAATCGATTGTGCGCCAAACCGGTTGCGCCGAAGCGTTGTTGCTGACGACTTGTAATCGGGTCGAGGTTTACGCGGTCTCCGATAGACGCGTTTCCACGGACGAAATTGCACGCTGCCTGATACGAAAGGCTAACAGTGACCCTCACCAGTACGCGCCTCCATTTTATCGCTACGAGGCCAATAAATGCGCGCACCACCTTTTCCGCGTTGCCTCCGGACTCGACTCCATGGTTGTCGGCGAGAGCGAAATACTCGGGCAGGCAAAGAAAGCCTACGAGTCAGCTAGACAATCCGGAGCAGTGGGTCCGTATTTGCATCGTTTGTTTCAGCGGGCCTTTCGGGTGGCGAAACAAGTGCGCACGCACACAGAAATTGCGCGCGGCGCAGTATCCGTTGGGTCCGTTGCTGTCGATCTCGCACAAAGAATCTTCGGGAAGTTGACCGATTGCAAGGTGCTGGTGCTCGGCGCGGGTGAAACCAGCGAACTTACAGCGCGTGCACTCGTGTCGCGCGGCGTCAGTGACATTCGCGTCAGCAATCGCTCCGCCGATCGGGCAAATGAATTAGCGCAGGCGGTCGGTGGCTGTGCCGTCGTTCCGTTCGACGAGTGGATGGTCCAATGCCGTGAGATCGATATTCTCATCACTTCGACGGCGTCCGAAATGCCGTTGCTGACGCCGGACAAACTCGCACCGATGCTGCGGGAGCGTGTGGATCGTCCGCTTTTCATCATCGATATCGCAGTGCCTCGCGATGTGGATCCCAGCGCCAATGAAATGGATGGCGTTTATCTTTACGACATCGATTCGATACGATCTGTCGCGGAGCAATCGCTCGCTCTCAGGCGCCAGCATGTCGTGGCGGCAGAGGCCATGATTGCCGAACACGTCAGAGACTTCGTCGACTCAATTTCTCGCGGAATCAATCGCGCCTCACAAATTTCGGAGCATCCCTCGCTCGGCGAAAATCCGCTGCACGCGTCGGAGCTGTAGCGGCGGTCTATGACCGCCGAAAATCAAAAGATTGTCCTCGGCACACGGGGCAGCGAACTGGCGCGCGCGCAAGCTCGTTTGGTGGAAAAAGCAATTCAAAAGGTACGGCCGCAGGCAAAGATCGAGACCAAAACTATTGCGACACAGGGGGACAAAGCCAGCGTTGTTGATCCTCAAGCGGGACGAAAGGGAATGTTCACGGCAGCAATCGAGCGCGTGCTTCTCGCCGGAGAAGTGGATGTTGCGGTTCATAGTGCCAAGGACCTGCCAAGTGAAACGAGCCCGGAAGCAGAAATCGCGGCAGTTCTTTCCCGGGCACCGATGGACGACGTGCTGGTATCCAAACAGCGGGGCGGTCTTGCTTCCCTTCCATACGGAGCAACAGTGGCAACCGGCAGTGTGCGAAGGAAACATCAGCTGCTTTGGAAACGTGCGGACCTCAAGCTGATCGATCTTCGCGGCAACGTGCCAACGCGGTTGCGAAAACTGTCGGAAAGCGAGTGGGACGCCATCGTGTTAGCGCGCGCTGGGCTTGAACGCTTGGGCTTGTCGCCAAGTCGCACCGAAATCAGCTTCGAAGGCATACAATTTTTTCTTGATGTTCTTCCCTGCGAAATCTTTTTGCCCGCAGGTGGTCAGGGAGTAATTGCCCTCCAGGTTCGCGCCAATGATCAAGGCACAAAGGAACTTGTCGGTCTCGTAAACGATCGCGAAACGTTGCTTTGTTTGCAGGCGGAGCGAGAATTTCTGCGTGGGTTGCAAGGTGATTGCAATTGTCCAGTGGGTGTCCTTGCAAAGATCGATAAGGGCAAGATGAAAATGCGCGCGCAAGTTTTCCTGGGTGAATCGGCGGCGCCACGGGAGGCCGAAGTGGAAGGCGCTTGCGACGAAGGCGGAAAGTTGGCCGGCGAATTGTTGCGAAGAATCACGCAAGAGTAAGAGCATGCCCAAGAGTACAAAACAGAACGGAACAGTTTATCTGGTTGGCGGTGGGCCGGGTGATCTCGGATTGGTGACCTTGCGCGCAAAGGAGTGCATCGAGAATGCAGACGTGATCGTATACGATCATCTGGCAAATCCGGAGCTGCTTCGTTGGGCGCGGGATGATGCCGAAATTATTTATGCTGGAAAAGAACCGGGCGAAAGTCGAACCCAACAAGAAATCAACACGCTGCTGATCGATAAAGCGCGCGAAGGAAAACAGGTCGTCCGGTTAAAGGGCGGGGACCCATTTGTTTTCGGCCGCGGCGCCGAAGAAGCGGAGGCGATCGCCGAAGCCGGAATCCCATTTGAAATTGTACCTGGAATCACCTCAGCCACAGCCGGACCGGCTTACGCAGGGATTCCAATGACGCATCGGAAGCATAATTCACACGTGACATTCTTTACAGGCCACGAAGATCCAGCGAAACAAGGAAACGCAGTCGATTACGCGGCGTTGGCGAAACTTGGCGGCACCCAGGTAATGCTGATGGGCGTGGAACGTCTCGGAGCTATCACGAACGAAATGCTGAAGCAAGGAGTGCGCGCCGATTTGCCGGTGGCGCTCGTTCGCTCGGCCACAACCGGCCAACAGGAGACTCTCACGGGCACGCTTTCGGATATCGCCCAAAAAGCTGTCGCCAGCGATTTCAAGGCGCCTGCGGTGGCGGTGTTTGGAGAAGTTGTCGCGTTGCGGCACAATCTCAATTGGTACGAAAAGCGGCCGCTCCTGGGAAAAAGAATTCTTGTTACGCGAATCCGAAAGCAGGCAAGCGTGTTGAGTAACAAACTGCGCGCGCTCGGCGCGCACGTGATCGAACTGCCCACGATCCGCATCGAGCCGCCGAGCGATTTGCGCGAATTCGCTGAGCTGGTGCAGGACGCGCACGTCTATGATTGGATCGTGTTCACGAGTGCGAACGGCGTCGAAGCGTTTTTCGATATTTTCTTCAAGCTTTACTATGACGCTCGCGAGATCGGGGCTGTGCGCATCGCAGCGATCGGGCCGGCTACGGCGCAACGCGTGAAAGACTTTCACCTGCATGTGGATCTTCAGCCGGACGAATTCGTGGCGGAGGCAGTGGTGAAGGAATTTGAAAAGCAGGGAAGTATCGAAAACTTGCGGATTCTCCTCGTCCGCGCGGAAAAGACGCGGGACACGCTTCCCAAGGAACTTTCGGCATTGGGAGCGATCGTCGACAAAGCGTTTGCGTACCGGACCGTGCCGGAAACGCGAGATACGAGTGGCGCGCGGCGGCAACTAGCGCAGGATGGTGCGGATTTGATCACGTTTACCAGTTCTTCAACCGTAGAAAACTTTCTCGCGCTCGGGCTACCGTGGCCGAAGGGGATGCGAATCGCGAGCATCGGCCCAATCACGTCAAAAACCGCGCGCGATCACGGACTCACAGTGGATGTCGAGGCGCGCCGCCATGATATTGACGGGCTGGCGCAGGCGATCAGGGAGTTTTTTGAGAAAAGTTAAATGGTTAAAAAAGGCGGCTTCGCCGAACCAACGGTTTAACCTTTACGTTTGTAACTCTTCTAACTTTGTCGTTTACGGATTGAACCGGAACTTCATTCGGCCGCGCTTGGCATTGGCTTTCGCCTTGCGGCGATGCTTTTGCGAAGGTGTCTCGAAGGCACGCAAACGGCGGACCTCCTCGAGAATACCCTCAGCATCCAGCTTGTTTTTCAGCCGCTTCAATGCGCGATCGACAGGTTCACCTTTGCGAACAATTACTTCTGGCATCGATAATCACTCTCCGAATTTGCGAATAAATTCTTAAACAGGTGACCCGGAGCCTACTCGGACCGGACAACCTCGTCAAATTTCGCAGGGGAAGAGGGACAGGGCTATCCCGGCCAGCGCTCCGGGAGCGCCCTTGAGCCAAGGACCGGACTTCAAAAAGCCTTTAGCGCTGGGCGAGAGGATTTGCTGCGGTCGTAGCTTTTTCCGTGACTTCGCGGCGAAGCGCAGTGGCACCGCGGCCGCGGGCCCGTGACCACCACAGCACAATGGGCGAAGCGATGAAGATCGATGAATACGTGCCGACGACCACGCCGATAATGATGGCGAGCGAAAAATCGCGTAGCACCGCACCGGCAAAGAAAAACAGACACAGAATCGGAATGAGCGTCACTGTGCTTGTAAGAATAGTGCGGCTGAGCGTCTGGTTAATGCTTGAGTTCATTATCTCCTCGATCGTGCCTCGTCGCCCGCTCGCAAGACCCTCGCGAATACGGTCGTACACGACGATGGTGTCGTTAATGGAATAACCGGCAATGGTCAGCACCGCGCCCACCATCGTAAGAGTCAGTTCACGGCCGAGAAGCGCGAACACACCGACCGTCATCAGCACATCGTGCAGCAACGCGACAATCGCGCCTACGGCAAAGGAGAGTTCGAAGCGGAACGTCACGAAAATCAAAATGCCCAGAATGCCAAGGCCGAGCGCGATCAACGAACTTTTTGCCAGCTCACCGCCAACGAGCGCGCCTACGCGTTCCGAACCTTCCACATTAAATCCAGCCTTCGGCATCGCCTGCATGATCTGCTTTTCGACCCTATCGCTAGTGTTCAGCGGCGTGCGGATCGTGATGTAACTCTTGCCGCCTTGCGCGGACTCCTGAATTGACGCGTCAGCAAGTCCAATTTGCTGCAACGCGTGGCGGACCTGGCCGATATCGATCACACCGGGTGCGCTCAATGTAATGAGGTCGCCGCCGCGAAAATCGACGCCGAAATTTTTCTCGCCTCGAAGGTAGAAGGCTGCCGCGCCGGCAAGCAATAGAGCCAGCGAGCACATGCAGGCGATAAAACCTTTGCCAAGGAAGTTGATGTTTTGCGCTGAAATCAGATGTAGCATCGAGATACGCTTCAGCCGTCTTGTGTCGACCAGCCAGCCGAGACAGTTTCGTCCCACGATCAGGGCCGTAAACAAGGACGCCAAAATGCCAAGCGTCAGTGCAATGGCGAAGCCCTTCACCGGCCCGCTCGCCTTCCAAAACAAAATCGCAGCCGTGATCAGGGTTGTAACGTTCGCGTCGAAGATGGAACTGAATGCCTTCTCATAAGCTGTGTTGAGCGCAACCTTGAGCGTCTTTCCAAGCGCCATTTCTTCCCGCAATCGCTCGAAAATCAGCACGTTCGCATCCACGGACAAGCCAATTGTCAAAATGATGCCGGCGATACCCGGCAATGTGAGCACAAAGTGAAACATTGTGAGCGCACCCATGAGAAGAATGAGATTGATCACGAGCGCGAGATCCGCGACCAAGCCAGGGATTTTGTAGTAAATGGCCACACAAACCACCGTGATGGCCAGTCCAACCAAGCCGGCAAGAATACTTGCCCGGATTGAGTCGGCGCCAAGCGTGGGCGAGACACTGCGTTCTTCTTCGATACTTACTGGCGTTTGTAGCGGGTTCTGAAGCACGCTGGCCAGGCTGCGCGCTTCTTCCTCGGTAAATCGTCCAGTGATTTGCGCGTCACCGCCGTAGATTGCGTCCTGGATGACGGGCGCGGATTGTATGCCTCCATCAAGCACAATCGCGAAGCGATGATGAACGTTCGCGGCCGTAATGTTGCCGAACTGCTTCGCGCCCTCGGCGTCGAATCGCAAGTGAACAACCCAGCCGTCTTTTTCGTACGAAGCGCCTGCGTTCGAAACGCGATCACCCGATAGATCAGCTTTCTTTTTTACAAGCAATCGTTCCTCGATCGGTTTCTCGTCCTCACGCTGCATCTTATAACTTTCGATGCGGAATTCAGGCGGAATCACGTCCTTGCCTTCGTCGATCGCTTTTAATTTTTGTCCATTATCCGGATAGACTAGACGGAACTCGAGTTTCGCCACGCGCGAGAGCTGGTCCCGCGCTTCTTGAATCTTCGCCGTGTCCAGCCCGGGAATTTGGACCAGAATCCGATCACCGCCCACGGGGCTGATGATCGGCTCGCCTCCGCCAAAATAATCAACGCGCTTCCGGATCACCTCCACCGCCTGGTCGAGCATTCCTTTCGTGATCGGTTTATCGCCGGACTTGAGCCGGATTAGAAAGGATGTGCCGCCTTGAATATCGAGCCCAAGTGCGATCTTTTTCTGCGGCGGCCACATCGCGGCGATACTGAAGATAACAAGCAACAGCATCAACGTGGTGGCCAGCAGCCGCTTCCGCGGTCCCTGATCGGTGGCGAAGTACCACCCGAAAAGGACGAGCATCGAGAGACCGACAAAAAATGTAAGTGCGGGAGTCATTTCGACTTAACCGGCTGCGGATTCAACCAATTTACTGATTAACTCTCTTTGAGCACATTTGTAATGGCCGATTTCTCCATCTCGATCTTTACGTTGTCGGCAACCTTCACCAGGACGGTGTTCTCTTTCACGTTAGAAATCAGGCCGTGAATACCCCCGTTCGTGACCACTCGATCGCCGGTCTTTAAGCTTGAGATTAAATTCTGTTGCTGTTGCTGCCGTTTTTTCTGCGGTCGAATCATCACGAAGTACATGATGATGAAAATAAAAATGAGCGGCACAAAAAATGAACCGATGCCGCCGCCTGGGACCTGTTGAGGCGCGGCGGTTTGAGCCTGAGCAAGAAACGTTTCGAGCATGAGCAAATTGGAGAGCGCACCTTAAACGCGAAAGCGTTCGCTGCAATCGTTGTTTCGTATCACTCGTATTATCATTCTTACACCAGTACCTTTTCGAGCACGATTTCCGATCCCCGCTCAGCGTTCGTAGAGAAATGCACGCGCGAGAACACCCGGCACACGAGCGCTAGGCCGAGCCCGCCTTCCTCGCGGGAGCGAGCATCCGCTTGCGCGGCGGCCTGTTCCTGCGTGATGCCCGCGCCGTGATGCCGGATGATGAAGCGGACAACGGAAGTCGAAACTTCAGCGCCGCACCAGAGCGGGCCGGGCGGTTTCTCCAAGCCGTATGCATGCTTGATAACGTTCGTCAGGATCTCATCGCAACCGACCAGCAGCGTGAGCAGTGTGTCCTGCGGGATACCCGCGAACCGGCCCCATTGCTCAAAGAAGGCGCGTGCAGCGCGGATGCTCTCAGCGGTGCACAAGGCAGCGAACTCGCGCAGGGGTGGCGTTGTGCGGTCTTCTATAAGCAAAAGGGTGGCGTCGTCGGTTGCGCCGCTTGCGAGATTCTTCCGCCAGGTGTCCACGCTCAAGTCGAAAGCGCTTGGGTTCGTCCAATCGTGCGATTCCAGCAGGCTCACCAGTCCGTCACGGGCAAGCTGGCCGCCGTTAGTGGCGACGGCCTCCGTGATGCCATCGGAATGCACGAGCCAGTGCGAGCCCGCGGCCAGCGGGATAGTAATGACGTTGCAAGCGGAGAGGCGGCGCTGCCCAAAGAAGCCCTGGCGCGGACAAGCCACCTCGCGCCACGTCCCTGTGGCATGGTCGCGGCACAGTGGCGGGTGTTGCGCGAACGCCGCCGCATAAACCCGGCGATGCGCGGTATCGAACAGCAGCGCCGTCAGCGCCACTGCATTGTCGTCCGCATGCATGGCCTCGTAGAGCACATTGTTCAATTCGACAAGCCACGTGTTGAATGATTCGGGCGTGCAGCGTGAGGCGGCCAGCTCGATCTGCGTTGTGAGCCTTGCCATGTCCAGCGCGGCGGAGGATCCCTTGCCTGTGACGTCGCCAACTCCAGCAAGGAGGAGGTGCGGTTGCGGCGCGTGGAAGAAGTAACAGTCACCGCCGATCCCGGTGGCCTGTTCGAGAAAAGCCTGCACGTGCAGCGATCCGTGCTCCGCATCCGGCTCCGGCAAGAAGGTGGCCTGCACCTGGCGCGCGAGCTCCAGCTCCGCGCGGCGCTCGGCCTCCTGCACGGCGCGTGCTCTGGATTCCTCCTCCGCCTGCCGACGGCCCAATGTCACGGAAACCAGCGAGCCGAAGGCGATGAAGATGTGCATGTCCTCCGCGCTGAACTGGGCGCGGTCCCGCGGGTTCATAGCCTGCATTACACCGCGGCATGATGCGCCATCCATGAGTGGAATAGTCAAAAGCGCCTGGGCCGGCAGCCCGGTTTCCGCTCCAATGCGCTTGTAGTGCTCGGCATGCTGCATGGCATCCGCCGTGTTTACAGGCTCGCGGGTTTCGAAGACCCGGCCCGCGATGCCCTGGCCCTTCGGCAAACGCCACGGCCCTTCTTTGCGCCAGTCGCGCTGGGTGCTGTGGATGAGGAGGTCGCTGGTTGCCGTATCCGGTAGTGAGATCGAACACGCGGCACAACGCATGACGGCGCGTGCGCCGTGGAGGATGTTGGCCAGCAGCGTGTCGAAGTCCGAGGACGCGCTCAGCGAGGCGGCGACGCCGAGGAGCGTTTCTACCAGCAAGCCCCGGTTTTTCGCGCTGGAATCTGGCGGCGCGGTGGTCACTTTCTAACCGGCGTGGCGGATGGCCGCCGGGGTCCCTGCGGCTGATTCATCATGGTCCGCTGCTGGTCGCTCAAGCCCCAGACGAGTGCGCTGGGTTTGACCTTCAACACCTGGATGAAACCGTTCACATTGTCCGACGCACTTCCGAGTTTTTCCGAAGCGCTGCCGAGTTTCTTGATGTGGCTTTCGCTGCGGATGATCGCTTGGCCCGCCTGGTTGAGGGTCGTTTCGCTGCGGATGACCGCTTGGCCCGCTTGGTCGAGGGTCGCCGCCACTTTCTCAAGGTCTTGGCTCGCCTTGGTTAGAGCGGTGTTGCTACTCTCAGCGAGTTCCGCCGTCCGGTGCATAGTCTTCGTGGCGTCGTCGATCGCCCCTTCGCTTTTTGCGTCGAGGCCGGGCTTGATGGCATCCAACCGGCTCAATTCGACGCCGTCGATGCGGTAAAGTCCATCCTTGTCGCCTGCCTGAAGTCGTCGCACTACGTCGGCAAGCAGTTCCTTCGTACCGGTCTGCTGCTCAGTCCGCAGGGCAATGTTCGACTGGCCCATGAGCGACTTCTCCACGTACGGTTTGATGGTGGCGGGCACGTCCACCTGTTTGGTAATCTCAATGCGCACGAGGATTTTGTCCGTGGCTGCGTCATAACGCATCTTCCCGACCGCTCCCACCGGCATGCCCTTGAAGAGCACGCTAGAGCCTTCCTTGATCCCGCCCACCTCATTGAAGGCCGCATCGAAGCTAACCCTTCCCCGCGAGCCCCCCTTCAAGGCGTAATACAGCGCGCCAATGAGCAGCACGGCGGACGCGATAACGAGCAGCACGAGCATCAGCTCGTAAAGGGCGCGGAGTGATTTAAAGAATTTCCGGTTCATGGTGGGCTGGGGTGCAGTGAGTTGATGAGTTGTGCTTGAAGCCTGTTCATATTCTTAATCTTAGTCTTCACCGCATCGAAGGCCGATTGAGATTAAGACTATGAAATAGGCTCAGCTCAGTCACGTTCATACTCTCAACCCTCAACTCTCATCTCTCAATCTTACACGGCGCCTCCTTCCTGCAGATGGAAGAAGCCCCGCACCAGCGGATGTTCGCTCGCAAAAAAATCCTCACGGCTCCCGGCGAGCAGCACCGTTCCGCGTAGCGTTCCGTCCCGCTCCGCGCCCAGCATGATGCCGCGGGTGGCGATGCGCTGGAAGCTCAACAGGTCGTGCGTGACCACCACCACTGTCGTGCCGCTCTTGCGGCTCAGCGTGATAGTTAGCTCGTCAATCTCCTTGGTGCTCACGGGATCAAGGCCGGAGGTGGGCTCGTCGCTGATAAGCAGCCTTGGATCCAGTGCGAGGGCGCGGGCGAGGGCGGCGCGTTTCTTCATGCCGCCGCTGAGCTCGCGCGGATACTTCTGCGCATGGGCGTCGAGCTTCACGGCACGCAGCTTCATGAGCACGGTATCCTCGAGAAGATCGCGGTCGCGCGCAATCTTGGGATGATGCTGTTGAAAGGGCAGGGCCACGTTTTCCGCAACGGTGAGGCTCTGAAGCAAGGCGCCAGACTGGAAAAGCACGCCCACATCCCGCATGAGCCTCTTGCGTTGGCGCCGGGGGAGGCTGTGGATGTTTTGGCCGAGGACATGCACGGTGCCGGAGGTGGGTTCGTCCACGCCAATGAGTATGTTCAGCAGGGTGCTTTTCCCACAGCCGGACCCTCCGAGGACGGTGAAAACATCGCCGGCGAAGACCTCGAGGTTCACGCCGTTGAGCACGTTGGCGCCGTAGGGGAACGCCTTGGCCAAATTCCGCACTACGAGCAGTGGCTCGGCGGCGGGCGTGGGCGCGGGGGGCGGCGGGGTCATGAGCGGGATGAGAAGCAATTAGTCATCAGTTATCAGGTTGGAGGACTTAGTTAGCAGTTGAACTTGATAACTCATCACCCACTCGTGTTTAACTTGTTCCCACCCGTTATTACTGGCTATTGATTAGTTGCTTCCTTACTCACTTGTTCATCAATCCCGCCGCAATCAAAACATTCTGCAGCCCCGTGATGACAGCGTTGACAAGCGTCACCGCTGCGAGTGAAGACACCACGGCCGCCGTTGCCACACGCCCGACTGCGTCCGACCCGCCGGTGGCGTTCAGCCCCTTGCGGAAGGCAATCATCGCAACGACCACCGCAAAAACCGCGGACTTGCCCACGCCGATGAATGCGTCCTGCATCCGCGGCGGGACCAGTGCTCGCAGAACGAACTGCTTCGCGTCCATAGCCATGACCAGCGAGCACACCCCGTGTGCTCCGAGCAGCCCCACGCCCACGGTGTAAATCTCCATCACCGGCAGCATCACGACAAAGCCTCCTAACAGCGGCAGCAGCAGATAGCGCGAGACATCCACGCCCATGGTCTCCAGCGCCTTGATCTCCTCCCCGATTTTCATGTTCGCCAGTTCTGCCGCCGAGCCGGACACGCTCCGCCCGATGAAGACCACCGCCGCGAGCATGGGCGCGAGCTGCTGATTGAGGATTATCCAGATGAGCCGCGGCACAGTCTCCTCCATGCTCAACTCTTGGAGTTGCTCTATCAGCACGATCGCTACGACGGATCCTACGCAGAACGCCATGAGGAACACCGTGGGCACAGCCCTCACGCCAATGTCGAGTGAGCGGTTGAAGAACGCCTTCCACATGGTAAGCGGCAGCCATGGCCGCTCCAGCGCACCGCGGCACAGCGAAATGGACAAACCCGCGTAGCTGTATTCGCGTCCCGGTTTCATGTCGCCGCCAGCGCTGCTTCCAGATGGTCGTACACGGCGATGCCTCCACCCTCGGCCGACCCAAGACCGACGCCGTTAATGTCGAAGGCCGCCTTCAGCGCCTCGTTCATGCCGCAGAGCGCGAGCCGAGCGTCCGGATGCCCATCGAGCTGGTATCGTTGCATCGCCGCCCAAAACGGCGTGTTCAAGAACGTCACCCCTGACAGGTCCACGATGAGAAACGGGATGTGCTGCGTGAGCAGCCGTTTGAGCAACTGCCGCACCGCCGGCACGGCGAGGAAGTCCGCCTCGCCTGCGAACTTCAGGATTTTGCCCCGAGGGTGCGCTTCTTCTTCACATAGCAAGTGGGGGGACAGATTCATGGCCGCGTTTTCCTCAAGGAACTTCGGGTGGTTCAACGATGATGATTAGTCGCATTGGCGAACGCAAGCGCGAAAACAATCTGGTATTGCTCATGCAGGAATGCTGCAAGCGTGCGTCTGGCAAAATCCCGATCTATGGTTTCAGACTGCGCTGGATGTCCTTGCCCTCGATCTTAATCCGCGCATAATTAAATGCCGTTTGAATACCGATGGAGACATTCTCCGACCTTCTCAAATGTGTCGCTTTTACTCTTTAGCATTCCCATGCGACGAAAAGCGAGCTTCGGTGGAATGTTCGGCCTTGGTTTTCATAGGCAAGCGGGGGTATAGCTCAGCTGGTAGAGCGTCTCGTTCGCAATGAGAAGGCCAGGGGTTCGAATCCCCTTACCTCCAGTTTTCACACGCAGTGATCGAACTCAGCTGGTCAGCTCACACATAGACTGATCACTCATCAGCCGATATAACCGCTGCCGATCTTGGCGCCATTTGCTGAATGAGGCATTCGCAAGAAGCTGTTAACGGTGCCTGACAACGGCAGGTGAGCGTGGATCGATCATCTTTGCCTAGATAGGTAGAACCGATGGCTGGACCCACATCGCATCGGTAAATGCTGCACGACCCAGTTGATCCTTGGCACAAGGATAAATGTCGAAGAGTGCCAGGCCAAGCTCCTCGGTTAACATTGTATGTAGCTCCCATAGGGTGGTCTGGTTTTCATATGTCGGCAGAAGGCAGAGTTCTGTATAAAACGCTGCCACGCGTTGTGCGAAGGTCGTTTTTCCGCCGGTCACCAGGAGCCGCTCGGCACCCTGGACATCCGCTTTGATCAATAGCATCCCATTGGGTTCAAATTCAGCGGCCCAGTCGTCGAGGGTCATGGTCCTGACGTCAATTTGTGCGATATGCTGCTGCACGCCATCGAAGGGGCTCTTACCGGAAAGGCTGTTTTCCAGAAGCGAATTTGTCTGCTCGCCAAGATTATGGAAGAATTTCGTCGTACCGGTCACATCTGACAAAGCCAGCTCGTGGACCATCACGTTTGGATAGCGTCGCATTCTATTTCTAAGGATGGCAACACTCCGCGGTGTGGGCTCAAATGCGTGCACTTTGGCGTCAGGCATGTAATCCAGGATTTTGATCACAGTTCGACCGACGTGGCTACCGATATCCAGTACGGCTTTTGGTTTAATCTTACGATATAACTGCCCCATCGAGTAGTATGCGTCGGGCACGCTTAGTAGCTCCTTGGCCCAGTGAACGACACTACGCTGCGCACGGCTCGTAAGAGGATTTTGAGACAAAATGTGATGAAGTCGTCTGAGCATGGCAGCACCAAATTTGTTTAGGAGTGACCCTTGCTACGGCGAGCGCTTCTCCAGCATTGAGTTACTGGACCCGGCATCGTGACCGCGACGCGTCACTGGCTCAGCCGACCAGCGAACACGGGGCTAACCCTGGCGGGAACAACAGTTGCTCCTCGCGGCAGTTGGCTGAATCGGTTCGTGGCCCAGAGCTCAGTAAGGCGAACGAAACAGTATGCAAATATGACGGGCCAAAGCACAAGCAGGGTAATGTCGCGGCCGAGGTTGAAGGTAAGACCAACGCCAAGCATGAACAACATCAAGCGCAGCAGCGATTTTCTTTGTTCCCACCAACGGATGAGCAGGCCAGTCCAAAGGGCCATCAGTATGCCGGCCGCCACTGGACCAAGGATTTTGCCAAAGTTCAAAACGCCGCCGCCGATCATTCCGGCGGAAATGGTAGTGGACACACCCAGCTCTCCTTCGTCACTCTCGAACCCGCGCCACTTCGCGTAGTCAATTCCGATCAACGGCTTTGAGGGCCAGATCGCACGCGGAACGAAATTAAGTAACTCATTCAAATATCTTGCGCCATAGGCTGGAGAGGTATCGCCGGAATCGAGGTAGGCATTCACAAAGCAAAGCTCCTGAATCATGTTGAGGCCGGTTGTTCGCACATTTTCATCCACGAGCTCGTACGGATTCTCAGCAGCCAGCACCTCTCTGAAACCGGTGCTGCGAAATACCGTCACAAACCTGAACCCTTGATCCAAGCAGACGAACGCCACCGCCAGAACGGTGAATCTTACAATGAGCGGATGCCGGCCATAAAATAGATATGTGATGATAAAAGGCAGGACTGCCACAAGGAAGTGGCTACGCGTTCCAGCGAAAAAGAAAGACGGGAGTGTAATGGCAAACATTGCGCCGGCGAGCAACCGCCAAGCAGTACCGCGCTGGAAAAATATCAGGGCGCCCAGGAACGCTGTTGCCGCATTAAACAGATAACCTCCGAAGGAGATCAGAAATCCCATTGCCGAACTTGCGACTGCACCACGCCCCCACATCGTCTCGCCGCCACGGCCATCGAGCGGAAGAACAGCGCTTATCACATCACCGTTCATTCGATAAATCCCGACTAGAAAAAGCAGGAGCCAAATCGCACCAGTGGCAACTAAAATCTCCCTGGGAGTGAGGCGCGTATCAAAAATGGCAAAACTCGGACGGCGCACGATCCAACGTGTTATAGCGGGTGTGAAAACGCGGAATCCTATTAAAAACAATAGTACCTGCCCGTAACTTTGACCTAATGAGAAAGGAGGGAGGTAATCATATTCCTCTGGGTTAAGGAAAGGATCGACGAAATACCATGCAAATACCGTTACATACACCATAAGCGTGATACCGAAGGTATTTCGATTCAGCAGCTTGATGCAGCTTTCGACCGTGAGGACCACCAACACCGCGGCAGCAAGATAAAACGTTAACTCATGCGTGACCATGGAGCAGGAAACTGAGGCACACAGTATATTAAAAAGGGGAAAGTTAAAGGCGTCATTACCGTCCTGGATCCACTGCAAGCCACGTGCAGAATAAATGTCATTGGTGCGATGGATTCCACAGCGCTGCACCCACCTTTTGCAGCTGCTCGGCAAGCGCCTCCATTGTGAATTCAGCACGCAAACGTGACGCGGCAGCAAGCTTTCGCAGCCGATCCGCGTCCGCGAGACAATCGCGAACGGCGGCTGCGATGCATGCGGCAGTCGGTTCCTCGAGAACGATTCCGTTACGGCCGTTGTCCACGACCTTGCCACAAAATTCCGAGGCGATAACGGGCAAGCCGTGCGCCTGCGCTTCGAGCTGTGTTATGGCAAATCCATCAGAGAGCGTCGGGAGAATGAATACGTCTGCGTCTCTGTAAAACTCAGTTGCCTGCTTCCGCGTTACGGGGCCAAACCATTTCACGTGTCCGGCATTCCCGATTGCGCTGGCATGTGCGATTTCGACAGGGCCAACCATCCAAAATTCAACCGGCTCATCACGCAAAATTCGAGCGGCCTCCAACAACCTGGCGACGCCCTTGCGGAGATTGATTAAACCAAGAAAAAGAACGCGCATCGGCCGCTCGAACGTGAAGCGATCTGGATATTCCCGCTTCTGTGGTCTCATTGTCTCGTGGTCCGGTAGTCGTATCACTTCGTACGCCAGTGGAATAACTGATGTCTTCTCGTGTGGAACTCTGCGGCGGACCAACGCTTCCCGCGACCATTCGGAGTTAACAACAATCCGGTCGGCAAGCTTGCACTCCTCACGCCATAGAGCCCAATATTCGCTCGGCGCGGGCTGCCAGTCAGCAGCTAGTTCACGCACACGTGCGGCCTCTTGTGCCACAATCGCCTCTTCTTCCGGGCCGGGATCGATTTGGACAAGCAGCGTCTTCCATCCGTGCGCTTTTGCGTACCGAAACGGTTCAAGCGCGGTGTAGCTATAGCTCAAAAGAATGGGCTGATAGTTGATAGTTGAGAGCTGAGAGCGAAGAAAGGAAACGACTTTGCGTTGAAACCACCGGTTGCGGGCAATTATTCTTGTCCATCCCCTGAGGCGACGGGCGCGTGCAAGCACCTCAAATGCAACCAATGACGAATTGAACGCTTTCACTCGCGCGTCTGGGAGCGTGTCGTGAAATCTCTCTGCAAGACTTGACCCGCGGCGGCAGATTTTTGCAAGCAAAGACGAGGGCGGAACCCACGCATCGGTTAGCAGATACGCGAGCATGTCCACGCGAAGTAACGCCCGGGGAATCGCATAGTGTTCCCGCGCGCCCAGCTGACAGCAAAGCCACTTCACTGTTTTATGACAACGAAAGCCAGCGTTTATAAACTGCCCATGAAACAGGCCTGTGCTTTCGAAGACAATACGGAACGCCAGCCAACGCCTGCCACCACCAGGCGGGTTCGCGAATTACCCAGAACCACCCTCGCTTGCACGCATAACGGAACTGGGAGAAAACGCGCCCCGCCACCATTGCAAATGCGAAGGGAAAAGGACATCGCATCAGGGTGCTCCACAATTCGTTGCGTGCGTGACGATGATGTACCCGTATTTCATCGCGTGCCTGCCTGGAATAATGGTGACGGATTGTAAGGATGGGAGAAAAAAGCACGTCATAACCCGCCGCGACACATTGCAGGGCGTAGTCCGGCTCTTCATACATGTGGAAGAACTGCAGCTCAAACCCGGGCAACTGGAGATAAGTGGATCGGCGCAGAACCGCGCCGGAGTTAGCAAACGAGCGCGTCAAATGTTCCCGGCTGAATTGTGTTTGCGAAAGCGTTTCAGGATATTCATCGCTTCGCTGTGGAAAATGTAGAACAGCCAATTTTGGTTTTTTCTCGAAGAAACGACTGATGAGCGCGATGCAATCGATCTGTTCCGGGTAGCTGTCATCATCGAGAGCGAACACAAGATCCGCCTTCGCCTGCCGCATCATAACATTCCGAGAAGCAACCGACCCGCGTGCGTTCTTGTTTATGATCACTGCTGCCTGTGGCAGGTGCCTCCGAATTACGGTCATCGTGTCATCTGCACAGCCGTCAACTGTGATCAATACTTCAACAGGCGGAGGATCGAGCGCGGCAATTATCTCACAGGTACGCCCCAACGCCTCTGCGCGGTCGCGCGTTGTGATCATGATTGAAATAGTCAATTGTGCGCTTCAACTTTGTTGGATTTTTACCAAAGACTCCTTTAACGCGAAGGTGTCTTGGTCGCTCTCGATCCACCAGTACCCGCTGGCGTTCAACAACTGCCGTGATGCCAGGCGTTCGGCTTTGCTCAGATGCAGCGACTCAAAGTTGAGCACGTCAGGCTCAACATGGGCGTCAAAGAACCACTTCAGTATCTGATAATCCATGCCCTCTGTGTCCACCTGAAGAAGATGAAGGCGTTGACCATGCAACCTCTTCACCAGGGAACCGACCGAGATAGAGGGTACTTCGAACTCACGAACTTCCTTCGCATCGGATCCAAATCGGCGGTGATGCTGAGCGAAAAGGCTAGCCTTCGGCGAGGCAGCCGAACCGGGCACGTAAAGTTTTACCACACCATCGTGCTCTGCCACCGCGGCATTGATTAGGCAAACTCTTGGATTAGTTGCATAACGCGCTACCAAACGCTCGTACGGAATTTTTTGCGGTTCCACCAAGATGGCCGAAACGTCTTCGTTTTGAAGAATCTCCAAAAGTGGATCACAAATGTGTCCGTCAAACGCGCCAATTTGGAGGACATGAATTGTCCCCTTTCGCATTGCCCGTAAAAGAGCGAATCCCAAGGCGAGAAGATTCCCGTGAACCTCTGGCCAGCGGTAGTCGCGCGCCAGTCTATAGCCGCAGTTTCGAAACAAGCGTCCGATTTGGTACCTGAGGTTAATGGGCATTTTGGTCTCTTAATTTGGCACTTACTATTGCGTGGAGCTTTGCAAACACTTTTAGGTTGTCAGTATCCGCCAAGATTCCGGACTCAAGCCACGCGTCGTTAATGGAGCGGAACTTCGTTTGGTCCTGATCCAGGGCAAATTCGATAGTGCGGCGGGACGAAAAGCCGAACTCCGCGGGATCGATCCACCTGGCACCGGAAAGAAACCGTTTTTTCACGGTGGGGTGGGCATGATATACGGGGATGCATCCTGCTCGCACGGCGTTAACGAATTTTTCAGTAAAGTAGTGGGCTTCGGTGGAGTTCTCCAGACATGCAGCAACCTTATAGGCCGACAAAAACCGAATGTGTTCATCGTCGTAGTAGCTCGTGCCCGGAGTTGGTTGCCCCATATAGCTTTCCGGCGGCCCATGAATCCAGAGCTTCGGAAAATGGCGAAAGTTCGCCCAGACGTCGGGGTTGCCGAACAGCTCGACGTGCCGGTCTAATATCATCCGATTCCGAGTCCGGAAGTGAGACTTAAGGAACCAAAGGCGTCCACCAAAATTGTTGACGCTGGCAACTGCGGTCTGTCTGATTGAAGGTAATCGCGGCCGCGATAGCGTTCCGCTGTACGTAGGATGCGGGATCCGATACACTTCGTCTGGATGCGCATAAAAAGCCCGTTCCGAAGCACGGAGCTCTTGGACAAGTCTCCTGCCAATTGGATGGGAGTGAAAGTGATGATGCCAGGAAGGCTCGATCGTGAACCAAAGCTTCGGGCCGTCGAATTTGAGCAGTTCGTCACTTGGATCGTACAGCACAAGTAAAGCGTCGGCTTCCGCGAGGGGCACGCGCGGGGAATAGCGGATGGCGCCGAGTTGAAAATCATTCCATGAATCAGTCTTGAACTGCTGCGAGACAATTCTACAGCTGTATTCCGCGTCCGCTTTCTTCGTCAACGCTTCCACGGTTATCAAATCGAGCGAATAATGTCAAAAATCCAGCCCCTTCAGAACAAATAAATCTTGTCCCTCGCAAGCAGCGTTCAAGTAATGAAAGTGGCTATCGCCGAAAAAATCGAGTTTATCAGCAACGCCTCACTCACAAACCCGGATTGACCAACGGACCATTAGCTCATGGCGCAAACCGGCATTGCCAACGCCAACAACCGCCTTACATTCCGCCGGGTACTTCTTACTGGCTGGTGCATAAAGGAATGGCTCTTTTCAATCCGCTGGATCACCCAATTTGTTTCTCGCACCCTCTGCGAGTAGCTTCTACAGCGAGCGCGCGCTTCTGGATGGAGCACATTCCTTTTGGGATGTTTCTTGTGGACGTGCTGCGGCCCGGAGTGCTCGTGGAGTTGGGTACCTTCTCGGGCGTGTCGTTCTGCGCCTTCTGCCAAGCCGTGAAGGAACTGGGCACCGGCACGCGCTGCTACGCGGTTGATACGTGGCAGGGCGACCCACATAACGGCTACTACGGCCCTGAGGTATTGAGTGAGCTCAAGAGCCACCACGATCCTCTCTATGGCCGTTTTTCTCGCCTCATCCAGTCCACTTTCGATGAGGCGGTGTGCCACTTCGAGGATGGCTCGATCGATTTGTTGCATATAGACGGCTTCCATGTGTACGACGCCGTCCGGCACGATTTCGAAATCTGGCTGCCCAAGATGAGCGAGCAGGGCGTGGTGCTCTTTCACGACATTAACGTCCGCGAATTCGATTTCGGAGTGTGGAAATTGTGGGAAGAAATCAAGCCGCGCTATCCTCATTTCGAGGCCACCTGGGGTCAGGGCCTCGGCGTTCTCGCTGTGGGTAACCAACAACCCGATCTGCTGAGATCCCTGTGTAACTCCGCTGACGGCGAGCTAACGGAGGTGCGCAACTTCTTCTGCGAATTGGGCCTGCGGCTGGAGTTAGCCCGGGAGCGTGACGAGTTGACTGGCAGGCTCAAGGAGCAGTCGAACATCATTGGCAGCTTCCAACACAGCCTTCGATCTTCCCTGCCTATGCGCTTTTTCTTTATCTGGTCGCGTGAAGGCTTGGGAGGTATTGCGCACCATGCCATCGCTAAGCTGTCAGCTATGAGCCGTCAGCTATCGGTTGGAAGACGCCATGGCGGGACTGAGCGTGATAATCGACAAATGAACGTGCGACCAATAGCGTTTTACCTCCCGCAATTCCATCGTATTCCCGAAAACGACAGTTGGTGGGGCGAAGGATTCACCGAGTGGACCAACGTATCCAGAGCCAGACCCCGCTTCTCCAGGCATGACCAGCCACACGTCCCTGCCGACCTTGGTTTTTATGACTTAAGCCTACCTGAAGCCCGCAAGGCCCAGGCGGACCTGGCAAGGGAGTATGGCATCCATGGCTTTTGCTACTACAGCTACTGGTTCAACGGCAGGCGCCTTCTGAGTCGTCCTTTCGATGAGGTGCTGGCTTCTGGAGAGCCTGATTTCCCCTTCTGCCTGTGCTGGGCTAACGAGAATTGGACGCGAGTCTGGGATGGATTGGATAAGGATATCCTTATCGAGCAAAGCTACTCCGAGGAGGACGACAGGCAGCACATACGCTGGCTTGCTAACGCCTTTCGGGATAAAAGATATATCAAGGTGGGGGACAGACCGCTGTTCCTCGTTTACCGGGCAAGAAGCATCCCTGACCCTGTCAAGACTACCTCTGTCTGGCGGGAGGAAGCCCGCAAGCTTGGCTTTAGGGAATTATATTTGTGCCGCGTGGAGAGCTTCGGCGAGGAACGCCAGCCCCCGGCCTGCCTGGGCTTCGATTCCTCGGTGGAATTTCAACCCGACTGGTCATCCTTCCCAGCCTTAACTACGCCACTGCGCCGGGGCAACGTGTGGCGGCTCCTGACCCGGTGGGGTTTGTCGAGCGAGGCTTACCAGCAGAACGATGTCTACAGCTACGAGCGTGTGGCAGAGCTGATGTGCCGCAGAGACGCGCCGCCTTACAAGAGGTTTCCCGGCGTTACCCCCGGCTGGGACAACAGTCCACGACGCAAGCGCGGAGCCATTATCCTACGGGGATCCACACCGAAGCTCTACCAACGCTGGTTGGAGGGGACTCTTGCCAGGTTCGAGCCATACGGCCCTGACGAGAACCTGGTGTTCATCAACGCTTGGAACGAGTGGGGAGAAGGCAGTTACCTTGAGCCTGACATACGGTGGGGCCGGGCATATCTGGAAGCTACTCGCAGAGCGCTGCGTGAGAAGTGAAACGGAAAGAAACGGAACCGCCAAGACCGTTAGGACGCTTTACGCTTTACGTTTTACACTTCACAACGATATACAAGGATTCCTTCTTTCGAAACTTCGGGCCGGAAAATCCGAAGAACATGGTGATTAACAATCAGTCGTAGCACGGCGATAAGGGGAGCAATGCAAAACCTAGACTATTCACGCGGCCTCTACTTGGATCTGATGAAGCGCTGCCTTTTGAACATGATTTATCCTCAGTCGGAGGAGGCACCATCCCTTGCAACCCACTCCGGCTTCCGCGGTAGATTGGCCCGCACGCTGCTGAGCGGTGAAGAGGGATGTGGCGGCCATATCTCGGCTACCAAATCGGGTGATCATTTAGGACGAATGGAAGGCCGCATCTGGCCTATCGTTGCCCATACAATGATCGGTCTTAAGCGCCTTGATAATTTGCAATTCTGCGTCGACGAGGCAATCACCAATGGGGTGCGTGGAGACCTTATCGAGACCGGCGTGTGGCGCGGAGGGGCTGCCATCTTCATGCGCGCCATGCTCAAGGCCTATGGCGTGACTGACCGCTGTGTATGGGTCGCTGACTCCTTCGAAGGTCTGCCTCCACCCAACACGGGTAAATACCCACATGACGCAAACAGCCAGTTGCACGAATCAAGAGAGCTTGCCGTTTCACTTGAAGAGGTGCAGGCCAACTTCGAGAGATACGGCCTGCTGGACGGCCAGGTGCGTTTCCTCAAGGGCTGGTTTTGCGATACGTTGCCCGCCGCACCGATAGAGCGCCTCGCCGTGCTGCGACTGGACGGCGACATGTACCAATCGACCATGGACGCGCTGGTCAGCCTCTATCCAAAGGTGTCTCAGGGGGGCTACGTCATCGTTGATGACTACGGCTGTATCCCTGCATGCCGCCAGGCAGTTCATGACTACCGTTCGGCCAATAACATCACAGACGAGATACGCGACATAGACTGGACCGGCATTTTCTGGCAGAAGGGCAATTAGCTAGAAGTTACTCGCCCGATTCCGTGTTATGATCATTAGGGAAACGGCCATGAAATGATGGAGCTGCTAAACAAAAAACGTCCGTTTCCATTTCCTCCACTTTATAACCGGCAAGTTCCATCATGATTTTCGCAGCCTGCCGATCTTGGGCAGTTAAATGCTTCTGTTCAAACAGCACGATACGCGGGCGAAGAGTGGTGAAATCGAATTGGCGTAAAATCACGTAGTCAAATCCTTCACAATCAATGTGCAGCAGATCGATCTTTTGGATGTTATTGCGGGACAGTAACGCATTCACGGCTAAACACTCCACCGAAGCCTCCTTCACGGCCGAATGCATCTCGGGACTAAGGTGTTTGATTACGTGAAGTCGGTCGAAGCTGGCAACGCCTCGCACCCAATCCGGATTGCCAATTCCGATTCTTTTTAAAGCGCTTTCGTCCACATAATACATCTTTGCCGTACCCGAAGACGCAGCTACGGCAGCCTGCTCAATCGCAAAACGGCCGCACTTTTCATAATTTGCTCTAAGCATTGCCGCGTAAACCGGAACAGGCTCGACCAAAAGCCCACGATATCGCGGGTCAGTAAGCAGTAGAGTAGCAAAGGGGTCATTTGTTATGCCGTCGTTCGCGCCAATTTTCAGGACAAAAATGTCTTGGTAATCTTTGAAAGCAGCTTCCGTTTGAAAACGGATACCCGGGCGAAAGACACAGTAGGACCTTCTGGCAAGCTTGTGAAGACGAGGGAATCGTTCGGTAGCTTTGGATATTCTGAGAACGAGCGCAGCGAAATTCATGATAACTCTTATTTTCCCATTTGATCAAAGTAGCGCGCGAAGCGGCCTTTCACTTTGGCTAGAAGAACTCGTGCCTCTTCATTCATAATAGCCAGCCAAGCTCCGAGATTTGAGCGCCGACGACGATGATGCTCCAGGCGAGCTATAGTGAAAGGCCGCGAGTAAGCCTGCCAGTCAAACAGGAACGGCTTGCGGCCGCAAAAGTGCGCCACCCGCGGCCGCCGGATTGCTTTTGGAAAATGCCAATCGCTGTTCGCACAATCCTCCTTCAGCTCGTCGATGCCATGATGACTGCTTATATGTTGCAGATCTGCCATGGCAACGTTGAGTTCGCCGCGCTGAGCCATCGCGTAAACAACGTAGTTCAACGTTCCCATTTCACCCCAGGCAAACAAACCCGGCGACTGACGGCCCCAAGACTCAGTTCTGTCCCAGAGCTGAAACGGTATTGCACTCCGCCGGCAGGCAAACGCGCCGGAACTAAAATAAGCTTTGCCTCGCCAATCAAACTCGGCGTCAAAGTGTCGGAGCCTTTCCGGGTCAAAATAAAAATGTGGCAGCCATGAGGGAATCTCAGTGGCATCAGGTGGAATGGAAATCTCGCTCCAAAAAATTTGAAAATCGACGTCGGCGTAGACCTGCGGAGTAAAGTCGCCCCAAACAATCGCGTCCGAATCCAGCCACACGTAATGTTCAAATGGTCCCTCCCACATCGCGGCCAGTTTGGCCCGGTAATTTCCACTGACCAGATTCCGTATCTCCGGCGAGGAGAGGTCGGCCACGCGAAGCGGGAGGATGCCGTATTCTTTCACTAAATCTGAAACATCGAACCCGCCGTCTACAACCAGGCAAATTGGAACCGCGGGACAATAATACCTCATGCTGGCTAGCGTGGCCTGAACCATGAACTTGTCTCCCGCATGGCAGCCGGTTACAAAACCGAACGGCGCGTGTACCTTCACAATACAAGAGCTGATTCTTTGCGCTCTGCGTTCTCACGAGACAAAACGCACTCTCGATAGATTCCTTCGAACAGAGCACCGAAAGAACTCAGTTGGTTGCGAACGCGCACTGTCTCGCGACCAGCCGCTCCAAGCATCTCGCTCAATTGCGCTGAATTCCGCAATTTCATGATTGCCTCGATCAGTGCTGTCTCATCTTGGGGTGCACATAGCATGGCTCCCTCCCCCTCAGGCGCAGCTTCTGGAATTCCGCCTACTCGAAAGGCCACCACTGGTGTTCCGCAAGCCATCGCTTCCACCAGCGTCAGGCCGTAAGTTTCCATCAGCGAAGCGCTGACGAAAACATCCGCCGCTGCAAAGAGTCGCGCCAGCTCACGTCGTTCGCGAATGCCACCGGTAAACCGCACGTCCAAACGGCCCGGAACCGGCACCGCGCCTTCGCCGAATGCCAAAACAATTACGCCCGCAAGATCTGGCAGATCGGACAGTTGCTCGAATAACCATGGGATATTCTTATTTGCGTCCGTCAACGACGCGCCACCCGTAACGATGACAAAGGCATCTGTGGGTAAGCCGAGATGCTTTCGGCACAGGCTCTTATCATGCGCTGTAAAAACAGTTGTGTCGATTCCGGGCGGAATTACTCGCAGACCGCTGCAAGCTTGGGCAATTTGGCTTCGCCCGGCGATTTCCGCGAGCCAATGGCTGTTAGCGACCATGCGTGCTCCACAGTTGCGATATGCTCGCAACTTTCGCGAATGCGCAGACTTTGCCATGAATCGGTCTGCAGGCCATCTCAAGATCGGACAGGAATCGCAAGCATGTCTCTGGTTGGCGTAGCGATCGCAGCCACGATAAAGGAAACAGCCGCCGGAGACGTGCCACATGTCGTGCAAACTAATAACAACACCTATGTGTCTTGGCAGGCTTTCCAACCATGTTGGAACATCAAACCAATCCGCTACAGTATGCAGATGTACAACATCAACGTCTGCCAATTGTTCAGGACCAGGCGGCAACAGCAGTCTCCTGGTCCCATGCCACGGCTCGCGAGACAGCGACACTGATGCCCTGCGAATCAACCGATTCAGAAAAAATCTGGCGCCTTTAGCCGGCGCATTTTTGCAAAGCACATGGCTCTCAATCCCCTGCTCCGCTAATGCGGTCGAAAGAAGCGCCGCGTACTCGTAACTGCCGCCGGAGGGATGAGTGTTGAGGTGCAATACTCTCATGTTGCGGACTTGAAAGCAGCGGATTTGAACTTCATACCTTGAATTTGCTCGGCACGCTTATGATGAAGGCGGCGCCGGCGCGGTGCGTTGAAAATATAATAGAGCCAATACCGCGCCGCTTTCTGATATCCCGCACATTTTTCCTTTTGTCCGGCAATTTTGTAAAAGAAGGACACCACCGGAAAAGCAAGCGCCCGAAAAGGTGCAAGCACATTGCGAAAGAATTGTTGCCGCCGCGATTTTTTGAAAGCCGCTATTTGTCGATCTACAGGCGAACCCGCATCCGCAGCAAATCGTTCAAACAACACCTGGGCCGGGCCGGGTGTTCCGCCGAGCCAAGGCGCTGAAGTCGTGTAGTGAAGCACGCATTCGAGATGGTTGTTCTTCTGCGTATCAAAACGCCAGGAGGATCGATTCCAGTATTCAGGTAACTCGTGAATCTGTTCGTGGAGAAGAAAATTGATGGCGGATTGATCCCAAAAACGGTACTGCCCCCGCCTGCGATCTAAGAATTCGATGGCGGATTCAGAGAAATGCTCATTCCTGAGTCGTTCCAGATTCAATAACATTACCCCGCAATTAAAGTAAGCGCCTTCGGCACCAGGGTTGGCGGCATCTGCCATGTGAGGTGAGTCTTCCGCGATGGACAACGTTTCCGAATCAGGAACAGCGCCGAGGACTTTGCCGGGCAACAATTCAAGATCAAACAGCTCTGATAGATCCCGGAACACCAATACGTCACAGTCGAGGTAGATTACACGTGGCACATCTAACAAGTGTGGCAGCAATATGCGGCAATAAGTCATGTGCGATTGGCCCGGTCCAAGGGTCGCGCCGCGAAAAATAGTTTGATCAACCGCCACGAACGCCAATCGGCACTTCCGGCCAAACCGTCCCACCAAATCCGAAAGAATTCCGCGGGACTTATCAGAAATTCCGCCATCAATTACTCGCACATCCGCTTCTCGTGCCGGATCCAAGTGGCACAGTGCACTTGTCACTGCGCAATAAAGTCCGGGGAAGTAGTGTTCGTTACTAGCCAGGGCAAGAGCAACTGGTTCCATCACGTCGACTCTTTAAATCGGGTCGAACGACTCTGGTACAGGCGTTTTCTTCGCGCACGCTACGTTCCCCCTTGTTGCCGCCAGGCGAAAGTTTTCGAGCCATAGCTCAACCAGTTCGATTTCTGCGGATGGAAAGACTCTTGCAGCAACTAACGCCTCATAACAGCGGTGGAGATTATCGCCGATTTGCGCCTCACCGCCCGCGAGTTGTAGCCCCGAAAGGACATTCGCGATTTCTTTGTTTCGCGTGTAGCCCGGCACTTCGTCTGCAAAATCACGATCGAGATCGTGCTGATTGCGATCCTGAAATACTTCGGGCGCATGAAATGTAATGCCGTAACCGAGTTCCCAAAGACACCGCTGGGCGATAAAACTTTTCCAGGTGTCGCACATCCGAAACAAGCAGTAACTTGGAACGTATAACAATGGATATGCTATCGGCCACCACCACGTGCCTTGGGTGTTGAACGGGCACCAGTTTCCTGGCTCCAGCACAACCGGCGCGCCATCGCTGAACGCGAAATTTCTATCTAAGATTAGTCGCCACACCGCATCCACATCCGGCGAACCGTTGGCCAGTTCCTGTTGGATCGGGCTACGCATTGCCGCAACCATTCTTGTTTCAGGTGCCTCCGAGCGAACTTCGGACAGCGGGAAGCCGCGGGGCCAAATTAGCTCGCTGCTGAAGTACCGGTATGCATTTACCCACCGTCCATTTGTCGAACCGACAGACCGCGCAGCGGCCACGGACTCGGAACGAAGCTGCCAAGAATCGAGCGGGGCGTTGTCGTCATCGGTTTCATAAAGGAAATCCGCCCCGGCAGCAATTGCATGGAGATAAGCAACATTTTTGCGACTATACGAACCAACCGGCAGTTTCCGCGCTAAATGAAACTCGCTCGCGAGCTGGTCGGCCAGTGCTAAAAAATCAATTCGACAGCCTTCAGCGAAATGCTGGCTTCGGAAATGCGACGGGCCTTGTTTGTCGCCCGCCACGACGAGTAAGCCTCCGTATTCTGCCAGCTTCTCAACAAGCTTAACAACTCCCCGCGTCGGTTCCTGAATTGTGGTGAGTACAGCGGCAAACATTTCGCAACACTAGATAACCGAATTTAACGCTTCCATGAATTGCTGTTGCAAACCGACTGGCGAAAATTCTGTCTCGTACGCGCGCCGTATTCGCACACCGAGTTCCAGTTGCAAGGCTCTATCTCTCTTTAAATCCGCGAGCGCAGCCAGCAACGCGCGAGCATCGGGGTCCGTTACGCAGAGCGCAGCTTTACTCTTTTTTCCCCACTGCACCACAGCAGATGATTCCGGCGCCCAGATGACAATCGGCCTGCCGGCGCGCGAGTAATCGGCGAGCTTTGTTGCAAAACATGTTTCCGTACGCCGTCGCTGTGCTGCATCAAAAAACATTACGACCAGGTAAGCGTCGAACGAACCCAGCCAGTCGTCAAAGCCTGGTCCGGGTTCGAAATCGTGCAGTAGGTGGCGCTGTGTCATTTCATGCATTAGCGCTTGCGGCCATCTCGGGCGTCCTCTGAATTCGATCCGAACGTCCGTCTGTTTGACAGCTAACTGAGCCAGATCACGGAGCATATCGCTGTAATCAAACATGTTGCCACTGTAGCCAACGCGGAACTCACCAGCTGAATCCTTGCACGCTGATGGCCTGATTGGCTCAGCATCTGGAATCGGCAATATGACGCGTGCGTTGTGATGCGGGCCCAATGCTTTGAGCATTCCTTCGCTAATGCACAGGCTGAGATCCGCAGATCGATGAAGCTCGAGAAAGTGCCGCTCCAGTTGCTTGCGTACTGGAGCATGAACCTCGGCGATGTCGGGCCACCAGTCATCAAATCTCACAATCAATGGCAATCCGTGCCGCTTCGCATAGCGTTGCGCCACCCAGCAGCCGCTGCGGTATGCGAGTGTCAAAACAACTGTCCGCAGCCGAGCGGGCGGCGCGCTAAGGCGCTTCTCTAATGGCAATGTGGTGTGCATCAGGTAATCGATATCACCTGCCCATCGTCGCGCCGACGTTCGCAGGAGCCGTGGAATAATCTTAGAGTGAAAAGAGCCGTGGACAATCTCGTGATGCTCGGCGGGCAGGACGTGCAGTTGAATACCGCGCCGATTGACCAGATGTCGATGCAGTGTAACTGCAGCAGCTGTACTTTTCTCGGGACGAACCGAGGAAATGACGATCACATTAATTTCATCCATTGACCAACTCAGTCATTTTCTGGACGAATAAATCTTGCAACCGGTTCGGATTAAACAGTGTTTGATGCAACTGCAGCGCTCCATTAGACAGCTTCCTACTTAGCGCTGAGTCTGCGGCAATTTGACGGGAAAGGGAAACGACTGCGGCGGCGTCGCTGGTGGAGATAACAGCAGCTCCGCCGTGGTTTCTAGCAACACGAACTGGCGTGCAGTACTGTGGTCCCCACAAAATCACAGGTTTTCCAAATGCGACGTAGTCCAGAAATTTCGTGGTGAAACTCGTGCGCATGAACAGCTCATGTTCCTTCTCGAAGCTCATCACAACCAGCAGAGCGTCGGCGCTGGCTAGCACCTCCGCGGCTTCATCCGGTGGCTTGAAGCCGAGATAGATGCCGCTTGACCGGGCCCGCTCAAGAAGTTGCTTTGGCCAGTCCGCATCCGGCCCGATCACGATGAGTTCCAAGTCATTTGTCGCTTCGATTTTTTCCATCAGCGAGCATAGCATCCGACCGTAGAAATCTCGTACTGCGCCGACATAGACCAGCCGGAATTTCTCATTGGATCGTGGCCACGAGTTCTCCACGGGCACACGATATTTTCCCGGCATGGGATAAATGACATGGCTGTTGGGATGCTGCCCTAGCATTTCCTGCATCCCGTCGCTGGTGCAAAAAGCGAGATCGCATGCGGCGTAAAGTTCTCGGTACCGTCGGCTCAAGATTCCCTGCGTCCCCTGGTGACCGTAGTGGCCTTTCGTCACGGGAAACCAGTCGAGAAAAAGCCCTGCCAGCGGCAAACCATGCCGCTGCGCCGTTTTTCGAGCGATCTGACACAATCCACATTCTGCAAGAGTAAGAACTACGTCCGGTTTGAAATGTTGCACCGCTTCTTCCAAAGCTCCATTGCCTGTCAGCGGCCAGATGAAATTTTCGTAGTCCGTGATCCACGCAGCCAATCGCGGACCGAATCGACTCTTTCGCAGTCGATGAATCAGATACGGCAGTCGTAGAGGGGTATGCACCAGAAGGCCGTCCTCAAAGTCAGCGTTACTAGCCACGTGCAGTTTGAACGGGTTTCCCTCCACCAAATGGCGGTGCATGACGATGCGCACGCCACAATCGTTCCTTGGCGGAACAATGCTTACGAGCAGCACCCTAAGCTTTTCCATCTAACGCGTCCGTCGAAACCAGAAGCTACCAGCCGACACGCCGGCCTTGTACGAAGGAAACGCCTTCGTGAGCAACTCCGGATATTTGATATGCATCCACTGACCGGCCCAGAGCACTTCGAATGTCGTATTGAAGCTCAGGAACGCCTGCAAGAGGTACTGCTCATTCCAGAATCGATGCCAATCTAGCACCCACTGCTTCGGATATTCCAGGGGCATAAAGATGTCGTGCGCGTGCACAATGACTCCCGGCCGGATGCGCGGCAAAACCTCTAGAAACAGAAATTCCACGTCGCTGCCGATTTTGCACACGTGCGAGGAATCAATGAACAAAATATCGTTTTCGCCCAGCGATTGAAACTCGCTGAGCGGAACCTCCTGAACAGGTACCCGCCAAAGCTCGAAGCCGGATGGAAGCGCAGATTCCAATTGCGCAGATGCATACGGATCAATGGCAATGAACCGGCACGGACATCCATCCATGCCGTTGCGACGTAATGCATCGGCGGCGAGGAGTGTAGAGAAACCAGATCCGATTTCGTACATGCGACGCGGTTTCAAGAAACGGATTAGCCCAAAGAGCATTTCTGCGTCCACCGCCTCGAAAGCGACGTTTCCCAAATAAAAATGAAACTCTGGTGTCGAAGCTCCTTCCGGGATGGCTGCGTACTCGTCCTTAAATCTTGCAGCGATCTCTGAGAGCAGTTGCTTTTGCGCCTCTTCGCGCATATCCATGCCCGGCAAATCGCTAATGCGATTCCAAAGCGAAAGAGGCAAAACGCGCGTATCAGGAATGGGCTGGTAGTTGTCGGACGGCAAAACATGAAAACCATGACTTTGCCACAGCTCAAAGTATTTTGGATCTGGCGCCAATCTGCGTAGGAGTGGCGCGATCACATGCGCTGCAAGGTCGCGTCCAAATCGCTTCGCTTTACTCAGGACACCCATACTTCTCGACCTGTGCGATTGTAATGCGGTGGGCAGAACCGGCCAGTAAGATCAACGCTGGGATTTCCGTGAAGGTTACTCATTCTGCCCGCCGGCTGACGAACTTGCTCCGGCAAGTTGGCTTGCCGATTCAGGCCTGCCCTTGCTATCAGCCCAGCGAAAAAAATGAAAGCGCAACCTAAGTGCATCACGGTAAAGCACGTGCCGCATCCAGTTGACGTAATGCCGCGAGTAATAGCCCTCACTCTTCATGCTGCGGGAACGAAATCTATCGACGTCATCAAACTCAACGAGACTCAGTTTCTCTGGGAATAGTTCGCCGCCGATTTTCACTGCGCTCGCAATGATGGTCTGTTCGAATGTGCCATCCTTGGGGTCGGCAAGCGCCTCACGCACCATCGCGCGTAGAAGCTCTGCAGTCAGAAATTCTCCGTGCAGAGCTAGTATGCCACCATTGATAAATGGCGGCTCCAATACCTTGGGACAAAAGCGCAGTGCCATCTCGCGGTGTTGATAGCAGTTACTTTCCCTCACACCGCGGGGCTTGCCCCAACAATCGCTGGGGCCCAACAGATCGGCCGGGTCTTTGAACCAGAGGATGTCTGCGTCTACAAACAGCACGGGTTCACGACGCGCTAAAAGGACAATGGATGCAACCTTTAACCCCCAGCCGCTCGCTTCGGCATAGCGCGCGAGCTCGCCCTCTCCCGCAGCGTCCGCTTGAGCAATAATCTCCTCTCGGGAAAGAACATTGATTTTCCCTGGCCACCAGGAAAACACGGGGTAAAAATCCGCCGCCGACCAACTCCCGTCTGAAACAACAGTGATGCTGGGCAGTTTTTTCCACGACCAATAAAGTGAAAACATGCTTTCTCGGAGCATCAACCAATGAGTACGGCCGCCAATGGTTAAATAATGCATGCCGGATTCTGCTTTTGGCGACAACGGCTTGACGGACCAGCGAGAGAGGACATTCAAAGCGAGTTGCCCCAGGCGGACCGATTCGTTCATTCCGCTGAAGGGATTCAGAAGACCGGCAGCGAACTTACGCTTAAACGCTTCCCTTTGAGAATGCGACGTGCTGTTCAATGCCCTTTCCACAAATACTTGTTAAACCATCGGTTATTGTGGCTTGTAAGCTCGCGTAGATTCCTCCGGTCAGCATCCGACAAGGCGAAATCCAAAGCCTCGATGCTCGCAGCCAGGTGCACTGATGTGCCGCACCCAACAATGGGGACGACCTTAAACGGATGTGAGCGCAGAAACGCCAGCACAACAGCACCGACAGGGACGCCATTCCGTCGAGCGATCTCACCCGCGAGCCTTGCCGTTTGGAAGTTGGCCTTTGTCGCATATCCGGATTGCTCGGCCTTCAGCCGCCCTACCTCATCTCCTTCCAACCAATCACTGAAAAACCCACCAGCTTGCGAAGAAAAAGGCATCGCAACTAGATTGCCAGCTTCGTGCAGTTGCTCTGCATCATCGTCCATCGAGCGTTGAGTCGATTCGAGTCCGCGAAAATGACGACTGCCGAGATTCCAGAACAATTGTGTAGCCACGAAGCCGGCCTTACCCGCTCGGGACGCGTAGTCATTCGCTTTGCGAATCCGATCGGCCGTCCAGTTGGCTGCCCCCAGGGCTTTGACCTGGCCGTCACGAACAAACGCATCACAGCTGTCTATGATCTCTTCGACAGGAAGTCTCTCGTCATCGCGGTGCAAAAACCAGACGTCGATGTAATCTGTCCTAAGCGTCTCCAAGCTGCCTTCCAAATCTTGCCGTAACTCCGGAGGTGAAAGCCTCACTCGCCAGTTATTTTCCAAGAGAGGGTGTCCCGCCTTCGTGACCAATACAATCTGCTCCCGAACCCCGGCAGCTTGGAGCCAATCGCCTACAATCCGTTCGCTTCGATGCTTCTCTCCAGGAATCCAATCCGAATACACTCTTGCAGTATCAATGCCATTGCCGCCGCTTTGCACCCAATAGTCCAACAGCCGATGCGCCTCAATCTCTGTCTGTCGGACCCCAATCTCAGCCACTCCGAGACATAGCGCGGAAATCTTAATATCACTCCCCGGAAGCCTCACGCGGTCCATTTGGTAGTTTTGTTCGGTTACAGATGAAGCGGCTAACAGCGTGAAAATACGCTACGTCAAAGGTGACACGCGAAAAGCCTGCAGGAAGATGCGTAGCGCGATGGGTTAACTACCTCCGAAGGTTCTTTGTCGCTCGAGAGCAGCCGCAATGTTTAAGGGCTGTGCCCGCTCGGAAAGAACCCATTTCTCAGAAAAAACGGTGCCATAATCTCCGCAACAGTCGCGCCGGAGCAAGCAATGTGCGACATAAACGATAAGAATATGAAGCTTCTACTTCTCGGAGCCCTCTTAGAAGCTGTACCTCCTCATCTGTCTCGCGGGCCCACTTGTAAAAGGACATTTCGCGCTTATTGAAAATGTAGTCTATTAGTTTTGCCAAACGCGGACTGGCCTCGACTAGGTTCACGGCCTCTCTGGCCACGCGAGCATCAAACCCGATCGTCTTCACGATTTCAGAATCCGACCGCACACGGTAGTCAAATCCGACCGCAGGAAGATGGAAAAAGCTACCACCATGGCAGGCCACTCGCAGCCAAAAATCCCAATCCTCCAATCCCATCCACGGCATCTGCTCATCGTACCCACCGACCCCTTCCCATAGTGCCTTGCGATAGAGGGCACAGGCGTCTATGAAGTTCATTCGGATCAATGACAATAGATCGAATTCCTGCACTTGCCATCGGCCAGTCTTTTCCCCGAAGTACTCAGCGTCCGCGTAAATTACTCCTAGACTTGGATTTTCCTTTAGCAGAGACACTCCCTGTTCCAAGTAAACGCGTCGAAGACGATTATCGCTGTCTAAAGGCAAAATGAATTCGCCCTTGGCTCTGCGAATGCCCGCGTTACGGGCGGCACCTAAGCCACCGTTTGGCTGAGAGACGACGTTGTAGCCCGCCTCCGCGACCTCCTTAAGGATTCGAATGGTTTCGGCGTCGGACGATCCGTCATCAACGATGATCACTTCGAGCAGATTCTCATTGCGGACCTCTTCCAAGCTGGCAAGGGCTTCGCGCAGCATCGCCCCATGGTTGAAGCAGGGAATAACAATCGAAACCTTGCCTTCGGCAGCCGGAGCCGTCATCATTTGGAGGCTTGGCTCGGAACTGATGTATTTAGTTTCGATCTCATCCAACGTTTAAGTCGCGCTCCCATGATTCGAAGCCACAAGACGAAAAACGAGAAAATCTTTCGGATGATGCGCCGGTCGTAAGACAAGCGCAGAGCTCCGACAATCTGCCGCCAGGCAGGCGTAAATCCGACTTTCACTAGCAGTTCGCGAGCATGGAAAACAGCCGCTTCCGCCCACCAAGACCGCGCCTTCTTGGCAAGAACGCGACCACGGGAAGGGGTGTGATAGGTCATTGTGAGATCGATCATCTCGCGCACTTCGCGTGTATCCGCAGCGTCGAGCCTCAGCCGCGATGTGGCAGAGTTTGAGTGGAGTCGGTAACACGCAAGAATGGAAGGCTCAAAACAAACTGGAAATTGGGAAGCAATTCGTTGCCACATCTCCCAATCAGGGACGTAGTGAAGCTGCGGCAAAAAACCGCCAAGCTGCTCGTACACGGTTCTTCGAACGGCAATCGCTGCACATTGAATCAGTTGCTGAGCCGTGATCTTGGCGTGCCAGTCGTCTAGTTGACCGGCGGATTCCCGGTGCAGTTCGGAGAGTTGGAGCCAATGTCCGTTCGAATTAGCGATCGCGTGTCGACAAAAGATCGCGACAGCATGGCTTTCCTCGGCTCTTTTGCGCAAAAGATCGTAAAAGCCCGGCAACACAATGTCGTCTTGGTGCAGGATATGCACCCAATCACCTCGCGCGCGCTCGACGCATCGGTTCCAAGAATTCGCCAGGCCTTGGTTTTCGGATTCGTGGTGGAACATCACCCGCCCGGCGCCAACCCGGCGAGTAACTTCGGAAGCGGTATCATCGTTCGAACCGTCATCGACTACCTCGATCTGCATCTGGTCTGGCCCCGGATCTTGCTGAAGGACGCTCGTCAGCGTTTCCTCCAAAAAATTGGAACGTGGATTGTACGTTGGTATCATTACAGACCAGAAAGGACGCGGCGAGCCAGCCTCTTTAAGTGGTGGTATCACAGGTGGATTGGCCATGGAAGTTGGCAAAGCTATGGGCAGTGATGTTTAGCAATCCACCGCGCTTTGATAACCTTCGTCCACTCTGTGAATCCCTTGCCCACCATGCATCGTTCACCGATTTCGGATCGTACTGCGGCAGGTAAAAGCCGATAACGCGTATAGATTCATCGGTCATCTATCGATAAGATTTTTGCTGAACAAAGACTTCGCGAAACTCACCGTCAATGCCGAGTGCCCGGTCTCGGATTGTGTGAATAATCACCGGGAATTGCCCCCACTGCTGGAGTAGAAAAGGAAGTTCCGCTCCCCATTCAGTGAAAACCAATGATCCATTTTCATCTATGGGGTTGCCATGATAATCGGGTTTTTCCAAATGTTGAAGGACGCCGTCTTTCACCAAAGCTCGAATCAAGGTTTTCTTGGTGCGGTACCAAGGAACTGTGAAAATATGTGCTCCTCCCGGCCGCAGGGTTCGCATGATTTCCCCGACTGCCAATCTGACATCCGGCAAATGTTCGAAGACATCCGAAGTAATAACCAAATCAAATGATCCATCTTTGAATGTTTGCGCCATCAGATCTTCGCAGCGAAATCCCCCGTGGATTTGGCCTCGCGGCGCGTCTGGAAAGAAATGAGAAGGAAGATACTCGGGACACTCCCGCGCCAACTTGTCGGATAACGGGCCACCCGGGGACGATTCATGGATCTTCAATTCCCGCCATCTTGGATAAAGTTCAGCAACTACCGACATCAATGCGCGCCACCGTGGGATGCTCTTGCAGTTGACGCATCTATACTGATCACGCAACCAAGGGCCTTCGATTTCAAAATAGACTGGGTGCTCACAAATAGAGCAGTAGCCGTGATTACCGTGATTACCTTTCCCCCGCAAGGCTTGCAGGGTTCCGCTAATCTTGCGTTTAATTCTCGATATCATACGCAAACTGCTTTGGATGACATTGCCGAAGCGGAAAAAAGCAGCCGCACAACGTCATTCATCGCCTCGATCTGCATCTCGTCTGGGTCGGGATCCTGTGCCAGGACACTGCGAAAAGTTTCTTTCAGATACGCAGCTCTCAGGTTGTAAGCCCGAATCACCACCGACCAGCACCGACGCGCACCAAAAGCTTTTCTGTCCGGAATCAACGGAGGGAAGCATCTTCTGAATGAAAGGAGCGCCACAGTTTCCGCAACACTCGTGCCGGGGCGAGTAATCCGCGCCCTAAACGATAGCTGCGCAAACCCTTTATGCTTCGGACTAAATCTTCCATGCTTTGGATTCGCGCCCGCAAAATTTGGGCATGTTCGTCCATTTCACGAATCAACCTGTAACAAACCATTTCAGGCTTACCAAAAATATAGTTGAGGAGATCCAAACGATGCTCATGGGCCTGGAGTCTCAGAGAATCGCTTCCCGCGCGATGATTGAATCCAACCTTAGCAAGATGGACAAAGGTACCCTGGCGGTTAGCCACCCGCAGCCAAAAATCCCAGTCCTCCCACCCGGTCCACGGCATTTGTTCATCATATCCGCCAACCTCTTCCCAAAGCTTCTTTCGAAAGAGAGCACAAGTATCGATGAAATTTCCCCGAATCATTGACAATAAGTCGAACTCTTGTACGTGCGACCGGCCAGTTCTATCGCCGAAATATTCAGCATCAGCGTAAACGACTCCTAAACATATGTTGTTCTTCAGCAGGGAAACTCCCTCGTTCAGGTAAGCATCTCGAAGGCGATTATCGCTACCTAATGGCAAAATGAATTCGCCTATAGCTCGGCGAATGCCTGCGTTACGAGCGGCCCCCAAGCCACGGTTCGGTTCAGTTAGAACGTAATGACCGTCTTGCTCGAGTCCATGGAGGATCTTTCTGGTTTCGACGTCGGATGATCCATCGTCGACGACGATCACCTCGAGCAGATTTGCATTACGCACCTGTTCTATGCTGGCAACCGCTTCGCGCAACTTCGTTCCCTGATTATGGCAGGGAATAACAATTGAGACCTTGCCTTCGCCAATCGGGGGATGCGTCATTTGCAGGCTGGGTTCTGAAGGGACGTGTCTAACTTCGACTTTATCCAACGTTTAAGTCGCGATCCCACGATTCGAAGCCACACGAGGAGCGAGAATTGTACGCTAGACACAGTCAGCGGGCTTGGTCGCAATAATCATGTCTTGCCAACTTAACCCATCCTTCCTCTTACACCAGGTGCCATAAAGAACTGGTTCTGTAATGTTCAATCGGTACTTAGCGTATAGGCCGCGAACAGTACTCTCGTTATACGCGACAACAGCTTCCGGTGTATCAGCGAATTCAGTACGACAGCCCGGCAATTCGTACTTGAAGCTGTGATAACTCGCTCCCTCGTTAATGAGTTTCCAGGCGGCCGGGTTTATTAGGAAGTAGGTGATGAGACACCGGTTGCTAGACTTCAATACGCGGACGACTTCGGATAGGTAATGTTCCATGTCCTGCGGCAGCATGTGCGTGAAGACGGATGTGAGGAAAATAAAGTCGAACGACGAGGTCTCGAAGGGGAGACGATATTCGCTCGCCTTGTGTTTCCCGTCGGGGTTATAAACTTTGTTATAGATGTCGGCAAAATGAAAACGAAAGTTTGGATAACGTGAGGCGTAGGTTCTCTGACACCATTGGACTGAGCGCGCAACAATATCAATGCCTTCATAACTCCCGCCCTTCAAATACTTTGTCAGGGGCCGCGCCATGCGGCCGGTTCCACTGCCAACATCCAGCACGCGATCATCTGGTTTTAGTTCGCAGAGGTCTATAAAATATCGGAAAAATTCCTCGCCGATCGCTACGTATTCAGCTGACCCATGCGACCCAACAGAGTGTAGTGAATCAGGAGGAATCAGCGGATCAGGTCCGCCCTCCGGCGCACTGACAGGAGGCTGTCTGCTTTGATCTGCCAGAGAGCGAAGTTTCTTCTTAACACAGAAACGGTTTCGCCGTAGTTGTGCGAATCGCAGCGCGCACTTAACCCGCCAATGTAGCAGCGGATAAATTGCTAATGTTCTGAGCGTGTCCTGCAAGCGATCTCTCTCGAAACGGTCTATTTCCTCAGTTCTGTGGCGGTTCGTTGCCTGCCCGGCGTGAAAACGCACCGAGCTCAACGCCTTGGGAATATATCCAACATGGGAACTCGCCATGAGGCGTACCCACATTTCCATATCCACCAGCTGACGCATGTTTTCATTGAACAATCCGACCCTATGGAATAAATCGGTCCGAACTAAGACGGCTGTGGGTTCTCCAATTTTGTTGAGCGGCCCTTGCAAGAGCTTAGACGATCTCAGAAGCAACGATCCAGCTTGATTGGTCTCGAGATTGCCAAACGCCGCGGAGAGATTCGGATGTTGCACGAGCCACTGGGTCATCAAGTCCTCTTCTACAGATGGTTCAACAAGTAAATCGCGCGGACTAAAAACGAGACCGATCCGTTTATCGGACTCGGCTACTTTGACCATCTCCTCAAGGCAGTTTGAGTGCAGCAGATCGTCCTGGAAGAGAAATTTGATGTACTTGCCTGACGCCGCGCGGATTGTGCTGTTCCAATTCGCGACCATCCCGGGAGTTTTTGCCGGCAGGATAATGACCTTGAGTTTTGATCGCTGTGCCTCCTCGCGT